>Ga0105243_10003851_pt1 | contig 11992 bp, 14 predicted proteins | sample KBSM34metaG_FD_81525 | JGI IMG/M metagenome (GOLD analysis project Ga0105243, IMG submission 81525) | Miscanthus rhizosphere microbial communities from Kellogg Biological Station, Michigan, USA - KBS M3-4 metaG | ecosystem: Host-associated > Plants > Roots > Rhizosphere > Soil | place...
CAGTTCCTGTACCTGTGCCCGCGCCCGGAGCCCGATGCCAACTGTGCACTCTCCCACATGACAACGCCCAACACGGATTTCGCTTTCGCTTACCGCATCGACCGCTGGGATTCGAGTAACAACGAAATTCAGCACGTCGCTAATGTCGATGATCTAACGGTGGCGTTGGCAACCTACGAAGCTGCGTGCGAACGGTGGCCGAAACATTGCCTTACTCTGCGGCAGGGCTCCCGCGTAATCGCGGACAGCCGACAGACGCGTAATAAGTAAAAGGTGCGGCAGTCCCTGCGTGCTCGCGGTGGCCAAGCTGACGAGCAGCCCCCGCGATCAAGCCGAGCCTCAGCCCCGCCTCCGCCTGCGGCAGTGCTTACAGGTAATGTTTGGCTACCGGCTGCGCCCCGCCACGATGCCGCGCCCGGGCGGTACAAGCCACTGCGGCCGAGTCATCAGGAGGCTTTCGCTCGATAGGGCCCTGCAGTCAGGACAGAAAGTCTCGACTGATTGGGCACAAGTTCGGGTTGGGTCGGCGTTCTCGTCACGACTGTTCCGCTGCGTCGGCACCGGCACGATACTGGCGTCGATGATCTGCCCGCCACGCGCCATCTAGCCCTTGGCCGCAAGATGCTGGTCGAAACGGTCAAACAGCTTTTCGATCAGCCCAGCCTTGGCTAGCTTCTCGCGGAACAGCCACAACGTCGTGGCATCCGGAATGCTGTCCGCGATCGCGAGCCCTAGAAAGCGCGAGAACGACAGCCGGTCGCGCACCTGATATTCCACCTGCTCGTCCGACAGATTGTTGAGCGCTTGTAAAACCAGCATTCTGAACATCAGGATGGCATCGAACGGCTTCCGGCCGGCGCTGCTTTTCTTGAGCTCGTCCGGTGTGAGCACCACCGCCTCGATCTCGGCGCGAAAGCTCTCCCACGGTACGGGATGATCGATGGCTTCGAGCGGATCGCCCCTCGCTGACAAGGCTTGCAAGCGCTTATCGGCATCGAAAAATCCCAGATGACCCATCGTCGCCTCTGCGAATCGAAATCTCACGCATCAGATTCGCACAGGTCGGGAGAGGCAGCTATTTTTCGAGGTGCCCATTAGCTAGTTCGCCAAGCCTGGGATGTGGCCCGGTAGTGGTGACTGCTCCTAGATGCACGGATGGCCTTCGGCCGCCGTAACCTCGGAAGCGCTTGATTTTCGTGAGTAGAGCGCGGAATGCAATTGGGAGACGGCGTCAAAGACTGTCTCGACTGAGGCGGAAGCCGTCTTAGTAAGATTTTTATAGCGAATCATCTCTCGCTCAATTCGCTTTCTTTCCGATTGTAAATAGCCTTTCAGCTCGTGAAGCTCAGCCATCAGTCGGTCGATTTCTGCAATCGACATGGCTTCGACCTTCTGCATAAGTAGTGCAAGTTCGGGTTCTGACCGCGTCGGAACCTCCACACGGGGAGGGAGATCGCAAGTTCCCCCTCCAACAGTCAAACCCGCGACGACACCTTGGAAGTTCGACAAATCAAGTTGCATGAGACGATCCCATCGCCGCGAAGATATCATTCTTTCCGAAAGCAGATTTCGATCTTTACGAAAAAGGTTAACGAATGCAGACGCCGCGATGACGCCACAGCTCCGTCGGGAACATAGTGAAACGCCGAGCAAATGTGCAGTTGTACAAACGCTAGATTACGGCCGCGCCATTTTGCAGGCCGGATTGTACGACCAATTGCGATCGAGCCCGACCACGCACCACTCGATGCCCCAGCTGGCGCCGATCATCCCGGTGTCCTCGGAGATCGAATAGTGGATGGCATGTTTGCGGCCGTCGGTGACCTCGACAACCCCGCTGCAGAAGCGGCGTGGAATCGCGTTGGCAGCCCAGGGCCGGAACGCGGTCTCGCGGATCTTCTCGAAGAACAGGATGCGCAGATCGGTCGCCCAGTACATGTTTTCGCGCTGCTTGAAGCGCGAGGCGATATTGACCAGCGCGTCGCGGTAATCGCACGGCGGCAGCTTGCCCTCGTACTGCGGGCCGGACAGGTAGAAGTCCATCTCCAGCCAGTTGGCGGCGTCGGCGGTCCGCGTCAGCAGCGCGGCGAGCGCCGCGACGAGCGCGCTCGCGAGCAACAGGGCGCGGCCGGTCATGTTCGGGCTCCTTCCTGCGATCATTGGCGGCGACGGTGACGGCCGACCCCGGCGGAATCAACATGCAGACGGTTTCGCCGTCCCAGACTGAGACTCCACCCGTCCCTGGCCAAATCTATTTGATGCACATCGGGTTTGACAACGACGAGCCGTCGGTCGGAAGGCAGCATGCTTAAATTTTGTTTAACGACCCGAGGGGTGAAAGAAAGCTCGGCTCGATAAGTCGATCGATCAAAACAATGCGCCGATGACGGGCACCCAGGAACTGGTCGCCCAGTCAATGATCCAACAAGATCACGAGGTCTGACCGGCGCACACCAACGGATGGGGGAGTGCACTTAGATAGTCTTGTGCGTGAATCCGCCACCATTCAGACTGCCAATGTGGTCATTGGCAGTCCTCGCGTGACCGCTAACAACGTGGACCACTCATTCTCAGTCTTAGTGCCCCGCCGGAACTCCCCCGAGCGAAGCCCCTTCGGCGGGGCATCTTTCTGGGGCGCCGCCAACCATAACTGATGAACGATCTGGCGGCACCGCGAGCAAGGTCGCGTGGCTTGAGCGCACCCACAGCGGGCAGCGTGACCGTAGGTCATGATCAAATTCATGCCTGTGTTCGTCATGGGCTGCCAACCAGATCACGCGCGCTTACACCTGAAAGGTCCTGCGGCCCCATGGGGTCTGATTCGACACGGTGAGCGAGGACGAAGTAGGAAGTCGCCGAATCGAAGCGATTGCACACGCCGAAAAGCGGAGGCCTGATTAGGGATTGTCTTGGCTGCATCTTAAATCTGGGCCCGCAGACAGACCCAACGTGGAAAAGTCGGCCCCTTCAAATGGAGCTTGCCGCCAGAGAGGAACCGTCAGAATCAGCCGTCGCCAACTTTTGGTTACCCTCGTTTGCACAAACAATAGCGACCTGGGTGCGGTTCGACACGCCGAATTTGCGCATGATCTGCCGAACATGAACCTTAACGGTACCTTCCCTCATCCCCAGCCGGCGGGCGATAGTTTTATTCGACTGGCCACGGCCCAAGAGCTCAAGAACGGTCTTCTGCCTCGCCGTTAGATTGTGGCCGTTTTGACCTTCGTCTCGCAAATCTTCTGCAGCGCACTCAGCTTCGTCCAATTCGACCAAGGGTACAGGACTGCAATTGATCGTCCGTGACGTCTGTTTTGGATAACTCTGTTTTGGCCGCATAACTCCTGGATGATGTGATCTGTCATTGAGTATGAAGGAAAAGGCTTGCAGGGCAACCTTAGCATCCGTCCCTGCATACACGAATCCCTGCGCGCCGATATTCAACGCCGATATGATCTCTTCCCGACATTCACTATCGGAAATGATCACTATTGGAACATCCGGAGCAAGCGTCGTGAGAGCCTTGACTCGTTGCAAAGTTTCCCGGTCAGCAAGGGAAGCGCTGCCAACATTATAAATCAGCATCTCGCAGTTTGCGCCGGGATCGATGCATTGTTCCATTTCATCAGGAGTATGTAAGGTGAGCCGGAACTGTCCGCGGGAGGCCGAACAATCCAGATGAGTAAGGATGTTGATGAGGTTCAGGCTTCGCAGTGGCAGCGCGTCTATAATTACAACGACAGGTTCATCGCTCAGAGCTGCCATGGACGCGGTCTTCCCTGTTTCCTGGTTGTTTTATGAAATTTTCTAGTCCGCTCTCTAAGCCGTAAGTCGCACAGACCTGCGAACGTTCGAGGCGCAGCAGACGGCATGTTTGTACCTTACGCCATGACAAGTTCCAATCGGCATCGTTTCAAAGCCATGGAGTATGGTTAACGGGATTGTCCCGCATGGTGCGAAGGTCAGATCGCGTCAAGATGGCTGCGCTGCGACCCGCCTCGTTATCCTTATGGGCCTCACCTTTTGGGGGACGATCCAAATCGCGAAATTGTATGCCATTGGGTCAATGTCCTTTCCGCGCTTGAAGCCGTACTATCGCTCAGTCGACTTCACCAAGGCGCCTGCGCATGCCTCCATCACCGATCGGCAAAGCTTGCGAACTTGATCCCCCAGGCCCATTCCGCAACTGGTGGCCTGCGGACCCCGGCGATGACTCCGGACTCGACCATGGCGGCATGAAGCTCTCCGAGCAATACAGTGACGGGCATAAGCCCCAGGGCGCGCCCGATCAAGAGACGGGAGCGTCAGGGGTATCTCATGAAGCTCTGGTCGCAGGCCATGGCGGCATGAAGCTCTCCGAGCATCACAATGACGGGCCCCAGGGCGCACCTCATCAAGAGACGGGAGCGTTAGGGGTATCGCATGAAGGTCTGGTGGCACTCCTTGGCGGCAGCGCCGTCGCCGCTGGTCAAGACACTTTGACCACCGGTCTTGTCCAAAACGTTGCCGAGGACAGGATTACCTACTCAATAGCGACGGGCGACGCGATCTTTAAAGCATCAGCGCACTCTCCCGAGCCGGGCGGTGCGGTTGCCGCCGCAGATACGTTTCTGGTTGTGTCGCACGCTGATTTCATCATTGAAAACGAGAGGAGCTATGGGGGGCACGGCCCCAACGATGCGTGGGCCATTTCGGAGCTCGACTACGTTGCAATCGACATTAAAGGATGGTCACCGCCAGGAGGCACGGTGGTTATCGATTTCAGCCAATGGCTGGAGTCCAGGGGGCACGACCTCCCCCATGGTAATTACGCGGACGTCATGGCCATGGCCGAGGCGCACGGCGCCGGAAGCCTGTCCGCCACGCTCACCGACGCGCTCACATTCGAGAATCATTTCTCGTTTGTGAATGCCATGGGCATGGTGGCTGTTTGAAGACGGGTAAAACTGGCGAGGCAGAGACACGACGACGATCAAAGGGAGATGGGTGTCATGTTCGCGAACAACAACATGCTTTTCGTGATGCTGAACGGAAAGGCCGACGCTTTGGGCGACCTGTCAGCGACAAACACTTCGAACACGACCTTCGCGGGCGCGGGAATGGCTGTGGGCTTTGCGGCGGCTGCGGCTGTCGCCAAGGGCACGAGCGCAGCAGCGCCATACACGGACGCGACGACCGCCTGGCTTGCGGACGGCGGATATGTAACCGCTTCGCACACCGGCCATATGTCGATCGACTTTCCGTATGGGCCGACGCCGGTCTCGGTATCGGTCTCCATTACGTCCGTCATGACGCACGGTGTCGGCGGTCTTTTGTCGGCGAGTCTTTCCGATTACGGACTTTTCTGATCAGAGGCGAACCATTTATCGCCCACGCGTTTGTCCGCGCTTTGATGCGGACAGCCCCGTGTTGGAAGTCTTTCCAGCTCGGGCCGCGAGCACGCGAGACGCGAGCAACTTCGTGGGCATGACGGAGCGATTGAACCAGACAGACCGGCGGGCTTGAACCGGAAGCCCATCAGGCCGGGAGAGTGCGCTTCCAACATGGAGTTGCGCGGTCGACGCCGCGGGCGCTTGTCGGCGCGGGCCCTAAACGATCGCTCGCTCCATTTGACCTTAAAGCGTAGATGCTCGCTCCATTTGACCTTAAGGCGTAGAACCTTAAGGCGTAGATAAATGGCGGCTATGCCGAAAAGTCCTCATTCCAATGAACCTTTGCTCTGGTGACCCGCACATCGTTAGGTAGCCCTGTGGGCGAGTTGTCCCTTGTGGGCGGCGACAAAGCCCGCGACCGAGAGCAATAGGAGAACGACGATGACCGACTTCAGTGTCTACTTCAACAAATACGTAAACGTGCGCGATACTGTCCACGTCGACAAGGACTTCGACGTGAGCGCGTACGTAAAGGGTACCTCGGCTATGGCCAACGCCACGGCCGATGCCTTGGGCTACAACTCGCATACAGAGACCCTGACCCAGACAACGGCCGTCCAGGGTGTTGGATCGAGCTCTGTTTCGGAATCTATATCCCTAGCTACCAAGCAATACGATTTCCATTGGTAACTGAGTGGCGTTCGTGATCGACTGCCGCCGGCAGCGGCTTCAAACCGCTGCCGGCGGCATCGGACCGGCCCGGGCTCTCTCGAAAAGTTTCTCAAGTGGTCCCGGGAAATGGTGCATTTGCGAGGGTGTAGCCATGCGCACTTATCGGGTCGATAGCAAGACAGTGCGTCTCGAGGCGAGTGACGACGCTGAGTCGGTCGTGCTGGAAGTGTCACGATCGCGGGCCTATCGCGACGATCCTCCCGTCATAAGCAGCACTTACGCGCGGGCCATGCGCACCGGACCAGGCGGTTCCTCAAGTTCATCGCATGCGGCGAACGTTGCGGCGAGACCTGGGACGTCGGAGGCCGCGGCAGCCGGAATCCGGCGGTACCGCATCAAATTGTCCGACTAGAAAACGCGCCACCTCAGTTCTCTTGCTCGCGCTCCATTATTCAAGCCCGCGCCAAAGGGAAGTCATGCCGGAAAAACCGCCCAATACTGGCCGGGCCTCGAGCGACCCCACAGAACTCGAACGAGCCGTTGGGGCTTGCCGCTCGGCTTTCACCGTGTGCGCGGTGTTCAGCCTCGCCATCAATCTGCTCATGCTGGTCTCGCCAATCTATATGTTGCAGGTCTACGACCGCGTGTTGACCACAGGCCGGGTGGAGACCCTGCTCATGCTCACGCTGATCGTGACCATTGCCCTGGTCGTGATGTGCGCCCTCGACGCTTTGCGTACATCGATCACGATCCGCGTCGGCTGCTGGCTGAACGAACAGCTCGGTCCGGCATACCTTGCCTGCGCGGTTCGCGGTCGCCTCCAAGGCGATCTTTCAGGGGCCGAGCCTCTTCGCGACATTTCCCAGATCCAGACCTTCATCGCGACGCAAGGCTTGACCGCTTTCTTCGACGCTCCGTGGGTCCCCATTTTTGTCGCGCTGATTTGGATCCTCCACCCCATGCTCGGGCTGGTGGCGATCTCCTCAGCCGTGGTCTTGTTTGTGTTGAGCGCTGTGAACGAGCTGGCCACACGCAAGGCTAACCAGACAGCGAACCGCAAGCAGACCGAGGCGATGCTGTTGGCCGATGCGACGATCCGCAACGCCGAGATCGTACAAGCCATGCACATCTTGCCAGCCATGGTGAATCGCTGGGCGGCTGTGAACGGAACTGTCATCGACGGATTGCGCCGTTCAGGCGACGTCGGGGGCCTCGTGCTGGCGACGACGAAGTTCGTCCGCTTCTTCGTCCAGGTGGCGATTCTTGGGGTCGGGGCATGGCTAGTGGTGAACTCGCAGCTTACGGCCGGCGCCATGATCGCGGGATCCATACTGCTCGGACGCGCGCTTGCGCCGGTGGAGCTTGCGATTTCCGTGTGGCGCAATTTCAACGCCACCAGGTTCTCCTATGATCGCCTGAAAAAGACGATCGGCGATTACCCGGCGCCGCTCCAGCGGACGCGGCTCCCGGCGCCGCAAGGGAAGGTGGTCGTGGATGCGGTTAGTTACCTCACGCCGAATACAGCTCAGCTCATCCTTAGCCAGGTCTCTTGCGCCGTCGAGCCGGGCGAAGCTCTGGCAGTCATCGGTCCTTCCGGCGCAGGCAAGAGCACACTGTGCCGCTTGATGGTCGGACTTGCGATTCCTAATGTCGGTGAGATCCGGCTTGACGGCTCTCCGATCCACCATTGGGATCCGGCGCAGTTCGGACAGCATCTCGGCTTTTTGCCGCAAGACGTCGAGTTGTTCGCCGGCTCGGTACGCGACAACATCGCGCGGATGCAGTCCGTCGACGATGAAGCGGTCGTGAGGGCGGCAACGCTCGCCTGCGCGCACGAGATGATCCAGCATCTTCCGCAAGGCTACGACACCCGGGTCGGCGACGGCGGCGTTCGCCTTTCAGGCGGTCAACGTCAGCGCGTCGGGCTCGCACGCGCGGTGTTCGGCAGCCCGCGATTCATCGTTCTCGATGAACCAAACGCCAATCTCGACCAGGCCGGAGAAGCGGCTCTCACCGAGGCGATCTTTGAGCTCAAACAAGTTGGTGTCGCCCTTGTGATTGTTGGACATCGGCCCTCCACTCTATCGGCTGTAGATAAAATTCTGTTCTTGAAGGAAGGCCGCGTCGCCATGTTCGGCCAACGCGACCAGGTGTTGAACGCTCTCAAAGAGGCTTCGATGGGGTCACTTCCGGAAACTCGCAACGGAGAGGCGCGGCAGCGCATCAACGCTCTCGAAGCGCGTCAGCGCATAAGCGCTCTCAAAGAACGTTTAGCGGGGTCGCTCCCGCAAACCAACAGCCGCGACGCGCGCCAGCTCATATCGGCGGGCAACGGCTCCGATCGCAACGGCAAGGCTCCGGTAGGCGTATCGTGACCCCACATGCCGAAAAGTTCGCGCCGGACGGGGAGCGTTCCTCCCAAATGCTCTCGACGAGCTGCGCTCCCCGAATCGAAATCGATCGGCTTCGGTCGAAGGCGGACATTGGTCTTGGCGAGCTTCTCGATATGCCCTTTGAACGGCATGAGGGTCTCAGCCGCCAGCGCGATGTCGGCGGCGAGGATGGCTCCGGCGGGCTAGGTGTAGCTGTTTGGCACAGCATGAGCGACCGCCTGGCTTGGGTTGCGCGTTTGGTATTGCGGAACCGATTAAGCTTTGCCGGATGGAAGTGGGCGCCGGCGAGTTGTAAAAGCAGCGTGGTTGGAATGCCGGTGAGCAATGCGTCTCCCGCGATGTCCGGCCCACTGAAACCGAGCATTGCCGTTCCTGTACGCTTGGGCAATGCGATAATCCTGGTGTTTGCGGCTGTGTTTGGCGGTTGGGGCTATTTCGCGCCCCTTGATGGAGGCGCCGTGGCGCCGGGTGTGATCAACCCCGACAGCGGCAAGAAAACCATACAACATCTTGAAGGGGGCATCATCGCCGAAATGCGCGTTCGGGAAGGCGAGGCAGTGACCGTCGGCCAACCCCTCGTCGTCCTTGAGAGCACGCAAGCGCGCGCCGCGTACGACTCGCTTGCGCAGCAACGCTGGTCCCTCCTAGCCAAGAAGGCCCGACTAGAGGCCGAAAGCGCCGGACAGAACCAGATCGACTTACCTCCGGAGTTGATCTCGACCGACCGGCGAATCAGAGGCGTTGTCGAGGCGCAGCAAGAGGTCTTCGATGCGCGGCGCCTGACTTACGCCACACGAAAAAACGTCCTCGGCCAGCGCAGCGAGCAATTGACGCAACAGATCAATGGCAATGAGGCTCAAGTGGAAAGCGCCTCGCGTCAGATCGATTTTGTTTCCGAGGAATTGCGGGCAAAAGAGTATTTGGTTGGACGCGGCCTGATGGCGAAGCCAGAGGCTCTTCGGCTCAAGCGCGTGGAAGCCGAGCTTTCGGGAAAACGCGGGGAATATCTTGCTACCATTGCGCGATTGCACCAGCAGATCGGCGAAACCAACTTGCAAATCGTCTCTGTGGATGCGGAGCGAGCAGACCAGGTCGCTACTGATGCGGAGAAAGTCCGCGCCGATCTGACTGAGGTGACGGAAAAGCTGCACGCCAGTGCTGACATCCTTCAGCGCACCGTCGTGGTCGCTCCCGTGAGCGGAACTGTGGTCGACATCAAATTCAGGACCGTTGGCGGCGTCGTCCAAAGAGGAGAGCCGATCATGAGCATCGTGCCCTCGGGTGACGAACTGATGATAGAGGGCCGTTTGACGCCGATGGACCGGAAAGCGGTGCATGCCGGCTTACAGGCGCAGATACACTTGTCCGCATATTCGAGCCGTTTGGTGCCGAAAATCCCCGGCACGGTGCAGACCGTCTCAGCGGATCGCCTCATCGACGACACGACCCACCAACCCTATTACCTCACTCGAGTTGCTGTCGACCGACATACGCTAGAACGCCTAGCGCCTAACGTTGATCTTATTCCAGGAATGCCGGTGGAAGTGCTCATCGTCACTGAAAGACGGACGATGTTCGATTACATCTTCAAACCCTTTCATGACGCGTTTTGGCGTAGCTTTCGCGAGATTTGAGATTAATTTTATGAACGCAATTGCGCACAGCCAGCGAGAGGTCGAAGCGGCTCACAGTCTCCTTTCCCAGGCAACCCTCCTTTTTGATGAGTCGCTCGCCTTGACTTACGCCCTTGTCATGGCGTTGGCACATACTCCGCGCAATGAGTTGTCGCAGGAAGAGATTGATGGACTGTGTCAATTAGCCTATGAGCTGCTGAACAAACTCAACAAAACGAATGATATTTTTCAGGAAACGCGGCAAAAGTTGCTCGACGCTGCCGCCGGACCGTCGGCCCAATAATGCACCAAGGCGCCGGTTCCAAGCGAATTTGGAAATTGCGAAACGCCCCCTCTTCATTACGCGCGCAAGTTGCTAATTGCCATTTATCGCTACGTGATAAAGCGATCATTTCCGCGTGTGCTAAAATCGGCGCGCGAGTGATAGTTGTCAAGCGGCGTACTATCTTCGGTATTGGCGAGCTATTGGCGTTGCGGGCTCGCGCCATGGCTGCATAAGGGGCCATTCGAAGGCGGCTGCAGGCTCTATGAGGTGGCCCCGGTTGTCTGAACAGTTTTTCCGCATGGATAAGTGAAGCGGCTGCCATGGTTAGGCCGCCATGCGGACGGGCAGCGGGGTGAAGTAAGCTTGATCGGGTGTGCGCCGGTCAAGGGTCGAGTGAGGTCGGCAGCCGTTGTAGAAGTCGAGATAGCGGCCTCTCGATGTGCGGGCCCTGGACACGCTGCCGTAGGCCCTGAGATACGCCTGGACGTCGAACTGCTCCGCCAGCTCAGCCAGTGTTCGATCGCCTTTGATGGCGGCAAGAGCCACCTTGGCCCCGAAGCCAGGTGTGTGGTTCCGGCGCGGTCGTCTGCTCTTTGTCTCTCCTGATTCGCCGAGCACAGCGTGCCCGCTGTCAGGCAGAAACTCCACTTATCGCCCTGTCCAGATTCTTGAGGCCGGCTCGATAAAATCGGCCATGCAGCCGTCCAGCTAAAGGGTCGCATAACTCTGATGGAAGCTTCTAAGTACTACGGAAAGGCTTTCGCCGTAAAGCGCTCGGCACTGGTGTCTTTTTGAAAACTTTAGTGCTGATTAACCTTTTATGTACTTCGGCTGCGGTGTGGCAAATCTGTCACGGCCAAAGATGGGCGATCAAGGTAGATTGCACACTGAGGCTTTGGAAGGGGCGTTTGCATGGGCCGGTTTGCACCAAATCGCGCTTTGAAGGCGCATGCGACATCAGGGGCCATGCGGACGATTTTGTTCGCAGGCTTCATTATGATTACTCTGGCGGACATGACCCTCGCGGTCGAAGAGGCCCGCGACAGATTGATAGGCATCGGATCGGGGTCGACCACAATGGAACAGGCCCTTGGCTTTGCGTACCGTAACAATCCGCAGCTCAACGCCCAGCGCTCGTCGACCCGCGCGACCGACGAGAACGTTCCCACTGCGCTCGCGGGCTATCGGCCGCGGGTCACCGGCACGTCGAGCCTGAACGAGCAGTATCTGGACAACCTGACGAAGTCGGGGACCACCCCCGGCGGCGCCGCGCTCTATACGCAATCTCAAGGCGCCGCCGCCGTGTCTTCCTTCGGGCTGACCACGACCCAGACGCTTTTCAACGGCTTCCAGACCGCAAACCGCACCCGCCAGGCCGAGCAGCAGGTGTTCTCCGCACGCGAGACACTGCGCACGACCGACCAGAACATCCTACTCAACGCTGCTACCGCGTACATGAACCTGCTGCAGACGGCGGCAATCCTCGAGCTTCAGCGCAGCAACGTGAACGTCCTCGAAGTGACGTTGCGGCAAACGCGCGACCGTTTCACCGCGGGCGAGGTCACCCGCACCGACGTCGCGCAGGCGGAATCGCGCTTGGCCGCCGGCCGCTCCCAGTTGTCGCTGGCCGAATCGAACTACGTCACCGCGCAGGCCCAG
>Ga0105243_10003855_pt1 | contig 11978 bp, 12 predicted proteins | sample KBSM34metaG_FD_81525 | JGI IMG/M metagenome (GOLD analysis project Ga0105243, IMG submission 81525) | Miscanthus rhizosphere microbial communities from Kellogg Biological Station, Michigan, USA - KBS M3-4 metaG | ecosystem: Host-associated > Plants > Roots > Rhizosphere > Soil | place...
AGGCCGGGCAACATCGCCCAGCCCTGGCCGTCCAATGCAGCGGCGACAAGTCCCCAATCCTGTTTCAATCCGGTCATGGCGCAAGATTAGCCGCTTTCGCGCCGCGCCCGCCTCCCATATTCTGCGTTCAAATTCGGAGCTGCATGTGACAACAATTTACGGCATCAAGAACTGTGACACGATGAAAAAGGCCCGCGCCTGGCTGGAGGGGCATAAGATTGCCTACAGTTTCCACGACTACAAAGCGTCAGGTATCGACAGACTGACCCTGGAAGGTTGGGCCAAAAAAGTGGGCTGGGAGGTTCTGCTCAACCGCGCCGGCACGACCTTCAAAAAGCTTCCCGATGCCGACAAGGTAGGCGTCACGGAAAAGAAAGCCATCGCTTTGATGCTGGCCCAGCCCTCCATGATCAAGCGCCCGGTGTTGGAAGCCAATGGCAAGCTAACAATCGGATTCAAGCCCGAGGACTACCAAAAGCTGTTTCGCTAGCGGGCCGGCATCAGAGTGTTTTGGCCAAGGCTTCCAGCTGTTCGGCGCACAATCCCCAGCCCGGATGAAAGCCCATCTCTTCGTGCGTCTTGCGGTCCGCCTCGCTCCAATGACGTACCGTTGCCGTGTAACGGGTCTTGTCGCCCTCCGGTTCAAAGGTAACTGTGGCCACCATGAACGGCGCGCCGTCGTTTGGCATCCAATCGCCGGTGAAGGCATCGGTGAAGACGATCTTCCGGCCGGGCACCACTTCCAGATACTGGCCGGGACAGGGGATCTCCTGGCCCTCGGGGCTTTTCATCACCACCTTGCTGGCGCCGCCGGGGCGCAAATCCACCTCCGCAACCGGCGTGGTGTAAGGCTTGGGCGCAAACCATTGCCGCATCAGCTCGGGCGTGGTCCAGCAGCGGAACAGCGTGTCGGCGGGGGCGTCCAGCAGCCGGGTCAGGGTCATTTCATGAACGGTCATTGTTCTCTCCACATGTCACGGGTTCGAGCCAAGGACGGGCCGCCGGAAAGCGGACCGACAGTCTCCTGAGGATTTATTTTTTTGCCTGATTGTCGGGAAAGGGCATAGTGCGCCGTCCTGGGGAATAACTGAAGGTGGCCAATGCTCTACACCCTGCTTTGCTACAACAAGGAAGACGTCGTCTGGTCCTGGTCCAAGGAAGAAGACGATGCCGTGATGAACCGCCTGTCGGTGGTGCATGAAAAGTTGGTCCGCCAGGGAAAGCTGGGGCCGTCCTTGCGGCTGTTGCCCACCACCGCCGCCGCCACCTTGCGCAGCGGCATGGTGATCGATGGGCCCTTCGCCGAGACCAAAGAACAATTGTTGGGATTCTATGTCATCGACGTAGAGAACCTGGACGCCGCGCTTGCCGTGGCCAAGGAACTTTCGGCCGCCAATCCCACCAGCGTATATGAGATCCGGCCCATCGCACTTTATGTGCCGGAAGCGCGCCCCAATGCGCCCAAGGACATGATCAGGGCCTACTGATGACGGATTTGGCTTGGATCCATGGCGCCCTGACTGCCGCCCGGCCGCAAGCGGTGGGTGCGCTGTTGCGCTATTTCCGCGACATGGACCGGGCCGAAGAAGCCTTTCAGGACGCCTGCCTCAAAGCGCTGAAATCCTGGCCCGAGAAAGGCCCGCCACGCGATCCGGCCGCCTGGCTGATCCTGGTGGGACGCAACGCCGCCCTGGACGGGGTGCGTAAGCAAAGCCGCATCACTGAACTGCCGCCGGATGAAGAAATCTCCGATTTGGAAGACGCCGAAAGCCAGGTGGCCGAGCGGCTGGACGGTTCGCACTATCGTGACGACGTGCTCAGGCTGTTGTTCATTTGCTGCCATCCCGACTTGCCCGCGACTCAGCAGATCGCCCTGGCCTTGCGCATCGTCTCGGGCCTGAGCGTGGCGCAGATCGCGCGCGCCTTTTTGGTCGGCGATGCGGCGATGGAACAGCGCATCACCCGCGCCAAGGCCCGCATCGCCAAAGCCGATGCGCCGTTCGAAGCGCCGGGTGCCGTGGAGCGGGCCGAGCGTGTCGCCGTCGTTGCGGCGATGATCTATCTGCTGTTCAATGAAGGCTATAGCGCCGGCAACGATGCCAAGCGCGCGCCGTTGTGCGACGAGGCGATCCGCCTGGCGCGGCTGTTGTTGCGTCTGTTCCAGACCGAGCCGGAAATCATGGGGCTGACCGCTTTGATGCTGTTGCAGCAGGCGCGGCTGGGCGCGCGGTTCGATGCGGGCGGCGAAGTCATTTTGCTGGAAGACCAGGATCGCTCGCTTTGGGATGGAAAGTTGGTCAGCGAAGGTTTGGCGCTGGTGGACAAGGCGATGCGCCATAACCGGCCCGGTCCCTATCAGGTGCAGGCGGCGATCGCCGCCACCCATGCCCGCGCGCGCCGCGCCGCCGAAACCGATTGGGCACAGATCGATCATCTGTATCAGGCGCTGGAACGGATGCAGCCCTCGCCGGTGATCACCCTGAACCGGGCGGTGGCGGTGGCGAAACTGCAAGGGCCGGCGGCGGCGCTGGCCATGATCGAGCCGCTGGAGAATTCCTTGGCGGGGTATTTTCATTTTTTTGGCGCCCGCGGTGCCTTTCTCTTGCAACTGGGACGCGACCAGGAAGCGCGCATCGCTTTCGACCGGGCGATTGCCTTGGCCAACACACCGGCTGAAGCCGCGCACATCCGCCGCCACCTGGACAGGTTGATGGAAATTCGGGCGTCATAAGGGTGAAATAAATTCGGCTTGCTGTCGGAAGGGGGCCGTCCAGCTCGTCTTACAGTGGCAATTGACCTCAAAGGAGATTTTCATGGCCGAAGCACAAGGTACCCCTCCCGCCGCCGTCAAAGGCGGTGTTGTCGCCTATCTCAGCCTCGACGGCGCCATCAAGGCCGCCGAGCTTTACAAGAAAGCCTTCGGCGCCGAGCAGGTGCATCTCAACCCGCCCGACGACAAGGGCCGCACCATGCATGTGCATCTGCATATCAACGGTTCCTCGGTGATGCTGAGCGATCCCTTTCCCGAACACGGCCATCCCTTTGTTCCCGTGGCCGGTCTTTCGCTGATGCTGCCGGTGAATAACGTCGACAGCTGGTGGCAACGTGCCGTCGATGCCGGCTTCGCCGAAACCATGAAGCCACAAGACATGTTCTGGGGCGACCGTTATGCCCAGGCCAAGGATTCATTTGGCGTGCTCTGGGCGTTTGTTGGGCCCAAATCGACGGCGCGATAGCGCCGGCAATTCTGTCCAGTGGACAGAATTGAGATTTGGGCGCGCCGAGCCAAAGCGAGGCGCCGGACCAGCGCTTGCAGACGCTCAGACCTCATGCGCAGATAAAGTCATGAGCATCTACATCGGCATCGGTGGTTGGACCTACGAGCCTTGGCGCGGGAACTTCTATCCCAAAGGCCTGTCGCAAAAGCGGGAGCTGGAATATGCCAGCTCCCGCCTGACCGCTATCGAGATCAACGGCACCTATTACGGCTCGCAAAAGCCGGAGAGCTTCCGCAAATGGCATGACGAAACGCCCAAGGATTTCGTCTTCACCGTCAAGGGTCCGCGCTTTGCCACCAACCGCCGGGTGTTGGCGGAGGCAGGGGATTCCATCCAACGATTTTTCGCCAGCGGTGTCACCGAATTGAAAGACAAGCTTGGGCCGGTGAACTGGCAGTTCATGGCCACCAAGAAATTCGACCCGGCGGATTTCGAAGCCTTTCTCAAGCTGCTGCCGAAAAAGGTGGACGGCCGCGCCATCCGCCATGCGGTGGAGGTGCGGCATGACAGTTTCAAGGACAAAGCCTTCATCGCGCTGTGCCGCAAGCATGGCGTTGCCGCTGTTTTTGGCGCCGACAGCGAATTCCCGCTGATCGCCGATGTGACGGCGGATTTTGTCTATGCCCGCATCATGGGGACGCAGCCGAAACAGAAACTGGGTTATCCGGCCGCCACGTTGAAGACCTGGGCACAGCGCGCCAAGGACTGGGAAAAGGGGGCGTCGCCCAAGGCCTCGATGCTGCTGTCGACGCCTGCGCCGAAAAAGAAGCGCGATGTCTTCTTGTTCGTGATCAGCGGCGCCAAGGAGAAAAATCCCGCTGCCGCCCAAGCGATCATTGCCGCGCTGTAGGAAGCGCGAAACGGCTATGGACGTCCTTCAAAGGATAGGTTTTGCCTTGCCACACAAAATCTCCCGGCAAGTCCTTGGGCCGCGCGATATCGGCTGTCAGCCGGCCGCCTTCGACTTTGTAACGCACCGACACCTGGCCCTTTGGCGTGGCGGCAGCGGCGTCCAGCGACGTGAGATCGCCCAAGACCGGCGCCACGCGCAACCGCGCATAGCCCGGCGCCGCCGGCTGGATGCCCGCGACCAAGCCCAGCAGATCGGCGGTGGGATGGGCGCTCCAGGCATGGGTGTCGGACCGCGTGTCGCCGCGCGATTCCGGCCAGGTGGTGTAATGGAGCTTGAGCAGATCGCGCCAGGTTTGCAGCAGCGCCGGATAACGCTGTGAGAGGCCCGCATGCTCAAAGGCGCGCACGAGATACCAGGCAAAGTAATAAGTGGAGGTGTAAAGCTCCGGCGGCGCGTCAATGCCGCGGCCCGCGACCGTGATACGATCAAGAATTGCGGGCACCTGTTCCGGTGTCGCCACCTCATACAACACCGCCAGGGCGTTCATGTGCTGGCTGAGCGGCGCCTTGTCCGAGGTATCGGCAAACAGTCCGCGTGTCTGGTCCCAGCATTGGGCGCGAATGGCGTCGCGCGCTTTTTCGGCCATTTCTGTATCCGCGGCGGCTTGCGCCTTGTCGCCATAGGCAGCCTCCAGGCCTGCGCCTTGGCGCAGCGCGCCCAGCCAAGTCACTGTCATCAGGCAACTGCCGCCGTCCTTGCCATAGGCCGGAAAGGTGTCGCGGTTGTTGCCTGCCGGCCCGGCCCAGTCGACGAAATTCCATTGCGGATTCTTGCCCAGCAGACCGTTCGGCTTCAGCCAAGGCTCGAACCATTTCAAGACCGTGCGCATGCGCGGCAAGTGCCGCACGATCACCGAGCGGTCGGGTTGCTGCATCGACCAGTCGCTCAACATTCCCACCCAAAGAAGCGAAAAGGTGGCGATCACATTGTCGCTGCGGCTGGGATAGGCACCTTGCTGCAGGCCGTTTTCGGCTTCCGACTCCGCGAATACGTCAATGGCCTGTTCCGCCAGGCGCGCGTCACCGCTCACGGCATAGGAGATCAGCATTTGCAGCCGCGTGTCGCCGGTATATTGCAGCTGTTCCCAATAGGCGCTGTCCATATAGGTTTCATGGGCGTCGACTTGGGCAGTGCGCCAACCCACCTCCCAAATGCGATTGAGCTCCGCATCGCTGCTGTTGAAATGCGCCACTTTATTGAAGGGATAGCCGGTCTCGTAAACGCGAAAGGATTCCAAAGTTAGCGGCGCAGCACCGGTCTGGATGTCCAGCTCGGCGTAGCGCCAGGTCCGCCACCATAGCGGCATGAAGCTGCGGCGCGCTCCATCGGCCAGGAACGTGTCGAAAATGCCCAGCGCCTGGCGATCCTCCACCAGGTCGCGATCCGCCCGTTTCAGCTTTGTGTCATACAAGGCTTCGGCATAGGTCAGCTTGATGGAGGCGTCGGCGCCGCCCGACACGGTCAGCTCCGGATAAGCGCAAACCATCGCGTCACGCCGCAACAGAATATGGGCGCGGCTGTTCGCCGGAATGGTGAGGGCACGGCCGGGAAAAGCCTCGGCGCCGGCAAGATCGCTGCGCACGACCTCGCCCGGCGAGACCAAGATGAAGCGTTGTTGCGGCAGGGGATCGGCGATTAGATGACGCCCCGTGGCCTGCGGCGCGGGCACGGCATCTTCCCAGTTGCCGGTTTCGGTTGGCCCCGTCCAGTCCCAATCGGCCTTGGCCGCATCGATCACTTCCGGCGCGCTGGCGACGTAATAGCGCCCGCGCGGCACTTGGGCGCGGCCGTTCAGCGCGCTATGGCCTTCGCCCAGCTTCACCCGCCAACCCGCCTCGCCCGTCGACACACCTGCGCCAACAAGTCGGAATCCCAATCCCGCGCTTTGCTGCGCGATGGGCGCGACTTGCGGCGGCAAAGCCGAGGCAGCGGGCAAGCCTGCGGGCGCATCCACAGGTTTGCGCACAAAATCCCACACCACAGCGGCGATCACGTTGGACCCGCGCCGGAGATAAGGCGCGAGGTCCACCCTCTCGGTACGCCAGCGCGCAATCGTGCCGGTGGAAGGCCCGCTGGCGACGCGCTTGCCGTTGACGAACAGGATAAAGCGATTGTCGGCGGTAACAGTCACCGGCAAGGTGCGCGGAATGGTGTCGATTTCGAAGACACGGCGGAAATGCAGCACCACCGGTCCGCTTTTTCCGGCGGCGGCCGGATGGCTGATCCAGCCGTCGTTTGCCGGTTGGCCCAGCGCCGGCGCAGCGATTGCAAGCGCGAAAACCAAATACAGGAACCTCATTCTTGCTTGTCCCCAGTCATGCTTGACAGTCCGCACCGCGCCCACGGCATAGTAGCAATGGCCGGTCATAAAACCACAAGAGACCGGTCGAGATTCCTGGGAGATTTCATGAGCAAGGTCGCGATTGTGGGCGCAGGCTTTATCGGGCGCGCCTGGGCCATCAGCTTTGCCCGCGCCGGCCATGCCGTGACTTTATGGGACGCGGACGCGACCGCGCCCGGCAAGGCCCTGAGTTACATCGAGCGGCTGTTGCCGGACCTGGAGGGTCTGGATCTTTTGAACGGGGACAGCGCCACCGAGGTGCGCAACCGCATGCGCGCCGCCGATCAGCTGGAACAGGCTTTGACGGACGCCGATTATGTGCAGGAAAACGCGCCCGAGACGGTCGAGATCAAGCGCGAACTGTTCGCACGGCTCGACGCGGCGGCGCAGCCAGGCGCCATCCTGGCCAGCTCGACATCGGCCATCCTGCCCTCGGCCTTCACCGAACATCTTCCGGGACGCGCGCGCTGCCTTGTGGTGCATCCGCTCAATCCGCCCTACCTGATTCCCGCGGCGGAAGTGGTGCCCGCGCCTTGGACGGATGCCGGCATCGTCGAACGTACCGCCATGTTTCTGCGCGCCGCCGGTCATGCCCCTATTGTGATGAAACGCGAGCTGGACGGCTTTGTGATGAACCGGCTGCAGGGCGCCCTGCTGGAAGAGGCCTTCCGCCTGGTGGCCAATGGTCATGCCAGCGTGGAAGACGTCGATATAGGCATTCGCGAAGGCCTGGCGCTGCGCTGGTCGTTCATGGGTCCGTTCGAGACCATCGACCTCAACGCGCCGGGCGGGGTGCGCGATTATGTCGAGCGCTATGAATCCATCTACATCCGCCTGCACGCCCAGATGCAGGCGCGCGCCGATTGGGGCGGGCCGGTGCTGGATGCGATCGAGGCCGAGCGCCGCAAGCGGCTGCCGGCCAACAAGCTCGCGGAACGCCAGGCATGGCGCGACCGCCGCTTGATGGCCTTGGCGGCGCACAAACGCCGTATCGCGCAGGAGCTGCCGCAATGAGTGACAAAGTCATCATCACCTGCGCCGTGACGGGCGCCATTCATACGCCCTCCATGTCGCCGCATCTGCCGGTGACGCCCGACGAGATCGCCGAGGCCGCGATCGGCGCAGCGGAGGCCGGCGCGGCCATCGTGCACCTGCATGCGCGCGATCCGGTGACAGGCAAGCCAGACCAAACCCCGGAAGCCTTTGCCCGCTTCCTGCCGCGCATCAAGCAGGCCAGCAAGGCGGTGGTGAATCTCACCACCGGCGGCGCGCCCTATATGACGGTGCAGGAGCGCGTGAAGCCGGCCGAGACCTTCAAGCCCGAAGTAGCATCGTTGAATATGGGCTCGATGAATTTCGGCCTCTTTCCCATGCTCAACCGCTTCAAGGACTTCAAGTTCGACTGGGAGGCGCAGGCGCTGGAGAATTCCCGCGATCTGGTGTTCCGCAACACATTCAAGGATATCGAATTCGTGCTGCGGACCCTGGGCGATGCCGGCACGCGCTTTGAGTTCGAATGCTATGACATTTCGCATCTCTACAACCTGTCCCATTTCCTGGAGCGTGGGCTGGTCCGCCCGCCGCTCTTTGTGCAGAGCGTGTTCGGCATCCTGGGCGGCATCGGGCCGCATCCGGAAGATGTGCTGCACATGAAGCGCACCGCCGACCGGCTGTTCGGCAATCAATACCGCTGGTCGGTGCTGGGCGCGGGCAAGAATCAGATGGCCATCGCCGCCCAAGCCGCCGCCATGGGCGGGAATGTGCGGGTGGGGCTGGAGGATTCGCTATGGGCGGGCAAAGGCCGGCTGGCTCAGTCCAATGCCGAACAAGTGCGGCTGGCGCGCCAGATTATCGAAGGCTTGGGCCGCACCATCGCCACGCCCGATGAGGCGCGCGAAATTTTGCAATTGAAGGGCGGGGATAAAGTCGCTTTCTAAGGCGCCGGCGCTTTCTTGTGCCATTCCGTCGCGTTTTCCAGTGCCCAGCCGATGCGCACGGCCAGCGCTTCCTCGCCGCCGCGGCAGGTGATCTGCAAGGACAGCGGCAAGCCGCCTCGGGTCATGCCGTTTGGCAGGGCCAGGGCGCAAAGGTCGAGATAATTCACCCAGCGCGTGGAAATGGCGGGCGTGCCGGTCTGGTCGACCTCGGTGAGCGGAATGGCGGGGGTCAGCGTCCCCGGCGTCAGCACCGCATCGATCCCGTCCATGCGCGCGGCGAATTCGCGCTTGGCCTGTTCGCGGTCCGCCAAGACGTCCAAATATTGGCGTGAGGAAATCGAGGCCCCTGCCCTCACCCGGGCCCGCACGGCCTGGTCCAGCGGCTGCGCGTCATCGTCGACCAACGCGGCCAGGCGCGGATAACATTCCGCCGAAATGATCTTGCCCACCAAGTCACCGCTTTCCTTGAGAGTGCGGCCGCCTTTTGCGAGATCGACGATCTCGGCGCCCATCGCCGCCAGTTCCTTCAGCGAGCGATCATAGGCTTCCAGCACCGCGGCGTCGCAGCCGGCGCGCTCGGCGTCGGGCAGGCGCGCCAGGCGCAAGCCTTTCACCCCGCGGCGCAGGTCGCGCATCATATCGCCGGGTGCAATCCGGGCCGTGAGCGGATCCATGGGATCGAAGCCCTGCAACAGCATGGTGAGCAGAGCGCAATCCTCGACACTGCGCGCCAATGGCCCCGGCGTGTCCAAGGTGGGCGCCAGCGGCAGCACGCCATGGGTGCTGATGCGTCCGATGGTGGTCTTCAAGCCGGTGATGCCGCACCAGGCAGCCGGCACGCGCACCGAACCCCCGGTGTCAGTGCCGATGGCGCAAGGCGCCATACGCGCGGCCACCGCCACCGCCGAGCCGGAGGAGGAGCCGCCCGGCGTGCGCTGAACTTTCATGTCCCAGGGATTCCACGGCGTGCCCATATGCTGGTTGGTGCCCCAGGCGCCGTAGGCGAATTCCACCGTGTGCGTTTTGCCGAGCACGATCATGCCGGCGGCGAGCAGCTTTTGCACCAAGGTCGCGCTGTACTGGGACACCCGCTCCCGCCACACCACACAGCCGGCAGTAGTGACATGACCCTGGAACTCAACCAGATCTTTCACCGCAACGGGAATGCCGTGCAAAGGACCGAGACCATGGCCGGCCCGGATCGCCTTGTCGGCCGCCTCGGCCGCCAACCGGGCCTCGGCGTGATGAACTTGCACAAAGGCATGGAGCTTAGGATCCAGCGCCGCGATCCGCGCCAGATGGGCGTCCACCACATCCACCGGCGACAAACGCCGCGCGGATAGACCCTCGGACAGTGCCTGCACTGTCATCGTACACAGATCGGTCGCCATAAGTTCCCCCAAGGCTCTTTATGCGGGCGGTCGCCCATACGCTGCCGCTATGGGCCACGCCTAACGCCTGTTCCTTTGGTTTAACCATGCCTTAGGGTTACCCTTCCATTCCTTTTTGACCGGGGCCCGGCTGCTGCTAGGCAGGCGTATGGGACAGTCCATCACCTCCGCGACGGACATGATGAGCTATGCGGGCGACTTGCGCCGCGCGGCCAAGCAGGCGCCCACGCCGGAAACGGCGCAGAAAATACAGACCTCTGCCCAGCATCTGGAAAAGGCCGCGCTGGCGCGGGTCGGCCTGACCGCGCCGGGCATCGGCAAGCTGCTGGATAAGCTGGTCTAGCCGAAATCTTCCAGATTTGGCGGCAAGCGCAATCGCGATTCCATCGGGGCCGCGCCCGCAATCGAAAATTCCCGCCATCCCCCTTTTTGCATGGCCGGAAAGGCTGCAAGATGCCGAATACGAGTAGAGAACGCTCGTGATTTGGGGCCTCCCCACGAACCGACCCTTAACCAACCGCCGTTAAAATCGGCCGGAAATCGAAGCAGCTTGCCATGATGTCGCGAAAAATCGTGAAGCTTCTGGTTGCATCGGTCACCGCTCTTTTCCTCGGTCTGACTTGCGACGACGCGCGCGCGGCGGCCATTCCCATGGCCAAGGCGCAATCCCAGGCGGTCGAGAAAAAAACGGCGGTGGCGAAAAAGCCGGCGCGGGCGCGCAAACGCGCCAGGCAATCGCTGACCATTGTCACCAAGGCGCCCAATGATGCGCCCGATTTCGACTATCAGGACCGCATCCAGGAAGCCCAAGAGCTGGTCGCGAAACAGCCCGTGCTCCCAGGCGATATGCAGTTCGACCGGCGTGGAAAACTCACCCATTTTGTCTGGACCCTGGTGGTGGGCCAGAAGACCGGCCCGCTCACCGTGATCCGCATGGATGAGAAGGGAAAAAGCGACCAGGGCTTTTCCGTAACCTGGGCGGTCGACAATTTCATCAACACCCATTTCCGCATCACCAAGCCCGAAGGCTATATCGTCTTCGCGCAACGCCGGCCGGTTCGCTCCGGAAACGGCTATGTCGAAGGCGTCTACACCGCCTATTCCCCGGAGATGGATACCAAGACGATGCGCGGCGCGGGGTTGGACTATCTGCGCCACTTGCAGCGCCTGGCTTATCAGCGCATCAAGGACCATGACGTGCGCTCGCGGGTTTCGCCCAATTTGACGGTGGCGGAAAAGATCCCCACCGGCACGGTGGTGCGGCTGATGATCACCGAGCATATCGACCCGGGGCGCATGAAATATGTGGGCATCGAACAATGCGTGCATGAAGTGCTGTTCACCATCGCGGCGAACCGCAGTCACGCCTATGCCTATTCCAAATCCAGCGCCGGCGCGCGCGGCTTGGCCCAATTCATCGAGCCCAGCTATCACATGGTGCGCGATAATTATCCCAAGGCGCTGCTGGAACCGAACTTCGAACGCGGCATGCGGGACTTGAACAATGGCGTGCTGGCGTCGGTGCTGCTGTTGGATCTCGAATTGACGCATTTGCCGCGGAGTTACTTGAATCAAGTCACCGATTCAAGCCAGGAGCTCGCCGCCTTCCTGGCGGCGGGATACAACCGCAATCCCGCCCGCGTGGTGAAGACTTACCACCGCACGAAGAGCTTCACCGGCGGGAACGCCCCCTACCAGAACAAGATGTATGTGCGGATCCAAAGCTGGATCGGCGGCTTCCTGAAAAAGGAATACGACATCACCTGATGGCGCTTAGGGCCGGCTGATGGCGAGATCGCTGTCCAAGGCGCGAACATCGTTTTGACCGGTCAGGGCCATCGCCACTTCCAGCTCCTCCCTTAAGATGGCAAACAAGTTGGTGAGACCGGCCTCGCCATCGGCCGCCAGGGCGTAGGCCCAGGCCCGTCCCAGCAACACCGCATCCGCGCCCAGCGCCATGGCGCGCAAAACGTCCAGTCCGGAACGCACGCCGCCATCGAGCAGGATCGGCATCCGTCCGCCCACCGCTTCGCGCACCGCCGGCAGCGCGGCGATGCTGGACAGTGAACCATCGAGCTGGCGCCCGCCATGATTGGAGACCACGATGCCGTCTATCCC
>Ga0105243_10003856_pt1 | contig 11977 bp, 11 predicted proteins | sample KBSM34metaG_FD_81525 | JGI IMG/M metagenome (GOLD analysis project Ga0105243, IMG submission 81525) | Miscanthus rhizosphere microbial communities from Kellogg Biological Station, Michigan, USA - KBS M3-4 metaG | ecosystem: Host-associated > Plants > Roots > Rhizosphere > Soil | place...
GGAAGATAATTTGCGCCGTATTGCCGATCGATGTATTCGCGAACTTCACCGAGTGCCGTATCGGAAACACGCGTCGAGTCTGTTCGCATGTAAGTGATCAGACCGACAGAACCTTCGTCGCCGAGTTCAACGCCCTCGTAAAGCTTCTGGGCCAGCATCATCGTCCTCTTCACTGCGAAACCGAATTTGCGCGAGGCTTCCTGCTGGAGTTTCGACGTGATGAACGGCGGGACCGGATTGCGTTTTCGTTCCTTGGTGGTGACGTCGTTGACTACGAACGTCTGTTGCTTAGCTTCAGCGACGATGTCGTTAGCCTGTGCCTGATCTTTGACGAGGATCTCGTTCTTCTTGACGTCCTGATCGAAGCCACTCGTCTTGACGGTCTGTTCGTCGATCTTGAGTAGACGTGAATCAAACGCCGGCGGCAGTTTCGAACTGAGATTCGCGCCGATCGTCCAATACTCAGTTTTGATGAACTGCTCGATCTCGCGTTCTCGTTCGACCACCATTCGCAGCGCAACAGACTGCACGCGCCCGGCACTCAAACGTCCACCAATCGTGCGACACAGCAACGGCGACACTTTGTAACCCACCAGACGATCGAGCACGCGTCGCGCCTGTTGTGCATCGACAAGGTTCTCATCGATCTGGCGTGGATGTTCGAACGCAGCATTGACCGCGCGCTTCGTGATTTCATTGAACATCACGCGATACGCCGGCTTGGCTGGTCTCTTCGGAACGATCTCTTCGGCAAGATGCTGGCAGATCGCTTCACCTTCGCGATCCGGGTCGGCTGCGAGATAGATAGCGTCGGCTTCTTTTGCAGCCTTCTTTAGTTCAGCAACGATCCTTTTGTTGTTTCGCTTCTTCGAATCGGGAATGAGCTCGTACGTCGGCTCGAAATTATGCTCGACATCGACACCGAGTCCTTTCGAAGGCAGATCTTTAATGTGGCCTATCGAGGCCTTAACCAGATAGTCCTTTCCTAAATACTTATTTATGGTCTTCGCCTTTGCAGGCGATTCAACGATTACCAGGTTCTTTGCCATCTTTATCTTCTGTTCAATCCTCAGGCCGCGCTCGGATCGGGTCAGTACCGTAACGCGGTAGCGTCGGGTTGACCGATGGACCCGAGACTGACCCGACGCTACCGCGTTACGGTACTGACCCGGCCCAAGCACGGCTCTACCCTCAATACTACAAGCGCTTCACAAAACATCGTCCGGGCAGCGCTCTTACGAGCTCTCGCATTTCCAAAGAGAGCAGCGCCGCCGTCAGCTCCGAAATCGGAAGCTCGCTTTTATCAAATAACCAATCCACGTGCGCCGGGCTGTCGGGCGTCAATAACTTAAACACTCTTGTCTCCGACGCAGAAAGTCCTTCAGGAACAAGCGACAATCGATCCGCCATCGACGTCTCTTTCTTCCGCTCACCAATCGACGGCGGCAAAAGCGTTGCCGCAACCTGCGGCGGTAACTCCGCGGCAATGTCCTGCCACTGCTGCACCAGTTTCGCTCCCGCACCTTTAATCAAATAATTGGTGCCGAACGAATTTCGAGAAGTGATATTTCCCGGTACAGCAAACACCTCTCGATTTTGCTCCATCGCCAGGCGTGCGGTTATCAAAGACCCCGAATTCTCTGCCGCTTCCACAACTACGACCCCGAGACTCAGCCCGCTAATGATGCGGTTTCGGTACGGAAAGTTTTCCGAGACCGGCGGCGTGCCTAACGGAAACTGGCTGACCAACGCTCCGCCACGCTCGAGTATCTCCGCAGCTAACTTCTTGTGATCACGAGGGTAAACCTCGTCAATCCCCGTCCCGAGAATCGCTACCGTCCGGCCTCCGGCCTCAAGTGCGCCTCGATGCGCTGCAGCATCTATACCGCGCGCAAACCCTGAAACAACCGTCACGCCACGCTGCGCCAAATCCCTCGCCAGCATGATTGCTGCGTTCTGCCCGTAGGTCGAACACCTCCTCGACCCTACCACACCGATACAGGGTCGATCCAAACAGTCTGACCATGCGCCCTTAACATACAAGACAATAGGCGGGTCGTAGATCTCTCGTAACGGTGAGGGATAAACCCCGTCGTCCAACAAAAGGATTTCGCCGCCGAGCTTCCTGACTGCAAAAATCTCGGCTTCAGCGCGAGGGAGCAGGTCGCGTGCGATGATGGTATCAACAGCCTCAGGCGGCAGTCGCAACTGCTCCAGCTCGGCTCGCGTTGCCTTATAGACTGCCTCGGCCGAACCAAATCGCTCGAGGAGTTTGGCAGCGGCGCGAGGTCCGATGCCGGGTGTCATATTCAGCTCAACCCAATCTCTAATCATGTGAGGAATTTCCTTGTAAAAGAACTACTTACGCGACTTCCTACCTGGCGGAGGCGTGTAGGAATCGAACCTACCTGAGCCCGCTCTCACGGTCTCACTAACGGTTTTGAAGACCGCGCCGTTCACCAGAACAGATTCGCCTCCAAGCTGAGGCACGGATTGTCGGAAGTCTGAAACCCTACGACCCATCGGCCCAGACTGTCAAGCTATACCTACGGATTTGACCTTCAACCGCCGCTCGTCTAATATCCGAACGAACGTTCGAACCGGAAATTTTGTTAATCATGTTAAATCCTGAAATCTTGTTCCAAACATCACCTGAGCAATACAAACACTGGAGGCTTGAGGTCGATGGAGCCGTGGCCACGCTCTCGATGGACGTCCAGGAAGATGAGACCCTCGCCGAGGGCTACAAGCTCAAACTCAATTCCTACGATCTCGGCGTCGATATCGAACTGGCTGATGCGATTCAGCGGCTTCGCTTCGAGCATCCGGAAGTTCGCGTCGTCGTGATCACGAGTTTGAAGCCTCGGATCTTCTGTGCGGGCGCGAATATCTACATGCTCGGCACTTCATCGCACGCGTTCAAGGTCAACTTCTGCAAGTTTACAAACGAGACGCGCTGCGCAATCGAAGACGACTCTCGACACTCAGGACGTCGCTACATCGCGGCGTTGAATGGGACTGCCTCTGGCGGCGGATATGAGCTGGCGATCGCGTGCGATGAAATTTATCTCGTTGAGGACGGCAACTCAGCTGTCTCCTTGCCCGAAGTTCCACTCCTCGGCGTCTTGCCAGGAACGGGTGGCTTGACGCGCCTGGTTGATAAGAGAAAAGTGCGGCGCGATCGTGCTGATGTTTTCTCAACGCTTGCAGAAGGTTTGAAAGGAAAGCGTGCGAAGGAATGGGGACTGATCGACGGCTACTTCCCGACAAGCAAGTTTCAGGAGTCGATCGACGCGCGCGTGGGACAGTTGGAAGGTGCGTCGTCGTCGAACAAGGGAATCAAACTCAATCCGGTGCAGTTTGAGACTGGGGACAATTCTCGAGATTACAAATATGTCGAGCTCAAACTGAATCGTGAACAGCGTTATGCAGACTTGACGATTCACGCGCCCGAAGGTCCGCAACCTACAACTGCAAATGAAATCCACGAACTGGGCGACGCGTACTGGCCGCTGCAAGCTTATCGTGAGCTCGACGATGCGCTTCTGCACTTGCGCGTCAACGAACCGTTGATTGGTCTGGTCTGTATCCGCACCAAAGGTAACGCTGACGACGTGTTGGCAATCGATCAGACACTGACTGCTAATCACGATGACTGGTTCGTCCGCGAAATCGTTCTGCACATGGCGCGCGTGCTGCGACGTTTGGATCTAACAGCGAAGAGTTTCTTTGCGATCGTCGAGCCGGGCAGTTGTTTCGCGGGTAACCTGCTCGAACTGCTGCTCGTATCCGATCGCAGTTACCTGCTCAACGATTCAGCCGTCTCAATCGCCGTGTCTGAGATGAACACCGGCGCGTTTCCGATGAGCAATGGCCTGACGCGCATGCAGTCGCGCTTCCTGGCCGAGCCCGAGAAGCTCGACGAAGTTTTTGGAGACAAGAAGTCTTTCGACACTGACGAAGCGGAGGAGCTCGGGCTAATCACTTTTGCTCCCGACGATCTCGACTGGGAAGACGAAATCCGCGTCGCGATCGAAGAACGCACGTCGTTATCACCCGACGCACTGACGGGCATGGAGGCGTCGCTTCGTTTCGCTGGTCCCGAAACCATGGACACAAAGATCTACGGCCGTCTGACCGCATGGCAAAACTGGATCTTCCAGCGGCCCAACGCGGTCGGCGAAAAGGGCGCCTTGACCAACTACGGCAAGCCCACAAAGGCGGAATTTGATTACAAAAGAACTTAGCCACAAAAAGCACAAAATGATTTTCTTCAATTCAAGCCGCGCTCACTTCAATAAATGTTTTTGTGCTTTTTGTGCCTTTTTGTGGCTAATCTGATTTTGAGGCGAAGATGAATTTATACGATCGCATTCCTAACAACGTTAATCTCTCCGAGGACAAGAAGCTTCAGCGCGCGCTCGAGAAGTGGCTGCCCAACTATCTCGACTGGTGGCGCGAGATGGGACCTGATGGATTTCAGGAAAAAGATGTGTGGCTGCGCACTGCAATCGACGTCGGCTCCGAGGGCTGGGCGCACTTCGATTACGTGAAAATGCCTGAATATCGCTGGGGCATTTTTCTCGAACCAGCACAGCCGGACGCCAAAGTTGGTTTCGGCGACAACCACGGACGGCCCGTGTACCAGGAAGTGCCCGGAGAGTTTCGTAATGCGTTGCGGAGGATCATCGTGACGCAGGGCGATACCGAGCCAGCGTCAGTCGAACAGCAACGACAACTCGGCAAGACGTGTCCATCGCTTTACGATCTTCGCAATCTCTTTCAAGTGAACGTCGAGGAAGGCCGGCACCTTTGGGCCATGGTCTATCTGCTGCACGGTTACTTCGGACGCGATGGTCGTGACGAAGCTGACGACTTACTGCAACGGCGTAGCGGTAATCCTGATAAGCCTCGCATTCTCGAAGCGTTCAATCAGCCGTGTGACGACTGGCTCAACTTCTTTGCCTTTACGATGTTCACCGAACGCGACGGAAAGTATCAGCTCTCCGCGTTGGCGGAATCGGGTTTCGAGCCGCTTGCACGCACGTGCAAGTTTATGCTTACCGAAGAAGCGCATCACATGTTTGTCGGCGACACGGGTCTCGGTCGTGTTTGTCGTCGTACAGCGCAACTGATGAAGGAAGGCGACGTCCGAGAGCTCGGCGGCATTCCGCTCGAGATCATTCAGAAGTACATCAACTTCTGGTTCAGTTATTCGCTCGATCTGTTTGGCGGCGAGATCAGTTCAAACTCAGCCGACTTCTTTGCCGCGGGTTTGAAGGGTCGTTACAAGGAACAGGACCAGTACACGGATCACCTCGCCACCAATGAAACCTTCACGATGACGGTTGTCGAAGATGGTGGGCTGAAGACACGCGAAGTTGGATTGCGAAATGCGTTGAATGAAGTGTTGCGCGGTGAGTACGTGAAAGACTGTGAAAAGGGTCTGGCGCGTTGGAACAAAGTGCTGGCAGAAGAAGGTGTGAGTGAACGTCTCTTTCTGCCGCATCCGCGTTTTCATCGACACGTGGGTGAGTACGCAGGGCACACGTTCGATCTGCAAGGAAATCTGATCTCGCCTGCAGAATTCGAGCAACACAAATCCGAATGGCTGCCGACGCTCGAGGATCGCGAGTACGTGCGCAGCTTGATGCACCCGGTCTATGAAGTCGGCAAGATCGCCAACTGGATCGCTCCACCCGCGGCTGGGATCAAAGGCAAGCCATTTGAATTTGAATATGTAAGACTTTAAGCAGTCGCGGATTTACGCAGATTAACGCAGATCAGCGAAAATCCGCGTTTATCCGCGGCTAAAAACCGATTTTATGTCTAAATACGATCAGAAACTGGAATTCATCCTCCGCACTGCAGCACGCATCTTCGCCGAGAAGAATTATCACTCGACTTCGATGCGTGACATTTCGCGTGAGACGAACGTCAGTCTGGCGGGTCTATATCACTACTGCAAATCAAAGGAAGAACTACTGTTCCTGATCCAGGACAATTGCTTCGGCCGTGTGCTCGAAAGGTTGGAACAGCGTCTGGAAGGTGTCGAAGATCCAATCACAAAACTCGGCATCTTCATCGAGAACCACCTTTCATTCTTCGCCGCAAACATGTCGGAGATGAAGGTACTTTCGCACGAAGCCGAGTCGCTGCGTGGCGACTTATACGCACACGTGTCGACGCGCAAGGACAAGTACACAAAACTCGCGCGCCTGATCCTTCGCGAGGTGCAGACGTCGAGAGAGAATCAACAACCCGTTGATTTAACTGTCGCGACTTACGCCCTTTTCGGCATGATGAATTGGATCTATAACTGGTACGATCCGAGCGGAAAACTGAAGGTCGACGATCTGGCGCAGCACCTGACTCAACTTTTTCTGTCAGGCTTTTCACCTGGGTTGTCTTTGCAGCCGGCGCTAATCCCAAAACAGCAGGACGACCTTAGCATCTGGCGCGGCACAACAATATGAACTTCTATTCGGACGAAACCTACGGCGAAAGCGTCGCGCGCGTTTACGATGAGTGGTACTCGGAGTACGATCCACACGCTATCGACGCGCTTGCGTCGTTGGCGCGTGGCGGTCGCGCGTTGGAGCTTGGCATCGGCACCGGTCGCATCGCGCTGCCGTTATCAGCAAACAATGTCGAGGTTCACGGAATCGATGCTGCAGACTCGATGATCTCCCGGCTGCGGGCGAAACCCGGTGGCGATCGGATCACCATCACCCACGGAAATTTCGCTGACGTTCCGGCCTCCGGTAAGTTCGAGCTTGTTTACATCGTCTTCAACACTTTCTTTGCGCTCTCATCGCAGGAAGAGCAAGTGCGCTGTTTTCGCAACGTCGCTGCGCATTTGTCGCCCGATGGTTGTTTCGTAATCGAAGCATTTGTTCCTGACCTGAACCGGTTCACTGGTGGTCAGGTAAACTGGGCCACGAAAGTAACTACCGACGAAGTGCAGTTGGATGTGGGCCAACACGACTCTGCTACACAGCAAGTGATTAGTCAGAAAGTCGTAATCAAAGATGGCGACGTGCGACTCTATCCCGTGCAGATACGTTACGCATGGCCTTCCGAGTTGGACCTGATGGCCCAGCTCGCCGGCTTGCGACTGCGCGAGCGTTGGAGTAGCTGGCAGCGCGAGCCATTCTCGTCCGAAAGCAAGAAGCACATTTCGGTTTTCAGTTTCTGAGATATGAGTCAAACGGAATCAAAACTCTATACCCGGGTGGCGGACGGCATCGCAGTGATTACGCTCAACGATCCGCCAGCGAATACGTACAGCTATGAAATGATGCAACAGCTCGATCGCGCGATTCTCGACGCGCGCATGGACGAAGCTGTTCAGGTGATTGTGATCACGGGCAAAGGCGAGAAGTTCTTCTGCGCCGGCGCGGATATTCAGATGCTCGCGAACGTCACGCCGTCCTTCAAATATTACTTTTGCCTTCACGCGAACGAGACACTGAATCGTTTAGAGCAAACGCCGAAGCTCGTTATTGCAGCGATCAATGGTCATTGCGTTGGTGGTGGTTTGGAAGTCGCGATGGCTGCGGACATTCGTATCGCACGAAAGGGCTCGGGAAAGTTAGGATTGCCGGAAGTGACGCTCGGCGTGTTGCCCGGAACTGGCGGCACGCAGCGGCTGGTGCGAATCGTTGGCAAGTCGAAAGCGATTGAGTTAATGGCTACCGGACTGTTGTTCGATTTCGAGCGTGGCCTGGAGCTTGGCATTCTGAATCAGGTGTTCGAAGCTGAAACAAGTGGACGTTTTGCCGAGATGGTCCATGATTACGCGCGCCAGTTCACGACCCCAAATAAAGCCGCTCACGCGGTGGGCCGCATAAAACGCGCGGTCCAGACCGGTTCGGAGATCTCGTTTGAGCCCGCCCTTGCACTTGAACGAGAACTACAGCAACAACTCTTCCAGTCGGAGGACGCGAAAGAAGGGCTCGACGCTTACGTGAACAAGCGCAAGCCAGAGTTTAAAGGACGCTAGAATGTACGAATACATTCAAGTCGCCGAGGCTGACGGTGTCGCGACGATCACTCTGAATCGTCCCGACAAGCTGAACGCCTTTATCGGTCACATGCGACGCGATCTGGCTGAGGCACTCGAGCACGCCGGAAGCGATCGCAATACTCGCGTGGTGATCATCACTGGCGCGGGTCGTGCGTTTTGTGCCGGCGGTGACATCGCGTTCATGGCTGAGTTGATGCAGCGTCGCGATGCGGAAGAGTTTTCGCGCATTCTCGGCGCCGGGCGCCGAGTGATCCTTGCGATTCGCCAGATGACGAAGCCGGTGATCGCGGCGATCAATGGTCCAGCATCGGGCGCCGGATGTAATCTGGCGTTAGCGTGTGACCTGCGCATCGCAGCAAACACCGCAACGTTCAGCCAGTCGTTTGCCAAAGTCGGGCTTCATCCGGACTGGGGTGGAACTTACTTCCTGCCGCGTCTCGTCACGCCAAACAAAGCGTGCGAACTCTTTTTCTTAGGTGAGTCGATTGACGCGAACGAAGCCGCGCGGCTAGGAATTGTCAATCAAATTGTGGCGCCGGAAGAATTGGAAAGCACAACCATGCAACTGGCCCAACGCTTACGAGCAGCGCCACCCATCGCGCTGGCTGCCGCAAAACACGCCGTCTACATGAGCCAGGCTGCCGAGCTCGAAGAGATGCTTCGCTACGAGACTGAAGCACAGTTGCGGTGCTTCGAATCAGACGACGGTCACGAAGGCATTCACGCTTTTCTGGAAAAACGCGAACCCAAATTCACCGGTCACTAATCCGAGATACAATCCGTGTCATCCGTGGCTAAAACAGCTCTAATCACTGGCGGCGGTCGAGGTATCGGTCGTGCGATCGCACACGCATTCGCGCGCGAGGGCATTCGCATTGCCGTCGCTGCGAGAACTGCCGAACAGATCAACCAGGTCGCTGAGGAGATCGGCAACGACTCAATCGCACTTGTCTGCGATGTTTCTGATCCGCAGAGCGTCGCACAAGTGTTCAGCAAACTGCCTGAGATCGACATCCTCGTCAACAACGCCGGGATCGCCGAAAGCGCAACGCTCGTCAACACCACCGACGAGCTCTGGCACCGTCATCTTTCGATCAATCTCTCCGGCACGTTCTACTGCACTCGCGCCGCCTTGCCTGCAATGCTGAAGAAAGGTTGGGGACGCGTAATCAACATCGCCTCCATTGCTGGAAAAACCGGCGCGCCTTACATCGCCGCGTATTCGGCATCGAAGCACGGTGTTCTTGGTTTGACGCGTTCGATCGCGCTCGAAGTCGCCACCAGCGGAATCACCGTGAATGCAATCTGCCCCGGGTATGTCGACACTGAAATGGTTTCGCGTGGCGTCGAGCGAATCACTTCACGCACCGGACGTAGTGCCGAAGAAGCTCTCGATACGCTCAAAAAGATGAGCCCACAGAACCGTCTCGTCACTTCCGAAGAAGTAGCAGCCCTCGCATTGTTGCTCGCTTCCGATGAGGGACGCGGAATTAATGGACAGGGCATCAACGTTGACGGCGGGTCAGTGCTTTTTTAGCCGCAGATTTACGCGGATAAACGCGGATCATATTTTCATATCCGCGAAAATCCGCGTTAATCCGCGGCTAATTCATAAACGAGCCGTATCGGGAGTCCCATGATGTTGAAATAGTCGCCTCTGATCTCTTCTATGAAGAGTGAGGCTCTTCCCTGAATGCCGTAGGCGCCTGCCTTTCCTTTGTATTCGCCGGAAGAGAGATACCAGTCAATCTCTTTGTCGCTAATTCCCGCAAAACGGACTCGCGTTGATTGGTAGGCAACTCGAGATTCACCTCCAACGCGCGTGAGCGCGACGCCGGTTAAGACGTCGTGCCAATTACCATTCAGTAGATACAACATTCTTCTTGCATCTGAGCTATCACGAGGCTGACCAAGTATCTCTCCGCCAATTACAACGGTGGTATCCGCTCCGAGCACTAATCCTTCTTGCAGTCGACTAGCAACCTTCTCCGCCTTCGAGCGCGCGAGTCGTTGCACATACGCGGCCGCGTCCTCGTCTGGCAACAATGTTTCATCAATCCCGGCGACGATGATTTCGTGTGGCCAGCCCGCGCGCTCCAGGATTTCCGCACGCCGAGGACTGCCCGAAGCGAGCACCAGTTTCTCGCGGAGATGATTTGCGTTTTGTTTCATGATTAGTCTATAGCATAAACATGAATCAACTGATCAAATCGTTGCCGGGAGTGTTGCGCGCCGCGGGCGACTCGACAGAGGTCGCCGAAGCCGCAGCCATTGCCGCGTGGAAGCATGCGGCAGGTGACGGTTTGAAAGATCACGCTATCCCGTTGAAACTCGAAGATCGAACGCTGACAATCGCAGTCGCGGATGCGATCTGGCAGAAGCAGTTGCACTCCATGAGAGGACAACTCCTCTTCCGAGTTAATTCGATCCTCGGTAAACCACTTGTCGGTGCCCTGGATTTCGTCGTCGATCCGAAGCTGGCGAGGCCAACTGTAGAACAGCCCGCGCGACCCGAAGAGTTTCTCGACAACGAAGTGCCGCTTGAATTATGGTCCGCGGCTAGCGCCATTCAGGATAAAGATCTGCGCAAGAAATTCTTAAGAACTGCTCTACTCGCGTTGAGACACAAAGGTTGAACTCATGCCGATAAATCAAGCGGATATCGAAAAGGTCGCGCAACTGGCCCATCTGGAACTGGCTCAGGAGGAGCTGAAAACTTTTGGTGCACAGATAGCCGAGATCGTCAGCTACGTCGAGCAGCTCAATGAGATCGACACCAGTAACGTCGAACCCGCGCTTGGTGGTCTAACGCCGGAGGGCGAAGGGACTGACACATCACGCGCAGACGAGATCGCGGGCTCGCTTGGACAAAAGGTCGCACTCGCCGAAGCACCGGATCCGGCGTCCGGCCACTTTCGGGTTCCGAAAGTCCTTTGATCGAATTTCACATGATTTACAAGATGTCACAAGATAGATCCTGTAAATCTTGTTCAATCCTGAAATCCTGTCACCAAATGCTGTAATAAAGAACCTGTAACTAGAATTTATGTCGCGTCAAACTGTTGAATTTTCAATCACCGCCGCTGAGAAGCTGAACGAAACCCTCAACGCGTTTCTACAAATCGATCGTGAGGGCGCACTGCAACGCGCGGCGGAGATTGAGGAGAGCCCTAACGCTGATCCATTGGCCGGGATTCCAATTGCCGTCAAAGACAACATTTGCGTCAAGGGTCTGCAGGCGTCGTGTGGTTCGAAGATTCTCGGCAATTATCATCCACCTTACAACGCGACAGTTATCGAACGCCTGACCAACGCCGGCGCAGTCGTCATCGGCAAAACAAACTGCGATGAGTTTGCGATGGGCTCGTCAAATGAAAATTCCGCCTTTGGTCCAGTCCGCAATCCGTGGGACACGACGCGCGTTTCAGGTGGTTCGTCAGGAGGCTCCGCAACGGCCGTCGCCGCCGGCATCGTTCCCGTCGCACTCGGCTCAGACACCGGCGGTTCAGTGCGACAACCGGCATCCCTCTGCGGCGTGATCGGTTTGAAACCGACCTACGGTCGCAACTCTCGTTACGGCCTCGTCGCCTTTGCCTCTTCCCTCGATCAGATCGGCATCTTTGCGCGTGAAGTCGAAGACGTGGCGCGCGTGCTGGGCGTTATCGCCGGACGCGACCGGCACGACTCAACCACTGCGGATGTTCCCGTTCCTGACTACACGGCATCGCTGACCGGCGATCTGAAAGGCGCGCGACTCGGTTTCCCGCGCGCACTTTTCGGCAAAGGACTCGACGACGAGGTCAAGCAGTCGGTCGAGAGCGTGGTCGATGTCTATCGCGAGCTTGGAGCTGAAGTTGTCGACGTCGAACTGCCGACCGCGGGTTACGCGATTGCTGTTTACTACATCATCGCCACCGCCGAGGCTTCTTCAAACCTCGCGCGCTTTGA
>Ga0105243_10003863_pt1 | contig 11969 bp, 19 predicted proteins | sample KBSM34metaG_FD_81525 | JGI IMG/M metagenome (GOLD analysis project Ga0105243, IMG submission 81525) | Miscanthus rhizosphere microbial communities from Kellogg Biological Station, Michigan, USA - KBS M3-4 metaG | ecosystem: Host-associated > Plants > Roots > Rhizosphere > Soil | place...
GATTCCATCGCGACCGGCAAGTTCCTTGTTGGCGCTTTCGCGACAGCGGCGGAACTCATCGATCGTATGCAGGCGATGATCGAAATCTCGTTCGAGCACAACGTGAACTTCACTTCTAACTTGGCTACGATTTTGTGCGAGGAGCGCCTTGGAATGGCCGTCCGTCGCCCAGACGCGTTCGTTTACGGCAGCTTTTAGTTAACGTTCATATCCCTCCTTTCGGGGCGCTCTTCGGAGCGCCCCTTTTTATTTCACAAGTGCGACTCATTGCAGAACGCGCCCACTTCGGCGATTACGGCGCCGTTGTTGAAGGGCAAGAATTCGAATGCGCCGATGACGACGGTTTCCAATTGATTCAGCAAGGACTCGCCCGACGCGCAACGCCTCCCCGCATTCTCTACGAGACAAAAGTCATTCAGCCCGAGACTCCCGAGGTAAGTGCACGGCCTCCCTTTCGTGTTGACCCACCCGCCGCTCGTGACAGCGCTATGCCTGACGCACACCTGTCCCAGCCGACTGTGCAGGCACGAGAACGGGACGAGTTACAGCCGCCGACCGTGGCTCCAGAAAGCGATCCGGTGCTTCCAGGCCCAAACCTACCCGAACAGGGAACTGCTGATCGTGGCCGACGGCGCCGACATAAAGGACCTCGTCACCAACGATGACCGCATCCGGCTCATTCACATTGAGAGCGGTTATCTCATCGGAGCGAAGCGCAACTTCGGATGCACGCACGCACGGGGCAGCATTATTTCTCATTTCGACGACGATGATTGGTCCGCACCAGAACGTATCGCAGACCAAGTCCAGCGACTGCAAGAAAGCGGCAAGCAAGTCACGGGTTATCACACCATGCTCTTCACGAACGGCACTGAGTGGTGGCGATTCCGTGGCGCCGCCAGTCACGGCATGGGCACGTCCTTATGTTTTCGCAAAGAGTGGTGGAGCGCGCATCTCTTTCCACTCGTCCAGATCGGTGAAGACGGCAACTTTGTCAACGCCGCCCATCGCGCGCATGAATTCATATCCTCGGATGCGGGCGAGTTGATGGTGGCAAGTTGCCACACCGAGAATACGAGCAAGCGGCAACTGCGCTCGGAGGCGTATCGACCGTTGCCCGATTTCCCGGGCGTGTCATGGAGCGAACCGCTGTGCGGCTGAATTTGGGGGCATGCGATCGCGTAATAGAGAACTTCATCAGCGTCGATCTGGTCCCACCCGCCGACGTCGTAACGGACCTCTCGCAGGCGTGGCCATGGCCCGACTCGACGATCGATGAAATTGTCGGCTACGATATCGTTGAGCATTTGCCGGACCGCATTCATTGTATGAATGAGATGCACAGAGTAATGAAGCCTGGCGCCCGCGCGACCATCGAGACGCCGAACGCTAGTCGCGGTGCCGGGTTTTATCAAGACCCGACTCACAAGTCGCCATTCGTGATGAACTCGTTCCAATATTTTGAGGACGGCGCCTACGCGCACACGCGCCTCGCGCGCGCGTATGGTATCACTGCACGTTTCAAGGTCGTCGAGTTGCACGAGCGCGAGTACAAAGACAAGTACGAACCGGTCTGGAAGATCACGGCGGTGCTCGAGGCGGTGAAGTCATGAAGCATCCATCAGCCAATGCCGAGACGCATCCAGACGTGGAGAAACAAACCTGGGGTGGCCTGAAACCAAAGATAGCCCAGGCGCTCCGCAAGCTGGCGGACCTGATCGACCCGCGCGAGATGAAGAAATTTAGACCGTCCACGCCGACGGCGATTCAGGTAAAGGCGCGGAAGAAGAAATGAGAGGCCTCTCCGTCGTCATCCCCAGCAAAACGCTCTCAAACTTCCTGCCGTGCTCTCAGGCGGTGCGAAAGCATGAACCGGACGCGCGACTCATTCTTGTCGACGACGGCATAGGAACGAGTGGGGGCGGGTTACCGTCCGAGAACAGGCGCAGCCTGGAGATCGTGATCGGCGAAAAGCCCTTTTGCTTCGCCCGCAATATGAACGCGGGCATAAAGCTGGCGGGCGACGATGACTGCATTCTGCTCAACGACGACGCCCTACTCGAAACCCCGGGCGGATTCTCACTGCTGCAGTTCGCCGCCGAGAAACATCCGGAGTATGGAATCATTTCCTCAACGACCAACGTCGCCGGTAATCCTGCGCAGCGGCCAAAGGGCATCGGCCTTCGCGAAGAATTAAAGTCCGTCGCCTTCGTGTGCGTGCTCATCCCACGCCGCACCATAGAGACCGTCGGCCTGCTCGACGAGCGATTCGGCGGCCTGACGGCGAATGGACAACGGATTTATGGCTGGGACGACAATGATTACTGTCGTCGCGTGCGCAATGCCGGGCTCAAGATTGGAATCCACGATGGTTGCTATGTCGATCACGGCAGCCTAAAGAGTACGTTCCGCGGCGATCCACGCGCAGCGGGCGACATTTCGGCAGGACGTGAACTCTATCTGGCCAAGTGGGGCGATCTGAATTGAACCGCCTCATGCTCTGCGCTGGCAACATGCGGCGCGAGGGCTGGCAGACCCTCGACGCGAATCCGAAGAACGAACCCGACTTTCTGGCGTACATTCCTCAATTGCCGCCAGCGGTCACGGCGATCGTCTGGGACGAGATCGAGTGGATTCACGGGATCACGTCGTTTTATCCATGGGAAGGCCGCAGCCTTCTCGGCGAGGTGCACGGGATTCTGTCGCCAGGCGGCAAGCTCGTCCTCGAGCAGCCCGACTTTAATAATGTCATCGGTCACGTCGAGTGGATCTTCGGTGACCCGACATACCGAAACCCGCTGCACATGAACAAGTGGAGTTTTACGCCAAGCACGTTGACCGCGATGCTAAAGGACGCGGGCTTTTCGCACATCGAGATCCTGCCTGCGCAACACCACGTTCCGGAGCGCGACTTCCGTGTTGAAGCTTACAGGTGATCACGCATTCGCTCGTCATCGCTGTCGTGGAATCCTACGGCATGGTCGAGAAGCAATGCCGTCTTATGGCGGAACTGCTGCCCGAGCATTGGGAAATGATTCTCGTCGACGATGGATCGGACCCGATCATCCCGTTTCCCGCTGTGCGGCCACAGCACTTCGCTCTCTTTCGCACGTTTGAGCAGCGGCAGCAGGGCGAGTGGACACAGAAGCTGGCCATCAACAAAGGCGTGAATTCGGCGCACGGGGAATACATCGTCAAGAGCGACATGGACCACGTGTTTACGGCGGGAGCGATTGCCGCAGCCGACCGGTTTCGCGGTGACATGATGCTGTTCCACCGAAAGGCGGCCCGGTTGAACGAGGACCTGACCATCGAGGCGCTTTATCACGCCGTCAGCAGTCCGGTGGATGACATTTACGTCATGCGCAAGCAGTTATTCGTGGACCGTGGCGGCTATCCGGTCACCCGGCAGTATGGCGCCGCCGGGAAATGCTTCTGGGATCTGTCGCGACGGCCGGAAGCGCAACCACCCGACGACGCTCTGATCTATGTCGTCCCCGGCGAATACGCGACCTATCACGGACTTAAGCGCGTGCCGGAAAGCGTACCGTTGTGAAGCTCGCCGTCGTTGCCGGTGGCTGGCATTGGCCCGCACACTTCTACAAAAGCATCGCCGCTCAAGCGAATGGCGCCGATTTATTCGTCATTGCGCACCGTCACCCGGAACTGCCGATTGTTCACGAAGAAAAGCGCGAGATCCTGAAGGCGGCCTCAGGCCCGCTGGCCGATTTGGACCGCATCTTATATGCCGAGTACCCCACGACCACGCAATTACGCAACCTCGGCTGGAAGTACACAGAGGCACCCAATACCGTCGGGGATTGGGGATTCTTCAATCAGTGGCTGGATCATCCGGCCAACAACTACCGCAACTACGACATCATCCTGAACTGCCACGATGACACCTACATCCGCAGAAATGACTTATTCGATCAACTCTCGGGCAATTGGATGATGCTGGCCAACGGTAGCTATCCGCAGCAGCCCGAGGCGTACGTGCGAGGCTCCTTTGAATTCTGGAAACGCGAACTACTGGAGCAACTCGGCGGCCGCATCGATCTCGGCGAAGTGTCGCTCACGCGCGAAGGCAAGACCGACACACCGCCTGGCCTCGATGGCATCACCGCCTGGAATTCGACCTGTGTCCCGCTGCGGCAGAAGATGGCGCGCGAAGGCATGGCTCGGCACATCACGTACCTGTCGCCGTATTACCGCATCAGCAAATATGCAATCGAAGGCGAACGCGGCTTCATGCACTCGCAAGATGGGTGCCCGTGGAGCTTTGCGGAAGGCCTCAAGGCGTACCCTTTGGAAGATGTTACGGTATGAGCGATGACATCTGGGACGTTCGAGCGATGGTCCGGCAAGCAAGGGAACTGGAGACCTTGGCGGTGAGTCCCTATACGGAAATGCCCGAGGCGCACATCGAACTTCTGGCACTCGTACTCAAAGGTGCTGGCGTGGACCTCGTTAAGGTAGCCGTTGGCCTGCACAGCGTCGGCGCGTTCTATCAACGCATGGCGGAGATAGCCGACTCATTCAAGTGATCGAAACGAAAACAATTCCCCTCATGACGCCGTACGTCCCATCGGGCACGGCGGAAGCGGTGAGCGATGTACTGCGCTCGCGCTGGATCGGTCAAGGCCCGCGCGTCGAGGAATTCGAAGAGAAGTTCTCGCGGCAAATCGTCGGCGGGCGGCGCTCGATTGCGGTGGGCAGCTGCACGGACGCTCTACATTTGGCCTATCTGCTGTCGGACATTTGTCCGGGCGACGACGTCATCGCGCCCCTGTTCACCTGCACGGCCACGAACATCCCGCTGCTCTACTCTGGCGCGCGCGTTCGTTTCTGCGACGTCGAACCCAATTCGCTGAACATGGACCCGGCGCACCTGAAGCGCCTGCTGTGGGAGCGGAAGCCGAAGGCCATCGTCGTCGTTCACTACGGCGGTGCGCCGGTCTCGCGCGTGATCTTCGACTTGGCTCAAGAGGCGAGCGTTCCTGTGATTGAGGACTGCGCCCAAGCGCTCGGCGCCAAAGGCATCGCGCAGCGCGGCCGATTCGCCTGTTTTTCGTTCCAAGCGGTCAAGCATATCGGTTGCGGCGACGGCGGAATGCTGGTCCTGCCGGACCATCTCAAGGACATTGCGAAACGCCAACGCTGGTTCGGGATTGATCGCGAAGCGAAGCTGAAGGGAATCTGGGAAAACGACATCACGGAAATCGGGTTCAAATACCAGCTAAACGACATTGCCGCGGCGATGTGCCTGCAGGGCCTCTATCACCTTGACGATCAGATGAAGCACCGGCGGCGGCTGCGCGGCACGTACATGAGCGCGTTGTCCGACATGGACGGCATTCGCCTCGTCGACACCGACCGCGATAGCGCCTGCTGGCTCCTGACCGTTCTTGTGGAACGGCGCGAAGACTTTCGCCGAAAGCTGGCGGCCGAAGGCATCGAAACCGACCAAGTGCACTACCGAAACGACCGATACACGATCTTCGAGAAGTTCCGCGACGAGTTTCCGAACATGGACGCGGTCGACGGCAAGTACCTCGTGTTGCCGTTACACATGGGCATGGACGGCGACGACGTGCGGCGGATCTGCGGGGTTATTCGGAGCGGGTGGTAGTTCTACGACGAGCGGTAGGCCAGACCTCTTCGCTAATTGCGCGGAGTTCTTTTAAGTCCTCGTCACTCAGCGTTACGCCGCGATCTGGTAGATCGAGGTAGTCAATTGATTCATGGGAAAAAATCAACCGCATGTAACTCTTGAGCAGTTCCCGGTATCTCCCGAGAGGATAGTCCATAGGCGTATTCTAGCTTGATCTACATTTTTACCAGTATACTTAACGGCTTTGACAACCTTCGCCCACCCGCCTGTCCGGTCGACGACGATGTCCGTTACATTTGCTTCACGAATTTGCCGAACCTGCCGCGCGTGTTCCCGTGGGAGTACCGACCGGCGTACATAACAGGTGAAGCGGCGCGCGACGCGCGCATTCCCAAGATTCTGCCGCACCTGATGCTGCCTGCGGATGCGGAGTACTCGATTTACCACGACGGCAATTTCCAGCTGCGCATTGATCCGCACGCCGTCATACGAGATCTACTGGACTGCGCGCAATGGGCGGCGCACAAGCACCCGTGCCGGGACTGTGTTTATGACGAGGCGGAGATTGTCCTACGGGATTGCCCGCTCGTGAACAAGGACGCGGTCATGCGGCAGATTACACAGTACCGCGAGGCCGACTTTCCAGCGCATGCCGGCCTCTGGGCGAACGGATTCTTAGTGCGTCGCCACACGCCCGAAGTCGCAGAACTCAACGAACTCTGGTGGACGCTGTTCAAGGCGGGATCGGAGCGCGATCAACTCTCGTTTCCCGTGGCCCGGCATCGCCTGAACGTTCCCGTGAATACGATTCAGGCAGACGTGTGGGGCTCGCCCTACACCCGGCACAATTGGCACGCGGCCTGGAAGACACGCGACGACAACCCGGATTTCTGGCCACAACGCGACCGCATCCGCGCGCGACTGGGCGAACTCGCACGGCTGACGGGCACTGACGGCGGGATCAAGCACCAGGATTATTAGCCTTCGTCGCCCTCATATTTCACTCTGGCTTTGTCGTTAAGGAAATCCCAATCGGGTAATTCAGTGCGAACTCGAATGAAGAACGGGCACTCGTCGCCATACCAAGCGGCCGTCCCTTCATTCTCAGCGCGGTATGAAATTGGAACCTTCACTTCTTCGTCGGGAACAAGGCACTCACCGTAACCGTGACTGAGGTATCGCCCCGGGCCATAGGGAGAATAGTATGTACAGAAAGCGCACTGCTCACGATTCCCGCGCGGATCTAGAAGAAAGTCTCTCAGCGTTCCTACAGTCGCCATCCGATAAGCATAAATGATTCTGGGCCTTCTCCGAATTCGCAACGAATCGCGCTGGATCTCGCGCTGCATCCATTCCATTCTCCCGCTTTGCGACAAAGTGTTAGTCATGGATGACCATTCCGACGACGACACCCTGAATATCTGCGCGGGAATACCGAACGTTGAAGTGCACGCATCGCCATTCGAAGGACTCAATGAAGCCCGCGACAAAAACTGGTTACTCGACAAAGCAATGAAGCAAGGGGCGGAATGGATTGTCGCTATTGACGGCGACGAGATGCTCGCGCCCGGATACGCGAATGCACTGCGCAACGAAATGAAGGCACCGTATTCGTGCCTCTCTCTGCGCGTTCTCTATTTGTGGAACGACGAGAACACTGTCCGCATGGATGGAGTCTATTCCGACTTTCACCGCGAGAGCGTCTTCCGTCCGAACGGCTCCCGGTTTGAGGCGCACGGCAACGGCGCGCACTTCCACTGCGGCAACGTGCCATCCGCGATCCGGCAACGGCGACGAGTGCTAGACATACCGCTTTTGCACTTCGGTTACATGCACAAAGAAGATCGAGTTCGGAAATATGCCTGGTACAACAAGCACGACGGCGGCAATGCGCGCGAGGATTATTACCGACACATGGTTGTAGGCGATCTGTTCCCATCCGCATCCCGATTCATGCACGGTGGCCCCTTGCGCCTGGAACGGGTGAATGTAACCGCATGAACTGCTACGGCTCCCTTGCGCTTACGGTCGCCAGTCCGGCTCAGAGCTTCGTCGAACCCTTCACAGTGCCCCATGTGCTGAAGTATCTGGACCTCGGGGAACCATCGGCGAATGACATCGACATGGCAGAGGGGTTCATCACGGCAGCGCGGGTCGAGGTCGAGCGTTTATTCGGCCAAGACCTCGTTGTGAAGCAGTGGGACCTGCGGCTCAACACGATCGGCTACCACACCCAAGTCGTGGAGTTGCGCACCCCGCTCCAATCGGTGGAATTGATTGAGTATCGCGATAGCGACGGGAATGTGACCGCACTCACCGAGGGCACGGAGTACATCGTGGACACGGCCAGCGGCATTGTGCTTCCGGTCTACGGGACAACGTGGCCGAGCTTCACGCCGTACCCATCCGGCGCGGTGCTCATCCGCTTCACGAGCGGCTATCCGGCAAGTCATCCGTTCTGGTTGGATGAGGGTCAAGCCCTGCGCCTTGCCATGAAAATGCTGATTTCCTTTTATTTTGAAGAGCGCATCCCGGTTGTCGTTGGGCGCGGCATTCCTCAAGAACTCGAATTCGCGGTCAACTCGCTTGCACGGGGTACACCGAGAGCGCGATGAATTCCGGTGATACCTTTCGTGATCGTATCCAGTTCAAGCAGAAAACCGTAACGACGGACACCTTCAACGTCAAAAATGAGAATTGGGACACGAACGCCACCTTCGGCGACCACGGCAAATTGCCAGCCGTCTATGAAGTGCTCGGCAGCCGGGAATTTCCCGTCGCCTTCAAGCGGCACAACGAAACGACGGCGCGCTTCAGGATCCGCTACCTCGCGACGCTCGATTACAGCGGGGCGGCGGCCGATTACCGGATCATCCATAACGGGCGCACCTGGAATATCTCCGCGCCCTATACCGCCAAACCGAAAGGGCGACCGCGAGAATTGCGGATAGAAGCCTCAGAAATTACCTAGATGCTCGTCGAAGAAGGCCTGGTCCAGATTCTGCTCGCCGACCCTGTCGTCACGGCGTTTGTGGGAGATCGTATTTATCCTGGCGTGCTGCCACAGAAAGAAGCGGCGGGCCTCAGCTATCCGGCCATCGTCTTCTATATTCCGCCCGGCGCAACACGCAAACGCACCGAACGATTGGAAGCGCGCGGCTTCTCCGGACAGACCGTGTCCCGGTATCGCTTCTTCTGTCTCGCCAAAGGCAAATTCGACGGACGCGGCGACTACGACACCGCCAAATATTTAGAACTGGCGCTGTTCCTCTGCTTGCAAGGGTTCAACGGCACCGTCAGCGACGGCGCCAGTCCGGAATCCACGGTCGACATCGACATCCTGCAGGCCGATCCGCCCTACTATGCGGAACTCTGGGAGGATGACACCGAGACGCGCCAGATTGCCTGCGATTACGATGTGTCGCACTCCGAAGCAATGCCCTAACTGAACTAAAACCTAATTTCCGAGTTCAGGCCCGCCCACCAGCGGGCCTTTTCTTTTTTCACATCCCAACCCCAACGAGGTAAATCAACATGCCTGTAACGAAATCACAACGTGGCTACGGCGCACAGCTCTGGTATTCGTCCGTTTCCGCCAGCCCGTTTTCCTATACGAAACTGATCGAACTGGTGAGCATTGCGAATCTCGGCACCACGCGGCCGGAAATCGACATGACGCACCTGGAAAGTCCGGATGATTCGATTGAGCGCATCGGCGGTATCAAGGACGGCAACGAAGTCACCCTGCTGTTCAACACCACCGTCGACAATATTGATATCGTTCAGGGCCTCGTCGACGACTCGGTCAATTTGGAATGGAAGCTGATCTGGTTGGTGACCTCCGGACTTGCGGCCAAAACGCGCTATTTCCGCGCCGTCCCGCTCACGCTCAACCTCAACACGATCGATGCACCGTCGGGCCTCCGTCAGTCCATGACGCTGCGCATCAGCCGTGCGTTGAGCGGAACAGCACCGGTACCTGGAGCGTAAACCATGCCAGGATCGTTGCTGACTAAAGAACAAATCCTCGCGCGTCGTTGCAAGACCGAAGAGGTGACCCTGAAAGCCTGGGGCGGTGCGGTCAAGTTACGCGAACTCAGCACAGACCAATTGCTGTCGCTGAATGAAATCGACAACTTGACCGACCGCAACATGACGATGCTCTCGCTGATGATCATGAACGGCGACGGCGCCCCCATGTTCTCGCAAGAGGAATTGATCCAGGCGGCCAAACATCTCGGTTCCTCCGGCGTGCTCGAGGCGATCGGAGCCGCCAACAAGATCAACGGCATCACGGAGGCCGCTGCGGACAGCGTCGCAAAAAAATCCGAGACCGCCCCGAGTACGGATTCCGCCTCCGGCTCGCCGGTTACTTAAGCAAGTTCCCGCACGAGATTGACGCGCTTCCGGCGTCCGTCTTCAATGAACTGAAGTATCACGAGCAAATCGACCCATTTGGCGAGCGTCGCGAGGATCTGCGGGCGGGGATCTTGTGGGCGACCATCCAGAACATGGTGCGCGATGAGCACGCCCAGGCGATTTCCATCTGGGACTATCCGCTGTTGAAAGACCTCGACCCGGGCCTCGACGAATTCGGGCTCGTGGATCCCGACACCATCAATTAAATGCCGTTCGTCCTCGAAGGACTTCCCGAACTCGAAGCCAAGCTGGACAAGCTTGCTCTGTCCGTCCAGGGGACGCTCTTGCTGCGCGCGGTCAAGGCAGGAGCGGAACCGATCCGGGAAGAGGCCGGCAAAGAAGCACCGCGCGGGGAGACCGGGCGACTGTCGCGCGGCCAGATCATCCGGATGGCGCAATCCCGAAGCAACGCCTTTCATGCGGAAGCCGACATCGGGCCGAGCATGAAAGTGTTCTACGGATTGTTTCAGGAAATCGGTACGGCCTTCCAGACACCGCAAGCGTTCCTCGGGCCATCCTTCCGGGTGCGTCACGCGGAAGCCATCGCCATCGTCAGTAAACAGTTCGTGGATTCCATCAACAAAATCACGTAAATGGCCGACGCTTTATCTCAACTGTTCGTCACGTTGTCCCTCGAGACGAAACCGTTCATCAACGGCGTCCGCGACGCTCAACGGGAAGGCCGTGCGTTAGAGAAGGTCTTCGCGCCGCTGTCGCGCCTCTCCCGGGACGTCGGTGCAGCCATGGGTGCGGTCGGGAACGCCATGACCGTCGGCGTGACATTACCTCTGGTGGCGCTGGGCGGTGCGGCGGTCAAGTTCGGCTCAGAATTCCAGGATTCGATGACGCAGTCGATCGCCATCATGGGCGACGTCTCGGATGCCATGAAGACCGATCTCGGCAACGCCGCGAAGGAGATGGCCAAGACGACCGTATTTTCCGCGAAGGAAGGGGCGGACGCCCTGTTCTTCCTCGCCTCATCGGGACTGACGGCTACCGAAAGCATGAAGGCGTTACCCGTCGTGGCGAAATTTGCGCAGGCGGGCGTGTTGGGCCTGGCTCAATCGTCGGAGTTTTTGACCGATGCGCAGTCCGCGCTCGGCCTCAAGACGAATGACGCCATCCAGAACATGGAGAACATGAAGCGCGTGGCCGATGTTCTGGTGAAGGCGAACATCCTCGCGAATGCCACGACGCAGCAATTTGCCGAAGCGCTGACGAATAAAGCGGCTGCGGCGCTCCGGTTGGTCAATAAGGACATCGAAGAAGGCACAGCCGTTCTGGCGGCGTTTGCGAGTCAGGGCGTGAAGGGCACGGAAGCGGGCGAGCAACTCGCCATCGTCATGCGCGACCTTCAGTCGAAAGCCATCAAGAGTCCGGAGATATTCAAGCAGTTGAATGTCAGCGTGTTCGACGCCTCGGGCAACATGCGCAACATGGCCGACATTGTCGGTGATCTTGAAAAACTGATGACCGGCCTGTCGGACGAGCAGAAGAAAGCCACGTTGACCATGCTCGGCTTCCAGGACCGTTCCGTCGGCGCCATGTTGCAGTTGATCGGAACCTCGGACGCGATCCGGGGTTATGAAAAGGCGCTGAGGTCTGCGGGCGGCGCGACCGACGAGATTGCCAAGAAGCAGATGGAGAGTTTCAAAAACCAGATGAAGCTCGTCCAACATCAAATCGAATTATTGGGGATCACATTATTCGAAGCCTTGGCCCCGGTACTGACCACGACGGTGTTGCCCGTCTTGCAGAAGGCCGCGAATGCGCTGCAGAAAATGGCCGAAGCATTCGGTCGGCTACCGAGACCAGTGCAGGCGGGAGCGATTGCGTTCCTTGCGCTAGCGGCGTCCATCGGGCCGGCGCTGAAAGTGGGCGAATTCTTTTTAGGTTGGCTCAGCGGCGTCAACCCGCTCGCATCTCGGCTGATTCC
>Ga0105243_10003864_pt1 | contig 11969 bp, 13 predicted proteins | sample KBSM34metaG_FD_81525 | JGI IMG/M metagenome (GOLD analysis project Ga0105243, IMG submission 81525) | Miscanthus rhizosphere microbial communities from Kellogg Biological Station, Michigan, USA - KBS M3-4 metaG | ecosystem: Host-associated > Plants > Roots > Rhizosphere > Soil | place...
CCCTGGCGGTGATCGTCGATCGCCGCGACGTCGATTGCGACCGCGGCCCACCCCGGCGCGCCCGGCATGGCGTCCTCGATGACGGATGCGCGGCCGCGGGCGGTGAACGCCTCGTTGCCCGCCGCGAGGACCGTCAGGGCGACCTCGGTGCGCGACCGCAACCGCTGGAGCGACTCGCGATCGTGGTGGAGCGCGAGGAGGATCCGGTGGTCGCCGGCTCGTACCGGCGCGGTCACCGGGATCGCGTACGGACGCTCGTCTCCCACGGTGGCGAGGACGGCGATGGTCTCGCCCGGCCAGTGGGGCAGCGCCGCCGGCTTCGAGCGCGTGGGCGGCCCCGACGTCCCGACCACCACCGGCTTGTCCTTGGACAGGGCGCGCATCGTCGCCTCGTCCAGGTCGAGGTGAGCCTGCACGAGCTCCGGCGGCGTCAGCGCCATCCACTGGGTCAGCGACACGTCGGCGAAGCGATCGCTGCGGAACATCTCGAGGAGGCGCAGCGGCTCGTCGCCGGTGTTCTCGATGTAATGGCCCATCGCGAAGGGGACGTAGCCCACGTCGCCGGCCTGGTAGTCGAACGTCCGCGCCTTGCCCGCGGAAGCGAACACCGTCATGCGGCCGCACCCGGAGAGGTAGTACTGCCATTCGTCGGCGTTGGGATGCCAGTGCAGCTCGCGCACCCCGCCGGGCTCGACCTCGACGAGGGCTGCCGCGATGGTCGAGGCGGCCGGGAAGTTCGACGAGTCGACGATCCGTGCCCAGCCGCCGCTCGCGCGCACCGGCTCCTGCGCCATGAGGCGGTGGCTGAACGTCTGCGGCACGGCCCCCGCCGGCGCCTCGACCGCGTCGGCGCGGAGCGGGCCGGGCATCGGCCCGGGGAAGATGTAGCGCTCGTGGTCGACGTCCTGCGGGATGCGCGCGAACGCGGCCTCGGGCACGCCGAAGTTCTTCGCGAGGACGTCCTGCGGCGTGTGCTTGAACCAATCGGTGATGAGGAAGGTCTCGTTCTCCGAGAAGTTGCCGTCGTCGAAGACGAGCAGGAACTCACAGCCCTCCTCGAGCCCCTGGATGGAGTGCGGGATGCCGGCCGGGAAGTTCCAGATGTCCCCCGCGCCGACATCGTCGATGAAGTTGCGCCCGTCCTGGTCGACCGCGGTGATGCGCGACCGGCCGGCGAGCATGTAGCCCCACTCGGCCTCCTTGTGCCAGTGCAGCTCGCGGATGCCGCCGGCCTCGAGGCGCATGTTGACGCCCGCGAGGTCCGTCGCGATGGGCAGCTCGCGGACCGTCACCTCGCGTGCCCAGCCCGCGGTGAGCAGGCGGTTGTGCGCCGCCGCGAAGCTGTACTTGAGGTTCGGCACCGTGCCCGCGTCCGTTGCCGGCGGCGTCAGGACGTCTGGGTTCTCGCGCTCGACCGCGACGTTGCGCGGTCCCAGGATCGAGGCGCCGGTGCCGTCGCGAACCGGCTCCGATGTGGTGGCCATGGCCAGTCTCCGTTCGTGAGGTGAGGTCCGCGACCGTAGGAGTCCGCGGGTGCGCCGGCGATCACCGGCGCCGTTCGCGCGATCGCCTCTCGGTTTCGAGCCCGCGCGGCGCGTATGGGGGAGATGGGCGCCGCTTCCGACGCCGACTGCGGCGAACCTGCTCGACTCCGGCCTCGATGACGGCCCCGATCGCTGCCGCCGCTCGGACCATCGGCGGCCGGTCTTGCGACGCGCTGGCTCCGCGCGACGCTTCACGTCGGAGGCGTACGACAAACGAGGAGCACGCCATGCCCTTTCTCGCCCACGAGTCCCTCGGCGACCGCGTCGAGCTCCCGAGCTTCGACCCGGCCGCCGTCCGGGTCATCGATCTGTTCGACGCCTGGGTGTTCGCGGCGCGCGACGCCGAGAACGCGCTCGCGGCGTGGTCGGTCAGCCCATGCGGCGATCGCGCCGACGCGTTCGCCGTCTACCGCGCGGCCGGGGAGCGCGAGGAGCGCGCGGCGGCGGTGCTCAGGGTGGGCGTCGCCGCCCGGCTCTGACGGGCGCCGGGCTCGAGGATGCCGCGCGCGGCTTCGCGGAGCGTCGCGACGCTCGCGTCGAATGCTTCGCGCTCGTCCGTGGACATGCTCGGCTCGAGCACGCGGTGCGCGCCCTCGCGCCCCACGACGGTCGGCAAGGCGACGGTCACGTCGTAGCGATCGCGGTACGCCGCGACGGGCAGGACGACGCGCGCGTCGCGCACGACCGCTTCGGCGATCTGCGCGCAGACGACGCCGATCCCGAACTGGCTCGCGCCATTGCCCTCGATGATCGTGATGTTCGCGAATCGCACATGCTCCTCGACGCGCGTGCGCAGGTCGTCGATCGCGGCGCCGCCGTCCCCGTCGATCGCCTCGAGCAGGGGTGTGCCGGCGACTCGCACCGACGACCAGAGCATGACCTCGCTCGTGCCGTGCTCGCCGATCACCAGCCCCTCGATCGACGACGGGTGGACCCCGAGCTCGGCGGCGATGTGCACCCTGAAGCGCAGCGTGTCGATGGTCGTTCCCGTGCTGAGCACGCGATCGTGCCGGGCCAGCGCGCGGGTCAGGTCCGCCAGGGGATCGGGCGGGTCCGTGACGACCACCAGCACGGCATCCGGAGCCTCCGCGACGATGCGCGGGACGACGTCCCGGAAGATCGACGTGTTCGACTCGAGCAGCCGCAGTCTCCCGCGCGGGTCGTCGCGGTCCGTCGCGCCGCCGTGCTTCTCGTTGACTCCGGCGCAGATCAGCACGGCCCCCGCACCGGCGAGATCGCGCCAGTCGCCCGACCTGACGTCCACCGGCGCGGTCAGGGGCGCTCCGTAGCGCATGTCGGTCGCCACTGCGGTCGCTCGCTCGGCGGCGCGGTCCACGAGGACGATCTCGCGGGCCGAGCCGCGCAGCATCAACGCGAACGCGCACGCCTGGCCGACCGCGCCGACGCCCACGACACCGATCTTCTGGGTCATGCTCTGCACGCTGACCGTGCCCGGCGCGACGGTTGATCGGAGCTGCCGATCACGCGATCGGCATCTCGGCTGTCCGACCCGCGCCGGTCAGCGGCACCGTCGCGCCGTGCCGGCGTCCCGGGCGGCGACAACGCTTCCCGCGCGCCTGATCGCCGCACGCGATCCACGCGCGCGGGAGCCCTTCCCCGACCCCCAACCCCCGACCCCCGACCCCCGTCCCCCGGCACGTGGCGCCGGGGGACAGGGGCGTCCGGACGTGTCGCCTAGGCCGGGTCCCCGTTGATGCGGAACGGGACCGTGACCACATTCGACGCGACACCCATCGCCTCGAGGTCCGCACCGTCGATGCGGCCGTCGTGATTGGCGTCGGCGACGACGTCGGGTGCGTCGTCGTAGACGCCGTTGTCGTCCAGGTCGTCGACGACGGCCACGTTGAGCACGCTGTCGACGTTCAGGCCGGCGATCGGGGCGCCGACGATCCAGGTGTCCCAGAGCTCCGTGTCGTCGCCCGTGCGGTTGGTGATGCCGGAGACGTTGAACAGGTTGGCGAGGTTGGTGCCGGGCCCGGAGAAGCCGGGCAGCGTTGCGCTCGTGGTCGAGTCGAGCACGACGACGCCGGGCATCCGGTCGTCCTTTCCGGGTGCGAAGAGCCCCGGGAACGGGTCGGCGTTGGCGTGGACGCCGGGGCCGGTGAGCTGGAAGCCGCTGAACCCCGTCTGCTGAAGGTTCTTGTGGTGGAACTCGAGCTCCATGTCGACCAACCAGCCGAGGCCGCCGGCCCCGGCGTTGTCGCCCCGCTCCGGCGCGAAGACCTTCACCGTCACCGGGCGCGGGCCACCATGCCGGTGCCCTCGCTCGCGGTCGTCGCCGCGCTCGGGGGCGGGGGCGCCGTCGTCCCGGCCGCGCTGCGACGGACCGTCGTGGCCGCGGCCACGATCCCCAGGGGTGCCATCGTCGCGTCCCTGGTGTTCCGCCGCCGGGCCGTCGTGGCCATGCTTGGCGAGCGCCGGGCCCGCCCCTGCGAGCGGTCCCAGGACGCCCAGCGTCCCGGCGATCGTCGCCGCGAGCGCGGTCGTCTTTCGCAATCGCGCGACATGCGATGTGCCGATCATCGTCGTACCTCCTGTCGAGCGGCGCCCGGTCGGGTGCCGCGTTGGTCCCGGCACACACCGTGCGATGCCGGACGGCGACCGGCGAGACGCCGCGCCGATCGGCCGATCGGCGGCCGCGATGGTCATCGCGCCCGGCGCGGGCACGATCGAGCGATCGACCGCCGACCACGGTCGTCGGAGTCGTTCGAGTCGGCGGTGGCGGCGGTCGACGCTCTCGCCGACGCCGGTTTCCCCGTTGCGTGCGTGGCGATCGTCGGGCACGGGATCACCATCCGTCACGGCTGCGCACCCGACGTGACGCGGCGCGCGAACGGCCGCAACCCGGTGTCCTCGAAGGGTCGACCTCGTCCGAGGGTTCGAATCCCTCCCTCTCCGTGGGCGTCGCGGGCTAGGCTTGCCCCGTGGCGAAGCGCGACCATCCGTCAGGGTCCGAGCCGTTCGACGTGACGCTGCCCGCCGGCTCCGAGCTGGAGGCCCACCGGCCCGCGCTCGAGGCGGCCGCGAAGGAGGCCGGATGGACGGTCGAGCGCGACGGCGACCTCGTCGTCGTGCGCGACGTCTGGACCGAGAACGAGGACCACGCGGCGTGGCTGGTGGCGACGAAGGTCGGGCTGTCGCCCGAGCGCGTCACCGTCTGGGCCGGGCGCGAGCAGTAGGCCGCCGCCCTTCCCCGCCAAGCCCCCCGGGTGCCGACCAGTGAGGACACGGGCGCGACGAGCGCCCCGCGGGGCGAGGGTTCGACTCCCGCACCACGAGCCGCGTTCGCGGCCCGGTGACTCGCCAAGCCCCCGAAGGAGGACCCGTTGTCCGCGACCGACGTTGGAGAACAGACCGCCGTCCGCCCGTTCCAGGTCGGGTTCCCGGAAGCCGACCTCGCCGACCTGCGCCGACGCATCGAGGCGACCAGGTGGCCCGAGCGCGAGACGGTCGCCGACGACTCGCAGGGCGTGCCGCTCGCACTCATGCAGGAGCTCGCGCGGTACTGGGCAACCGATTACGACTGGAGCGCCTGCGAGGCGAAGCTCAACGCCCTGCCGCAGTTCATCACCGAGGTCGACGGGCTCGACATCCACTTCATCCACGTCCGCTCCGGGCACGAGGATGCGCTGCCGCTGATCGTCACCCACGGGTGGCCCGGCTCGATCATCGAGCAGCTGAAGATCGTCGAGCCGCTGACGAATCCCACCGCGCACGGCGCGAGCGCCGCCGACGCGTTCCATCTGGTGATCCCCTCGCTGCCGGGCCACGGCTTCTCGGCCAAGCCGACCGCGACCGGGTGGGATCCCCCGCGCACCGCGCGCGCCTGGGTGGGGCTGATGAAGCGCCTCGGCTACGACCGGTTCGTCGCGCAGGGCGGCGACTGGGGCGCGGCCGTCACCCAGGCGATGGGGATCCAGGCGGCGCCGGAGCTGCTCGGCATCCACTCCAACATGCCCGGCACCGCGCCGGCCGAGATCGCCGCGAGCGTCCAGCGCGGCGACCCGGCGCCATCGGGCCTCTCGGACGATGAGCAGCGGGCCTTCGACCAGCTGAGCGCGTTCTACGCGACGCACGTCGCGTACGCGCAGATCATGTCCACGCGCCCGCAGACGATGTACGGGCTCGCGGACTCACCGATCGATCTCGCCGCGTTCGCGATCGACCACGGCGACGGCACGGGCCAGCCGGGGCTCATCGCACGCATCCTCGAAGGACGCCTGCCGGGCGACCTCACGCGCGACGACATCCTCGACAACATCACGCTCTACTGGCTGACGAACACCGGCATCTCGGCGGCTCGCTACTACTGGGAGAACAAGGCCGGCTTCTTCGAGGCCAAGCCCATCTCGATCCCGTACGCCATCAGCGTCTTCCCGGACGAGCTCTACCAAGCCCCGCGCAGCTGGGCCGAGCGCGCGTATCCCGACAACCTCATCCACTACAACCGGCTCGACCGCGGCGGGCACTTCGCGGCGTGGGAGCAGCCGGCGCTCTTCTGCGGCGAGATGCGCACGGCGTTCCGGTCGCTTCGCGGCACCCCGGCGTGACAACGCGGTTCTTCTTCACCTCAACCAGATGATGCGCGCGCCCCGCCATCGGTGCACGATCGCGCCATGCCTCTTCCGTGGCCGGTCCGGAGCGTGATCGCCGGGGCGGCCGGCACCACGGCGTTGACGCTCGCCTACGCGACGGAGCGCCGGCTGCGCAGCCGGCGCTCCGGCCCGCTCGACTACGACGACTCGCTCGTGCCGGGCCAGATCGTCGCGTCGATCATGCATCTGCCGCACGTCACCGACCGCGAGGAGCGCGACCTCGGCCTGACGCTCCGGTGGACGTACGGCTCGGCGTTCGGGCTCATGCACGGCCTGCTCCACCGCAGCGTGCGCGAGCCGTGGGCGAGCGCCGCGTTCGGCGGGATGCTGATGAGCGCGACGCTGACGCTGTTCCCTGTGCTCGGCCGCACGCCGCCGCCGTGGCGCTGGCCGGCCGACGTCATGGCCACGAGCCTGGGCACGCATGTCGCCTACGTGGCCGCGGTCGCCGTCGTCGACGACGCGGTGCGGCGAGCCTAGCCCGCCCGCCGCCGGGGACCCGCGCCGTCAGCCGAGGGCGTTGACGGCGCGGGCGATGATGACGCCGGTCGTGATCAGCGCGGCGACGCCCTGGACGCCCATCAGCACCTTCACGCGCAACGTCAGGGGCATGGTGTCGGTCGGGCTGAACGCGGTCTGGTTGGTCAGCGACACGTACAGGTAGTCGCCGAACCCGGGCTTCCACCCCGGCGGCGCGAAGCGATCGTCGGACATCTGCGGGAACAGGAAGTCGGGCGCGGCGGGCGGCCGGTCGCCGGCGGACGGGCGGACCGGCCCTCCGCGGTCGAGCTCCCAGTCGAGGACCGCGAACAGCAGCACGTTCGTGACCCAGATGACGGCGCCGCCGCCGATGAGGTCCGGGCCGCCCACCGTGCCGCCGCGGACGAGGAAGTCGGCCAGGAGCCCGAGCGCCACGAGGTTCGCCAGCGCGGCGACGAGGACGAGGCCGACGGCGATCGCCCGGCGGCGCCGCGCCTCGCGGCCGCCTCGGGTCGCGACGATCAGCGCGGTCAGGACCAAGAGCTCCGACACCGGCAGCGGCCAGTCGGGCCCGACGGTCAGCTGCGCCGGCAGCGCCAGGTAGAGCAGGAGCGCGACGAGCGTGGCGAGCTGTCCGGGCCAGAGGGGGTCGTCGCGGCCGAGGTCCTCCACGGCGCGGAGCCCGCGGCTCGCGAGCTCGCGCTCGCTGAGGGGCCGGTCGCGCATCCAGGACCACCACGTCTTCTCGGCCACCCGGGGACCGTACGGCTTCGGCGCGGTCCGACCGGTCACACGTCGGCCTCCCGATTCGTCAACCGGGTGATGGACCACCTCGAACCGATCGAATCCAAGGAGAACGACATGGCGCGTGCACCCGACCGTTCCGCCGACCCGCACCACGCCCGCCGCTGGCTGATCCTCTGCGTGATCGGCATCGCGCAGCTGCTCGTCGTGCTGGACGTGACCATCGTGAACATCGCCCTGCCGTCCGCGCAGCGCGACCTCGGCTTCTCCGATGACGCCCGGCAGTGGGTGATCACCGCGTACGCGCTCGCGTTCGGCAGCCTGCTGCTGCTCGGCGGGCGGATCTCCGATCTCTTCGGGCGCAAGTGGACGTTCATCGCCGGGCTGCTCGGCTTCGCGAGCGCGTCGGCGCTCGGCGGCTCGGCGCAGACGTTCGGGATGCTCGTGTCGGCCCGCGCGCTGCAGGGCGTCTTCGCGGCGATGCTCGCGCCCGCGGCGCTCTCGCTGCTGACGACGACATTCACCGATCCGGCCGAGCGCGGGAAGGCGTTCGGCGTCTTCGGCGCGATCGCGGGCACCGGAGGCGCCTTCGGCCTCCTCCTCGGCGGCGCGCTCACCGAGATCATCGACTGGCGCTGGTGCCTGTACGTGTCGATGGTCTTCGCCGCGCCGGCCGCGATCGCCGCGACCCGCCTGCTGCACCACGTGCCGGTCCCGTCACGGCCGCCGCTCGACATCCCCGGCACGCTGATGGCGTCCTCGGGCCTGTTCGCGCTCGTGTTCGGCCTCTCGCACGCCGAGCGCGAGGGGTGGGGCGACCCGGTCACGGTCGGGTTCCTGGCCGCCGCCGGCGTGCTGCTCGTCGCGTTCGCCATGCTCCAGCGCCGCGTCGCGCACCCGCTGCTGCCGCCGCGCGTCATCGCCGACCGCAACCGGGGCGGCGCGTTCCTCGCGGTCGCGACGGCCGGCGCCGCGGTCTTCGGCGTCTTCCTGTTCCTCACGTTCTACCTGCAGAACACGAAGGGAATGAGCGCGCTGGAGACGGGCCTCGCGTTCCTCCCGATGAGCGTCTCGATCATCGCCGCCGCGACGATCGTCAACACCCGCCTGCTGGCGCGCACCGGCCCGCGGCCGCTGATCCCGGCCGGGATGGTGAGCGCTGCGATCGGCATGGCGCTGCTCACCCGCATCGGCGTCGACACCGCGTACGCGTCGCACGTGCTGCCGTCGCTCGTCCTCACCGGGCTGGGCTACGGGATGATCGTCGGCGCCTCGATCGCGACGGCGACGCTCGGCGTGGCACCGAAGGACAGCGGCGTCGCGTCGGCGATGGTCAGCACCTCGCAGCAGGTCGGCGGCTCGGTGGGCACCGCGCTGCTCAGCACCCTGGCGGCGTCGGCCGCGTCGGCCTACGTGACCGATCACGGGGCCGCTCCCGTCGTCCTGCGCCACGCGGCCGTCACGGGCTACTCCGCCGCGTTCTGGTGGGCGGCGGCGATCTTCGCCGTCGGCGCCGTGGCGACCGCGGGCCTCCTGCGCTCCGGCGCGCGCCCCGTCGCCGCGCACGGCGGGCCCGAGCCGGCCGCGGCGGCGTCGTAGCGTGGACGCGATCGTGGACGACCGCGAGTACCTGACCCGGCAGTTCGAGGCGCACCGCGTCCACCTGCGCTCCGTCGCGTACCGGATGCTCGGCTCGCTGAGCGACGCCGACGACGCGGTGCAGGAGTCCTGGGTGCGCCTCAACCGCTCGGACACGAGCGCGGTGGAGAACCTCGGCGGCTGGCTCACGACGGTCGTCGCGCGGGTGTCGCTCGACATGCTGCGCGCGCGCCGCGCCCGCGGCGAGGAGCCCCTCGGCCCGCGCGTGCCCGAGCCGATCGTGAGCCGCGAGGACGGGATGGACCCCGAGCACGAGGCGCTCCTCGCCGACGGCGTCGGGCTCGCGCTGCTCGTCGTGCTCGAGCAGCTGACCCCACCCGAGCGCCTCGCCTTCGTCCTGCACGACATGTTCGCGGTGCCGTTCGACGAGATCGCCCCCGTCGTGGGGCGATCGCCGGCCGCGGCGCGGCAGCTCGCGAGCCGCGCGCGGCGCCGCGTCCGCGGCACCCCGCCGCCCGACGCTGACCTCGTCCGGCAGCGGCAGGTCGTCGGCGCGTTCATGGCCGCCGCGCGCGAGGGCGACTTCGACGCCCTCGTCGCCGTCCTCGACCCGGAGATCGTGATGCGGGTCGATCGCGGTCGGGCGCCGGCGGGCGGGTCGGCCGAGTTCCGCGGCGTGCCGGCCGTGGTCGCGCAGGTGGCGACGTTCGCGCCGCTCGCCCGCTACGCCCGGCCGGCGCTCGTCAACGGCGCCGCCGGGTTCGTCGTCGCGCGCGGCGGACGGTCGCTCGCGGTCGCCGGCTTCACCGTCGTCGACGGGCGGGTGGTCGAGATCGACCTGCTCGCGGACCCCGCGCGGCTGCGCGCCCTCGACGTCGCGGCGGGTGACGGCTGACCCGGCCCAGGGGGAGGCGGCCGATCGACACGCCCGCGGTCGGCTGACGATCGCGTCCCTCAGCCGGGCGGCCACGGCGCCGTGACCTGCGGGGCGCGCCCGGGCTGCAGCACCTGGATCGTGATGCCGGTGTCGCGGAACCACTCGCCGGGACGCTCGAAGCCGATCCGGATGCCGGCCACCGGGTGCTCGCGCGCGGTGGCGTCCTTGACGTTGACGACGAACGATCCGGGCATGGCGGCGGACCCTAGCGGCGCCGTCCGGGCGGGACACGCGTCAGATTCGATGCCTCTCCGTCGCCGGGCGGGTAGGGAGGAGGAGGATCGCCCCATGCCCGTCGACGTCCTGACCGAGATCGTCATCGCGCGCCCGCGCGCCGAGGTCGCCGCGTTCGCCGCGGACCCCGACAACGCCACCGCCTGGTACGAGAACATCAGGGCGGTCGAGTGGCGGACGTCCCCGCCGCTGGCGGTCGGGTCGCGGATCGCGTTCGTCGCGCAGTTCCTCGGGCGGGGCGTCGACTACACCTACGAGGTGCGCGAGCACGTCCCCGGCGAGCGCTTCGTCATGAGCACGGCCGAGGGGCCGTTCCCGATGGAGACGACCTATGCGTGGGAGGACGCCGGCGAGGGGGCGACGCGGATGACCCTGCGCAACCGCGGCGAGCCGTCGGGCTTCTCGAAGGTCGGCGCGCCGCTCGTCGCAGGCGCGATGCGCCGCGCGAACACCAAGGACCTGCGGCGGCTCAAGCAGGTCCTCGAGTCGCGCGAACCCTGATCAGGCGTACGGCGTGACGACCATCTCGAACGCGGTGTAGCGCGTCGAGGCGGGCGGGTGGGCCATCAGCAGCTCGACCTGCCGGCGGGTCTGGTGCTCGAAGCAGGCGAGCTCCTGGCCGTTGCGCTGCGAGCGGAACGTGACCTTCGAGACGGGGCTGGGATGGGCGGCGCGGCGGCGGGTCATGGTCGGGCTCCTGGGATTCGGTCGGCCTCGGTTTCTGCTTCCAGCTTCCCGCCGCGCGAGCGCGCGTCCTAGAGCCCCAAGGGGTGGTATCGACGCCACCTCGGGATGGGCCGCCCGTCGTCGCCGCTTGACCTGGGCGGCGGGGGCGGGCTACGTTCGAGCGCGATCCGTCCGCGCTGTCCGACCGCTTGACAAGGGGGTTCCGTGCGTCGCCACACCGGGCCGGCCATCACGATCCTGGCGTGCCTGGGCGCCCTGCTCTGGGCTGCGGCGGCGCCCGCGGCGCAGACGCCGCCCGCGGCGGCGCCCGCGCGCAGCACGGTCGTCGTCCTCGAGGACCAGGGCGTGGTCCCGCCGAACGCGACGCGCGGGTTCACGCGGTTCTGCCCCAAGCGCGCGCCGCACCCGGTGGCCGGGACGTTCGGGCCCGGCGCCGGCGCGCCCCTGGCGGGGCAGTTCCTGCTCGCGGCCTCCTACCCGACGCGCGAGCAGAAGGCATGGCGCGTCGTGGTGAAGAACATCACCCCGCTCGCGCAGTCCTTCTTCGCGGGCGCGGTGTGCCTCGGGGCGGACGTGCGCGTCGCGTATCCGCAGACGACCGGGGTGGCGGCGCCCGGGGCGGACGCGGGGGCGCAGCTGCGGTGCCCGGCCTCGGCCCCGCGCGGCATCGGCGGGTTCTTCCGGCCGCAGCAGACGAGCGCGACGGGGCAGATCGCCGGCGACGGGTCGTTCCGCACCGGCGCCGGCTGGGACACGGGGATCCGGAACATCGGCCCGATCCCGATCGGGATGCTGGCACCGGGGCCGCTCGGCTACCGCGTCGGCGGCGTGTGCGCCGGGGCGGGCCTGCGGACGGCGACGGTGTCGCGGGTCCGAACGGTTCCGGCCGGGCAGGCCGCGCAGACGACCTTCCGATGCCCGGCCCGCACGCCGCAGCCGCTGGGTGCGGTCTACGCGGCGGCGAACGCCGCGGCGGCCGGCCAGATCCTGGCGACCGGGGCGTTCCGGACCGGCGCGCGGACCTGGGTGACGGGTGTTCGCAACGTGAGCGACAAGCCCCAGGCCGGCGCGTCCGGCGCGATCTGCGTGCGCTGAGCGGGGGCGGTGCCACCCGCTCCGCGACGCAGA
>Ga0105243_10003867_pt1 | contig 11965 bp, 19 predicted proteins | sample KBSM34metaG_FD_81525 | JGI IMG/M metagenome (GOLD analysis project Ga0105243, IMG submission 81525) | Miscanthus rhizosphere microbial communities from Kellogg Biological Station, Michigan, USA - KBS M3-4 metaG | ecosystem: Host-associated > Plants > Roots > Rhizosphere > Soil | place...
CGGCGCCGGCAACACCAGCCGCGCGGGTAAAGTCGCGAATGGCCGCGGGGTCGTTGTCGATTCCGCCAACGCAGCGGAAGCGAGCGCGTTGGGTGCCGATGATCGGCCGCGCGGCATTGAAGCCCTTGGCGCCGCCGCCCAGGCCGCAGAACAGGTGCCCGTGGCGGATCTCGGTGGTGATGGACATCAGCATGCGGTGACTCCTTTGGGTTCGGTGGAATAGATCTCGGCGCCGGCCACGTCCATGAGAGACGCGACGCCATCGCGGATGCGGGCGGCGATGTAGTCGCCGCTGGGGATCAGGTCGAAGCCGATGCCGGCGTGTGCGATCAGCAGGTCTTTCGCCTCAGTGGCGGCGTCCGACAGCACGCCGGCTTGCGCCGCGCGCCAGGCGTTTTCCATGCTCATCTGAATGACCGTGCGCAGCGCGGCATGCAGGCGCTTCGCTTGCGTGAGCCCTGGCGCGACCACGGCTGCGATCTCGGCGCCGATGCCGATGACCCAGCCCAGGTGCGCGAGCAGATCGCGCGCCGGCTCACCTTCCGCCGTCATGTAGACGGCGATGCTGACCGTCGTCATGTGGCTGGCCATCTGCGCTTTGGCGACGGCGGCAGCCACCGGGTGACGGCGGCACAGCTCGCGCCGGTTGCGCACCTTCGCGCGGCTCACGAAAGCAGCTCCTGCAGATTGAGCGCCGGCAGTGCACCGAGGGCTTTCTCGACGCGCGCAGCCGCGGCCAAGTCGGCCGTGTCGACGTGTCGCTCGGACGCCTTTCCAATCGCGTCAGCGAGCGCGCCGCGGTTCCAGCTGTCGAGGCTGTGGTTGACCCACACCAGCACGTCGTTCGTGGGGCGGCCGTGCAGCTCGTGCGCCTTGCTTCCGGCGTAAGTCGGGCCGTGGCCAGGTCGCTCGGACTCGGCCAGCACCTTGACGATGTGCTGAGCGAGGGGGCACAGCTTGAGAGACTTCAGAGACTTCTTCGGCATCGCTCAGCCCTCCGAACGCGCGGCGGATCGGAGCGCCTCGATGCAACGACGCGCGCCGAGGTACTGGTAGCCGTGGGCCTGCGTGACCGCGGTGTGATACCCGTGAGCGGCGAGGACGGATTTCAGCTGTGCCTGGTGGTAGCTGGCCACCTGCTCGCAGATGACGAGCGCAGCTTCGTGGCTGACTTTTGTCACCGCCGCCGGAGAACGGGTGCCGCCCTCATCCTCCGCTTGCACGGCATGGGAAAGGTACTGGCTCACGAAGTCGTCGACGCTTCCCGCGAAGCTGAAGTGCTCGGGCATGGTCTCGGCGCCTTCGGCCAAGGTGACGAGCAGGCCCAGGGCACGCCCGATGTGATGCTCCAGCGATGCCCCCTTGCTGCGCGACCAGCCGGGCAGCAGGTGGATGCGGTCACACGTGACGAGCTGGGCGATGTCAGCGCGCATGCACGCGCTCCAGCCGGCGCTGGGGTCGACATTGATCTCGGCGGGGTTGACGACTTCGAGACCTGCAGCGCGCAGCGCAGTGGTCTCAGCGCGAAACGCCGGGAAGTTGAGGTCGGCATAGCCCGTCATCGGCCCTGCGATGTAGACGCGATGCGCGGCCGGAAGCGGCTGAGCGAACGTCATGTCGTGGCCGTGCGCGAGGTCGACGCCAATGAAGGCGGGAGCGAGTAGGTTGGTCATGGTTTGGGATTCGGTGGAAGGATTTATGGTCAGTCGTCGTCGCGCTCGCCTGAGGCGGCGCGCTTTCTGTCGAAGAGGGGCTGCGCGGCGACTGGCAGGCGCCGCACGAAGAGCCGAGGCGCACGAGCTGCTGTGAATCCGGCCGCGCTGGGGTGGGCAACCGCAAGGCGCACGAGGCGGCTGCGGCAGGCGTCCTGCATCACCGTCTCAAAGCTGTCGGTCCACCGGAAGCGGCGCGCCATGCGCTCGCACGCGTCACGCAGCTGCTGGTCGGTGGGCTCGATCACGGACGGCATCGCGGCTCGGGCGCTCAGTGCCAGCCGGGCATGTCGAGGTGCCGCGCGTTCGGTCCACAGCTGCCAGTCGAAGAGCGCGCGACGTCGAGCGCTTCGGGCTGTCCGGCCTGCCGCGCTGCAGGGCTGTCGCACAACAGACGCTCGCCGCAGGCAGTGGAGTGCGTGCAGAGCTGGCAGGCTCGGAAGGGCGTGATGAGCGGGAGCGTCCGCGGGCGGGACGGCGTGTGCTGCGCGGCGCTCATCGCGCGGCCCATCCGGCGAGTACGGGCACCAGCAGCACCAGCACGGCCAGCGCGCAGCCCAGCCGCGTGATGCGGTCGGCGATGCGCTTGCCGCGCGCTTTCTTCCTGGCCCGGTCCTCGAAGGCCTTGACGGCCTGGATGTCGTGGTGATTGAGGCGATGCGCGTTCATTCGGCACCGCCTTGCTGTGCGCGCAGGTCGCGCCGATCCTGCTCGGCGATGTCCTCGATCACGGCCTGGACTTTTTCCGCGACGCGCTGCAGCGCTTGCTTGTGGGCGGCGCTTCCCCAGCCGATGGCTTCGGGGTCGACACCACGTCCGAGGCTACCGGTGTTGACGAGCTGCAGAACGCAATGCAGTTCGTCGGCGAAGGTGTCTATGTCCAGGCCGTTGCCGCCGCGGATCAACGCAACCGGTTGGCTTGTTCGAATTCCGCTCATGCCGCCCTCCGCTGCTGCTGGGCGACGATGCGCAGGACGGTCGACGGGAACATGTCGGCCTGCTGGATGGCCAGCGCGTCCGCGCGCCGTGGCTTGCGCCGGCCGGCGGCCTGGTTCGCGAGCAGGCCGCGCACGCGCTCGATGGTGGCGCGCACATCGGTGGCGCAGGCTGGCAAGTAGGGCGCGGTGATGTGCACCTTGTGCGCCAGTGGCGGCGCATAGGGCTTGTGCTGTGCGATCTGTACGACCGCGGCGGTGGTGGTGCGTGGCATGGTGGTGCGGCTCCGGTTGGTGGTGGATCAGTGGCCAGCTGCGGCGAGGGCGCGCAGGCGGGGGGCGGAAGCCTTGACGCGAGCGATCAAGGCGGCGAACTCGGGGGACGAGGCGTCATCGATGGCGCGGGGCGCCGGCGCGGCGGGCGCGGCCGGGCGCACTTCGGCCTGGCGGATCAGCGCCGCGGCCGCGGCGATGCCCGCATCGGGCATGCGGAAGGTCGTGCGCTCGCCGTCGATGACGTGGATCTGCTCTTTTGGTGGCGCTGTCGGTGCTCGCCGCCCTGCTCGGGCGGGCCGGAATGGCTCCAGCGGCAGGATTTCTTCCGAATCGAAGGGCTTGGCCCACGGCCGATCACCTTGCGTGAGCTGCCGCAGCGGCTCGCGCGTCAGGCGGGCCGTACAGTTATTGAAACGAGTCCAAGGGCGGCCCATCGCTTCGCGCTGGCCCTTGTCCTGCGCGGCTTCGCCGGCGCAGGAAGCCCACGATTGCCGCCGGCTCACGAGCCAATGCCCGGCGCTCGTTTCGACTCCCACCACGGTCTTGCGCGTGATGGTTTCGTCATAGACGTTCTTGCAGCCTTCGTTGACGCGCACGGCGGTGCGCAGCATCCATTCGCGGCGCTTGCGGCACATGCCGCCCTGCGCACCGACGTAGCGCTCCCACGAGGCCTGGATGTCGCCGTGCTTGTGGCAGGCCCACCATGCCTTTACGGCGGCGGCGTCACCAAAGTCGAGGCGCAGCTGTGCGCGCTCGATCTGGTCTTTCGTGACGCGGCGCATTTCCCGCCACACCGTCACGCTCGGCTGTCCGATGGCTTGGAACTGCCGGATACCCCAGGTGCTGGCCCAGGCGTCGACGCGCTGCCAGCCCTTGAACTCGCGCGTGTCCATGACGTGCTCGAAGCCGTCGATGGTGTCCGTGTGCTGACCTACGCCGGCATCGCCGCCGTCTTCGGCGCCGATGTTCTTGGCCACGTACTTGGCGACATAGCCAGCTGCGCCGCCGCGATTCATGGCGATGAACTTGCACCGGTTGCGCACTGCGCCCGGCTCGTCGCCCGCATCGCTGAGCCAGTAGCCGTTGATGATCTCTTTCGCCAGCTGGGCCTGCTCTGGCGTCTTGAACCACAGCAGCGCATGCCAGTGCGGGCATCCGTCGTGGTGCGGCTCAGCAACGCGAAAGCCATAGGCCGCCACGCCCTTGCGTGCCATCTTGGCGCGGGCCTTGGCCCACATGCGGCACAGCCACTGCTGCGCATCGCGCGGGGAGTCGCCTTCGTACTTGTTGTTGCGCGACGGCTTGGCCCAGCGCGACTTTCCGCCCGACAGCACAGCGTGGAACCGGCTCGGGCAGGTGAGCGTGAGGAACAGCCCGTGATGCCCGTTCGCGTCGGCGAATTCCTCGCAGCCGCGAATGCGCGTCATCAGCTCGCCGCGGCGGATGTCACGATTGCTTGGCGAGAGCGCGGCCAGCTCGGCCAGGCTGTAGACCTGGCCGGCTTCGTTGCGCATCTTCACGCGCTTCAGCAGATCGGCGTTGCGCTTGTTCTGGTCGACGCGCCGGCGGCATGCTTCGTCGCTTGCATAGCCGCCGTTCTTGTGGTGCACCACGCCCAGCTTGATGGCCGCATGCTCTACCGTGCGCGCCACCTTCTTGCGCAACGCGCGGCGCCACCATTGCTCGTTGACCGCGCGTGCAATGAGGCCCTCGGGCTTCGTTGCAACAGGCTTTTCCACACCGATGCGCTCGCAGTAGTCGAGCACGATGTCGAGCTTGTCCTGCCTGCTCATCGGCAACGCATGGCCGTTGAGCATGTCGTCGAGCGCATTGGCGCAGCGGCGCGCACGCGCACACACTTCGCCGTCTCCAACAGTCCAGTGCAGGATGTCCTGGTGCTCGTGCTCGAAGGCCCGCATGGCGTCGACGCGCCCGAGGTTCCAGCTGACCCAGTCCGCGCCCATGGCCTTTACCGAGGGCTTGAGCGGCATGATCACGTCGAGCGCCGGCACCCACTGCGCGGGCAGCGCCTTGCGCAAGCGCGCATCCATCCGCCGCGCGACCTTGGCTACATGCTGGTCGTTCGGCAGGTTGGAGCGAAGCCGCATCCAGAAGACTGGATCGGGGGTGGCGGGGCGCGCGGTGACTAGACGCATGGGGGCTTACAGCGTCAAAGCGCTGAGCGCGTCGAGGTCGCGAATCCACGCCCGGAGCGTTGCGCGGATCGCGCTCCGCTCGGCGTCCGGGTACTCGCGCCAGCCTCGCCGCAAGGCGTCGTCCGGGTCAGCCATGCCGGCCTCGGTGAGCACGAAGAAGCGCAGCATGATCGGCAGCGCCCGCCATTCGTCCTCTTCAAGCAGCGCTCGCCGCTGGCCGAAAGCGATGACGACACACTCTTCGCGCAGCTTCGCGAGCTTGGCCGCGTGGCGGGCATAGAAGGGGTTCGGTTTGCCATCGGGGATGGGAGTTGGTGGCTTGGGCTGGCCGTGGAACTCGTGGTGTTCGGGCGTCTCGGCGCAGTCCATGCCATCAGGAAGCGCACACGGTGCGAGCGGCGCCCGCGTTGCTGGCGTTCAACGGCGTGCCGGTGTCTGTGGCGGGGTGGCGGCCCTGCGTTGCCGCCGTGATGTGTCCCGCTTCGATTGCGTCGATGACCCACTGCCGCATACAGCTGGTTTCCACGGCGCGCTGGCCGTGCATGAAGATGACGCGGTCGCGGGAAATCTCCGAGCCGTCTGCATGGACGTCAACCACGCGCCAGCCGGCTGCGAGCAGCGCATTGGCGACCGCGTTCTGTGTCTTGGGGTCGCGCCAGCTCGAAAAGGTGTCCCCGGCCTTGAGCACAACGGCGTTCACACGCCGCCCATTGCCGCTGAGACGGTGGCTCGCATAGCCCAGGCGCACCTCGGTGATGTCAAGGTAGGCACCGTCGGCGCGGGCGGCGCGCACGATGGGATCGAGCGCGGCCAGTTTGCCGGCCACGCGTCGGATGTCTGCCAGCCGGCAGGCGTGGCGTTCGTGTTCCTGCAGCAGCACGCGATCCAGCAGCGGCAGACGCTCGGCCTCTTCGCGTGTGAGCTTGGACGGCTTGGGCACGTCGATGCGTTGCGCAAGCTTGTCGGTGAAGCGGCGGGCGGTGTGGGACATGACTTCGGCTCCTGTGACGGAAAAAAGGCGTGAGAAGGGCCGCACGCCTTAAAGAAGGCGCGTGGCGGGGGTGGGCAGGGGTCAGGCGCGCCGAGTGGCGCGGTGGCTGGACTTAGCCAGGCGGGGCGGCCGGCGTGGCGCCGCCGGTGCCGGCGCCCCAGTCGTTGGTGGGCGTGTTCAGGCCGGCCATGTAGGCGGCCTCCTCGGCGGCGACGTTGCCTTCATCTGCCAACTGCAGAGCCAACTGGCCGCGGCGAATGTGGCGTGACAGCGGCAGCGAAACGTCTGCCGCGGGGATGCTCGACAGCACCAGCACGCGCTGGAATTCGAGCGTCGCAACGCCCGTGAACCCACAACGCCAGTTGCGGCACCGGTAGGTGATCTCGCGCATCGTCTTGCTCATCGCGCGGCTGTCGCACGCGACGCACCGCGTGTTGCAGTGCGGGCACTCGATGGTGATGCGCATGTAGCGATTGTTCGCGTCGGCATCGGTGTCGTGCATATCGTGTGCGGCGCTCATCGCGGCTTTCCTCCCGATGTAGCCAAGCGGGGGCCGCGGCGGCGGCCGGTGATGTGTTCCGTTCCCTTGCGCATGCGCGTCTTGGCCAGCCAGACCACGGTGTCCTCGACGCTCTCCAGACCCTGCACGCGGCGCACCCGGTCGAGCACGTCGTGCTCGGCGTCGGTGAGGTGGATCTGGTGGCACGTCATCTTTTCGTCAGACATTCGGCGGGGGTATGGCTTGCTGCTGACCGCTGTTGGGCGGCTGGCTTCAGGCTGCGCTGCGCGGCAGACTGCCGTCGGCCAAGGGCTCGCGGCTCACGCCCAGCAAGTCCTCGGCTTGGCGCAGGGCCAGCTCGCGGATCAGCGTGGTCGGCTGCTCGCCCAGGTAGTCGGCGAGCGCGCGCAACAGCTTGTCCTCGTAGTCGTCAAACCGCACGGTGAGGCGGTTGTCGCGGATGCGCTTGGTATCGGGGTACATCGTTGAATTTCCTTCGGGCAAAGGAGTGGTAGCGGGAAATGGGTTCAGGCGTGGGCAGCGGTGCGGGCCAGCTCGGCCTCGTACTGCGCAAGGCCCATCAGATAGACGCGACGAGCGAAGTTGGCGACGGACCGGCCTTCGCGGCCGGCGTGGGCTTGGGTGCGCTGATGCTCGGCAGGAGGCAGGCGCATGGCGATGGGCACTTCGTTGACGAGCCGGATCTCCGGAGGAAGCTCAGGACGACCTCGGCGGCGGGCGGTGTGGGCCATGCGATTAATATCCGAACGGGTTAATTTGTGTGTGCGGCGGACTTTATCACTCGATTGGATGAAGTTCAACAGGTATTTATCCATATGGGTGATTTTCCTTCTCGACTCAGGGAAGAGCGCAAGCGTCTTGGCCTATCGCAAGAACAGTTGGCCGAGCTGGGCGGAGTGAAGCTGAATGCCCAGTCGAACTACGAGACGGCCAAGCGTGCGCCCGATTCGGACTACCTCGCCCGCGTGGCCGCGCACGGTGTGGATGTGGGCTTTCTTTTCACGGGCAAGCGAACGCCCGTTGCGGGTCAAGCAGTGGCGAGCGACGAGTCAGCACCGGCGACGGGAAAGGAAACCGTCATGCGTCCTGTGACACGCGAAGAAGCTGCACTCTTGGACAACTACGAGGCAGCGGACGAGAGAGGACGCGCCGCTGCACGCAGCGTTCTTGATGCGCTCTCGCAACCGAAGGCCGCGAACGGGTAAGTGGGGAATGCTGATCGGAACGCTCATCCGTTGGGCGTGCATGGCGGTGATGGACGCCGCGCCGGATGCGGCCGAATAGGAGGATCGATGCGACGTGTTCTATTGGCGATGGCTCTTGCGTGCGGTTGTTTGATGGCCGCCGGGCCTGTCGCGGCTCAAGCGTCAACGTTGGGGAAAACGGCTGGGCCACCGATCTTCCCGAGCGCAGAGAAGGCGTTCGATGAACTCGGCGACTACAGCGTCGAGCTGGGCCAGGTGAAGATCCTCAAGCAGTCGCCCCTGCACGTTCAGATCAAGGCCGAGGCCGAGGCCGCCACGGTTCGGCTTTCACCGACGGTGATGGTGGAGCAGACGGCCGAGGTGTTGGCCTATGGGCTCTTCCGAATGTTCATCCACACGAAGGCGAACGAGGTGATCGTCACCGCGCTGCCCGTGCTGCAGACCTTCAGTGACAAGGGGTCGACCGAGAAGGAACTGAAAGACAAGTCGGTTCAGGTGCGCATGACGCGCGCCCAGGCCGAGAAGCTCGCACGCGACGTCATCGGTGTGCAGAACCTCAACGACCTGGTGGCGAAAGAGCTGGTGGGTTGGGGTTGGTCAAAGCCCATGCAGATGACCCTTGGTCAAGGGCGCGGCAGCAAGGGTGTCGACCCGGCCTTTCTCAAGTCAATGGGCCTACAAGTCAATCCGCCGAAGTGATCTGTCGCGAACCAAATCCCGCCTAAAAATAATTTCCAGAGTTGCTTTAATAGAAAAAACATGGACGAAATTGTCAAGATCGAAGTCGCTGACCAAGCCGTTGCTTTGCCGGTGGATAAAAAAACGCTCGGGGAATTTATTTCTGCGCTGCTCGGCCAACCTCAGTCATTGGAACGCGAGTTCGTGGAGCCATTTTCAGCCAATCATCAATGGTTTTTGCATTTTTTCTCATTGGTTCTTCAGCGGATCCAGCAGCAAAATTCTCCGGAGCCGATTGCATTTACGGCAACTATCAAATATCGAAATAATATCGAACGAAAGATAACCAGCTGGGAGGCATTTGAACATTTTTCCGAGACGCAGAACATCGTCAGCATTGGCGTAAAATTTAATCTCGCTTTGCTGATCCGATTTCCCGGAAAGCTCGCTCCGGAGCGTCAAGAGATTATTATTGCGTTTGACGCTAGGGAACAGCAAGTCGGCATGATTGAGAGTCTGTTGGCGCGAGGTCGAACGACTAACAGCATCCTGCTGGAAATTCGACACACTGAACGAACATGGGCAGATGACATCTTACGGTTGGTCGAAACTGAGTTGGCGAGCATTCAGACCACAGAGAGTTCACTAAAGAAACGCTTGCGAAAATTTTTCATTCCTCTCGCGAGCTTCTCTTTTCCTGTGATGGTGTTGGCATCATCAACTTATTCATGGTGGGCCAGTCGCGGAAATAATGATCTGGTAACCGCGAAAGTTCTTGCCCTCGCTGAAGGCGGTAAAGAAGATATGCATTCACTGCATAAAAAAATAGATCTTTTGCTCGCGCAAACTCAGGATATTTCGCTAAGTAAGTTTGCTGAAATGCCGGCAATTATATATTCTATGGTGGTCGCCATTGTGCTGATTTTAGGCGGAGTTTTCTTGGCACGACCCAATCCGTCGTTTGTTGTGCTATCTCAAGCAGCTGAGAAAAATAGAAAAGAAAGCTTAGAAAAACAGCGCCGCAAGAGTCTGTGGCTTTTCCTTTCGATGATTGGCAGCATCGTTCTCGGTGTGGTCGGCAACTTTGTGTACGACAGGATCAAGTAATTGGCAGTTCGGTGCCGGCTCGTGGCACGACGCGAATGGTCAGTCGTCGACGCTCGGGCCTTCTTGCCCCTCAACTCCCTCTGCCTGCTCGGTCTCGAACGTGAGCTGGCTCGTGTAGCCGCCACCGTCCAGCGAGTGCCGCACGCGGCTGACGATCCACGGCGTTTCGTCGATCTGGCGTTTGTAGCCGGCCACGCGCGCGGGGCGCTGCGGAATGATGTCGGCACGGCCGTAGGCGAGCGTGATCTCGAAGTCGAAGATTCCGCGCTGGATGCGCAGCCATTCGGCGCGCGCGGCGGCCAAGGCGTCCGCCTCGCTGGCGAACGTGGTGCGCAGTTCCTTGGCCTTGCCGCTGATGCCGGCCACCACTGACTTGCGGCCCCCCGTCTTCAAGTTGTTGTACATGGCGCGCACGCCGCTGTAGGCGTCGCGGTCGGCGCGCATCCAACGGTGTTGGTCGCCATCGCCGCGGGTGATGAGCACGGGGGGAAGCGGCTTGCCGCTTGGCGTGCGCGCGGCTCTGGCTTGGCTGAAAAGCAAGGTGCCGTTCTTCACGGTGCAAATGCAATCGAAGGTCTGCGCGAGCCGGCGCAGGAAGGATGCGTCGGACTCGCTCAGTTGGTCGGCGTGCTTGACCTTGCGGACGGAGACTTCCTTATCGATGGTGGCCTTGATGCTGTTGCGGGCGGCCACGCTGTTGACGATGGCGCCGACCGTGGTGTCATGCCACGATTGATCTCGCAGATCGCGCAGGCTGTCGAGCAGATTGGCGGCCCGTGCGCGGATGGTGATGATGTCCGGTGTGCCGGTGTATTCGACAGCCTGCACGGTGTAGCGGCCTTTGTCGACCAAGCCCACCGGAAAGCCCATTTCTTCGCTGTCGAACTGACGGTAGGGCGCCGCGGCCGGTTCGGCCAGCCAGCCGATGGCCACTTCGACGGTATCGCCCGTGTCGGGCAGCTCGACGCGGCCGTCGTTGTCGCTCACGACAAGCTCGACTTCGTCCGCGTCGTTGGCGCGGTCGTCGGTGATGGTGAGGCTCACGAAGCGCGGCAGGATGCGTTCGCTGACGTTGTTGCCATTCACCGTGATGCGCCAGATCGGCGTGAGGTGCGCGGCCGGGCGCCGACCGTTGGCGAGCGTGGGCTCGACCTTGGGCAGCGAGGCAGCGATGGTGTCGGTTTCTGACATCGTGTGCTCGCTCAGCCGCCGGTCGCACCGCCGCTGACGCCCAGGTACTGCCCGAGGTCGGCGTCGGTATTGCCGGTGGTGTTTTCGAGGATGGTGCCAAGCTCGCCCATCTGCTCGGTCACGTCCTGCACGTCTTGGTCGACGCGCTGCAGCGTGAGCGTGAACTCGATACGGCGCGCCTCGCCTGTGACGTAGAACAGGGTGCGCGTCTCCTGCAGGTCGGTGATGACGAAGGCGCCATAGATGATGCCGGTGCCTTCGACGAGCACCCACGCAGCGCCTTGGTCGGCCATGGCGCGCAGCATGTCCAAGCTGGCCGGCTCACCCTTGAACTCTGGCATCACTACGCCGGTGAGGGTGATGATGTCCTCACCCGGCCCCAGATACTGCGTGGCGTTGCGCGCGCCCACCAGCGCCTGCGTGGCGTGCTTCCAGCTGCTGCGCCGCTGCAGCTCCTGATAGCTGAGCGTGTCAAGTTCAAAGACGAATAGGCCGAGGCAGAGCATGGCGCGTGATCAGTTGTCGTAGTCGATGAAGGACGCACGCATGCGCGCGTTCTTTGCCGCCTCGCGGCGGTCGAGTTCGGTGCGAATGGCGTTGGCCATGGCCTGCGCATCTGTGCCGGGCCCGGCAGTGATTTGGATGGTGATGGTGTCGCCCTGAATGGTGATCGTGCCGGGCGCGCGGGCGCTGCTCGCGGCCAGTGGGGCACGGGTGTCGAAGACCATGGGCGGCAGCGAAGGCACGCCACCAGCGCCTGCCATGCCGGGCATGGCCGCTGTGGTGACGCCTGCCATGCCGAGGGCGGCGGCGCGCAGCATGGGCAGCGTGCGATCGATGCCAATTGCGGCACCTTGGGCGATGTTGCTGCCGGCCTCGATGAACACGCGCGAGGGGCTGTGGATCCCGAGCTTTTCCTTGAACCAGCCGACCGTGGAGTCTGCGGCGCCGTTGATCGCATCCCGTACCGCACCCATCGCGCCCGTGATGCCGTCCACTAATCCCTGCATCATCTGACCGCCGAACGTCGTGAACTTCGCAGGCAGCTCGAAGCCAAACCACTGCATCACGGCCGCGAAGGCTTGGTAGAAAAGGCCCATGGGTGACCAGTTGAGGATGGCCGCGCCGATGGTGCCCAGCGCCGCAGGGATCGACCCGCCGAGGTACTGCCAGAACGCGGCGAACGTAGCCTTC
>Ga0105243_10003869_pt1 | contig 11961 bp, 11 predicted proteins | sample KBSM34metaG_FD_81525 | JGI IMG/M metagenome (GOLD analysis project Ga0105243, IMG submission 81525) | Miscanthus rhizosphere microbial communities from Kellogg Biological Station, Michigan, USA - KBS M3-4 metaG | ecosystem: Host-associated > Plants > Roots > Rhizosphere > Soil | place...
AGGCGGTCAACCTGCTCAACGAGAAATGGCCGGAAGGCTCGACACTCGCCCTCGAGGTCGTCGTCACGAATGCCGATCGGGCGGACACCAAGGCGGCGATCGACGACATGTCCAAGCGCATCCTCGCGCTCGAAGGCATGAGCGGTCCGCCACAGTCACGGATGTCAGTCGACGGGAAGGACGCCCTCGTCTCCTACGTGATGGCCGGCGGTCGCAACGACGAGCGCAACCGCGACATCGTCCGCGAGGTGCGGCGGGACATCGTCCCGGCCACGTTCGGCGCGCTGCCAGACGTCAACGCCTACGTCACGGGGGACGCCGCATTCACGCTCGACGTGGTCGATTTCTACGCGCGCGGCATGCCCCAGGTCATGGCCTTCGTCCTCGGCCTGTCGTTCCTGTTGCTGCTCGTCGCATTCCGCTCGATCGTCATCCCGATCAAGGCGATCCTGCTGAACCTGCTGTCGACCGGTGCGGCGTTCGGTCTCCTCGTCCTGGTCTTCCAGGACGGTCGCCTGGCCGATCAGCTGGGCTTCAAGGCCGGCCCGATCGAGTCGTTCGTCCCGGTCTTCATCTTCACGATCCTGTTCGGGCTATCCATGGACTACCACGTGTTCATCCTGACCCGGATCAAGGAGGCCCGCGATCGCGGCCTGCCGACGGGCGAAGCGGTCGCCCGCGGCATCGCCATCACGTCGGGGACCATCACGAGTGCGGCCGCGATCATGATCACGGTGTTCGCGGTCTTCGTGACGCTCGACCTGGTGATCATCAAGCAGCTCGGGTTCGGGCTCGCGACGGCGGTGCTGATCGACGCGACGATCGTGCGGAGCATGCTGCTGCCAGCCACGATGCGGCTCCTCGGGGAGTGGAATTGGTGGCTCCCATCGTTCTTGCGCTGGCTGCCGGAAGTCACGATCGAGGGTGACATCGACGAACCCGCTGCCGAGCCGGCACCAGCCACCGCTTGATGGCCAGGGTCAGGATCGTTCGTCCTCGGTTGCCAGCCGACCCCTGAGCCACCGAAGCCATGCGATGCGACCGCGCTCGTGGCCGATCCCGCGTCGGAGCGTCGCATAGTCGGCGAAGTCGGCGGTGCCCGGCGAGTCCGCGATACCTCGGGCGTCGGCCGACCGTCGACGGGCGAGGTACATCGCGAGTTGGTCCTGATGGCGCGTCTCCGCCTCGTCGAGGAGCGCCAGCGTGACCGATCGCTCAGCGACCCACGAGGCATAGACCCGCAACAGGAGCTCGTCGCGTCCGCCGCGAGGTGGCGCGGGCGCGGCCACCCAGGCCCGGAGGGCGGTCAACCCGGCGAGGGTGATCTCGTGGCGTCGCGTCGGCCGCGGGCCTGGGCCCGGGATCTCGCGCGACTCGATCAAGCCTTCGCGCCCGAGTCGATCGAGCATCGGGTAGATCTGGCTGTGGTGCGCCTGCCAGAAGAAACCGATCGGATCGCGCATCTGGCGACTGAGGGCGTACCCCGTCAGCGGCTCGCGGGCGAGCAACGCGAGGACCGCGTATCCCAGGGTCGGGATCGCCCGACGGCCGGTCGGCTGTGGCATCAGCGGCCGTGGTCCGTCAGGAACTCCCAGGCGAGCGTGGTGGCGTCCGGATCGGTGAACCACATGTGGACCCCGTCCCGGACGGTGACCAGGTCGACTGCCGTGTCACTGGCGCACCCGATCGCCGAGACCCTCATCGCGTCGGAACCGACGGTCGCCTCGGGCGCCATGCCCCTGCAGTGATCGAGGCCGCGCCACTGCGTCGCGAGGGCCATGGCGCCGGAATACGGGAACGTCGGATCGTCGGTTCCGTGGATGATCAGCATGGAGACCGGCTGCTTCGGTGCGCAATCGGCACCCACCCACGGCGCCCCGGCGACCACGGCAGCGGCCGCGACCCGGTCCGCGAGCTGGCACGCGACCTTGTCGGTCATCACCGCCCCGATCGAGAAGCCTGCGACGAACACGCGGTCGGGGTCGATCGGTTCGGTGGCGAGCAGGTGATCGAGCAGCGCCGTCAGCCAGCGCGCATCCACGCCGTCATCCGGGAGACCAGAGGTGACACTTGCCGCCCAGCCCCGCCCTGAGGCTGGCGGGAAGACCGCTATGAACCGCTCACGGCCGGCGAGACGGTCAAAGCCGGTATCCGACGCCGCTTTGGCTGGCGACTCTCCCACGGCGTGCAGGAAGAGGAGGAGCGGCACCTTGCCGGAGGGCGATGGATCCGGTCGGTAGATGCGGATCCGTCGCTCGTCACCGTTGAATGCAAAGAGTGGCTGTTCCGAGGTGATCGGGGCATCGGCGGCTGACGGAGCGACAGAGGTCGTCGGCGAGGCTGTGGGCGCTGCACTGGTCCGCGATGGGATCGCGACGGTCGGCGAGGTTTCGGGAGCGGCACAACCGCCGACGAGCAGGCCGCTCATCAGTACGAGCGTGCGCGCGATCCGGTGTGGACGACGCGATGTCGGCCGCATGTCATGACTCTGACCACCATCCGTCACTATGTCAATGTTGACATAACAGCGCGAAACCGCCGCCTCAGCGTCGAGGCCGAGGTCGAGCGGTACACTCGCGGCCATGACCGAGGTCGCCGTCGAAACCCCCACCTACCGCCACTACATCGCCGGTGAGTGGTGCGATTCCACCAGCGGCGAGACGTTCGAGAGCCGCAACCCGGCGAACCGGAACGACCTCATCGGCCGGTTCCAGCAGGGCACGAAGGCCGATGTCGCGATGGCTGTCAGCGCCGCGTGGGCTGCCCGGCCGATGTGGCAGCGGACGCCCGCGCCGAAGCGTGGCGAGATCCTGTTCCGCTTCGCGCAGCTGATGGCCGACAACAAGGAGCGCCTGTCCCAGGCGATGACCCGCGAGATGGGCAAGGTCATCGCCGAAGCTCGTGGCGACGTCCAGGAGGGCATCGATATCGCCTTTCTGATGGCCGGCGAGGGACGCCGGATGCATGGCGACACCGTGCCGTCCGAGCTTCCCGACAAATGGGCGATGAGCATCCGCCAGCCGATCGGGTTCGCCGGGATCATCACGCCCTGGAACTTCCCGATGGCGATCCCGTGCTGGAAGATGATGCCGGCGCTCGTCACCGGTAACGTCGTCGTCTTCAAGCCGTCGAGCGACACACCCCACTGCGCGACGCTCCTCGTCGAGCTGCTCGCGGAGGCCGGCATCCCGCCGGGCGTCGTGAACCTCGTGACCGGCACGGGCCGCGAGGTCGGTGACGCGATCGTCGAGAACCCCGACATCGGGGTGATCTCGTTCACCGGATCTTCCGTGACAGGCAAGTCGATCGCGCTGCGGGCAGGTGAGCGTCTCAAGCGGCTCTCGCTCGAGCTCGGCGGCAAGAACGGCGTCGTCGTCCTGGCCGACGCGGATCTCGACCTGGCCACCGACGGCATCCTCTGGAGTGCGTTCGGAACGACGGGCCAGCGCTGCACGGCGGCATCCCGCGTCATCGTCGAGCGCCCGGTCGTGGACGGGCTGCTCCAGCGCCTCGAATCGCGGGCGAAGAAGCTGCGCCTCGGGGACGGTCTCGACCCCGCGACCGACGTCGGGCCGCTGGTCAATGAGCCGGCTGTCGACAAGGTGGCGTCGTACATCGATATCGGTCGGTCAGAGGGCGAGCTCGTCATGGGCGGCGGCCGTGCGACCGACGGGCCGCTCGGAGACGGGCACTTCTTCGAGCCCACGATCTTCGCGGGCGTGAGCCCGATGGACCGCATCGGGCAGGAGGAGATCTTCGGCCCGGTGCTGTCGATCATCCCCGTCGCCGATTACAACGAGGCGATGATGGCGCTTAACCAGACGCGCTACGGGCTCTCGTCGAGCATCTTCACGAGCGACGTGAACATGGCGTTCCGGGCGATGCGCGACTTCGAGACCGGCATCGTCTACGTCAACGCGGGCACGACCGGTGCCGAGGTCCACCTGCCGTTCGGCGGCTGGAAGGAGACCGGCAACGGCCACCGCGAGGCAGGCAACATCGCGCTCGACACGTACACCGAGTGGAAGTCGATCTACGTCGACTTCAGCGGCCGGCTGCAGAGGGCCCAGATCGACAACCAGGCGTAGGCCGGGTCGATGGCGAAGGGATCGCGGCGCAGCGCCGGCATCCTGCTCTATCGCGCCGGCAACGGTGGAATCGAGGTCCTGCTCGCGCATCCGGGCGGCCCCGTCTGGGCGAAGCGCCACGCCGGAGCCTGGTCGATCCCGAAGGGCGAGATCGAGGAGGGCGAGGAGCCGTGGGACGTCGCCCGTCGCGAGTTCGAGGAGGAGACCGGGCATCCCGCGCCGGACGGCGCTTCGATCGAGCTCGGCGAGATCACCCAGAAGGGGGGCAAGGTCGTCGTCGCGTGGGCGCTCGAGGGTGACCTCGACCCGGCGACGGCCCACAGCAACACGTTCCAGTTCGCCTGGCCCCCGGGCTCCGGGCGTTACATCACGATCCCCGAGATCGACCGCGTCGAGTGGTTCTCACCCGACGACGCGCGCGTGCCGCTGAAGGAGACGCAGCACCCATTCATCGATCGATTGCTGGTGGCGCTCAGCCGTCCTTGAGGTTCAGTCCTCGGGAGACGAGACGGTCGACCTTTGCCGCCATGATCAGGTCGTTGGCGCTGAGGCCGCCGATCGCATCCGTCGACCAGGCGACCTCGAGGCGGCCCCAGGACAACGTCATGGTCGGGTGATGGTTCGCGCTTTCGGCGAGGAGCGCGACGCGCGTCGCGAGGCCGAACGCAGCGGCGAATGTGGCGAAGCGGAACTCGCGGACGAGGCGGCCGTCGGCGACGCGCCACGCCGGATCGAGACCCGCTCGGAGGCGATCGAGCTCGTCCGCTGACAACGCAGCCGTCGAGACGTCAGCGGCCGTCATGGTCGCGCTGGCAAGCCGCTCCGGGTCGAGATCCGTCACGCCAAAAGTCTATCGGTGACCACTCGCACCGGGTCCATCGCTAGCGTGGATGAGGCCCCGGCGTCAGACAGGTACGCCGGGGCGTTGTATGTCAGCAGCTAGGCGGTACGGATCGCGGCTAGGCGGGTCGGGCGGTCATGGAGCGGCCGCGACTCCGACATCGCCACTCGTCAGCGCGTGCGGGCCGGCAGGCACGACTCGGCGTCCCTCGAACCCCAGTGGGTATTCCCACCAGCTCGCCGCAGGCTAGCGCCGAGGACCTTGGGCGTCGAGGTCGGTGTATCATCCACGCCCCGTGGGCCCGTAGCTCAATGGCAGAGCAGCTGACTCTTAATCAGCGGGTTGAAGGTTCAAGTCCTTCCGGGCTCACCACCGCCTGTACGCACGAAACGACCCCCGGCGTTCGTCCCGCCGGGGGTCTCTTTGTGGCCTGTACCACCCGTCGTACCACCTTTCAGGCGCCCGAAGCTCTCTTGTGGCGGGTCAGGATGCCGTCCACACTTGCGGCCGCCTTATCGTTCGACTCCTTTGCCCGGTCGAAGGCTGCCATGAGATCCGGTCTCCATAGGCTCCCTCGCGAAGGCGTTCGCCGGGCCGGACATGGCCGCGGCGCACTTCTTCGAGATGCTCCGCATCGAGCCGCAAGGTTTGGTCACGCGCCATTCGGCCGCCATCCTGCGCGTCGCCGAGGCGCTTGAGCGTCACGCGGTCCTGCACGGCGATCAAGCATCCGCGCTCGTGTTCCCCAAGCGGCATGCGTGAAGGTCGACCGGTTACTTCGCGACCGGCCCGCCTGTCCGCACAGCGGCGACCACATCGTCGATCGCCTTCGCGGATATGGCGGCTCCCTCCTCGCTCACGATCAGCGAGCCGTGATCCTGCCCGGACGCGAGGCGGTGATCAGCATTCGAGGACAGGCTGACCATCGTCTTCTGCGCCTCGGGCCACCCTTCCTGCGTGTCCACCGTCGCGCTCACCACGACGAGCGGCTTGTCACCGAGCGAGGTCAGCGCCTCGGCTTGGGAGAGGGTTGATGGCAGGACAGCGAATTCGTCGCGTTGGCCCGACATGGCGAGCGGAGTTGACTGCTGAGCCGACTCGATATAGCCGTATGGAGCCGGCAGATCGGAAGGCAGCATCGCAAGGATCACCCGATACAGGCCGAGCCGCGCGATCGACGGGAGTAGGGCCGTGGTCAACCGGATGGAGGAGTAGGCGGATGGGAAGGTCGGCAAGGCCGTGAATGCGTCGGCGGGCTGCGCATCCAGCAGGACCATCCCTGCGACATCATCCGGATACTGCTGGGCAAACACCCTAACGTAGGGCCCGCCCGTCGAATGCCCGACCAGCACGATGGGCCGTGAGACCCCGGCTTTCTCGAGCAGCGCATGGAGATCCGTCGCGACCGCCAGCCCGTCCTGTGGCGCACCCGCGTCGTCGCTACCACCACGGCCCGCACGGTCGTAGACGCACACGCGAGTGCTGCTGCTTACAGCCGGGGCGATCCGACCCCAGTACGGCGAACCCTCGCTCAGCCCGGACTCGAGCACGACCGTCGGATCACCCGTACCGGCGCACTCGATGTGCAAGCGCCGCCCGCCGACATCCACCAGCTGGCCGGTCATCGGATAGGTGGCACTGTCGCGGGCCGCCGACAAGGTCTCGAACGCGCCGCCGACCGCTAACGCCCCAAGGACGACGACGACGGGATAGACGAGCCACTTGGCACGACCGGGCAGCTCTCGGCGGACCCGAACGAAGATCCAGACGGCAAGGACGAGGAGCGCCGGCGGCCACAGCCAGCTGAGGACATCCATGGCCGGGGCACGAGGGGCAAAGACCACTAGGGCCAAGCCGACGAGTCCCATCGCCGCCCCTGGCACGAAGGCCCAGCGCTGCGGACTGGCTGTGTATCGGATCGAAAGCGCGCCGAGGAGGAGCCAACCGATCCCGAACGCAACGAGGACCGATCCAGTGATCACGGACTCGGTCGCTCCGGAGAGCGGGCCGACCACGAACAAGACCGCCAGGAGGAAGCCGACCACGAGCGAACCTGCGACGACGAGCGTGAGGGGCCGGCCGGAGCTCAGCGCGGATGCAGGCACGAGGTCGGCAGTATGCCCCCTGGGGCACGCAGAGCGCCGCGCGCCTTGGCGCGAAGTGACGAGCTGGTTTTCGAACTACGCCGGCGCTAGCCGCGGTGTGGCCGGCGGGTTTTCCCGGCGAAGGCGAGTGCGACGTAGAAGCTGGGCATTGATGGCGACCACGATCGTCGACAGGCTCATCGCGATGGCACCGGCGGCCATCGGCAGGTCGATGCCCCACGGGACAAGGATGCCCGCCGCGATCGGGATGGCGACGACGTTATAGCCGGTCGCCCAGACGAGGTTCTGGACCATCTTTTGGTAGGTGGCGCGGGAGAGTTCGATCGCGCCTACGACGTCTCGGGGATCGCTCCGTACCAGGACGATGCCAGCCGACTCGACTGCAACATCGGTGCCGGCGCCGATCGCGATCCCCACATCCGCCGTCGCGAGTGCGGGAGCGTCGTTGACCCCGTCGCCGACCATCGCAACCTTCCGGCCGCCCTCCTGGAAGCGGCGGACCGCATCGGCCTTGTCGGCGGGTAGGACCTGTGCGGCGACCTCGTCGATGCCGAGCTGCTTGCCGACAGAGGCGGCGACTGCCTCCGAGTCGCCGGTGATCATGGCGACGCTGATACCAAGGCGATGGAGGTCGTCGATCGCCTCCCTCGACTCCGGCCGGATCTCGTCCTCGATGGCCACGATGCCGGCGACGGCACCATCGACGATGACATGAAGGACTGTCCGGCCCCGCTGGTCCCACTCAGCGGCCTGGGCATGTGGCGACAGGCCCTGTTCCCGGACTAACCGAGGCCCGCCGACGAAGACGTCGTGTCCATGGACCTTGGCGTGGGCGCCTCGGCCGGCCAGAGCCTCGAAGTCGGTCGCTGGTCGCGTCTCGACGCCTCGCTGTCGCGCGCCCTCGACGATCGCCCTGGCGACCGGATGCTCCGAGTCGGCCTCGACCGACGCGGCGAGACCGAGCACGCGTTCGATGTCGGCTGAGCCAGCCGCAACGTCGACGAGGACCGGCTCACCCTTCGTCAGTGTCCCCGTCTTGTCGAAGATGACGGTGTCGAGGGTCCGCGCGCGTTCGAGGGCTAGGCGGTCCTTGACGAGTAGGCCGTTTCGTGCACCGAGTGAGGTGGAGATCGCGATCACCAGCGGGATCGCGAGGCCGAGCGCGTGGGGGCATGCGATCACGAGCACGGTCGCGGTGCGGATCAGCGCACCTTCTGGGTCTCCCAGCAGCCACCACACGACGAGGGTCAGCGCACCCGCGGCCAGGGCGATGTAGAAGAGCAGCGCGGCTGCTCGATCCGCCAACGCTTGGGCCCGTGACGCGGAGGCTTGGGCGTCCGCGACCAGCCGCATGATCCCCGACAGCGCGGTGGCATCGCCGACTGCGGTCACCCGGACGCGCACTGATCCCCCAGCGGCCACGCTACCGGCGATGACCTCATCGCGTGCGTCCTTCGGGACTGCACGAGATTCGCCGGTGATCATCGACTCATCGACATCGGCCGCGCCGTCCACGACGATCCCGTCCGCTGGAACGCGGGCGCCAGGCCTGACGAGAACGACATCATCAAGTCGCAGTGCCGCGATTGGGACCTCTTCGGTTCCGTCGCTCGTGACACGCTCGGCGGTATCGGGGAGCAGCTCCGCTAGCGCTGTGAGCGCGCCACGAGCCTGGGCGATCGAGCGCATCTCGAGCCAGTGCCCGAGCAGCATGATCGTGATGAGCGTCGCCAACTCCCACCAGATCTCGACATCGAAAAGGCCAAGCGTCCCAGCCCAGGAAGTGATGAACGCGACAACGATCGCGAGCGAGATCAGGGTCATCATCCCGGGCTTGCGGTCGGCGAGCTCGCCCCGCGCGCCCCTCAGGAAGACCAGCCCGCCATACAGAAAGACGATCGTGCCGAGTATCGCGGCTGCGTACTGCTCGCCAGGGAACGACGGCACCCTGTACCCGAACCACTCCTGGATGTCCGGGCTCAGGAGAAGGACGGGGATCGTCAGCGCAAGCGAAAGCCAGAACTTGTCTCGGAACATCGCGACCGAGTGGCCTTCATGGCGATCGTGGCCCGCGTGACTGCCGGAAGCGTGGTGGTCGCCGTGCGGAGTTGGGCGGCTCTGTGGCGCCTCCTCGGCTGGAGCCGAATGGGCGTCGTGGGTCTGGTGGTGGTCGTCGTGGTCCATGGCGTGTCTATGATGCCGTCGAGGCCACGGCGGGGACGTCGCGTCGGTCGGGTGGGCATTTACCGCGGGCATCGTTGGAATGGTCTTCACGCCGATGTGCACGTGACGCGTCCGCAGGTCGGACCGTTGCCCTAACGCACCACCCCTGGCCTCGTTGTCAAAGGTGCGGGGTCCCCGTCCCGCAAAGACGCCCCGGTATGCGGTGCCCGTGGGGGGAACGCATACCGGGGCTTTGTTTGGACGCGACGACGGCCGAGGCTAGCCTGCCTAACCACGTGCTTCACCGCGAAGGACCAGCGCGCTTGGGCGGATGGCGATGTACGGTCGCGGCAGATGACCGAGGACGAGTCTCCCCGACGGGCTTCGTGAGCCGGCGCCGATTCTTCGCGTTCTTCCTTCCGAGCGCCTCGGTCGCTGTACTCGCTTGTCTCGTGCTGGTGGTCGTGGTCCAACAAGATCTCCGCCAGGGTGCCGACGATCCGCAGCATCAACTCGCCGAGGATGCCGTGGCCCGATTGGACGCTGGGGATGCGCCGGCCGCGGTCGCAGACGGCCCGACGGTCGACCTCGCCGCGAGCCTCGCGCCGTTCCTCGCGATCTACGACTCCGAGGGGACCGTCCTCGCGACGAATGGGGAACTCGATGGCAAGGCGCCACACCCTCCGCAAGGGGTGCTGGCGACGGCCTCCCAGTCGGGGATCGATCGGGTGACATGGCAGCCGCGAGCTGGCGTCCGGAGCGCGATCGTGGTTCTTCGCTGGGCGGGCGGCACGGTCCTCGCCGGTCGTTCGCTCCGGCGGGTCGAGGAGACCGAGGCGAACGTGGAGGGTCTCGCCCTCGTCGGGGCAGTTGCGGTGGTTGCCCTCACGGCCGTCGCCTCGTTGTTCGCGGCATGGCTCTGGCCCTCCGGTCGCGACGAGCCGACTGGGTGACCAGGGATCTGTACCGGACGCCGAGGCACGCCGACGGCGTTCTTTGACGGACGGCCGAGGGGAGCGCACACTCGGTGGCGAGAGCGCTTACGTTGGGCCCTTCCCCAACCGGCTACATGCGATCCCTGGCAGGGGTCATCCTCGTGTGCAGGATCTGAGCTCTTCGAGTAACGGGCTGGCGAGCCCGGAAGAGTCTTGGAGACCTGATGACCAACGCTCCCACACGCATGCCCTGGGACACGATGCGCAAGACCGCGTTCGTGGCCGGCGTGTTCTACCTGATCACCTTTGTTGCGGTCGGCACGCTGACCCTGTACGGCCCGGTGTTGAACGATGCCGGCTACATCCTGAGTTCAGGCAGCGACAGCGGTTTGCGCTGGGGCACCCTCCTTGAGGTGATCGTCGCGTTGGCTGGCGTCGGCACCGCCCTGGCATTGTTCCCTGTCGTCAAGCGGCAGAACGAGGCCTTCGCGCTCGGCTTTGTTACCACCCGCGTCATTGAAGCCGGCTTGATCCTGATGGGTGTTGTAAGCCTGCTCTCGCTCGCCACCGTGCACCAAGTCGGCGCGGCGGCTGGGGCCGACGACACCTTGCTGCTCACCACTGGCGTCTCTTTTGTCGCGCTTTACAAGGCGACGTTCCTGCTGGGAGAGACGCTCATGCCGGGAATGAACGCGGTGCTCCTGGGCTACCTCATGTACCGGTCCGGTCTCGTGCCGCGGCTGATCCCTACGCTGGGACTCATCGGTGGTCCGCTGATGATCTCATCCGTGATCGGCCAGATCATCGGTGTCAACGAGCAGTATTCCGTCTGGTCGGGCATCGCCCTGATCCCGATCTTCATCTGGGAGCTGTCGTTGGGCCTGTGGATGACTTTCAAGGGTTTCCGCAGGGACTCTCCGCTGATGGTCGAAGCCGCCGAGGCGGCGAGCCGACGCGCATCGTCGGCCCCACGTCTGACAGAGAGCCCGATCCCGAAGGCCGGCGTCGCGTGAGGACTGAGACCCGAACCCAGCCGATCTACGTCGATCGCGTCCAAATGAAGGCGCGTCCAAATGAAGGAGTGAGGTCATGACAACCATCGCCAGCCAGACCGGGGCCGGCCTACCGCTGTATGCGGAGGGCTCGATCGTTAGCTCGCCCAAGCGCCTCGCGCGGATCGCTGGGCTTCTCTATCTCGCGGTGGGCATCCTTGGCGCCTTCGCCTTTGCCGCCGTCTACTCCACCATGTACGTCGCAGGCGATGCGGCCGCCACCGCCAGCAAGCTGGTCGCCAACGCCGGACTCGTCAAGATCGGCGTCGCCGCCGATCTGATCCAGGTCGTCTTCTGGGTCTTCCTTGCGCTGACCCTGTACGTCTTGCTCCGGCATGTGAGCGGCTACGCGGCGCGCGCTATGGTCGTCCTTGTCGCGATCGGAGCATCGATCAGCTTCCTGAACATCCTCTTCGAGTTCCAGGGCATGCGGGTCGCGACCGATCCCGCATACAGCGCGACAGTCGGCGCCGCGGGGGCGACGGCCATGGCCCTGTTGATGCTCGAACTGCAGCACTACGGATACGCCATTGCCGGGATCTTCTTCGGTCTGTGGCTCGTGCCGCTCGGCTATCTCGCCTTCAAATCCGCGATGTTCCCGAAGGTGTTGGGGATCGTGCTCGTCGTCGGCGGCGTCGGCTACCTCTTCGACACGCTCGCCGCATTCGTGGCCCCCGACCTAACCCCGATCATCCATCCGATTGCCGCATTGCTCGGCATCGTCGCAGAGGTCTCACTCCTGGTCTACCTCCTCGTGAAGGGGGTGCGCAGCCCCGC
>Ga0105243_10003872_pt1 | contig 11955 bp, 8 predicted proteins | sample KBSM34metaG_FD_81525 | JGI IMG/M metagenome (GOLD analysis project Ga0105243, IMG submission 81525) | Miscanthus rhizosphere microbial communities from Kellogg Biological Station, Michigan, USA - KBS M3-4 metaG | ecosystem: Host-associated > Plants > Roots > Rhizosphere > Soil | place: Michigan...
CGCGTTTCCTCGCTGTCGACGGCGACGAGCACCGCGGTTGGCACTGGCCGTGACGCTCGCAGCATCCCCTTGGCCAGCAGCGGAGCCAGTAGCCGGGTAACACCGATTGACAGCCCGACACCGGGATAGCTGGTCCGGCCATCACTGGCGAGCGAGTCGTAACGGCCGCCCGAGGAGATCGACCCCCATGACTCGAACCCGACGAGCTCGGTCTCATAGACGGTGCCGGTGTAGTAATCCAGACCCCGGGCGATCTTGAGGTCGGCGATCAACCGACCAGGGACGTAGCGGCCTGCTGTGGTCACCACCTCGGCCAGCAGTTCGAGCCCCTCGGTGAGCTGGTCGTGTTCGACGCCGAGGCGGCGCACCTGGTCCACGAAGGACGCGTCCGCAGAGCGGATCTGGGCCAGCTGCACGCAACGTCGTGCCTGCGCCTCGGTGATCTTGACCTCGGTGATCAACTGCTCGACCACTCGATCGGGGCCTATCTTGTCGATCTTGTCGACCTGCCTGAGGACTGCGCCGGGATCGGCAATTCCCAAGCCCAGATAGAAGCCCTGAGCCAATTTGCGATTGTTGACCCGCATCAGCACCGGTGGTAGGCCAAGATCAATGTGCAGGCGCTCGAGCGCTACCAAGGTGACCAGCGGTAGCTCGACGTCATGGTGCGGGGCCAGCTGCTCGACGTCCACGATATCGATGTCGGCTTGAGTGAACTCGCGGTAGCGCCCCTCCTGCGGCCGCTCACCTCGCCACACCTTCTGGATCTGATAACGCCGGAAGGGGAAGGCCAGCTGGTGAGCGTTCTCCAGCACGTAGCGGGCGAATGGCACGGTGAGGTCGAAGTGCAGACCAAGATCAGCTGGGCCGTTCTCACCATGCAGCCGTTGCACGGTGTAGACCTCTTTGTCGATCTCGCCCTGTTTGGCCAAACGATCCAACGGCTCGACCGCCCGAGTCTCAAGAGAGGCGAATCCGTACAACTCAAAGGTCTCGCGCAGCCGATCGAGCACGAATTGTTCGATGATCCGGGCTTCCGGGGAGTACTCCGGAAAACCGGACAGCGGCTTAGGGCGACTCACGCTACTCCTTTGTTATCGCCGGCCGCAGAGCGACCGGAGGGCTGTCAGGCCGACCGCGGAGCTGCCGGAGGGGGCCGTTCCGCCAAGTCCTGCAAATACGGGTTGCCCGCGCGCTCCCGGGCCATGGTCGTCTGCGGGCCGTGTCCGGGGAGTACCCCGACCCTGTCCGGCAACGGCAGCACCTTCGTACGCAGGCTCTTCAGCATGTCCGCCAAGTTTCCGCCTGGCAAGTCAGTTCTACCGATCGAGCCGGCGAAGAGGACATCGCCACTGAAGAGCACCGAGTCGATAGCGGGACTGGCATCGTACGGGGCTTGGAACATGATCGAGCCAGGTGTATGACCAGGCGCATGGAGCACCTGGAAGCTCAGGCCTGCGACGGCAACTTCTGCCCCGTCGCTGAGTTCGTGCACCTGGTCCGGCTCGGTGAAGTTCGCCGGGCGCCCCGTGAGGCGCTCGAGCAGCTGCCGAGTCTCCAACCCCATGGCACGCAGCGGGTCGGTCAGCAGCACCCGATCCTGTGGATGTACCCAGCAGGCCGAGGCGTACGAGCGGCACAACGGCGTTACGGAGAACATGTGATCGAGGTGACCATGGGTGAGCATCACCGCTACCGGCTTGAGCCGGTGCTCCATGATCAACTCTGCGACACCGGCAATCGCGTCCATGCCGGGATCGATGATCACGCACTCCTCGCCAAGCCCCTGGGCAACGAGGTAACAGTTGGTTTGCCATGGCCCGGCGGGAAAGGAGGCTATGAGCACACGTTCGAGACTATCGGCACAATCGGGCAGGATTGAGCTATGACCGAACGCGCTGGGCCTGAACAGACAGGCCCGGCCGCCTTTGGGCGAGTCGATTCCGACGGCACGGTGTATGTCCGTACGTCGGCCGGGGAACGAGTAGTCGGCCAGGTGCCCGGGGTCCCAGCTGATGAGGCGCTGGGCTTCTTTACCCGCCGATTCGAAGCGCTGGAGCTCGAGGTCTCGCTGTTGGAGCGACGTATTGCCACCGGCGCTGTTTCTCCTGACGATGCCGTCGGCTCGATCAACAAGCTGCGCCCTACGATCGCCGAGGCCCGAGCCGTAGGTGATCTGGATGGACTGCACGATCGTTTGGAGAAGCTGGCTCCGCTGATCGCTGATCAGCGGGCCGCCCGACGCGCAGAACGGGCCCGGCAGCAGGAGGAAACCCGGGCCGCGAAGGAAAAGTTCGTCCTCGAGGCCGAGCGTCTAGCCGCCGGGAACGATTGGCGGGGCGGGGTAAACCGCTTCCGTGCCCTCTTGGATGAATGGAAAGCGTTACCACGACTTGATCGAGCGACCGATGACCAGCTGTGGCACCGATTCTCCAGCGCACGCACGACCTATACACGACGCCGCAAGGCACAGTTCGCCCAGCAGAACGAGCAGCGCGAGGCCGCGCGGTTGATCAAAGAGAAGCTTGTCACCGAGGCGGAGGGGCTGGCGAGCTCCACCGACTGGGGCCCGACAACCGGTGCCTACCGTGATCTCATGGCCCGCTGGAAGGCAGCCGGGCCAGCCCCGCGCGATGTTGATGAGCTGCTGTGGAAGAGGTTCCGTGGAGCACAGGATCGCTTCTTCATGGCCAAGCAGGCGGCACTGTCGGAGCAGGATTCCGAACTCCGGGTGAACGCGCAAGCCAAAGAAAGGCTGCTGGCCGAGGCTGAGGCGCTGCTCCCGGTGCGTGACCCGCGTAATGCCCGCGCGTCCTATCGAGACATCCTCGACCGCTGGTCGGCTATCGGAAAAGTGCCCCGAGACGCCGTCCGGCCGCTCGAGTCCCGACTACGCGCAGTCGATAACGCCATCAAGGCTGCCGAGGACGAACGCTGGAAGCGCAGCAATCCGGAGGCGAGGGCTCGGGCTGAGGACACCGCCGCGAAGCTGGAGGCTCAGATTGCCGCGCTTGAGGTGCGTGCCGCGCAGGCGGAAGCCCGGGGTGATCATCGCGCCGCAAGTGAGGCGGCTGCGTCAGCCGCCACTTATCGCGAATGGCTCGCGCAGGCACAGCGCACGGCGAGCGATCTCGGCGGTTGAAGCGTGTTTGATTGCTTCGCTCGCCAAGCTCGCTCAGCGCGGATCGCGCCGAGCAGCCGCCTACTTCGTCGTCCCTCCGGGACGAAAAGCGTGTCCCCTCGCTCCTCCTCAGCACGGCGGCGCGCGATCCGGGTTTGATTGCTCGGCTGCTACTGCTGGATGCGGTAGGCCTCGTAGACCGCCGGAACACCGCGTACGGCACGGAGCACGTGGTCCAGGTGGGTTGGATCCGCGGTCTCGAAAGTGAACTTGGCGCGGCAGATGCGGTCCTTGGTAGTCGTGAGGCCCGCGGACAAGATGTTGACGTGCTGATCCGATAGCGCACGGGTGATGTCCGACAGCAGCCGATTCCGGTCGAGGGCCTCGATCTGAATCGCTACCAGGAAAGAGCTCTTGGCGTTCGGCGCCCACTCCACTGGGATAAGACGTTCCGGCTCCGCTTGCAGACTGGCCGCATTGCTGCAGTCGAGTCGGTGCACCGAAATGCCCGAGCCGCGGGTCACGAAACCGAGAATGTCATCGCCCGGCACCGGCGTACAGCACTTCGCCAACTTGACCAGCAAGTCGCTCGCGCCGATGACACGGATGCCGCAGTCGATCGCTCCGCTGCTGCGCCGCCGGCGACCGGTGACGACCCGATCCTCACTGATCTCCTCGGCGACCGTTTCGTCGCCACCCTCGACGGCGATCAGTCGATTCACTACCGATTGGGCGCCGACAGTTCCTTCACCGACCGCGGCGTAAAGCGCGGAGACATCGGCCAGCTTGAAGAAGCCGGCCACGGCAGTGAGGTGCTCGAGCGTGAGCAGCCGCTGCAGCGGCAGGCCGCCCTTGCGCAGCTGTCGCGCCAGCAACTCCTTCCCGGTCTCGATCGACTCTTCGCGACGCTCCCTGGTGAAGTGATGCCGGATCTTGTTACGCGCTCGCGGGCTGCGAACGAAATTCATCCAGTCCCGACTGGGGCCCGCGTTCTCGGACTTGGAGGTGAAGATCTCCACCACATCGCCATTCGCGAGAACTGACTCGAGTGGCACCAGTCGACCGTTCACCCGCGCACCGATGGTCTTGTTACCCACCTCGGTATGGATGGCGTACGCGAAGTCGATCGGTGTAGAACCCTGGGGCAGGGAGATTACGTCCCCTCGAGGCGTAAACGCATAGACCTCGTTGGTGTTGATCTCGAACCGCAGCGAGTCCAAGAACTCCCCAGGATCGGCTGTCTCCCGCTGCCAATCCAGCAGCTGCCTGACCCAGATCAGCTCGCCGGCATCGTCCGCGCCCTTGACCGGGAGGCCCGTACCCTTGCCCTCCTTGTACTTCCAGTGAGCTGCGACACCGTACTCCGCACGGCGGTGCATGTCATCAGTTCTGATCTGCAGCTCGACCGGCTTTCCTTCCGGTCCGAGAACAGTGGTGTGCAAGGACTGGTACATGTTGAACTTCGGCATGGCGATGTAGTCCTTAAACCGGCCCGGCAGGGGGTTCCAGCGGACATGCAGCACGCCGAGTGCCGCATAGCAGTCGCGGCTGTTCTCGACCAAGATCCGCAGACCAACCAGATCGTAGATCTCTTGGAAGTCTCGGCCGCGAACCACCATCTTCTGATAGATGGAGTAGTAATGCTTGGGACGTCCGGTGACAGTTGCTTTGATCTTGGCAGAACGCAGGTCGCCCTGGACCTGGTCGATGACGCGCGAGAGGTATTTCTCCCGGCTCGGGGCAGCCTCGGCGACCAGCCGGACAACCTCGTCGTAAACCTTGGGAAACAACGTGCCGAAGGAGAGATCCTCGAGCTCCCACTTGATCGTGTTCATGCCGAGCCGATGAGCGAGCGGGGCAAAGATCTCCAGGGTCTCCGAGGCAATGCGAGATTGCTTGTCCGGCCGCAGATAGTGCAATGTCCGCATGTTGTGCAGCCGATCGGCAAGCTTGATCACCAGCACTCGGATGTCCCGGCTCATCGCCACGACCATCTTGCGGATCGTCTCGGACTTGGCAGACTCTCCGTACTTGACTTTGTCGATCTTGGTGCAGCCGTCGACGAGCAGCGCGATCTCTTCGCCGAACTCGTGAGTCAGTTGGGTGAGGGTGTAACTCGTGTCTTCGACCGTGTCGTGCAACAGGGCAGCGCAGAGCGTTGCCTCGGTCATGCCCAGCTCGGCGAGGATAGTCGTCACCGCGAGCGGATGGGTGATGTAGGCATCTCCGCTCTTCCGCGTCTGGCCAGCGTGTAGTCGCTCGGCGGTGCGGTATGCCCGTTCGACCAGCCCCAGGTCAGCCTTCGCGTGATTGGCGCGGATGATGCGAAAGAGCGGGTCGAGTGCGGGTGTTTGGGGCCGGCTTGAGCCAAAACGTGCGATGCGCTGCCGCATCTTGACTCGCTGCTGCTCGGCGCCGGCACTGATACGGTTTGGCAGGCTCGGATTCGGCTCGCTGGGAACGTCGGTCTCGGACTCGGGAATGATCAGGGCTCGGCGCGGCTCATGGGCGACGTGGCCTCGCGGCCGAGCCTCTTGGGCAGACGACCAGGTCGCTGCCCCGTGATCACTCACAGCGGTTCCTCCTCAGCAGAATCCCCATTCTAGACAACGAGTTGCTTCCGCCGACAGAACTCTCGGCTTGGATGAGTCAACACCGCTATTTTTTTCGGTCCCGCACAGTTATTGCCGTAGGGAGTGCCGCCGAGCCTCAATTGACTCTCACTCTGAGACTCTGTGTCTTGGAAGAGACACTAGCTCGGCTGTGTCGCTCGATTCCGCCGACCTGCATTGAGCGCTTGCTGTTCAATCTCCTCGGCCGCCTGACGCACCACGACGACCTGGTCACCGGCTTCGAGCCTTGCAACCGTCGGGTCGTAGAACCGCCGCAGCGTCTTATTGCGTACTACGGCTATGACGCGTTCTCCGTTGACCTCGCTCGGCGAGCGACCGATCTCATCCTTGGTGACCTGCCGCTCCCCTACTTCGAGACCTTCATTGCTGGACAGCAGGTCGTCGATGATCGCGCCAAGATTGGGACTGACCGCCGACAAGCCGAGGAGCCTACCGACCGCCTCGGATGAGGTGACAACGGCATTCGCGCCGGATTGCCGCAGCAGCGAGGCGTTATCGTCCTCGCGTACTGCCACCACGACATTCGCGCTTGGGTTCAGCTGACGCACCGTGAGCATGACGAGGATGGCGGAATCGTCGCGGTCAACGGTGATGAGCACCTCACGCGCCTTCATGATCTCGGCCCGGCGCAGAATGTCACGCCGAGTCGCGTCCCCTTCGATGGCGGCATACCCACGCAGGTTCGCGTCAGTGATGGCGGATGGTCGGCTGTCGATGACAACGACTTGGTTGGGATTGGTGCCGTTGTTCTTGAGCGTCTCAACGGCACTTCTACCCTTGGTGCCAAAACCGACAACGACGATGTGATTGCGCATCCGTTTCCTCCAACGTGCGTCTTTGAACATACGACGGCCGTGGTGCGCGAGTACCTCAAGGGTCGTTCCGACCAACAGCACCAGGAACGCCACTCGTAACGGCGTGACCACAATCGCACTCAAGACTCTGGCATGTGGCGCGACGGGGGTGATGTCCCCGTAGCCAGTGGTCGTGATGGTCACCGTCGCGTAGTAGATCGCGTCGATCAAACCGACCCTACCGTCGTAGGTGTCGCGGTAGGAGGCGCGATCGAACCACACCAGTAACACGACGATCGACAACAGGAGCAGCGCCAGCAGGCCGCGACGGAGCAGCTCCTGGGCCGGCGATGAGCTACGAGCCGGCAGGCTGACTAGCGCCTCTTCTCTTGCGGACCTACTCGACCCGTCCCGGCGGCGGGCCGGCTCGGTGAGGCTCATCTGCCTACTTCTTCCGCTGGCTACGCGGTTTGTTCTGTGGCTGGGGGCGCTTTGCGGCCCCGTCGCGATGGGATCGCACGTCGGCCTTGAACGTCACCTCGGCCGGGCCAACCCGTTTTGATCCATTTCCCGTGCCTTTAACGGCCTCTTCTAGTTCGGCGTTGCTGGGCTCAGGATCGTAGGCTTCGTCGCGGCGTGCGATCTCGGCCGCATTACTCGGCGCCGATTCGACAGCAGGCGAAGAAGCCTCAGCTGCTGCAACTGTCGCAGCCACCCGTTCCTTCTGGCTCTCCTTGGCCCGTCGCGCCCGTACCCGCGCTGCCAGCTTCTGCATATCTGGTTCCCGCTCCTTCATCTGAGCGAGTAGCGGCGTTGCGATGAAGATCGAGGAGTAGGCACCGGCAACCATGCCCACAAAGAGCGCCAGCGCGAGATCTTTGAGCGGACCTTCACCCAAAATGACCGCTCCCGTGAAGAGCAGCGCCGCCACCGGCAGGACACCAATGATGGTGGTGTTGATGGACCGGACGAGTGTTTGATTGACGGCTAGATTGGCGGCCTCGGAGTAGGTGCGCGCGGTGCTGGCGCGGATATCGCGAACGTTCTCGCGCACTTTGTCGAACACCACGACGGTGTCGTAGAGCGAGTAGCCGAGGATGGTCAGCACACCGATCAAGGTCGCCGGCGTCACGGTGAAGCCAACCAGAGCGTAGATACCGATCGTCAAGATCAAATCGTGGACCAGCGCCAACAGGGCAGCCGCCGACATTTTGGCGTCCCGGAAGTAGATCCCGATGACCAGTGCGACCAGTGCCATGAACACTGCGAGCGCGATAAGCGCGCGCTCAGTGATCTGGCCACCCCACGATGCACCAATCAGGTTGTACGCGACCTGATCAGGTGGGATGCCGACCTCGTTGGCAATTGCGGTCCTGACCTTGGGCACTTCTTCGGTCGGGTCGAGCGTGCGGGTCTGCACTCGGACCTGGTTATTGCCGATCGTATTGACGGTCGACTCGTCAAGATCGGGAACGCCTGAGTTGCGAAGTGCGTCGCGCATCGAGTCGACGGTTTGCGCCGTGACAACCGTCGTCGCCTTGAAGTCTGCGCCACCTTTGAACTCGATGCCGAAGTCCAATCCCCGAATCCCCAAGGAGAGGATCGAGACGGCGATCATGATCGCCGACACGAGGTACCAACGACGGCGGTGCCCGATAAAGTCGTAGGAGACCTCGCCGGCATACAGACGGTGCCCGATTTCGCCGAGCTTCGACATTTAGGCCCCCTCTCCGGTCGCCGCTGCCGGACGCGTGACGCCCGATCGGCGCGTACGCGAGCCCGGCAAGGCCGGAACGCCGAGGTGGCGCGGATCCAGCCCGGATAGTGGATGGCCACCGCCGAAGAACTTGGTCCTGGCCAGCAACGTCATCAGCGGTTTGGTGAAGAGGAACACCACCAGCACGTCGATCAGGGTGGTGAGCCCCAGGGTGAACGCGAACCCTCTTACGGCTCCAATCGCGAGCACGAACAGCACCAGCGCCGAGAGCATGGAGACGGTGTCCGCGATCAAGATCGTCTGCCGGGCCCGGCGCCAACCTGTCTCTACTGCGGTGCGCAGGCTGCGACCTTCGCGCACCTCATCGCGAATGCGTTCGAAGAAGATCACGAAGCTGTCTGCGGTGATACCGATAGCCACGATGGCGCCGGCGATGCCTGGCAGGTTGAGGGCGAACCCAACGGAGCTGCCGAGCAGCACCATGCAGGCGTAGGTGATGACTGCGCCGATGGCCAGCGAGGCAACCACAACGATGCCAAGACCGCGGTAGTACAGAAAGCAGTAGCCCACCACCAGCGCGAGGCCGATGAGTCCCGCGATGATGCCGGCTCGCAGCTGCTCGCCGCCGAGAGTGGCAGAGACGTTGTTGACCTCGGACACGTCGAAGGCGAGGGGCAATGCGCCGTACTTCAGGACGTTGGCTAATTCGGTCGCGGTTTTTTGGGTGAAGTTTCCAGAGATTTCGGCTCTGCCGCCGGGGATGGCTTCGTTGACCGATGGTGCGGAGATCGAGACTCCGTCCAACACGATGGCGAAGCGGTTCTGTGGCTCGCTCTGCTGCGAAATCTGCCGAGTTGCCTTCTCGAAGGCAGCCGATCCCGACGGATTGAACTCCAGGTTTACGACCCAGTTGAGATTGTTCTGCGGAATGCCGGCGACGGCACTGGTCAGCTGGTTGCCCTCAATGAGCGTCGGCCCGAGCAGGTATTTCTCGGTCTTTTCCTGGTTGCACGCGAAGAGACCCTGGTCGGGGACCTCAGTCACCTTGGTCTCGCAGGTGAATTCTGCAAACGCTGCCTGGCAGGCTTCGGTTGGCTGCCAGTCCAACGCCTTGTCCGGGGGGCTTCCTTTGCCGTCGGCCGGCACGCACGCCTTGTCAAGTGGCAACGGAGGGGCGGTCGGCAGCGCGGGCATCGGTGCGTTATTGCCCGTCTTGGGAGCGGAAGCGGCTGGGGAAGGAGCTTTGGCCGTCTCGGAGCTGCCGGCACTGGGCTCATCACTGGGCTTGGCGGTTGCTCCCTGACTTGGCTCGGCCGTTGTGCTTGGCGTCGGCTCCGGGGGCTGTATTTGCTCTGCGGCGTGGACCGCTCGGAACCGCAGCACCGCAGTCTGGCCGACCAGCCTGACGAGCTCGTCCTGCTGGACGTTGGGAACTGTCACGATGATCTGGTTGTCACCCGATGTGGTGACCTCGGATTCTCCAACGCCAAGGCTGTCCACCCGGCTTTGAATGATGGTCTTGGCAAGCTGCAGACTGTTTGGATCTACGGCCCCTGTGCCGGTGGTGTTCTTGGCGGTCAGGGTAATGGTGGTGCCGCCCCGGAGGTCCAAGCCAAGCTTCGGTGTCCACGTTCCGCTGACCGCCATCAGGGTGATCAGTCCGGCGACCAGCACGCCCAAGATGATCAGGGTGCGGCCCGGGTGACCAGTCGTCGTTGCCACTGGCGTGTCGTTTCCTAGTGTTTCTTAGCTAATTGAGGCTCACTCAGCGGTCGAAGGCTTCGAGTCCCGGGTCGATGCCGATTTCGGCTCGACGACAGACTCCGGAGCGGTTGCCGGCGCGGGCTCCTCGACCGGACGCTCCACGACGGGACGCTCCGCCCGGAGCGGCTCCTCTGGTGCGGCATTCTCCGTGATCGGGGCATCCGCAACGTTGGCCTCGCTGTGTTCGTCGAGCGCGTCTGGCTCGTCGACCCCGTCTAGCTCGTCGAACTCCTCTTGCTCGTCAGCACTGTCTTCGTCGGCCTCGGTGACAATCCTGCTGATCGCCTGCTTCAAAACCGTGAGCTCCGTGCCAGGCGAAATCTCCATGACGACCTGCTTGGCTCCAACAGAGACGACCGTGCCAAATAGACCACTGGCGAGCATCACACGATCCCCCGGGCTGAGGGCGTTCATGGTCTGTTGTATCGCCTGCTGACGCTTGCGTTGCGGCCGCAAAATCAAGAAGTAGAAGACTAGCGCCAACAAGGCGATGAAGATCAGAGTCGTGTATTGCTGCATTGCTCCGGCATCCGATTGTGGGGGCGCTGCACGTTTGCGCAGTACCTAATGAGATTGTTACGTACCGACCGCCGTACTCTACCCAGTCTGCGTCGAAATGCCGCATCTATGGCCTGTGTGAACCCTGTACGCAGCTCAGTCCGCAAGGTTGGGGCCGAAGAGGTCCGGTGAGCGCTCGTAGCCAGAGGGCGTAGTGGCTGGCGGAGCCAGTCCAAGGTGACGCCAGGCGGCAGTGGTCGCAACTCTGCCGCGTTGGGTACGCATCAAGAAGCCCTGCCGAACCAGAAACGGCTCGGCAACCTCCTCAACGGTTTCCCGCTCCTCTCCCACCGAGATGGCCAGTGTGGACAGCCCCACCGGACCACCCCCGAATCTGCGACATATTGCATCGAGCACGGCGCGATCCAGCCGATCCAGACCCAACTCGTCCACCTCGTAGAGTTCCAACGCGTCCTGGGCGAGCCTGCGAGTTACCCGGCCGTCGGCCCGCACTTGGGCGTAGTCGCGGACCCGGCGGAGCAGTCGGTTGGCGATTCGAGGCGTACCGCGGGAGCGGCCGGCAATTTCGGCCGCACCGGCCTCGTCCAGCGGGACCCCTAGTAGTTCCGCGGAGCGGTGCAGGATGTGTTCCAGTGCGGTCGCGTCATAGAAATCCAGCTGTGCGGTGAATCCAAAACGATCACGCAGCGGACCCGGAAGCAAACCGGCACGGGTGGTGGCGCCAACCAGTGTGAAGCGTGGGATCTCCAGCGGAATGGCGGTTGCACCAGGCCCTTTGCCGACAATGACATCGACCCGGAAGTCCTCCATCGCCAGATACAGCATCTCCTCCGCCGGGCGAGACATCCGGTGGATTTCGTCGAGGAAGAACACTTCTCCCTCGACAAGCCCGGACAGGATGGCCGCAAGATCACCTGCGTGCTGAATGGCCGGACCGCTGGAGATCCGTAGCGGGGCATTCATCTCGCTGGCGATGATCATCGCCAGCGTCGTCTTGCCCAGCCCAGGCGGCCCCGAGAGGAGGACATGGTCTGGCACTCCGCCACGGTGCCGGGCCGCCTCGAGCACTAGGCCAAGTTGATCACTGACTCGCTGCTGACCCTCGAACTCGCCAAGAGTGGCGGGCCGGAGCATGGATTCGGCAGCACGTTCGCCGGGGTCGGCGTAGGGACGTACGAGTGCGGCGAGATCTTCATCGCTGACATGACTCACGATCGTGATCTACTTCCGTGCCAGAGTCTGCAACGCGGCTCGCATCAAGACTGCGACATTGACCTGCGGGTCGTCGCGTGTCAGATGCGCCACGTCGTCGCACGCAGCGTCAGCATCCTTCGCTGACCAGCCCAAGCCCTGTAGTCCTTGTGACACCTGCCCGCGCCAGGCTGCCGGCGGCGGTCCAGCAGCCGC
>Ga0105243_10003881_pt1 | contig 11940 bp, 6 predicted proteins | sample KBSM34metaG_FD_81525 | JGI IMG/M metagenome (GOLD analysis project Ga0105243, IMG submission 81525) | Miscanthus rhizosphere microbial communities from Kellogg Biological Station, Michigan, USA - KBS M3-4 metaG | ecosystem: Host-associated > Plants > Roots > Rhizosphere > Soil | place: Michigan...
ACGGCCCGATTCTGCTCGGCAGCGTCGCGGCGAGGAACGGGACCAAAGCGCTGATCGGTGGCTGGTCGTCGAACATCGTGCGAGCAGTGGCCGCGCGCGCCGTCTCGCTAACCGACCTGAACATGCTGATCCCGAAGATCAGCTATCCGACCCTCGAGCGCAAACTGGGCGCAATGCGGACCGCCAAACTGGTCTCGCCCCAACCAGGCGATGGCCGGGGGACGCCCTATGGAGCAACCGAATGGCTGCGACAGGCGGTCGTTCCCCTCACCTCAGCCGCCGGCTGGGAGCGACAGTTCATCCCAGAGCCCATTGCGCAGATCGGCCGCCTCGACGTCGAGGCGGCCTTCCTGCTTTCGATCCCCTTGATGGTGCTGGACCCAGAGCTCAGCGGAAAGTGCCGCCTCTCGGTGGAGGTTCGAGCAGGATCCGTGCCGACCTTCGCCGGCGTCGTCGTCGGCATCGAGGCAGGCAAGGTGGTGTCCTGCACCTCCCGCCTCGAGGGAGACGCCCAGGCCTCGGCCTCGGGCAGCGCTTTCGCCTGGATGCGCCAGATGAACGGCGGGCCGCCAGGACATCTCGAGATAAGCGGAAGCTTCCCTCTGGCCGAGGCGCTCATGAGCGCGCTGGGGGCGCTGCCGGAAGGCGTCTTACGCAGCTGAAACCGCCCGTCGAAGCAAAGGCGCGCAAAGCCAGCGATGCAGCTTTTGCAGGGAAAACACCCGATCTCGAACGATCTGGATGCCTGTCTGTGAATGAATAACGCTCCCCGCTTTGACCCAGGGAGGAAGAGCGCGTTTCATGGTTCTGCGAATCATGTTGATCCCTGTAGTGAGGGCGGCGTCCTAACAGGCGCCGCCCTTTCTTTAGGCGCTTAGTGTCGCGGCCCGACGTTGCAGCGATGGGAGCGACCGATGCCGCGGCCACCGTTGCAGTAGTCGTAGCCGCGGCCGCCGTAGAGCTGGTCGGGCTGGGGACCGCCATAGAGGCGATCGTTGCCGGGCCCGCCGTGGCAGCCGTCTTGGCCCGGGCCCATGATGCAGATGTCCCGGCCGCGGCCACCCCAGCAACCGTCGCTGCCGCTGCCGTGCCGGCAGAAGTCGTTGCCGCCGCCGCCGACGCAGTCGCTGTTCCGCGGGCCGGTGATGCAAACGTCGTTGTTGCCGCGGCCGACGCAGCGGTTGCGGCGGGCGCCGCCGGGGAAGCAGACGTCCCGCTCGGCGTTGCCGATGAACTTGTCTGAGCCGGCGCCGAGGTAGACGACGACAGGCATCGGCATTTTCTGCTTGACGCGCACGAAGTCTCCCCTGCGCCCCATCTTGATTTCGATCACGCGTTTATGCCGGGGGTTGCAGACGGCGACGCGATGACGATGCCTGAAATGACAACCACGCGGGCGGCGGTGGGCCATCCTGCCCCTGACGATGATCTTGCCGTGCTTCTTGTGCAGGGTCAGCGTCGAGCCCTTGTCGGACCCGTAGATGACGATCTTGCCGGCGGGGGTGGCGCTACCGGGCAGCGCGAGCAGGGCGACCGCCACGAGGGCGACGGCCACGACCGCTCCGGCCACCGACGTGCGGCTGGGGGGCAGATGCATCCGGGGCATCATAGACATGTGTATCGGCTAACAAAACGGCAACTTGACGCCCAAAAGCCGAGATCGAGCTGTTCCGACTAGCGCTTGCAGCTCGTCTTCACCAGTGGGCGGAGGAGGCTGTGGCGGCCGTTCTGGCCCTTGAAGTCGGCGATCGCCCGATGCTTGCCCAGGCAGATGTTGGTGCTGTTGACGATCAGCCCCTTCTTGCCTCCCTGCATTTCGAGCACAAACTTCGTCACCGGCGCGTCGGGCACGCTCTCGAAGGTGTTGCGGATGCGCCCGTTGAGCGAGTCGATCCGGCCAACGAGGTCGATGTCGACCTTGCTCGAGTGCAGCGCAGCGACGAGGTCGGGGAGTTCGTTGTCCGACGAGCGCAGGAACACGGGGCCCTTCAGCGGCTCGTCGAGCAAAGGCGAGATCGCCGTCGCGCGACCGTAGATAGAGCCCTTCGGGCACTGGGCACCGTTTCCGGCACCTGCCTTGAACTGGACCCGCGTGCAGACCGTGCGGATGTGAGCCTGTTCCAGGAACTCCGATCGCGGCAGGGTCACCTGGGCCCGGCCGATGTTCGCATCGCCCTTACGTGCCTTGAGGACGGCTCTCAGCCTAGGCGTGTCGCTGCGCTTGGTGCCGCCCTTGAGCGTCAGCGTCAGCTTCGGCTTGAAGCCGAGGCTGGCGCAGTCGGCCGCCTGGAAGGGCGAGGAGACGTCGACGGTCGAATCGTCGCCGGCGGCGCCGAAGTCAACGCCCGATCCGAAGACGGTGGCCCCGGCGGCCATACGCGCGCAGCTCGTCGGGTTGAGGACGAAGTCCTTGCGATCGACGTAGATCCTGATGTCCCGCGCATGGGTAACGATCCCCTGCAGGATGTGCGGGATCGGGTCCGAGCTCGCGCCATCGGTCGAGACTTCGGCGGTCTCCGGATCGACCTTCAGGGCCTGGCGGATGACCACCGTGCCGAGGTCGAACGGCCCGACCTTGGCGGAGGTGATGGCGACGATCGAGAGCTTCGAGCCCTGGTACGGACCTGCTAGGTAGATCTTGCCCTGTACGTAGCTGAGGGCGGGGCCGACACCCGCACCGACGAGCGTGCGCCCGATCTGGGAGGCGTCGGGGCAGCTCGGGGCGTCGATCTCTTCCTGACCCCCGTTCGTCCCGGTCCGTGCCCGCGCGGCGCTGATCGCGGCCTCAGAGCAGAAGGGGATCCCGGCGAGCTTGCCGATGACGCCCTTCGGCAGCTTCATCGAGAAGCGGCTGAACTCCTGTTCCCCGTCGTTGCGGGTGAGGCGCGCGGTGAAGGGCGAGTAGTTGCCGGCCGCATTGTTATCGGTGCCGGCGAGGAAACCTGGGTGGAAGGGTGGAGCGCCATCGCCTGGACAAGCACCGCCATCGACGCCGCGGTCAACCGTAAAGGTCGAGGTGCGGGTCACTATCTCGTCCGGGGTCGAATGGTTTGGGTCCTGAGCCGACCAAGGCGTGAAGCGCGCGACGATGTAGTAGTTGCCGCATTTCGAAGGAGTCACCAGCGGCGCGCGGCTACCGGGTCGGAATTCGAGGTCGAAGGTGCTGAACGGCAGCTGCGGCAGGTCGTCGAAGGTGGTGGTCAGCTGGCCGGTGACCGGATCTGGATCGACCCTGCCGGCCTGCTTCACCAACACCCCGCGCTCCGGGATCTTCGCCACCATGTACAGGGCGAGCAGGGAGCCGGACGGGTTGTCATAGGGACTCGCGACGTAGATCGACCCGTGCGCTTCCTCCTCCAGCAGCGGCGTGGAGATCTGCACCGTGCCGACCTTCGAAGCCTCCGGACAGCCCTCTCCCGCCGTCGACTCGGCGGTCTCGCGAGCGTACTCGGCCGGACTGCAGCCGGCCAGGCCCTCACCCTGAGACGGGTTGATCGTCATCCCCGCAGGGAGAGTGACTTCGACCTTCTTAGCTTGGCCTTCGGCGATCCCGTCTTTATTCAACAGGTTCGAATTGGGCATCTCGAGCCGGAATTTCAAGCCACTCGAACTCTCCGCCAGCTTGGTCGTCGGCGCCCCCTGGATCGTGGGATCGAAGGGGATCTGGTTGCAGCCGCTCAGCGGAGGGGCCGTGAAAGAAGCACGGGCGACTTCGGTGCCGAGCGGCACGTTCCAAGGTTCGAGCTCCATGCCGAAGTCGAGCGGGCTCGAACATTGAACCGGCATGCGCAGGAAGGCGGTTTCGCTGAGGCTCGGCGGGCGTTCGCATGCTCCCGGCAGAGGTTCGCTGTAGACGCAATTCCAGCCGCGAGCATTGTCATGGCGGGGGTCGCCGGGCGTGCCCCAGAAGGCCGTCGTCGCCGACAGGAACTGAACGACCTGGCTGGCGTTTCTGACGATGGCGGTGATCCGGTACTCGTCCTCAGGGTCGACTGCGGTACCGACCACCACTGGTACGCCCCCAGCCACGAACCCGAAACGGGCCGGTTCGCCTTGCCCCGGGGGCAGATTGAAGACCGGCACGGCCAACCGAAGCAATCCGAGGGTTGAGCTTTCGACGATCGTTACAGAGGACACACCCAGGGCAGTCGCGGCCGGGCATTCGTTGATCGCTTGGACGCTACGCAAGAAGGTCTGCATGTCGCACTGGGGCACCGCCCTGGCGTTGCCGACCAGTCCGGCCGGCAACTGGAAGCGCAGGTTGCGAGGCAGTGCCGGCTGTTCGACGGCAACTGCGCGGGCACCGAGGGTGGAAGTGGGGGGCGTCGGATACACACGTCCCGCATTGAGCTGCAGGGTGGTGGTGAACTGGAAGGGATGGGAGCCGGCCTGCGTGGTCGGAGCGCCGCCCAGGCCCGGAATCACCGGTTCGCCGCCCTCTTCTTCCGCCACGGCAGCGTACTGTTCGACACCGAATGGGACCGGTTGGTCACTGACGTTAATACGTTGCGGGATGCTTACCGATTTCGCGTTCCCACCCGAGACGGTTACCTCCCCCGGCGCTCCAGCGCTCGGTGGGTTCCCGGTAAGGGCGGTGAGAACTTCGACTTCGAGGGCTTCATAGGGAGTTATTTTGCCTTCGTAGGTGCAGGCGACTTCGTCGGCAGCTTTGAGATCGCAGTCGATGACGCCGGCTACTTCGCCGTTCCGAGGGCGAGGGATGCCAGCTTCGACTCCGTAGGCCACCGCCCCCTCGGGCAGCTTGTCGACGATCGTCACCGGCGTGCCGCTGGCGTCGACGGTTTCATCGCCCAGATTGGTGATGGTGAGCACGAGGCGCCCACTACCTTCGCTGGTGACTTCCGAACTGGCAGTCCCGGCCGGAAACGGCCCGAATTCCGTATTCACTTCGATAATCGAAAAGGAGATCGGCGGTCCCCACGGTGATTCAACTTCGAAGGCGGCGGAGCCGGCGGGTCCGCCGGTAACGGTGACTTGACCGGTCCCATAGGAGCCCTCGAGCATCGTCTGGAAATCGGTGGCGCTCTCAGTGGCGGGAAAGCCCGTCGCAGCTTCGCACGCTTCGTTCGCCGTCGGACCACCGAAAGCGGCAATGCTCCCGGTGCCCAGGCAACCAACAACGTCACCTTCGACTTCGACCTTCGCGGCAAGGATAAATGCGCCAAAGAGCTTTTCCGTCGTCACCTTCTGCGTCTGAGTGGCGTCTTTCGGTTCCCACAGGTTCGTCGGCCGGGAGCCGGTCAGCACCTGCCACCATGGTTCGGCCGCCGAGGCAGAGGCCATCGGCATCAGAACGAGCAGGGCAAGCGTGATCCCGAGGGTGGTGATGAGGCTGACGAGACGGTTGAACATCGTGCGGTTCTCCTTCGAAGAGTCAGGTGCGGGGCGCTGTTCCTTCGACGAGGCGCACATCGGTGCGCCCCCCGGCTCTTGCCTCCGTCGCGCTTGTGCTTGCGCGAGACGCAGTGCGCCTTGCCCTTGCGGCGCACGCGTCGCTTGCCCTTGCCGCATCGCTTCTTGTGGGCAGGCTTGACGTTGCCCGCACCGTTGAAGGCAGAGCTGGCAGGCGTGGGAGCGTTCGGGGCCTGGGTGGCGGGCTGGCACGCTTCACCGAGGCATTCGGCGTTAACGGGGCGCGTCGCCGCGATGCCGCCGACGCGGGCGTCGTAGACATCGACCTCCTGATCTTCGTCCAGCACGGACAGCTGTGCAGAAGTCCAGAAGAAGGCGTTGTCTCCCGTTTCGTCGGCGTCAACGAAGGCGGCTTCGTCTTCAGCGGTGCCAGAAGAAATCAGCGCAACGCATCCTTCCCCGAGGTGCGAGATCGAAGCGCCGGTCGAGGAGGTGCTGCAGTCCCCGACTTCGGTGGACTCGTACTGATACGCGTCCCACTGGCCATTGGAGTCGGATGGCACCAAGGAGTCAATTGCGTTGAAGAAGACCCGCCCGTTGTCGAGGACGGCGCGGGGGGTGTAGAGCGAGGCGCCGGGGGATGCCACCGCGGTTGCCTCGGGAAGCGCCGCCGCGACCGGCCGCCCCCCCCAGAGACCCCAAGGATCGACGAACGCCGCCCCCGCCTGCAACGGAACGGCGCTGTGGGGTCGAGCCCCAGTGGGGTGACAGGACACACACTCGAGCTGTTCGGTGGCCGAGTCGTAACGGAACACCTCCTGCGCCACCTCGCCGCTCGAGTCGTCGCGGTTGTCGTAACCCGTCACGCTGCGCTGCGACATGAAGCCGAGGTAGCGCCCGCTGGGCGAAGCGGTGGCGGTGAGCGCGAATGCGAATGCAGCCGCGCTGGATGCCGAGTTTTCTCCCCAGTCGGTCCTGTCTTCATTCGCAAGGGTCGCGATAAAGCGCACGTCCGCCCCCTGCTGCCAGAGATAGAGGTTCGGCTGCCCGGAGGTGGCCTCGTCGCCGAACTCGTTCGGCGCTTCGTCGAGCACTCCCTTGGCGACGAAGTAGACCTTGTTCCCGTCCTCGGTTACCGCTGCGGCGATTCCTTGTACCTCGCCGCTTTTGCCGGCCTCGACGGGGACGCTGATGTCAGTCAAAGTGACGCAGCCCGAAAGGGCACCTCCGGGCGGAAGTTCGCACCGATATAGGTCGGCACCTTTGGGGCTGGCGTCCTCAGTCAGTTGCCGAGTGTCCGTGAAGAAGACGACGGTGCCATCGGCGCTGGCACCCTGGAAGATCGGTTCATGAGGGCCGACGCCAGTGGCCGCGCCATCCTTGACATCGATCCGCGCCGTACAGCCCTTTTCGGGTTCAGTGCACTGCCCACCGCTGATCGCACTCGCCGCTTTGGTGGCGTTGAAGCGGACATAGAGGGCAGTATCTCCCACACTCCAGAAGACGCGGGAGCCGTCTTTTGAGAGGGCGCCGTCTACCGAGGCGGGAGCGGAACCGATGCGCGCACCGTCGACGATCGCACCGCCTTCGTCAGGCGGCAAGACGCTGACGGGCTTGAGCTGGCCGGCCGACCACTCGTAGAGGGTTTCACCCGCGGGAGCACCTTCGACGAGAGGAACCCTCGAACGTAAAGCGAAGTGCTGGAAATCAGCGCTGGCCGCAGCCAACTTGACGGCTCCGGTTGAGAATTCGTGACCGCCGGAGTCAATCCCCCCGCCGAATTCCGTATCGGCCGGCACATTGGCGTACGGTTCCTTGGTCGTAACGAGGGGAGTGTAGACCGGCGGTTCGGTATTCTCGCGCAGATAGGGAGTCCGTTCGGGAGTGGCTTCCGGAGATAATGGAGTGCCGCTGCGTGGCTCTACGAAGGCCTCTGAGAGATCAGAGTTGAAGAGCTTGTATTCAATGCCTTCGCCGGCCGCAAGACGCGTCACAGCTTGGTTGTGAGTAGTGATGTCCTTCGATAGCCATGATCCGCTCGCCTGACGGTGCGCCAGATTCATTGACGGTTCGAGGATGCGATTGCCTTGCGGGTCCGTTTCGGTCGAGAGGTTGCTTGGATACGCGAGACCGTCGCCATCAGCGCTGGCCTGTAGAGGCGTTTCTCTGCCGTTGACCCATCCGCCGACAAGTCTTGCCCCGTGCTTGTCAGAGGGCGAGACCATCTCCCAGACGCGGGCATCCGGCAGCTGGAAACCGATGCCGACAAATTGAGTCGTGAAGGTGCTATCGGCCCCATGGACGATATAGAAGTTGCCGTCGCGAGTGTCGCGGGCGGTAAAGCGGTAGTGGTAGGTGGTACCGGCCTGCAGGCCGGTGAGCGTGGCCTGTCGCAGCACCGGGTCGAAGCCTGGACCGAGGTTGGTCAGCGAGACGACCTGGCCGTAGCTTTCCTCGGTGCCGTATTCGAGCCAGGCTTCCGCTTCGACGCCGAGCGGGTTGAGTTCCGCATGGAGGGTCGCGGTGTTCGCAGTGATGTCGCTAACCCACTGGGGATTGATGACCACTGCTGCCGGCGTAGTAAAGGCCGTATCGGGACCGCAGATGGTGCCGTCCGAGTTCGTCGCGCAGAGGCGGAAGTGGTAGACCGTCGCAGGGATCAGCTCTTCGAGTTCCGCCGCGACCGCCTCGGAGTCGAAATCTTCGCCCGGAAGCGTTTTGGTGGGCGTAGTTTCGCCGTAGGCTGCACTCGTTCCCCACTCGAAGTGATAGGTGGTTTCATGGCCCTCGGGATTGAGGTCCGCCGCCAGAGTAACCGTGGTCGGTAGTAGATCCTCGACGTGCTGCTTTTCCGGCAGGGGGCCAGGTTCTGGAAGGGGAAATGCCTGAACTACGCTTTCGGCTTCGCTCGTTTCCGAGCTTGCGCTGTAGAGCCTGCCGGCCGCCCCGGCGACCGCGATCGCGTTGGTGCCAAAAAACCCTTCTCCTGGCGCTCCAATGACCTCCCCAGCACCGAACTGGCTGATCTGGTCGCCAGCAGAGTTGTAGACCTTGAAGCGGTAGGGGTCAGTCGCGTCCCCGATGTAGACATTGTCGTCTTCGTCCAGCGTCACGGGGAGAGGCTGCCCTCCCGCGTCGAGCGTATACAGCAGCACGCCCGCCCCGGCTTCGAGCTTGTGGACGCCAACGAGGAATTCACTCCTGACATAGAAGTCTCCGGAGGAGTCGACGGCGAGGGACTTCGTATCGCCGGCGCCAGGGATTTCAGCGCCTGGGGAGCCCGCCGAATTGAAGGAGATAATGCGTTCGTAGTCGCCGACCCAGACGATTCCTGCGGAGTCGACAGCCAGCGGCATACTGAAGCCGCTGAACTCGTTCGGCGCCGTCCCGGATTCGGCACTGCCGCAGACATCGCCACTCGCGACGCCGCAGAAGTCTTTTTCTGCTTGGGTGGCACCCGCTTCGGCTTCCTTGGTCTTATTGACGTTCTTGCCGACCACGAAGACCAGCTGACCGGTGGAGGAGAACTTCAAAACCCGGCCCCCTTCACTGACGTAGAAGTCACCCTGCGAGGGACCGGCCGAATTGTCGACAGCAACCGACTGGGCGAAGAGACCGATAGGGTAAAAGTTAGGGGCAAAGCAGTGCGTCGTAGGCGGGCTTGCCTGCGGCCCGCAGGTTTGCAGCTCTGGCGTGACGCCATCGGCAACCCCGTACCCGACGGCGAAGAGGAAGTTCCCTGCCGAATCGAACTTGCTGACACGGAAGTTGTTGCCCTCGGTGATGTAGAGGTCGCCGTTGGACCAATCGACCGCGGCCCCCTTCGGGTAGGACACCTGACCGGCGTCCGAACCGTATTCGGCAATAGTTTCCGGAGCGGCCTCGGCCGCTCCTGGCAATAGAGCCACCATTGCCCACAGCGAGAAGACCACAAGCGTGAACACTGATCGCAGCCGGCCAGCGAAGTTCTCATCGATCCGCTCGGGCCTGTTGGAACCCCCTACCGATCTCACCACTTATCTCCCCTTCCCCTAACATATCCCCACATGAGCAAATCAGCACAGACCGAATGGCCTCGCGGATTCAACAGAGGCTTCATCATTACGCACTGTTAGCCAGCGCAGGCTATGAGGAGCAACGACCGAGTTGGCCTATTTGCCTTTTCCCTGCACAGGACAGATGGGCAAGAGAGCGCGCGCGCATTCCTGCGGGAGGTTCATTAGCCAGAAGCTGGGGTGAGCGGTCGCAGTCGCATGGACAGAACAAAAAACGGGGCCGCAAACGCGGCCCCGTTGATTGCTACCTGAAAGTCGCTCTTCAGGCTATGTGCATTCGAGTTTCGCTGCCGTACCGAGTGTGAGGGTGCCATGCGCATCCTCAGATGCGTTCCCGCCGAAGGCAGTCAGGCTGTAGCTAGTTCCTGATGTACCAGCGAGTGTTGTATGTGTTTGCACACCAGACGATTTCGAACTGAACGAAATTGTGGCTTCGGCGCTGGATGCTCCGCATGCCGGAGCCGTGATTGTGCCGATGAGGCCGTTGCCGGTCACTGTGGTGTTGGGGAACAATGGGCAACTGAAATGGGCGAATGCACCGCTTGCATTCGGTGTAACCAGAACCCCCGCGCCAGTGCTCGCCACATTGTGTTCGTGTATGACTTTGGCGAGGTGGAACGGCAGCGCTGTCGTCACGATTGTGCCGGCAGTCTGTTCTGGCGAGGTGCAGGTCCCAGTCGGTCCGGAACAACCGTGGAACGTCTGCGTGAGCGTTCCTGTTGTGCCGCTTTCAAACGTGGCGGTCCCTGAGTTGCTGGTGCATGTGATGGTCCCGAAGGAACCTGTCAGGGATGCGTGTCCCACGCCGTCAATTTTCTTAGCACCGATGGGCGTCGGCACGACATGCGCCGGCGTGATCGCCATTGCCGCCGCCGGCATGGCAAACGCCGCCACACTGGCTGCCGCGAGAGCGAGCAGGATGAACTTCTTGGTCATGGTTGCCTTTCTCATGAACTCGGCGGGACCGATCGAGATGCGATTCCGCCGGTGTTGGCCGGGAGAGTCCAACTGCTTGTCAGACCTCCCGCTTTCCGACCAATCACTAAGGGCCGCCTGCCTGCCGGTCAATATGTTTTGTTCTTAACGGACTTCTCGACCTTGGACCTACTTTGAAAAGCCTGACCTTTCCCTGGAAATTGCAGATCGCTTCCGGTTCGCCCCCTCAAAGTTACGCTCGCCGGTAGGTGTTGCTGACCCTTCAGCATTCCTTCAATCCGAGGTCGACCGATTCTTGCTTGTACGCGCGAAAACTCGGATCGTCCCCCCCTTCCTGTCCTTCCCGGGCGACCAGGCGGCTCGCCTTCAAGATGGTGGCGACAAAGGGCTGGACTTCTTCCTCCACTGCTTCTGAGCCGGAAAGAGCTTCAAGTTCTTCCGCCTCTTTTTCGCGCAGCTGCGCAAGCGTGCTGTAGACAGCGTCGGGGTTTTTCGAAGCTGCGATCTCAGCCAGAAGCTTCTTCTGCGTCTTCGCGCAGATTGCCCGCGCTTGGTTGTAGAACTCTGCCTTAGTTACCTGCGCGGTCGCTTCGTCGCTTCCTCCGCCCCCGCAACCCGTGGCGAGTAGGGCGACGGCGAGGACCCCTAGGCCGGCGATGATGAGCTTGTACACGATGTTTCCTCCCAAAAAGATTGACTAAAGAGGAACGAACGTGGCCCAGCGCTCAGGGAAAGTCAATGAATAGTGGGAAAGCGCGCGTGAAAGTCTGGCGCTGTGTTCTAGACGTGGGCGGTCGCGAGGTCCGCTGAGATCTGCTTTGCCCAGTTGCGGATCTCGCCCCAGTCGCGGCGGTCGCGGTACTCCTTGGGGACGCCTTCGACCATCGCCCTCTCCATCATCCCCTTGGGTTCTGCCGGCAGGCAACCGCCGAAGACGGCGTGGTCCCTCCCCCCCAGGTCCTCGACCTTTTCCGCCAGCTTCGGGGGCTCGATCCAGTCGGGGTTGTCCTTGGCCGGATCGCCCACCGGTCCGGAGCTGAAGACCCAGAAGGGCATTTGCTTCAGCGACTTGCGGTGCTTCTTGAGGAAGTGGCGGGCGTCGCCTTGCCAGCGCTTCATATAGACAGCGCTTCCAAGCACGACGGCGTCATAGCGGTCGAGGTTGCGCACGTCCTCGCAGCGCTCGAGGCAGACGCCGAGGCCTTCTCGGCGCAGCGTGGCAGCCACGGTCTCGGCGATCTCGGCGGTGGACCCGCGTTTGGAGGCGTAGGCGACGAGGATTGTCATCGGTATCGATTCTGCCGGTTTTTGGACACGGTGTCATCGTGAATTGGCCACAGAAGGATTGGCGGGAGACTTCGGAGACTCGCTGAGTACCTCACTCAGCGCTACGTTTGTGTCACCCGTGAAGCAGCGCGTCAGCCTGATCACCCTCGGAGTCCGCGACTCGCCCGCTCCCGTCGCTTCTACGAAGCCCTGGGCTGGAAGACGAACGCCGCTCCCGAGGACGATGTCGTCTTCTTCCAGGCCGGTGACATGGTCGTCGCCCTCTGGGATCGCGCCCGCCTCGCCGAGG
>Ga0105243_10003883_pt1 | contig 11937 bp, 14 predicted proteins | sample KBSM34metaG_FD_81525 | JGI IMG/M metagenome (GOLD analysis project Ga0105243, IMG submission 81525) | Miscanthus rhizosphere microbial communities from Kellogg Biological Station, Michigan, USA - KBS M3-4 metaG | ecosystem: Host-associated > Plants > Roots > Rhizosphere > Soil | place...
AGTCTTACGAGCGTGTTAGGGCATCATGCTGTTAACGAAAAAGTCACGCTAACTGTTATCCGTGATGGTAAGCAGCAGTCTATCGACGTGACGCTCGGCGTTGCGCCCTCTGAGTAGACGTAGTAGAATCTACGGATATGCAACGACCCCCTGAAGGATTTTTGATTGAACCTGAGGTAACTGTCTATATCAAGGACGCAATGCACGACCTTATGGCGGTTCGAGATTCTACGCCGAATGCTGTGCCTTTCTACGTTGGTAGCTCTGGTATGACTATGGGGCAAGGGCACTGCGACGCGATACTTGATAATACACGCTTGTTGCCTTCGCAGGTGACACAGATATGTAACGAGTCGTACGCAAGGCTTGCCGATCGAACTGGCCTGGACGAGTCGCTGCAGAGGCTTGCGACGCAAGCTATTGGCTATACGTCATTTTTGAATTGCTTCTTCGAACATCAGCTGAAAAGCAAGGGCCTTGAGCAGCAGTCTGTCATTACGCCTCGCCTAGCTCTTGCTGTGAGCGGTATCGCCATGCAGCGATTTGTAGCCGTGCCATCGCCATCGCAAACGCTCGAGGCAATGCTGCAGGCGCAGCTGCATGTTATTGATGCTTCAAATCTTGCAGCTAAAGAGCTAGTCGCGACACGGATTATTCCGCCGCCAACAGCTGTATAAAGTCGCTTGTCTTTTCAAGCACATAGCCGTGGTGGCGCGCCATCATTGCTAAAGCATGGTGTTGACTAGGGAGCGCTTCGGTTAAAATATACTGCGGCTTGTGCTCGAGAAGCGATACTTGCTGCCAAAAATCACGGTATGCGTTAAGGCCATCAGCACCCGCAAAAAGCGCGAGTGCTGGCTCGAACTCGGCAGCTTTGTTAATGGGGTAGGCATCGGGCACATAGGGCAAGTTGGTTACGATAACGTCATACGCACCGTGGAGCGATGTGAGTAGGTCACTTTTGTGGCTGCTTGTTTGTGCCTGGAGTAACTGGCTGTTTTGCCGTGCAACAGCGAGTGCCTCGTCGCTAATATCGTAAAGATCAACAGATGACCCCGGCAATTCTAGGGATAGGGTAACGCCAATACATCCTGACCCAGTGCCAATGTCGGCAATCGAGGGATTCTTTTTGAGGGGCAACTTTTTAACAAGATCAATAATAGCCTCAGTTTCGGGCCGCGGAACAAGTACTTCGGGCGTGACAACAAACTCACGGCCGTAAAACATGACACGCCCGCGAATGTAGGCAAGTGGCTCATGTGCACAGCGCCGCGCAACCGCTTGGTCAAAGGCTTCATACGCCGCCCGGGGTATCTCCTGCTCGTCGTGAGCCAGAATAATAGCGCGGCTCATCGCAAGAGTATCTTCCAATAAAATAAGACAATCGAGCCGTGCTGTAATGATGCCACTATCACTCAGCTTTTTTGTTGCCTCCTGAATGATGGCTTTAATCGTCATGTTTTATGCTTCGTCGTTAATCAGGTTACGCTCGTAGGCCTGGAGCTCGTCGACTAGGTCGTCAATTTCGCCGTTTAGAGCTGCAGGAATATTGCTGCGTGAGTACCCAATACGGTGGTCGGTGATACGATCCTGGGGGAAGTTGTAGGTACGAATCTTTTCAGAGCGGTCTCCCGATCCGATAAGCTTCTTGCGTGCATCAGAGAGCTGCTTTTGCTCATCTTCAATCTTGATGGCGAGCAAGCGTGATCGAAGGACGCTCATAGCTTTTTCTTTGTTCTTAATCTGTGACTTTTCATCCTGGCAGGTAACAATCATACCGGTAGGTAAGTACGTAATGCGCACTGCAGAGTCGGTGGTGTTTACCGACTGGCCACCATGACCACTGGAGCGGTAGACGTCGATGCGTAGATCGCTTGGGTTGATCTCGATATCAGTTTCTTCAGCTTCTGGTAGGACTGTCACGGTTGCAGTAGAGGTGTGGATTCGCCCCTGGGATTCAGTTGAAGGCACGCGTTGCACGCGGTGTACTCCGGCTTCAAACTTGAGCTGCTTGTAGATGTCTGCACCGTGAACTTCAAAAATAATTTCTTTGTATCCACCAACTTCAGATGGAGATTCGTCGACGAGTTCTACTTTGTAGCGATGGCGTTCTGCCCAGCGAACATACATGCGGTATAGATCGGCTCCGAAGAGGCTAGCCTCATCACCGCCCGCAGCAGCTCGAATTTCGATGACAACATCACGGCCATCATTAGGGTCTTTGGGGGTAAGTGCTTCACGAAGCGCGTCCTCGTTGCTGGCGAGCTGTTCTTCGGTGTCAGCGAGCTCTACTTGAGCAAGCTCTGCAAGTTCAGCATCGTCGCCATTGATCAGCTCTTGCGCCTCAGCCTTTCCCTTGATAAGTTTTGCGCGCGTATCAAAGAGCGCAATGACTGATTCGAGCTCTTGTTTGCGCTTGGCAAGTTTTGGATATTCTTTAGAACTAAAAATACTTGGATCAGTAAATCGTTCCTCAAGTTGGGCTAATTCTTCTCGTAGGTGCTGTTCTTTTTGTTCCATAAATATATCCTTAGGATAACAAAAACCGCCTGAATTGTAGAATCCAAGCGGTTATGTATTTGCTGATACTTAGCTGTTCTTCTTAGCTTCGGTCTTGTCGGCTTTTGCAGCCTTACGTGCAGCTTGCTTCTGGGCAGCTTTAGCGCGGGCTTCGCGTGCGGCTTCAGCAGCCTTAGCGCGGGCCTTGAACTTGTCAACGCGGCCTTCGATGTCGAGAACGCGTTCTTCACCGGTGAAGAATGGGTGAGAGGCGCTGGTGATGTGCACCTTTACCAATGGGTATTCTTTACCGTCATTCCATTTAATGGTTTCTTCGGTTGCCACAGTAGAGCTGGTCAGGAAAGAGAAATCGTTGTTCAAATCCTGAAACACGACTGGGCGGTAGTTCTTAGGGTGTAGATCTTTTTTCATAATCCAATGTATTGTATCTGTTTTTCTCATAAATGTCAAAACGAGTAACTAATTGCGTCAAAGGTGTTGCTGCTGTATAAAAAAGTGAATGTCAAACGAACGCTCTCTCATCCCAATGCAAACCCCTGATCATGAGATGGGCTATATCTTTGCAGGCTTTGGCTACTGGGTTCAGGACCACGGAGAATACCTTGTCGACGAGTCCGCGTCAAGGCTGCCAAAGGTAGACGGCCGTATCCAGGTTGAGCCGCTTCGACACGGCCCTACATTCGGGTATGTACTGGGCGCTGAGGCGATAGAAAAAGTAAACCCTATGGCATACGAAATGCTGGAACCTACCGAGCTACACGTACTCTTCCATGAGCCTTATGCTGCACTACGTCCACGAAGCGATGATATTGAGCTGCATGGCTCTAGGCTTCTTATCTCCGACAAGGTTAGTGAGGAGCTTTATAGAGATTGGGAAATATCACCAAACGGTGATCCAACGGTTAAGCGTTCATGGGATTGGTCTCACCACGCAAACTGTCCAACTCCTTCATTCAGTAGAGAAGGCTTAATACTGTTGGCTGATAGTCTACTGGAGCATACGCCGCAGTCAATCGAGGCACTCATGGTGCCTGTGCGCCGCAATTTATTCCGACGCATAATGGGCATTGAAGGCCGGGATTAGACCGGCTGGCCTGGCATAGAGCCGGCTTTGAGACGCTTGTTGGTAACGTGCTTGCTCCAAATAATTGCAAGCGCGATAAAGGCAATGCCAAGACCGCCGACGATAAATTCAGGCAAGACAATGTGGTAGAGCTTGAGGAGCATGATGCCGCCCAGGAAGCCAATTGCCCAGTGCGCTCCGTGCTCGAGGAACATATATTTTGCAAGCGCGTTTGAGCGTACGAGGTGAACGGTCATGGCGCGCACCCAAATAGCGCCAGCGCCCAAACCTGCAATAATCAGAACAACGCTACTTGTTAGGGCGAATGCACCGATAACGCCATCGAGCGAGAAGCTTGCGTCCAAGATCTCAAGGTACATAAATGCACTAAATGCCGCGAGGCCCGTGCGGTGTTTAACCTTTGTTTTATCCTCAGCTGTGCCCATGGCGGCACTCAGTAGCTCAAGGCCAATGTGAAGCGCCATGGCGCTAATTGAGGCCAAGAAAATAGTCTCGTGGTGTTCTGAGCCAACGGTAGCGTAGATAACAAGCGTCATGATGAGCATGATAAACACGGTAATATTGTCGAATCGGCCTAATTTACCGAGGTATTTTTCGAAAAATGGTAGCCAGTGCGTTTTCTTATTGTAGTCAATGAAGTAACTAAGGGTGATCATAAGTAAGAACGTACCACCGAAGGCGCTGATGACGGGCTCGGCTTTTGCAAGCTCATGTTCATACTGATGTGGATGGTGCATGGCAAGGTTAACTACCTCGTTAAAGCCGATGCCTGCGCTAAAGGCGACAATGGCAATTGGCAATGCGAAGCGAACGACGAACACAGCAATGAAAATACCAACTGTCATAAACAGTTTTTGCCAGAATGGTGACATTGTCCCGAGGACTTTACTGTTGACGACGGCGTTATCTGCGCTGAAAGTTGTTTCAAGCAGTGTTAGCACAAGTACGGTAAAGAGTGAAGCTGTGCCCATCTTCCAGCCGACGAGGCCCCATATTAGTATTGTTACAGCACCGGCGAACCAGTAGATTTTAATGAGGTCTTTGAATTTCATATGTACTCATAATGATACTTGATGTAGGACTGCTGGTACAGTCTGGACTAAAAAATTATGCACTCGGGTGCTACCTCTGGACACAGAGGGTTCTGTGCGATATAATACGTTTCGTAACTAATTAAGCAGTTTTGGAAACAAATCCTCCCGCTGTGTCAGTCATGTAGACGGCAGTGGGCACCCAAGACGAAGAGAAAGGACTATACTCATGGCTACTGTTGATGTAGACATTAAAAAACTGCTAGAGGCAGGTGCACACTTTGGTCACAAGACCTCACGCTGGCACCCTAAGATGGCTCCGTTCATCCACAGCAAGCGCAACGGCAGTCACATTATTGACCTCACAAAGACTGTTGAAGGTCTGAATGTTGCATTGGACTTCTTGAGCCAAACCGCAAGTGAAGGCAAGCAAGTTTTGTTTGTTGGCACAAAGCGCCAAATCCAAGATATCGTTAAGGAAGCTGCCGAAGAAGCAAAGATGCCTTTTGTAACTGAGCGTTGGCTTGGTGGTATGTTGACTAACTGGCCAACAATCAGTGGTCGCGTTAAGCACCTTAAGGACCTCGAGACAAAGATGGAATCAGGTGAGCTAGCTAACCGCTTCAACAAGCTTGAAGTTCAGCGCTTCCAAGAGGAAATCGATGAAATGAACCGCATCTATGGCGGAATCAAGAACATGGCTCAGCGTGTAGGTGCCGTATTTATTATCGACATTACTGCTGACGCAAACGCACTCGCAGAGGCTCGTAAGCTTGGCCTCAAGACTGTTGCTTTGATCGACACTAATGCTGATCCAACACTTGTTGACTACGCAATCCCATGTAACGATGATGCTTTGAAGACTGTTCAGTTGATCTGTGAATATGTACAGCAGGCAATCGAAACCGGTAAGTCTAAGGGCGCTAAGGCTGCCGACAAGACCGAAGCTTAAATAAACAAGAGTAGGAGAAAAACATGGCTCTCGATATTGCAGAAATCAAGCGCTTGCGCGAACTGACTGGTGTTGGCATGACCGACGCAAAGAAGGCTTTAGAAGCTGCTGATGGTGACTTCGACAAAGCTCTTGCAGAAATGCGCAAAAAGGGTCTGACTAAGGCCGAAAAAAGCGCAGCTCGCGAAGCTCGTGCCGGTGTTGTAAGCAGCTACATCCATGACAACCGCATCGGTGTTCTATTGGAAGTAAACTGTGAAACAGACTTCGTTGCTCGCAACGAAAAGTTCACTGATTTTGTACGTGACATTGCTATGCACATTGCTGCCTCAGCACCACTGTACGTTACCAGCGAACAAATCCCTGCCGAAGAACGCGACCGCGTTACTGCAGAATTCACTGAAAAGGTGAAGTCTGAAGGCAAGCCAGACAGCATGGTTCCACAAATTGTTGAAGGCATGACCAAGAAGTACTTTGCAGAAAAGTGTCTCCTGGACCAGCCTTACATCAAAAACCCAGACCAATCTATTGGTGAATACATCAAGGAAAACATCGCTCAGCTCGGTGAAAATCTCGTTGTAGCTCGCTTTAGCCGCATGGCTCTCGGCGAAGTTACCGAATAATCAGCTAGAATGGCGCAAATACCACTCCATTAAGGGGTGGTATTTTGTTTTTAAGAAGGAAAAATATGACCCCCGAAACAGAAATCTCCCAGCATCCTTATGTTGATCTATCAATCGTAAGCCCGACCACGCTTCGCTATGTGGAGCTTGCTGCTGGACTTGAGCCATTCCGCGGCAACGTTGATGTTACTTCACTGCTGCCCGACGATCCATGGCAGCGCCTTGATGTGCGCGAGCGCCAGCAGGCGGCGGACACCTACGCCGACCATGCTGTGCGAGTACTTGGCAAAGAGGCGCTTTCGCGCCAGATATACGTTGATACCGCCCTGCGCCAGATAGGAGCAGGTATGGAGGTTGCGCACGTAACTGTTAAAAGCGGTGATACTCCAGGGCCAGAAGTCGTTAAGCTCTTGTGGGGCGCGGCTGTAGCTATCCAGGCAGGGTCATGATCAATGACTAGGTTTACGCGGCGATTACCGGTAAAATAAAGCTCAGAAAAGGAAATAACATGGATATACGACAAGTCGAAGAAAAAATGAAGCAAGCAGCTGCTTACTTCAACGAAGATATTAAAAAGGTACGCACAGGCCGTGCTCATGCCAGTATGCTTGATGGCGTAACAGTAGTTGCCTACGGTGCTCCAATGCCACTTATCCAGGTGGCCAACATTACTGCACCAGAAGCACAACTCTTACAGGTGACACCATTTGACCCAAACAACATCCAGGCTATTGCAAGTGCTATTCGTGATAATCCGACACTTGGCCTCAACCCGTCAGATGACGGCCGTGTTGTTCGTGTGCCCATCCCTGCATTAACAGAGGAGCGTCGCCGCGAGTACGTAAAAGTATTGGGCGGTAAGGTTGAAGATGCTATGGTCCGCCTTCGCGGTATTCGCCATGACGCCATGGATGAAATTAGCAAGGCTAAGAAGGACAAAGCGGTCGGCGAAGATGACGCTAAGCGTCTCGAGAAGAACGTTGATGATCTAATGACCAAAACTCGAACTGAGATCGAAGCAGCAGCCAAGGCTAAAGAAGCCGAAATTATGACGGTATAGATGGGCTCAGCAGAGTTTCTTTCTCCCCAGGGCGATGGAAATACATCTCCGGAGGTTACCTCCGGAGATGTTGCTTTTGAACCCTATGCTCCAGGCTATCGCATACCTCTGTATGAGCGTGTTACGGACTCGGTTACGCGTCTCTTAACGGCTGGCTCCTGTATCGAAAATCCTGACGACTTTAGCGCATGGCTCAAGAGTATGCGTGATGGTTCGCTCTGGGACGCATTTGCCCCACGGACGTTGCCATACTATATGCCTCACGGTCTACTTGCTCGAGTAGGCGAGATAGATATGACGCTTTCGGGCGTATCACTGGCAACGCAGCTTGCGCAGTATTATAACGAACCGTTTCCTGGTGGCGCTCCGTCGTTGGCTTGGACCCAGTTTCGACATAATCTTACAAAGCATGCCGTCGAACTAGTGGGCCTTAATACGGTGCAATTATATCGCTTACTCTATCATGGCGACACGTTCAAGGAGCCGACCGATCCCACAGCGCGCGCAGCGCATAACTTCCTCTCGCAAACAGATAAGGTTAATCGGCCGCCTGAGATGGCGGAGCTACTGGCGCATCTGCATACTCCAATTGATCGTGGAGCGACGCCTATTTTCGTGGCAATGACAAGGCTTCTAGAGGATACTGAAGAATCGCATCGCCCAGAGGCATCAACCAGGCTTATTGGTGCCTCGGTTGACGCAACGCTCAACCTACTAACGTTTATTGATGCCGAAACAAAACCGGCAACCGACACTAGGCTTTCTCCGGTGGCTAGCACAAACGCCGGACGCATGCTGACATCTATCCGAAGACAGCGTGGAAAAGTGGCATATGCCGGACTTGAAGGCATGCGGGGAGTGCCCACGGCTACGCCATATACTGCATTGTTGAGGCTCGCAAACCAAGTGTATAAAGGTCGCCAAGAGGCGAATGAAGCTGTGCTGCCTCTCCAAGAAGATACTATCGAAGATTTGCCGCGTGCTATAGACAGAATTTTGGATATTGCGGTAAATTTTGGAGACTCTGCTCATGTGATTGCCCAGGATGATGAGTTGAGAGAGGTGATAATTGCAGTGCATGCCGCTATTGACGAGGTGGTTGGACGCGCTACTCGTGCAAAGCTGCAGCAGCCGGTGTTTACGGTGGCTGATGCGGTTGTAGCCTTACGGACTTATCTTTCTCCGGAAGAGGCTGCGGCTGCTGCTGATCGCTTATTGCGCCGTGAGCCGTTGGGGAGTATTGACTCTGCGGCGCGCTTCAAAAGAGTAGGCCGGGTCGGCCGGTGGTATAGCGATTACCTGCGTCGCCCAGGTTACGGTAGGCTTTCCTGAGTCTGATGGTGTACAATATGAGAGAAATGAGTGACCAAACAGAAGTCGTTGCGGTTCCGCAGCATCTTGGATTAATTTTAGATGGAAACCGTCGGTGGGCAAGCGAACGTGGTCTTCCTGCTATTGAAGGGCATAGGCAGGGGTATCTCACACTCAAGAAAGTACTCCGGTCAGCTCTTACTAATGGTGTTCGATATGTCTCGGCGTACGTATTTTCAACCGAGAACTGGAAACGTGATCGTGATGAAGTACGCAGCTTGATGAAGCTCTTCATGTGGGTGCTAAAGCACGAAATTAAAGACCTCGACAAAGAGGGGATACGTTTGCGAGTCATTGGCTCTAAATTACAGCTTGGCCATGCGCTAGCTAAGGCAATTCACGATGCAGAAGAAATGACGAAAGATAATGATAGAGGTACGTTATTGCTCTGTCTTGACTATGGTGGTCAACAGGAAATTGTTGATGCCGTGCGCCGCATTGCAGAACTGGGATACAATCCCGACGACATTACCCCCGAACTTATAAGTAAATTCTTGTATGCGCCCGATGTTCCGCCTGTCGATTTGGTAATTCGCACCTCGGGTGAGCAGCGATTGAGCAATTTTATGCTCTGGGAGTCTGCATACAGTGAATTTTTATTTGATGCTACATACTGGCCTGATTTTGATGATAATAAACTGCACGCGGCATTTGTTGAATACACCCGCAGGCAACGGAGGTTTGGAAAGTAATGACACTTGGTTCTGTTTTATTGCTTATTTTGGGCCTCATATTATTTGTAGCACTTGTGGTGGTGCATGAGTTTGGCCATTTTTGGGCAGCTCGCCGCAGCGGTGTTGAAGTCGAAGAATTTGGTATTGGCTTTCCGCCTCGTGCTTGGAGCCGTAAGACCAAGGGCGGATTTTTGTTCAGTCTTAACTGGCTGCCAATCGGTGGCTTTGTAAAGCTAAAGGGTGAACACGATTCTGATACAGAGAAGGGCAGCTTTGGTGCTGCGTCGCTGTCTGGCAAAGTAAAGATTATGCTTGCTGGTGTTGGCATGAACTTGCTTGCTGCATTTGTGCTCCTGACCATTTTAGCTTGGGTCGGTATGCCGCACATCTTGGAGAACCAATTTACGGTCAAGAGCGACACTAAAACATTACGTCATGACGTGCTTATCGGCTATATCGAAAAAGGCTCTCCTGCAGCGAAGGCTGGCCTTCAGTTGCGCGACCAATTGATCTCTATGCGTGTAGGTAACCAAACAAAAGTTGTTGATACCGCTCACAGTCTACCTGTTATTACGCACGAATGGGCAGGCCAGAAGGTAACGCTTACCTATAAACATAAAGGCCAGCAAAAGCAAACGGCGGTGCAGCTTTTATCGGTTGAAGCTGTCGAGGCCAGCAAAAAAACGGCACACCCCAAGGGCTATCTGGGCCTCTCACCAACTGAATACACTATGACTCGTTCGACATGGTCGGCTCCGGTTGTTGCAGGTGGACTTATTAAACAGTTTACGGTTGCAACATTCAAGGGTCTGGGCACAGCTGTGGGGGCGTTATTCCAAGGGCAGGGACACAAAGCATCCGAGCAGGTATCGGGGCCGATTGGTATCATCGTACTTTTGAAAGACGGCAGTCTTTTGGGCGTCCAGTTCGTGTTAATGATTATTGCTATTATTTCACTGACCCTTGCAATTATGAACGTATTGCCAATACCGGCACTTGATGGTGGTCGTTTATTTGTGACACTTTTGGCACGAGTGCTGGGCCGACCGATCTCTCAAGAGGCTGAAGAGCGTATCTATGGGTATGGCTTTGCCGCGCTCATGATTTTGGTGGTAATGGTGACCATTGTCGATGTCAAACGATTCTTCTAAAGAGCAAAAAGGCTGGGGTCCCTTTGCAGCTATAGCTGGAGTGTTTGCCAGCTTCGCTGTTTCTCAGCTACTAGCGAGCCTTCTGATATCACTAGCGCCGCATGTGTTGGGTCTGGCTATTGATAGTGCATGGTATGACACTCCGCTTTCGCAGTTCTTGTACGTGCTGTTGGCCGAGATTATATCGCTTGGCATACTTTGGATTTTTATTCGTCGGTATCGTGGACTTGGCATTATTCGGAAGCAGCTTGGACTAGGCCGCTTTCATATACGTGACATTGTGTACGCATTCGTGGGCGTAGCGGCATACTTTGGCCTATACTTTATTGTCCTCTCGGTAATCAGTGCAATCATCACTGTTGATACTTCTGGGCAGCAGGATGTTGGCTTTAGCAATGCGGCTGGTGGCGCGCTCGTATTTACCTTTATTAGCCTGGTTATATTGCCGCCGATTGTCGAGGAGATCACGTTCCGTGGCTTCTTGTACTCAGGTATTAAGCGTCGATGGGGAATAGTGACGGCGTTCCTGGTCACGAGCATCATTTTTGGCGGTCTTCATACGCTTACAGGTAAGGATGGCCTCTTGTGGATAGCCGCTATAGATACCTTTTCATTATCGCTGGTCCTTTGTTACTTGCGTGAGAAAACCAACAATATTTATGCTGGAATTGGCTTGCATGCTATTAAGAACTTTATAGCTTTTGTGGCCTTGTTTGTTCTGCATGTGAGCTAGTGATATAATAGGGGCTAATTATGGCCTACAGTAACACTCCAAAATTCTGTATTACCCCAATGCCGGCACGCCGGTAGTCTATTCTTTTAACTAAAACTTATTTTTCTGTAAATCCGTATCTAAAGGAGCTAATGCCATGAAAATGACGCAACTTTTTACTAAAACAAGCAAGACGGCACCTGCCGATGAAACAGCGCGTAATGCACAGCTACTCATTAAGGCTGGGTATGTACACAAAGAAATGGCTGGCGTGTATGCATTTTTACCACTCGGCAAACGTGTCCTTGATAATATTGCAAACGTTGTCCGCGAAGAGATGAATGGCGTTGGTGGTCAAGAAGTGCAAATGACCGTTCTACAGCCTCGGGAAATTTTTGAAATAACTGACCGCTGGGATGATAAAAAAGTCGATAACTGGTTTAAGACATCACTCAAGAATGGCACCGAGTTGGGCATGGGTCTGACGCACGAAGAGCCAATCGTCGATGCACTTAAGGCGTTTATCGGCTCTTACAAAGACTTGCCTGTGTCGGTTTATCAGATTCAGAGCAAGTTCCGCAACGAATTACGCGCCAAGAGCGGCTTATTGCGTGGCCGCGAGTTTGTCATGAAAGATATGTACAGTTTTGCTCGCAGCCAAGAAGAACACGACAAAGTGTACGAAGAAGTAGCTGCTGCCTATGGCCGGGTATATGCTCGCCTTGGAATCGGCGACATTACCTATCGTACATACGCAGA
>Ga0105243_10003888_pt1 | contig 11928 bp, 14 predicted proteins | sample KBSM34metaG_FD_81525 | JGI IMG/M metagenome (GOLD analysis project Ga0105243, IMG submission 81525) | Miscanthus rhizosphere microbial communities from Kellogg Biological Station, Michigan, USA - KBS M3-4 metaG | ecosystem: Host-associated > Plants > Roots > Rhizosphere > Soil | place...
ATCAGCGAGGTCGTCAATGAACTTTTTGGCTTCGCCCAGGCCGCCGGCATTCGTTGGGCGAAACCAAAGGTGCGTGTCGTTAATCTGGCGGTCGACCGCCGCGGTCCAAAATCCCAGGACGGTTCCAGTGTGATCGAGCTTGTGGCGATCGAATAATGGATCGCTCGGTTCGAAAATGCCTCCCGGAGTCCAACCAAAGCCGACGCCGCAATCACCGCTATCCTCAAAATCGATCGCAACCGGATAAGTGAGTTCCCCGCCCTTCTTGTCCCACCAGCGGTCGGGCAAAGTCTTGTCGCCGTATATCTCCTGACTGCAGCCGGTTGTCTTTGGCGACTTCAATCGGCTCAAGTCGGATGGTCTGTTGCGATACTTTGCCGGCGCCGAGCGCACAGCCTCCAGGAACAATTGCCATTCGTTTGGATCAGCGCCTTCGGGAATCGCAAAGAGAGCGCTGTTTGCCTGAAGACGGACGGGTTGGTTGCTTACCAGCATCAACTGATAAGTAAGATCGACCATGTCGCGATGCACGATTTCATTGTGAGCGAGGACTGGCTTAGCACCAAGAGTCAGCAGCAGGAAGAGAGCGACCGCGCGGACACGGGTCTTTCTATTCTTTGAGGCTCTTGAACAGTTGCTGCTTCTGAACATACAAATGTAGAACTGCACGAGCTGTAAATCAGGTTTGTTAGTTTATCAAATCGCAGTAGCTACGGGGCCAGCGTCGAGGCGGCCGGTCCAGTTGTCGTCAGGATCTCTGACTTCGTAACTCGCCCACAGTTCATACTCACCTGTCGCTAAATTTTCTTCGCCGTTAATCGGACGTTTGGCCCACTTGCGCAGATTAACTGAATGATGAATTGTGTCGCCGGGTAGAAGATGAACTTTTACTGAGCCCGCTTTGTCTCGGTCGTCGATAAAACGTAGAACACGCTCTTCCCTTGCCTGGTTCACCATCCGCAGCTCATACCAATCCAGATGATCGATGTCTGCACTTACATGACTCAGGACATCGAGAGGGTCAGCACCGACGTTCTTCAGATAAAACTCGACGGCCGCGCCAACAGCCGCTAGTCCGAGCATCAGTCCGCCTTGAGGTTGGCCCCAGCAAATACCTTCACGGGTTTGCATTACGCTTCTTCAACTCGTCCTGTATCGCTCGTTTTTCGAATTGCTTGTTGGTCAAATCGAGTTGCTTTTGAGCGGTCACATCCGGGGTCGTGGCGTCTTTGATTTCATCGTTCAATACTGAAATCTGAAAGTCGATCATTTTCAGCCACGAAAGCAGGTTGGGAGTGGTGCGGTCCGACGGATTCTGTAATCCCGAATCGAGCAAATCGCTCGGAACCGGCAGGTCGACAGTCTCAAACTTCTTCTTACCCGGACCCTTGAACGTCAAACGATTCCACTTCTCGCTTGCTTCACGAAATCCGAGTGAGGGCACACCGCCCTGCACTCTTTCAATGGCTGCCGGATTGAGTGTTGCCGTTCCTGCATCGTCAGTCTCCCAACCCCACGCAATCGATCCAAGATAGGTATTAGCCATTGGGCCATCAAGTACTAACGCCGCAACTTCAAAGCTCTGTGTCCAGATCTGCTTCGCAAACGCAATCGTGCGTCTCGGTTTGTCGTCGAGTTCAGCATCCTTGGCAGGCTCAAAGGTCCCATCGGCCTTTTTCTTATGACTCCCGTGCGCACCCCAAAACGCGACCGGCGTTAGATCCGTCAAACTCGTCGAAGTGATTTTCTTTGTGTTGGTGGTTGCGTACAGAGGATTGGTTTGAGGGATTTTGGTGTCTTTCACATAAGCCAGCTGATCAATGCCACGACCGTAATCGCCCTCACCTAATTCCAGCGCATCGGGAAGAGTGGACGAGCGGGCATTGCTTGGAATGTCTGCCGCGTCTCCAGCTTTCTTGTTGCGGAGAGTCTTAACTGTTTGTATCAGACCGATGTTATCTGCTTCAACCAGATCGTTGGGTGTGAATTTGAGATGGATATTTGCGCCAACTTCTTTGCCCACACCTTTTTTAGTAGCGCCCTTAGCATTGTTGATAGCCACATACGCGGTGGTGTCGAACGTACCTCCAAAGGTGTCCACAGGAACACGCTGTAAAGTGTTGGGCCGCGCTTTGCCCACATCGGGGATCGAGTCTCCACTCAGAACAGTATCGGCAGCAGCATCGGCCTTGCGCTCGGATGCGTCTGCGCCCGCGCCGATGCGAAGCGCCTTGGACTGTAACGATCGCGCCTGACCCTGCTGCTGCACGACATGGGCCAACTCATGGGCCAGCAAGTGTTGTCCGCCAAGTGTTTCCGGAGCGTATTGGCCCGGACCAAAAACCACCCGCTGACCAACAGTGTACGCGCGCGCATTTACTGCATTTGCCGACGCTGCGGCCTGTTCGCCGTGTTGAACTCGTACGCGACTGAAGTCATGACCAAAATGCGACTCCATTGAATGTCGTGTCGACGAATCCAGAGGTTCGCCAGGTGAACGTAGTACCTCATGTACGATAGCCGGTACAGCCGAATTACCGCCTGCAGAATCATGCGACGAAATTGAAGAATGCAGTCCTAAGTTTTGGTTTGCGAGAGAGCGCTGGAAACCGAAGCGACCATGACTAGCTTGCAGGCGATCTGTCTTGTTCGCAGTGCTTGCTTCATTTACGTAGCCGGCACGTTCTTTTCTTCCGATTCTGGACATAAACAAAGCGTCTCCTGAATCACGCATCACGAACGGGGGAATATGAGGAGATAGTTTGGCAGATCTTCAACCGTCAATAAAGAAAAATAAGCCGAACTATTCAGGTCAGCAAGATCATTGACAGTATTGGACCATTATCCTAGAGTCCGCTTTGAAGATGGTCGCCACAACATTGAGCAAAGTTTTTCTCTTCTTTGCAATGAGTGTCTTTACGTTTGCGCTCATCACAACGGCAACTGCGCAGTCGCTCAAGCCCAGGCGACACATCGACATTCAGGTGCCAAAAAATGTTCCCATCGAAGTAAGACTAAAGAAGGACAAGGAAGAGGAATTCCAGGATCTCAACAATGAGCGTTGGATCAGGGCCTTCGAGTTGGAGGTTAAGAATACCGGCGACCGTCCCATTTATGCGCTGTCGCTGGTGTGGGTGATGACGGAAGTCAAAATGCCGGATGGCAATCCTTACGGCTCGACGATGCTGTACGGCAGATCGCAGTTCATCACCGAGCCCAATGAAATACCAAAGCCTGACGACGATCCTATTGAGCCGGGTGAAGTCCACGTTTTCACGCTTAACGAGTCCACTGCTGGAGGCTGGGAAAGTTGGGCCAAAGAGAATGATTTGCACCCGAAGGATCTCCTTGTCTTTTTCAACTTCCTCTGTTTCGGGGATGGAACTGGATTGCGGGGTCCAAATGGTCAACCCTTTAATCTTAAAGTGAGAAATGAAATCAACGTTTCTGACTAAACATCCACGGCAATAATTCCTGTTCCTTTACAACCCTGGTCCAGATCGTATGTCCTTCGCCTTTGTACTCGGTGTACTTCGGTTTCCCGCCTGCTTTCGTCAGCGCCGCAATCATGTTTCGTGAGCGCTCAACTCTTACCGCCTGGTCTAACTCACCGTGAAAGGCCCAAATCGGAATGTGAGCAATCTGTGCGGCTTTGGATTCGTCCCCTCCGCCACATAAAGGAACTGCAGCGGCGAACATTTTTGGCTGCATTGTTAGGATCGCGAAGGTGCCAAAGCCACCCATCGATTGGCCCAACACGTAACGTCGATTAACGTCGATGCTGTACGAACTCTCCAGATCCCTGATCAGGTCCAACACCAGACTCAGATAACTGGTAGGAGTAATCGAATCGGAATCTACCCAACCCTCACCAGGCGACTGCGGAACGACAACAATTGATGGATTCTTTGTCTGAGTCGAACGCGACACAAGAAGATCGACGAGGTAACCGTTGCCTCCTTCTATCTGCTTCCGATTGTCGTCGCCGCGGCCACCACCGCCGTGAAGATAAAGGACCAGCGGGTACTTCTTCTGCTTGTCATAGTTCTCAGGGACATAGAACCGGTAAGGCATGGTCCGACCCTGTGAGCCTTTATAGACTTTGGCAACAAGAACTTCTTCGCGGTTCTGAGCGACACCGAGAGCAGCGAGAAAAAGTATCAGGATTAGACTGGAAGCGAGTCTTCTCATCACCAAAGCTTCGCACGAATCCCGCCCACGGCAGTGGGCGGATTGTTCAAGTCCTTTCTATATCAAGAGTACTGTGTGAATTTGAATCCCGCCAACGGAAGTTGGCGGATCATTCAAGTCCACACTATTCATCAACAACCAGGCAGGTGAGAGTTAGGATAAATAGTAAGGACCTGAACAATCCGCCCACTGCCGTGAGCGGGATTAAACATCGTTGAGGAGGTGGTGTTATAGAAAGGACTTGAAGTATCCGCCCACTGCCGTGGGCGGGATTATTTGTGCAGAAGTTGTGCCTAGTACGGAAACGCCTGCATGAACGCGTCCAGGTCGGCTTCACCACCCTTCGCGCTGGCGGAAAAATAATACTGGCCGCGCGTCCAGCCGAAGAACGCACCCGATTTGTTGTTGGCCTTCAGGTAACTCGGTTCAGTACCTATCGATCCGACGCGTGGGTCTTTGGGAAACTTGCCGGTTGTGTTTCTTGCCGCCACGACAAGTGTTTCTTGTGCAGTCTGCAGGTTACTCGAAACTGAAAACTCAACAAACACTTCCTTGGCGCCTACTCTATACACGGCGTAGATCGAGTCAGCATTGACCTCAATTTTTGTTGGGATCACGCCGCGGTGTTCGGATTTTTCAAGCGACATTCGCGTGTATGGCCCGACCTGTTTCGGCAGGAGCTCGTCCATAATAAGCCCGGACGGCATCGGGCGCTTCTCGACTCCGTAAGGCGCAGTTCCCTTCAGCGGCTTAATGTCTTTTAAGATGACTGTGTTCGCCGCATGGAAAGTCGGAAAAAGAAAGAGCACGCACAGTGTTACGAATCCGATGATTTTCATGGCGTGTTAAGCCTTTGACTTTTGAACTAAACGTAATTAACCTCCGCGCACTCTTATGGAAACTCTCTTTACCGTTTTAGTGATCATATTTATCGTGGGGTTTACGATTTGGGAGATATCACTGAGAGTTCGCCTTTTCAAACTAATCGTCAAGTTTGTTCGCAGAAGTTGAAAGCCACAGATAAACGCGGATTGAGGACGGATCGCGATCCGTAATCAATTCGCATTCGCTGTGGCTAGGACCTTTTCAGGTGCGCCGTGTTAGCAATGCGATCACTGCAACGAACAGTGCCGAACCGATAATGGACCATATGATCGGAAAGTTCGTCGTGCCGATTCTTACCGGAAAGAGCTCAGGGAGACCCATCGCTCGAGCGATCCACAGTCCGAAGATCGCGCCAACAAATCCAAGCGCGATCGAGACCAGACAACCACCTCGGGAGAAACCCGTGATTGCCTGTCCCAGCGCCCCACAAATCCCCGCCACGATCAGAAGGATGAGAAGATCGAATAACGTCATGCGACGGATTATAACTGCCCTTTCGTGCTGCACTCCAGTCGTCACCTTCATGTTGCTTCTGACGGCTGTCGCGAGCGCTACAGTCCTTGCGCAACAGAAATCCGAACTGGTCGGTTCATATCTCGTCCGCCACGAGTGGGGCGGGACCCGCATTACACTGAAGAACAACGGCACCTTTACAGCAGAATCCGGCGACTGCACCGGAGTCACGACACGATATGGTCCTTATTCATTGTCGAACAACGTCGTGCGATTTAAGACAGTTAAGCTCACCAGGCGATCAAATGATTCAAAGAAGGAAATTGACCTAACGAAAAGGAAAGCGCGGAAGGAAATTCTTGAAACCGACGAACCCTTCAAGCCTGACACGCGAGAACTTCAAATCGTTAGATGGGGCGAACGACTTTATCTGTTAGACGAGGAAGAATTTGGAAACTTAATCGAAGCGATCAATCTGGGTTTCGAACCCCGTTCGGTTGACGGTTACCGCACCTTCTATGGAGAGATCTATCTTCGTGAAGGAGACGAGAACAAGCCGGCTCCTGGTCTACCGCCGCTGCCCGCAGAATTTCTTCACGGGCTGTTACCAGCGCCCGTAATCGCGACTATCGTGGAAATAAGAAAGGAAGGCGAGAATTTGATCGCAACGATCGACCGCGGCAGTGCAGACGGGTTGAGAAAAAAGATGACACTGGTATCCACTCTTTCCTCATTTGACTACAGGCCTTTTTGGATCGAGTCGTTAACGGAACACTCGGCACAACTAGTCGTCTTCGGTGACCTGAAGGTTGGCGACCAACTCACCACGCGAATTGGAGATGTGCGAAGTTACGCGGAGTAAGTCTGTCCGTCTCACAACGAATTAAGAGGGGCACCACCGCTTCTCCCCACTTGCGCAGTGATGCCCCGCCTCATACGCCTTTCACATATGAGGCTGTCTTGACGCTATCCTGGGAGGGATCGCGCACTAAACGGGAGCGCCTTGATTCATCCAATCTCAATCATCATGCGAAACCTGTTCGCTATTTGCAGTTCTGGTTGAAGCGTTTTGCTTTGCACTGATTGCAGATTTCGCTCGGCTTTGGTTTCTCCATAGTGGTTTCGTAATCTGATTTGGGCCAATGACGGCAATTCGCGCAGAAGTGCCATGTACTGCTGTTATGTTTACGTCGATAGACTTGAATCATCCCGAGCGCAAACTACGCCAATGACACCAGAAAAGTCCTTATAAACTTCTCAAAAAGTTATTAAATTGAAATTTGAGAAATTCGGGTGGGGAGGTGGGCGGCCCTCTGAAGGCCGCCCACGTTTTTTCAACCCAACAACTCACCTTCGACTACTGCAACGTGTGCATCTACCATTCCGAACACGTTCAGCTCGCCGCAACGAGTAAAAGCAAAATGCTTCACGGTATTCGCGATTACACTGGGCTCTGTGGAGTTCTGCATTGTTCCCATAAGCACGAACAACGCCGCCGCTGGTCCTTCGCCACCGCCACAGATTATCTCCGCCAGTGCTTCGATCTTTTCTCTGCTCGAATCATCTCCGCCGGTTTCGTCCCGTGCATCGGCCTGCCGCAGAAGCCTCGCAAGCCACGGATCATTCGTCTCTAAAGCGTGACGAAAAATCGCCCGACTCTGCGGATCGATCGACGTGTCGTTCAAGACAGCCTGTGCTCTTTGTTTCAGAGCATTCATTATCGTGTTGGTTCTGGTTGTTCTTGTTACGTGAGGATGCGCTGTTGCGCTACTATGATTATCCATGAGCTTCATCCTTTCTTTGGAAGGTTGAGGTTCTAGGGTCGATCTTGTGTGTCTGCACAGATCGGCCCGCTTCTTTGTGGTGGAGTACCAGCGATGCTAGCACAAATATTTTCGTTTGGATCTATTAAATTAGTGGTACCTTGACAACCTATTCGGCATGTCGGTCGAATAGACTTTTAGCTGCTACGGATTGAATCTAATCTGATGACTCGCAAACGCAAATTGCAGGTTTTTGTCTCCTCTACCTTCGCGGATCTAAAGGATGAGAGACAAGCTGCCGTGGAAGCGATTCTTACTGCAGGACACATACCAGCGGGAATGGAACTGTTTGCTGCAGGTGATGAGTCACAGATGAACGTGATTAAGCGATGGATTGATGAGTCAGATGTTTATCTTTTGATCTTGGGCGGTCGCTACGGGAGCATTGAGCCGAACAGTCAAAAGAGCTACATCCATCTGGAATATGACTACGCTGTCGAACGCCAGAAACCGCTTTTTGCTGTAATAATCAAAGAAGATTATTTGGAGCAGAGAGTTAAAGAATTCGGCCTTGAAGTCTTCGAGCAGGAGCGTCAACAGGAGCTTAAGACGTTTCGAGCCTACGTGCTAACCAAGATCGTCAAGTTTTGGAGTGATCCTCGAGATATCAAGTTAGCGATTCTGGAAACAATGTCTGATTTCGAACGTCGTCCAGATCTCGTAGGATGGATTTCCGGAAATGAATCGATAAATAGCGCTGCTGTAGTTGAAGAAATGGCTCGCCTCACAAAGGAGAATTCCGATCTGCGAGCGCAACTGTCGCAGGCCTCTCCAATATCAACGGCAACGTACAACGGGCTTACGTTTGAACAGACGTACCAATTGCTCCATCAAATTTTAATTGACGAGTCTAGGAGCCCGGGCGAGCTACTCCGGCATTTGAAGAGAGTGGCAGAGGCGTTCGAGCATCCGAAATTAAGCTTACTTCATTTCCTATGGTTGATCAGTGGTACATTTCAAGACGAACATCCATTGGATGGCCTCGACTCCCAGATTAGAGAGCTAGTGAACCGATTGATAGAACTTGGATTTATCGAGAAAAAAGGGACCATCTTCAGTAGCAGTGCTTGGGTTCCAACTTATGGTCTCACATTAGGAGCAAAAGAACTCTTGGTGAGGATAAGAGTTGAATACGATCTTTCCTCCGCAGAAGATTACATCCTTAGAACGTGGAACAATCTCATATCGTTGAACGCTCCAAACTAACATCAATTGATCTTGCGTGAGGATGTCTTACCCGGAGCCAGGCTGACGCAGGATAAACTTGCGCGCTTACTCGGCGTTTCGCGTCGGACTATCAGCGAGATACTTAATGAGCGCCGACCAGTAACAACAGACATGGCGCACCGGCTGGCACGAGGCTCTGGAACGTCGGTTAGGGCTACAGCAAGACGTCGATCTGTGGGATACACATCAAGCTAGACACAGCGGTACATTACCTCGAAGCGAACCCTAGCGCCCTCAAAAGAACTCATAAAAAACTGCTTGCTAGACCGCCCGCACTTTTGCAAAGATCACTTCGGTAGGCCCGCCTGGAACGCAAATGCCTTCACCAACGAAAGATAAGTTCTATATCGGATCCATTTTGGCGGGTCTATTCCGGTTGTTGCTGTTCGTTCTCCTAACCGGAATCGGGATCGTGCTAATTCCCAGGGAACCAAAGACTGGCTGGGCTTGCACCATCCTTTTCGGAGTAATGGGTGTGATCCAAGTTGTCGACATCGTCCGCCAGTGTGGCCTTGATCAAGATAAAGTCCCTGACGTCAAAAGCCAGTTGAGCATTCGACGAGCACTGGTCCCAGTAGGTGTGACGCTCGTCACAATATTTCTGGGCTTCGCGGATAATCTTCTTCCCGTGTTATTTACTGACTCGTTTCCACGGCCGGCGGTTTGGTGCGCCACGTTTGTGACAACGCTTGCCTTTTATCCGCTTCGAGAACAGACGGACCTAAACTTTAAATTCTGGATCATCTTTTGCGCATTGATGGGCGTAGCAAGTGTGGGCCTCTCGTATGTAAAAGACTGGTTCGAGATTGTATTGACATGAGATTAATCAGACTTCTAGGTGTGGTCGTAATCTTCTACGGCTTCAGTTATTTGTTGTACGGACTGCTGCAAGCCCTCAGCTCAATACTTTCCTGGCACGCTTCATCAATGCACGTACACGTCATCGGACTCAATCTGTGCATCGGCACTATAACAACCGTTATTGGTATTGGCTTATTACTTTTACGCAAGTGGGCCAGAATCGCGTTGCTGGTAACGGTCACGCTGCTGGTGTTGGAACACAGCCTGGTTCTGTTTCTGTGGTATGTGCGTGGCGGCCAGAACCTTACTGCGCAAGCTTTTAACGTCACAGCAACAAGTCTTCTCGCTCTTTCTTCGTGGGTGATGCTGACCAACGAACGGACTAAAAAACATTTTGTTTAGCGCAAGACTTAACGGAAGTTGCTTGCTCAACGGTCCCCTACGAATAGCAATGTCTAGTGGAAGTTCGGATCCTCGACTTGTAATCTTTCCTGGCGCGCGGCGTCGTTTAAGGCTTGATCGGCACTAACAAACGTGAAGTCAGGTGGATTACCTGGCGTCATCAACAAAGCAGTGTGTACAGCGATCGCTGACGCAAGTTGAACCGCATCATATGCTCGGAGAGAATGATTGCGAGCGTTTTCAACCGCAGCTTCGAGAATTTGATCTGTGATATCTACCAAAAAATAGGTTGCACAATCCTGACTTAGTTCGTCGCAAGCTTGATCGAATTCAACTTGTGTAAGGTCACCTTCGTTAAAGCGCCGCGTTAACGCCGATATGACTTCAACCTCGGCCAACACCGAAATCGAGATTCGGTGCTGCGGATCATCGAGGATTGTTCGCACCCAATTCGTACCCGTTTCAGCAATGTAGGCTTTGACGAGAGCGCTGCTGTCAAAAAAGTAGTCCGCCACTACCGCCGATCCTCAACTACAGTTTCAGAAAGTGGTTTGCCTTTGATCTTGATCGGAGGCCGTCTGGGACGCGCCCGCTTCATTGGCAGCTTGTGGGATTCCGATTTACGCGAACTCCATAAGGAAACAAGCTGACGTCGCACCTCGTCTCTTTGTTCCGGTGGAAGTTCCTTTATTGCCTGTACAATCTCTTCTATCGTCGACATAAAATATTTCCTCAGGGACCAATCCATTTTAGATCTTTCGAATAAGGCTACAAAGGTCAAACTGCGATGGACATGGTTTACTTGACTCGTTAGAACACTGACGCTTTGAGCGTCACGTCTGCGTTCTTCCACGCACGTTGAAAGCTCGCATCAACCCCTTCGCTTCGGCAGACTTCCCTTGCGCACGTAAGCTCTGGCTCAGACCAGACAACGTCCAGCCATTGTTCCGGAAGTCTCGTAGATCCTCGCGGTAAACACGCTCCGCTTCCCGAGCACGGCCCGCTTTAAGTAACGCTGCACCCAGATACAAGCTCATCGACTGTCCCGCGTCCCACTTGCTGGGCGATCAATTGAGCCGCACAGAAACTTAGAACGATAACTACTGAAACCAATCTGCGCGCGTACAACATTCCCGAAGCTTGCCACAAAAAAGCACAAAAGGCACAAAATTTTCGGCCAAGGCAGGTGTGTGGATATACTTTCGCTAGTTGAGGCTGAGCGTGGAGCACGTGGACGTCATCATTGTTGGCGCGGGGTTGTCGGGGGTTGGCGGAGCCTGCCACCTGAAGAGCGCGTGTCCGACGAAAAATTTCGTCATACTCGAAGGGCGCGGGAGGATGGGTGGGACGTGGGATTTGTTTCGGTATCCCGGTGTTCGCTCCGACTCCGATATGTACACGCTCGGGTATCGCTTTCGTCCCTGGCGTGACAGCAAGGCGATGGCTGATGGTCCTGCGATCCTCAAGTACATCCGTGACACGGCCGCCGAGTACGAAGTCGATAAGGCGATCCGCTACAACCACCGTGTGCGACGAGTGTCGTGGTCATCCGAACGCGCGTGTTGGGCGGTCGAAGCCGAGACTGGACCAGACAACGCGTTGATCCAACTCAGCTGCAACTTTGTTTACCTTTGCACCGGGTATTACGACTACGACAGCGGTTACACACCGGAGTGGCGGGGCGTCGAACGCTTCCGCGGTAAGATCATACATCCACAGAAATGGCCCGAAGATCTCGACTACGCCGGTAAGCGTGTCGTGGTAATCGGAAGCGGCGCGACGGCAGTTACGCTCGTGCCTGCGATGGCGGAGCGTGCGGCGCACGTCACGATGCTGCAGCGATCTCCAAGCTACATAGTCTCCCGTCCCGCAGAAGACAAAATCGCGAACTGGCTTCGTCGCATTCTTCCCGACCGCACAGCATACATGTTCGCGCGATGGAAGAATGTGTTGTCAGGGACGTTCTTCTACAACCTCGCTCGAAATCGACCAAGCGTTTTCAAATGGATGGTGGCCCGCGGAGTGCGCCACGAGCTGGGTGATAAATACGACTCAAAAAATTTCACGCCGCCGTACAATCCGTGGGACCAGCGACTATGTCTCGTCCCGGACGCTGATCTGTTTCGCTCGATGCGCGAGGAACGTG
>Ga0105243_10003890_pt1 | contig 11923 bp, 10 predicted proteins | sample KBSM34metaG_FD_81525 | JGI IMG/M metagenome (GOLD analysis project Ga0105243, IMG submission 81525) | Miscanthus rhizosphere microbial communities from Kellogg Biological Station, Michigan, USA - KBS M3-4 metaG | ecosystem: Host-associated > Plants > Roots > Rhizosphere > Soil | place...
GGGCGACAGCCGCAGCGCCAGCAGCGCCACCGCCAGGCCGGCCGCGGTGACCAGCGCCGCCGCCCAGGGCAAGTGCGCCAGGCTGCCGCCGTGGCCGATCACCAGTCCGCCGAGCCAGGCGCCCAGCGCATTGCCCAGGTTGAACGCGCCGATGTTCAGGCTCGACGCCAGATGCCGTCCGGCGTCGCCAGCCTTGCCCAGCACCCACAGCTGCAGCGGCGCCACCGTGGCGAACGCCGCCACCCCGAGCAGGCCGACCAACAGCACCATCGCCGGCGCCGAGCGCAGCGCGAAGGCCAGCGCCGCCAGCACCAGCGCCAGCAGGCCCAGGGTCAGCGGCAAGGCCTGCCGCGGATGGCGGTCGGCCAGGCGCCCGCCGAGCACGTTGCCGACGATCATGCCCACCCCGAACACCAGCAGCAGCGGCGACACCGCGCCGTCGGCCAGGCCGGTGACCCGGGTCAGGATCGGCTGGATGTAGGTGTAGACGGTGAACACGCCGGCATAGCCGAGCACCGTCGTCGCCAACCCGAGCAGCACCGGCGCGCGACCGACTGCGTGCAGTTCGGCGCGCAGCGGCGGCGCGGGCGTGGCGTCGTCGCTGGCCGGGACCAGCGCGGCGATCACCACGGTGGCCAGCAGGCCGATCGCGGCCACCGCCCAGAACGTCGCGCGCCAGCCGAACTGCAGGCCCAGCCAGGCGCCGGCCGGCACCCCCAGCAGGGTGGCGACGGTGAGTCCGGTGAACATGGTGGCGATCGCCGAGGCCTTGCGCTGCGGCGCCACCAGGCCGGTGGCGACCACCGCGCCGACGCCGAAGAAGGTGCCGTGCGCCAGCGAGGTGACCACCCGCGCCGCCATCAGCGTGGCGTAGTCCGGTGCCAGCGCGCAGGCCAGGTTGCCGGCGGTGAACACCAGCATCAGCGCCACCAGCACGCGCTTGCGCGGCCAGCGCCGGCTGGCCACGGTCAGCAACGGCGCACCGACGAACACGCCCAGCGCATAGCCGGAAATCAGCAGCCCGGCCGCGGGCACGCTGACCTGCAGGTCGGCCGCGACCTGCAGCAGCAGGCCCATGATCACGAACTCGGTGGTGCCGATGCCGAACGCGCCGGCGGTCAGCGCGAACAAGGCGAGCGGCAGCCGCGGCGGCGTGGCGGCAGGCGAAGGGGAGGGGGGCATGGTGGTTCCGGAAGGCGGGAGGACCACAGCCTATGATCGCGCTTTATCAGCACAAACTGGCAATATGTTGAGTGACTTTCAACGGAATCGAGAGAATGGACCGGATCGGCGATATCGCGCTGTTCCTGCGCGTGCTCGACCTGGGGTCGATCAGCGCCGCCGCACGCAGCCTGGACCTGTCGGTGGCGGTCGCCAGCCAGCGGCTGAAGCGGCTCGAGCGCGATCTCGGCGTGCGCCTGCTGCACCGGACCACACGGCGCCTGCATCCCACGCCCGAAGGCCTGCAGCTGGCCGAACAGGGCCGTGCGCTGGTCGAGGACCTGGAGTCCTTGGCCGGTGGCCTGCGCGAAGCCGGCCGCAGCGCCGCCGGCACCTTGCGGGTGACCATGTCGGCCTCGTTCGGGCGCCAGTACGTGTCGCCGCTGCTGCCGCAGTTCATGGCCCTGTATCCGCACATCCGGCTGAGCGTGCACCTGAGCGACAACGTGGTGGATCTGGTCAGCGAGGGCTTCGACCTGGCGATCCGGATCGGCGCGCTGCGCGATTCCAGCCTGGTGGCGCGGCGCCTGGCCGGCAACCGCCGGGTGTTGTGCGCCGCTCCCGACTACCTGCGCCGCCACGGCGAACCGGCCACCCCGGCGGACCTGGCCGCGCACGCCTGCCTGCTGCTGACCGGCGCCGAAGGCCGCCAGGACACCTGGCACCTGCACGGCGCCGAGGGCGAGGTGGCGGTCAAGGTCGGTGGGCCGCTGGAATCCAACTTCGGCGAAGTGCTGCGCGATGCGGTGCTGAATGGCCAGGGGATCGCCCTGCATTCGGTCTGGCATGTGGCGGAGGATCTGCGGCACGGGCGCCTGCGCCAGGTCCTGCCGCAGTACACGATCGCCGAGACCGGCATCTACGCGGTGATGCCGCAGCGCCGGCTGGTGCCGCCGCGGGTGCGCGCCTTCGTCGAGTTCATGCAGGTTCAGCTGGCCGATCCGCCGCCCTGGGAGCGCCTGGAGTGAGACGGACGTGCAAGACCGGCACACTGTCTACAAGCGCCGGCAGGGCCCCGAGCACCGCATTGCATCATTTCATGAAGCTGTATACGGTGTATCCACGAGCGCCGAGGGTCTGGCCGTGGGTTTCACATGTTACGTGCCTGTTAACGCGGTCTTCACCATGCCGAGCATAATGTGCGCGGCGATGGCGTGCGGAACGGCCGTCTGGATGTGACGAGACATCTGTACTGAACCATGCCCTATCGGTTTCTATATCCCCGAAACAAGGAGCTGTATTAATGAACAAGAAAATTCTCACCGCCGCATTGCTGGGCGGTCTGGCCGTCGCCCAGGCAGCGTCCGCACAGGAATTCGACGACCGCTGGTACCTGACCGGTTCGGCCGGTTTCAACTTCCAGGACAACGACCGTCTGACCAACGACGCCCCGTTCGTCACCCTGGGTCTGGGCAAGTTCGTCAGCCCGAACTGGTCGATCGACGGTGAACTGAACTATCAGAACCCGAACTTCGACGCCAACCAGGACCTGAACTGGAGCCAGTACGGCATCTCGTTCGACCTGCGTCGCCACTTCATCCAGGAAGGCCGTGGCTGGAACCCGTACCTGCTGTTCGGTCTGGGCTACCAGCGTTCGGAAGAAGAGTTCGACACCGGCGGCGCCGTGTCCCCGGGCCAGCGCAAGGACGGCAACTTTGCCGCCAAGGCCGGCGTCGGTCTGCAGACCACCTTCGACAAGCGCGTTGCCGTGCGTGCCGAAGTGGCCTACCGCGCTGACTTCGACGACCAGAGCGTTGCCGCTCCGTCCGAGAACTGGTTCGGCGACGTGCTGGCTTCGGTCGGCGTCGTGATCCCGCTCGGCCCGCCGCCGTCGGCTCCGGTTGCCGCTCCGGCTCCGACCGCTGCCCCGAGCTGCGCGGACCTGGACGACGACGGTGACGGCGTCAACAACTGCGACGACAAGTGCCCGACCTCCCAGCCTGGCCAGACCATCGGTCCGGACGGTTGCCCGGTGCCGGTCTCGATCGACCTGAAGGGCGTCAACTTCGACTTCAACAAGTCGACCCTGCGTCCGGACGCGATCGCGATCCTGAGCGAAGCCACCGAGATCCTGAAGCGTTACCCCGACCTGAAGGTCGAGGTCGCCGGTCACACCGACTCGAAGGGTACCGACGCTTACAACCAGAAGCTGTCCGAGCGTCGTGCGACCACCGTGTATGACTACCTGACCAAGAACGGCGTGGACGCTTCGCGTCTGGTCGGTCCGATCGGCTACGGCGAGAGCCGCCCGATTGCGCCGAACACCAACCCGGATGGTTCGGACAACCCGGAAGGCCGTGCGAAGAACCGTCGTACCGAGCTGAACGTCCAGAACTAATCGGACGCTTCATGCTTCAAGCAAAGCCCGGCCTCGCGCCGGGCTTTGTTTTTGTGCGCCCGGAAAACCTCGCGCGCTTCTGTAGGAGCGGCTTCAGCCGCGACAGTTCCTCTCCGGCAACGCCAATGTCGCGGCTGAAGCCGCTCCTACAAAGGCGGCAAAAAGCTCTCTGCCAAGCTGAACTTTTTCAGCCTTCCCAATTATTTAGCGCATGCAGTGCCGGTATCGGTTGAAACTGCGCCTGGCCCTGCCTACACTCGCGGCGTCGTCTCGCCTGAATGGAAAAAAACCGATGCTGCGTATCGTTACGGCCGGCCTGCTTGGTCTTGCCTTGATTCCTGCCGCTCACGCCGCACCGGATTGTTCCGGCGACGTGCTGCCCAAGCCGCTGCCGCTGCCGGCCACGGTCGGTGCGCCGATCGCCTCGGAGCTGTACACGCGCAACCTGCAGCTGGGCATGCCCAGCGGCGTGCTGGCGCAGTCCTACAGCAGCGACCAGTCGCTGGACCGGGTGCTGCTGCGGCTGCGCGCCGAGGGCTGCCAGAGCCTGGCCAACGCGATGCCGGCCGGCGGTGCGGTGAAGCCGAACGATCCGGCCGCCTACAAGCCGACCACCGCGTTCGACAACACCCCGTGGCGCTTCGACATGAGCCAGAACGGCAAGCGCATGACCGCCGAAGAGTTCGACGCCTGGATGAAGGCGCGCGGCGTGCGCGTGGTCAAGGCGCGTCCGGCGCCAGCCGCAGTGCCCGCCGCTGCACCGGCGCCCGACGCGGCCGCGCCGGTCGACAAGCAGTAAGCGCGGCGCGCGGTCGCAGACCGCGCCTGCGTACGAAGCGCGCGGTGAAGCCTCCTTCGCGTTCCCGCCGCCCCGCGCCGCGCACCGCGGTGCCGGCGGCCAGCGCCCCGCGGTCGCCGCGCGCGGCTGCGGCCGGCGAAGCCCGCCACGGCCTGGCGCGCACGCTGTCCAAGCTCGGCCTGTGCTCGCGCACCGAAGCCGCGCGCTGGATCGCCGCCGGCCGCGTCGCGGTCGACGGCAGCACCGTCACCGATCCCGAATTCCCGATCCTGCGCGGCCGCCACCGCCTGGCGCTCGATGGCCTTCCGCTGGCCGCCACGCAGCGCCTGTACCTGATGCTCAACAAGCCGCGCGGCCTGGTCACCACCGCGCAGGACGAGCGCGGCCGCGATACCGTCTACCGCTGTTTCGACGGCGCCGGATTGCCCTGGCTGGCGCCGGTCGGGCGCCTGGACAAGGCCAGCGAGGGCCTGTTGCTGTTCTGCAACGATCCGCAGTGGGCGGCGCGGGTCGCCGATCCGGCCAGCGGCCCGGACAAGACCTATCACGTGCAGGTCGATGCGCTGCCCGATGCGGCATTGCTGGCGCGCATGTGCGCCGGCGTGGTCGCCGACGGCGAGCCGCTGCGCGCCAAGCAGGTGCGGCTGCTGCGGCAAGGCGACAAGCACGCCTGGCTCGAAGTGGTACTGGACGAGGGCCGCAACCGGCAGATCCGGCGCCTGCTGGCCGAACTCGATCTGGGGGTGCTGCGTCTGGTGCGGGTGGCGATCGGCGGGCTGGCGTTGGGCGAACTGGGCAAGGGCGCCTGGCGCGAACTCAGTGCCGCCGAGGTCAGGGCGCTGGCGCCGGCAGCGGACGCCAGCGCGCCAGCCGTGCGCTGAGCAGGGCGGCGACCACCGCGTAGGCGCGCGCATCCTGCGGGCCGCGCGCATCGTGATGGCGGCCCTTGGTGTGGTTGCAGCTGGCGCAGGCCAGCGCCAGATTGCGCGCATCGTTCGGGTCGCCGCCGACCAGCGCGCACAGCGGCGCTGCCGCGCGGCGGCCGAACCAGGCCTGCGGCACCACGTGCTCCAGCGTGCTGTGGCCGAGCGGTTCGCCGTCGGCGCGCAGGCGCAGGCGCCGGCGGCAATGCAGGCAGCGCGTCTCCCAGCCGTCCTCCAGCGCTTGCGCGTGGGTGTCGGTCCGCGCCGCCAGCAACAGCCGTTGGCGCAGGACCATGCGCATGCTCAGGCGGGGATGACGTTCAACTCGCGGCCGATGCGGACGAAAGCGTCGATCGCCCGGTCCAGCTGCGCGCGGGTATGCGCGGCGCTGATCTGGGTGCGGATCCGCGCCTGCCCCTTGGGCACCACCGGGAAGAAGAAGCCGATCGCATAGATGCCTTCCTCCAGCAGCCGTTCGGCGAAGCGCTGCGCCAGCGGCGCGTCGTACAGCATCACCGGGCAGATCGGGTGGGTGCCGGGCTTGATGTCGAATCCGGCCGCGGCCATGCGCTCGCGGAAGTGGCGGGTGTTCTCGACCAGTTGCGCGCGCAGGTCGGCGGCCGCGTCCAGCATCGCGAAGGCCTTGATCCCGGCGGCGACCACGTGCGGCGGCAGCGAGTTGGAGAACAGGTAGGGGCGCGAGCGCTGGCGCAGCAGTTCGATCACCTCGCGCCGGCCGGTGGTGAAGCCGCCCAGCGCGCCGCCCATCGCCTTGCCCAGGGTGCCGGTGAAGATGTCGATCTTGTCCATCACGCCCTTGACCTCGGCCGAGCCGCGGCCGGTCGCGCCGAGGAAGCCGGTGGCGTGGCACTCGTCGATATGCACCAGCGCGCCGTACTGCTTCGCCAGCGCGGTGATCTCGTCCAGCGGGGCGATGAAGCCGTCCATCGAGAACACGCCGTCGCTGGTGATCAGCTTGGTCTTGCAGCCGGCCGCGTCGGCGGCCTGCAGCTGCGCTTCCAGGTCGGCCATGTCGCAGTTGGCGTAGCGGAAGCGCTTGGCCTTGCACAGGCGCACGCCGTCGATGATCGAGGCATGGTTGAGCGCGTCGGAAATGATCGCATCGGCCTCGCCGAGCAGCGGCTCGAACAGGCCGCCGTTGGCGTCGAAGCAGGCGGCGTAGAGGATGGTGTCCTCGGTGCCGAAGAACTCGGCGATGCGCGCTTCCAGTTGCTTGTGCAGGTCCTGGGTGCCGCAGATGAAGCGCACCGAGGCCATGCCGAAGCCGTGGGTGTCCAGCGCGTCCTTGGCCGCGGCGATCAGCGCCGGGTGGTCGGCCAGGCCCAGGTAGTTGTTGGCGCAGAAGTTCAGCACGCGGCGGCCGTCGGCCAGCACGATCTCGGCCGACTGCGGGCCGACGATGATGCGTTCGGACTTGAACAGGCCCTGCGCGCGGATCGCGTCCAGTTCGTCGGCGTAGTGCTGGGTGAGGCGGGAATCGGTCATGACGGGCACGCGCAGGCGGGAGAGGTGGAGATTTTAACGCGGCGTGTGCGAAGGTCGGCGGGCGTCATGCAAAAATGGCATAAGCATCGACGGCGAAGTCATTTCACCGGACCAATGCGGCTGCGCAGCATGGCGCACTGGCCGTGGTCGCATGGCCGGACCGCCCGTGCCCCCTGACCCTCTTCCGGAGATCCGTCCATGCCCAGCCTCCTGCCGCGCCGATTCAGCCCGCTGCTCGCGCTCGCGCTGTGCGCGTTCGCCGGCACCGCCGCCGCGCGCGACGTGCAGCTGCTCAACGTGTCCTACGATCCCACGCGCGAGCTGTACCGCGACTACAACGCCGCCTTCGCCAAGCACTGGGAGCAGACCCACAGCGGCGACAAGGTGACGGTGGAAACCTCGCATGGCGGTTCCGGCAAGCAGGCGCGCTCGGTCATCGACGGGGTCGAGGCCGATGTGGTGACGCTGGCGCTGGCCTACGACGTGGACGCGATCGCCGACAAGGGCAAGCTGATCGATCCGGGCTGGGCCAAGCGCCTGCCCGACAACAGCGCGCCGTACACCTCCACCATCGTGTTCCTGGTGCGCAAGGGCAACCCGAAGAAGATCAAGGACTGGCCGGACCTGCTGCGCACCGGCGTGTCGGTGATCACCCCGAATCCGAAGACCTCCGGCGGCGCGCGCTGGAACTACCTGGCCGCCTGGGCCTACGCCGACCACATCTTCAAGGGCGACCGCGAGCGCATCCTCGGCTACATGCGCGCGCTGTTCCGCAACGTGCCGGTGCTGGACACCGGCGCGCGCGGCGCCACCACCACCTTCGTCCAGCGCGGCATCGGCGACGTGCTGCTGGCCTGGGAGAACGAGGCGTTCCTGGCGCAGGAGGAACTGGGCAAGGACAAGTTCGAGATTGTGGTGCCGAAGCTGTCGATCCTGGCCGAGCCGTCGGTGGCGGTGGTCGACAAGAACGTGGACAAGCACGGTACCCGCGACGTCGCCGAGGAATACCTGAAATATCTGTATTCGCCGGAAGGGCAGAAGATCGCGGCCAAGCACTACTACCGCCCGCGCCATCCCGACTACGCCGACCGCGCCGACATCGCGCGCCTGCCGAAGGTGCAGCTGGTGACCATCGACCAGGCGTTCGGCTCCTGGGCCAAGGCGCAGGCCGAGCACTTCAACGATGGCGGCCTGTTCGACCAGATCCAGGCGAGCAAGTGACGCGATGGGAGTGAATGCCGCCGCGGCCACGCGCGCTCCGTCGCGGCGCAGGGTGATTCCCGGGCTCGGCCTGAGCCTGGGCATCACCCTGACCTGGCTGGGACTGGTGGTGCTGATCCCGTTGCTGGGCGTGGTGCTCAAGACCAGCGGCCTGGGCTGGCACGGCGTATGGCAGGTGTGGAGCGAACCGCGGGTGCTGTCGGCGCTGCGGGTCAGCTTCGGCACCGCCTTCGCCGCCGCCGCGTTCAATGCGGTGATGGGCACCTGGGTGGCCTGGGTGTTCGTGCGCTACCGCTTCCCCGGCAAGCGCCTGTTCGACGCGATGATCGACCTGCCGTTCGCGCTGCCGACCGCGGTGGCCGGCATCGCGCTGACCGCGCTGTATGGCGGCAACGGCTGGGTCGGCCGTTGGCTGGAACCGTTGGGGCTGAAGATCGCCTACACCCAGCTCGGCATCGTGGTGGCGCTGGTGTTCGTGGGGCTGCCGTTCGTGGTGCGGATCGTGCAGCCGGTGCTGGCCGAGGCCGAGCGCGACGTGGAAGAGGCCGCGGCCACGCTCGGCGCCGGCCGCTGGCAGACCATCCGCCGCGTGGTGCTGCCGGCGCTGTGGCCGGCGGTGCTGACCGGATTCGCGCTGGCCTTCGCGCGCGGCATCGGCGAGTACGGCTCGGTGATCTTCATCGCCGGCAACCTGCCCAACGCGACCGAGATCGCGCCGCTGCTGATCACCATCCGCCTGGAGGAATTCGACTACGCCGGCGCGACCGCGATCGCCGCGGCGATGCTGCTGCTGTCGTTGCTGATGCTGCTGGTGGTCAACGGCGTGCAAGCGCGCTTCGCGCGGCGCGGTCTGGCGGCGCATTGAGATGAACGATACCGTGTCCAGCTTGACCATCCCGTTTTCGGAGACTGCGTTGAGCGCATCGCCGCCTGCTGCCCGCCGTCGCGTCGCTTCGGTCACCACCGAGCCGTGGTGGGTGCAGGTGCTGCTGATCCTCGGCGCGCTGGGCTTCCTGCTGTCGTTCCTGTTCCTGCCGCTGCTGCTGGTATTCGTCGAGGCGCTGCGCGGCGGTATCGGCGTGTTCTGGCGGGCGATCTCCGATCCCGATGCGCTCGCGGCGATCCGCCTGACCCTGCTGGTGACCGCGATCGTGGTGCCGTTGAACTTGGTGTTCGGCGTGGCCGCGGCGTGGGCGGTGAGCAAGCACTCCTTCCCCGGCAAGCGCCTGCTGGTGAGCCTGATCGACCTGCCGTTCTCGGTGTCGCCGGTGGTCGCCGGCCTGGTCTTCATCCTGATCTTCGGCCGCAGCGGCTGGGCCTGGCCGCTGATCGACGAAGGCTGGCGGCTGCACCTGCCGGTGTTCGGCGAGGTGCTGCTGCAGCTGCCGCGGATCGTGTTCGCGCTGCCCGGCATCGTGCTGGCGACGACCGTCGTCACCTTCCCGTTCATCGCCCGCGAGCTGATGCCGCTGATGGAGCAGCAGGGCAGCGACGAGGAACTGGCGGCGTTGAGCCTGGGCGCCAACGGTTGGCAGATGTTCTGGCGGGTGACCATGCCCAACATCCGCTGGGGCCTGCTGTACGGCGTGCTGCTGTGCAGTGCGCGGGCGATGGGCGAGTTCGGCGCGGTGTCGGTGGTGTCCGGGCACATCCGCGGGCGCACCAACACGCTGCCGCTGCACGTGGAGATCCTCTACAACGAGTACGCCTACAGCGCCGCGTTCGCCTGCGCCAGCCTGCTGGCGCTGACCGCGCTGCTGACCCTGGCGCTGAAGTCCTACCTGGAATGGCGCCACGGCGAATCGCTGGCCGCCAATCACCGACACTGAGGTTGCGATGACCATCCGCGTACAGCACCTGGGCAAGCGTTTCGACGAGTTCGTCGCGCTCGACGACGTCAGCCTGGACATCCGCCAGGGCGAGTTGCTGGCATTGCTGGGGCCGTCCGGCTCGGGCAAGACAACCTTGCTGCGGGTGATCGCCGGGCTGGAGCATGCCGACGCCGGGCGCGTGCTGATCGACGGCGAGGACGCGACCGGTCTGCCGGTGCAGTCGCGCCGGGTCGGCTTCGTGTTCCAGCACTACGCGCTGTTCCGGCACATGACCGTGCGCGACAATATCGCCTTCGGCCTGCGCGTGCGCCGCGGCGCCGAGCGCCTGGCCGAATCGGCGATCCGCGCGCGGGTGACCGAGTTGCTCGCGCTGGTGCAACTGGACGGCCTGGAATCGCGCTATCCGACCCAACTGTCCGGCGGCCAGCGCCAGCGCGTGGCGCTGGCGCGCGCGCTGGCGATCGAGCCGCGCGTGCTGCTGCTGGACGAACCGTTCGGCGCGCTCGACGCGCAGGTGCGGCGCGACCTGCGGCGCTGGCTGCGCGAGCTGCACGACCGCACCGGGCTGACCACGGTGTTCGTCACCCACGACCAGGAAGAGGCGCTGGAACTGGCCGACCGCGTGGCGATCCTCAACCGCGGGCGCATCGAACAGCTCGGCAGCCCGGCCGACGTCTACGACCGCCCGGTGTCGCCGTTCGTGTACGGCTTCGTCGGCGCGGTCAACCGGCTGCCGGCACAGCTGCACGACGGCCAGCTGCAGGTCGCCGGCCTGGCGCTGCCGGCGCCGGATACGCCGCTGTCCAGCGGCCCGGTCGACCTGTACGTGCGCCCGGAAGATCTGGCGCCCAGCGACAGCGGCTGGGCGGCGACGGTGCTGTCCTCGCAGCGCAGCGGCTCGCGCCTGCGCCTGCGCGCGCAGCTGGCGCATGGCCAGGACGAAGTGGAAGTGGAGTTGCCGGCGGGCGAGGGCGCGACGCGCTATGCGCCCGGCCAGGTGCTGCAGCTGAGCGCACGCCGCTTCGGCCTGTTCGCGCAGCAGCGCGGCTAACGGATTCGGGATACGGCGCGCAACGGCGCTCGCGCGTTTCGCTCGTCGTCTTTGCACTCGACGGCATGTGCGCAAGCGACTTCTGTGGGAGCGACTTCAGTCGCGACGCGCGTTACCGGGGAGGCCCGTCGCGACTGAAGTCGCTCCCACGGTGTTCCCGGCCGGCAATCAGAACGAGAAGCGGGCCGGTCCGCTGGCGCGGCGCAGAACGCGGGCGCATGGCGTAGACAAGGTTTGACCCGAAGGACGCAGCCGCAAGGCCTGCGATGACTTGGTTTGTCTTGAAAGTGTTGCACTGCAAGAAAAAACCGGTTAAAAAAGTGTGAAGCCAGCATTGCAGTGCGCGCTGGAACCACCCCCCTCGTCAACCCGCAGGAGAATTACCGGTGAACAAGATCAAGCTTGGTGTCGCCCTGGCCGTGGCGCTGGCCGCCTCCCCGCTGAGTGCGTTGGCCCAGGACGAGGCTGCTGCCTCGCCGATTACCGGCTCCTATGGCGTGGTCAGCGACTACGTGTTCCGCGGCGTCTCGCAGACCAACGAAGGCCCTGCGTTCCAGGCCGGCCTCACCTACACCTCGCCGTTCGGCCTGTACGTCGGCACCTGGGGTTCCAACGTCGATTTCGGCGCCGGCGACCCTGATTGGGAAGTGGACGGCTTCATCGGCTACAACGTCGATTTCTCCGAGAACTGGAACTTCGACGTGATGGTCAACCGCTACGGTTATCCGGGCGCCGGCAAGTTGAACTACAACGAACTGATCACCAAGACCAAGTTCCTCAAGACCTACTCCTTGACCGTGGCGTATACCGACGACGTCTACAACCTGGACGAGGACAGCTTCTACTACGCGCTGGACGGGAACTGGAGCCTGCCGAACGACTTCAGCATCGGCGCGCACGTCGGCCGCACCACCTATGCCAGCGCGTTGTCGCAGTACCAGGACTACACCGACTACAGCGTCAGCGTCGGCAAGATGGTCGGTCCGCTGGCGTTGAGCGTGGGCTACTACGACACCGACGACAAGGGCAACC
>Ga0105243_10003900_pt1 | contig 11907 bp, 10 predicted proteins | sample KBSM34metaG_FD_81525 | JGI IMG/M metagenome (GOLD analysis project Ga0105243, IMG submission 81525) | Miscanthus rhizosphere microbial communities from Kellogg Biological Station, Michigan, USA - KBS M3-4 metaG | ecosystem: Host-associated > Plants > Roots > Rhizosphere > Soil | place...
ACCAACAAACTGAGAGGTGCCGTCGAGCTCAACAAAGACTTCAATCACCCGTTCCATGTTTCGGTTTCCTTGACGAAGAGATTCGCTTTGGGAGTTTTTCACTTTCCAGGTCGAGCCCCAGTCGATCATGCGATGCATCCGCGATGTCCTCTAGCCGGTCAGTCATTCCCAAGACGAACACCACGGTGGCGATCACCCCAATCGATACACCCGGATCTCCCTTTTCAACTTTTACCAGGGTGGTGCGGCTAATCATGGCGCGCTGAGCCATCGTACTGGTTGAAATGCGGCGACGTTTCCTTGCGTCAGCCAAATCAGCACCTAGTTTTTTCAAGGTCCGCTTGACTGGCAGAGGTAGTGGTTTTAAAGACTGAGATTTCATAATGTTCAGTATGCCTAACGCTACAGCCATTAATGTACAGAATACTGAACGTTCTGACAACCCGATATCTCATACAGGTGGAATCGTCAACTACACGGCGTTCAAGCTGTCGAACAGAGACTTCATCACCCTTCGATTCCTTGACTTCATCTTCGACGGCAGAGGTCAGCGTTCAGGCTTTGAGACTACGCTCGGGAGTTGGACCGTTGGGTGGACGCACCGCTTCTTCGATCTGATCTTATCTTCCGATCAGCGGCTGCTTTCACGCCAAACGGCGGACATTAAGCACTGAAGACAATGAAATGTGGGAAGGAATGGACTGAGAGCGCTTCCGTTGCTGTAATTCAACAATCCAGCTCTTAACAGTGCTCACCATTTCGGACGTACTTCGCTCGGCTGACTTCTTGGCCTCCGAAGTTTTCGATTCGTTTGACTCCTGCTTGTGCTTCCCGTCCAGCCTCCGCTTTAGGATCTTTATTGACGCCTTCATCTTTCGCCTACCTTTTACTATTTCGGTCGTCGTTCTTAGTGGCAGAAAATAATGTGAACGACTTAATCCGTCTCGCTTGCAGTTGCTCGGAACTATCGTGAGTTGCCGGTAGTCTCACTGAACTGTAGGAAGCGCAAGTTCTAGATAACTGGAGCAAAATAGGAGAAGAAGGTTGCTCGGCCTTGAAGGTTTAATGTACCGGCTGGCCGAGTGACCAGGCTCAGGGATCAGGCGATGGCGCAATCAGTGAACGCTTTCAGCTTTTTCATGTTGGCAGGCTAGCAGCCTTAACTACCTTGATGATCGTGGTGAGCACTTGTTTTGAACTCACCCACGCTCAAGAACCGAGTCATACCGCCTTAGCGTCTGCCGGCGACGTCGGCGAAGCAGAGATCTTGTTCCGGCGTATCAGAAGAAATGACTTGAGACGATTCAAGTTTGCCGCGACAGCGTAGCATTCATTGTGGTTGTAAAGCTGTTTGGCCGGTTACTACCCCCAGCGAATACTGAAAACTACGCAAAAGAAACAATTGCACCGCGCTCGCTCGGCGGTTACTACTACCGCATTCTTACCAGATCGAATCAGGGCTTTCGATTAGGTCGAACCATGATTGAGGCAGATTGACGAACGCTCCGGGCTACACAAACGAAGACAAAAGGAGCGACAATACAGTTTACGCTTCCCGCCAAGCCGGCATGAGTCGTGATCAAAGCATACTGCCAGGAGCGGCCTACCTATGCCAGAGCCAAAACTAGTCTCCTTTGATGTGGGTGGACTTATCATCGACACAATTCCCGCGCTAGCCTGGAGCGCGTTGCCCGATGGCTCTGTCGATTTCCTCAATAAGCGTTGGCTGGAATACACGGGTCTCTCTTTGGAGCAAGGACTAGGCCAGGGCGGGCAGGCCGCAATTCATCCCGAAGACCTTGCACGGTTAAGGGACGAGTGGAGAGCGGCCCTGGCGGACGGGAAACAGTTGGAGACTGAGGCACGGGTGCGGCGGACGGACGGAGAATATCGCTGGTTCTTAATCCGTTCCGTGCCCCTGCGTGACGAGAACGGCAACATCGTCAAGTGGTATGGAACGAATACCGACATCGACGACCGGAAGCAAGTGGAGGAGATTCGAACGGCACAGGCACGGCAGGCGGCGGTGCGAGCTGATGTCAGCGCTGCTCTTTCAAAGTCGGCCCACTTGACAGAAATCCTGCGGGGCTCCGCAGAGGCGATCGTTCGCCATCTTGATGCGGCCTTCGCACGAATCTGGACTCTGAACGAAGAGAAAAACATATTGGAACTTCAGGCCAGTGCGGGGATGTACATTCATCTCGATGGCCCACACAGTCGAATCCCACTTGGGAAACTGAAGATCGGACTGATCGCTCAAGAGAAGAAACCGCACTTGACGAATGACGTCCTTAACGACCTGCGCATCAGTGACAAAGGCTGGGCGCAAAATGAGGGAATCGTTGCCTTCGCCGGCTATCCGCTAATTATCGACGACCGCGTAATCGGAGTGATGGCGATGTTCGCTCGTCAACGGCTTTCGGCGTCTACGCTCGACACCTTAGCTTCGGTCGCGGACGCCATCGCGCAGGGCATCGAGCGGAAACGCGCCGCCGAAAGAATCCGGCAAAGCGAGGCCTACTTATCCGAAGCACAGAGATTAAGTCATACGGGTTCCTCGGGATGGAAGTCTTCTACCGGAGAGATCCTTTGGTCAGAGGAATCGTTTCGGATCTTCGAATACGACCAGACCACGAAACCGACCATCGAGTTGATCCTCCAACGGGTACACCCCGAAGATGTCGACCTCGTGGCTCAGACAATTGAGCGAGCGTCGCAGGATGGGAAAGATATTAATTTTGAACATCGATTGTTAATGCCCGATGGTGCGGTCAAGTATATCCAGGTTTTGGCCCATGCAGAGCGAGATCAATCAGGTGATATTGAGTACGTTGGCGCTCTGATGGACATTACTGCCAGGCGGCGAGCTGAGGATGAACTACGTAAAAGCGAGAAGAGGTATCGGGGTCTCCTCGATCTTTCTCCTGATGCGATTTACATGGGGGACGCAGAGGGCAAGCTAGTCTCCGCGAATACCGCTGGTCTCGAGCTGTTGGGGTGCACGGCGCAAGAAGCTGCGGGCATGTCGATGCTTGAGACCTATCTGCCGGAAGAGCTGGCCGCTTTTCGCGAGCGCGTCGAGAAATTGAACGCCGGAGCCCGCCTGCGATACGAGAGAACCTTCGTGCGTAAAGATGCTACGCAGGTGCCCGTCGAAGTTTCAGCGTCCGCCGGCTACGACGGATATTCGCTGGGTCTCATGCGAGACATCAGTGAACGCAAGCACGCCGAGACAAAGTTGCGACGGAGCGAAGCGTACCTTGCTGAAGCGCAGCGATTGAGCCGTACCGGCAGTTGGGCCGGCTCAGCGGATCCTACGGGGAAAACTTATTGGTCGGAAGAGATGTTTCGGATATTTGGATTCCCCGTAGCAGATACTCCGCCATCAAGCGAAGACATTCGCAAGTTCTTTGCTCCAAAGGATTGGGCAAGGATACTCGAACTGTTCGAAACTATACGCCGTACAAAAACCACTTGCGACGGTGAATTCCCGGTGGTCTTACAAGATGGATCAGAGCGAACGATTCGCGTTGTAGGGCATCCTGTGCTCGATGCGTCCGGGGATTTCGTCGAGTTCGTCGGAACAACGATCGATATTACTGAGCAAATCAAGGCCAGGGTTGAGTTGGAGAGGGCCCTGGCCGAGATCAAGAAATCCGAAGATCGACTCCGACTTATTATCGACACGATCCCTACGATGTCGTGGGGCAACCAGCCGGACGGCTCGGCGGAATTTCTCAGCCACAGCTGGCTTGCCTATACAGGACTATCGCTGGAGCAGTCGCGAAATTGGGGTTGGACGGTCGTACTTCATCCTGATGACTCTACAGCGCTAGTGGAGAAGTGGCGCGCGGCTGTGGCGACCGGGAAACCGTTCGAGGCTGAAGCACGATTTCGCAGGGCTGATGGAAAGTATCGCTGGTGCATCTGCCGCGCCGTGCCTCTCCGAGATGAGGCCGGAAATGTTGTTCAGTGGTATGGAACAACTACGGATATTGAAGATCGAAAGCGGGCCGAAGAAGTTGCGCGCAAGGCCCAGGCAGAGCTGGCCCACGTCACGCGAGTGATGACGATGGGGGAACTGGTAGCCTCGATAGCCCATGAAGTGAATCAACCACTTGGGGCCATCGTAACCAATGGCCATGCGTGTGTGCGTCTGCTTTCCCGCGAAGCGCCTGATCTTGATAAGTCGCGCGAAGTTGTTGAGCGAATGATCGAGGACGGTTTGCGCGCCAGCCAAGTGATTAAGCGAATTCGCGATCTCCTGCACAAGACACCTGTTGAAAAGGCACCGGTAAACATCAATGAGACCATTCAGGAGGTAATCGCGTTGGTACATAGCGATGTACTGAGGAGTAAGGTTGAGTTGAAATCCGAATTAGCAGCTCATTTGCCCCCAGTCTTAGGAGATCGGATTCAGTTGCAGCAAGTAATTCTGAATCTGATTCTGAATGCCAGAGACGCAATGAGCGGCGAGCATACCCGCAAGCTGCAAATTACCTCCGAAAGAAATACTACCGGAGCGATTGTGGTTGCGGTGCGTGACACTGGTCATGGGTTTGGGACAGAGAACGCGGAACGAATCTTCGAACCGTTTTTTACTACCAAAGAGGGAGGGATGGGGTTGGGGCTTTCGATTAGTCGAACGATCATCGAGGCACATGGAGGGACGCTGTGGGCTACACAGAACGAAGACAAAGGAGCGACAATAGAATTCATCCTTCCAGGGGCAGCGGTAAGTGCATAGTGAAGAAGCAAAAGGTCTCCTAATCCAGGATCTTCTCTGTGCAACCTCTGTGTCCTGCGTGTCTCTGTGGTTGAACTTGCTCGCGAAAAACTCCTCGATACAAAGCGAGACGGCTCCCGCCTTGTGGTAGCAAGTCGTCAGGTTTTGCAAAGGGATCAGCGCGGCGACCCGGTTGCAATTCTTGAGATCAACAACGACATCACTGGGCGCAAACGGACCGACGATGCGATGCGCGAACAAGCCAGCCTTCTTAGATTAATGTACGATCATTTAGGAACCAACGCACAAACGACTTGCGTCCGTGCTTTGTGACTCGTTGCAGCTTGCAATGCCGACACGAACTAACAAGGGATGCTGATCGCGTGGCATTCGCTGAATCCATAAGCGCTTGCCCCTGGACCACTGTGAGTGAGCCGTTGTTGATCAGCGCACGCACGAAAAAGATAGTTGTCTCAATGAACTGAATATCGCTTATGTGCTGAAACCAGTCCGTAGGTTTTATTCTCAGCCCTCCGCATTACACGCGAAGCTAACAAGGCCAAGGAAATGTAAATACTTGCCGCGATAAAGCCAACAGACACTCACATGCGTTGCCATTGCTTACGGTTTTGACGTTGGGTTCTGTTTTTTCTGGCCAAGTATTGGCCAGTTGGCAAATGGGACCATGTTGAGACTGTGCTGGTAAGTTGTAAATGACGTGAGTTAATGGTGAAGCAGAGGGGGATCGAACCCCTGACCTCCGCATTGCGAATTAGACGACCGGCAAAAACGTAAGTATTTGCCTTTTCGAAAGTTGCAGCCACCGAAGAAAATCAAGGGTTTTGCAGTTCTTTCCCATTCGCTACCAGCGCCTCACCGCGATGTGCTGCGAATTCTGTCCACAAATTGGCCACAAGTTTTTCCTTTTGTCTACCCTGACTTTGGCGCCCTTGAGACGCTAGAAACCTTGAGCCTATTCATCCGGCTTCGCAGTAGACTTTTGGTTTCGTCGTTCTTCCGCCATCTCATGAACGGCTCGGCTGAATCTTTCAGTATGACCGTCGGTTTTCTCCGCGTCTGGTGAAGCTGTCTTGAAGACCTGCCTCCCAGAATTTCTCCTATGTATGTAAACAACTACAGCGGTAATGACGCCCAGGATAATTAAGAAGACAAAAGGCGCACCCCGAGGAGGGTCAGTGCCCGTTGGCGTCAACAGTTCGCCGGAACTTGTGCGTCCACCAGAGGAATTGAGTTCGATATTCCCGACTAATCCCAACCCCGATAGAGGTGGCCCCCAGTCTACTCTTTCAAGGACCCACCGTCCGTCATTATATTGTTTGAGAGTGGCCTTACCTGGTCCGGAATAAGTTGCTTTTCTGCCCGGAAACATTTGCTCCATACTAGGAATCTCTCCGGTCGTGTTCGGTTCAGTTGGACGATACTTGCTCGCTTCAATAATTTGACCTTGAAAGGTAATCGCATACTCAAAGCCTTTGAAGCTCAGATCAGCGATAGCGGCATTCTGCTGAGGTAATTCTTGAACGCCTTTAACGCTAACCTCACCGTCAATCCGCACCTTCCGCAACATCATCTCAACTGCTGCTTCTACATTCGTCTCACTCAGATCTCTGCTAATACAGGATTGACCTATCATGAGAACAAGCAGGAGCGGGATCGATACGAAATTTCTCATAAGTTTCTTCAGCGCCTCGCCCACGTAACCCAGCCTCGTGTCGATTCATCTGCTGTCCATCTTTTCTTAGCACAGAAAGCTACAATTCAGTTGATGAGCGTAATTGAGCGGGCATCATTTCGCCTTTGGGTCCTTAAACCAAGGCGTTAGGAATCCAACGTCTCTCCGACCATGGAGTTTCGTTCTGTCCACAGATCGTTTCCCTGCCTCATTGGCGAAGCCTTGAACACCCGCCCCAGTTAGGAAGAGTAGGCAACCGTTTAGGAATATGAGGAAAACCTGCACTAGACTGGTGAGGGTGTGCGCGGCATAGGCACCCACGAAGGAGATCACCAACGAAACGATGAACCCAAAGAGGATGGAGTCGCGTTTGAGCAAAACGCGGAAAACGTTTGTGAGTACCCACACTGCTCCTGTCGCCCCCGCGAACGTGGCGATAGAGCCAGCAGTGAAAAACTCGTCTGGGATTTTTGGTTCCATAAACTCCTCCGTCAGAAGCTAGTGTAAGGCGTGAGCTTGGCAACGCTGCCGGTTCCTCTGTGGGCCTTTAATTGCAACTCAAAAAAGTCGAGCAGCGGTCGGCCCTCTGCTGCGTACGACGAGCCGTGTTCAGTACCTCCGATTACCATGCCAAACCAGATGCCTAGAGATTCCTCCACGACCCAAGAGCCGGAGTCACCCTCGCGGCTGAAATATTTACTTAGGGGATATGCTATGGTGCCAAAAAAGTAACTCGTCCTGTCGGGTCGTATCTCAAGGTGCGGGAATCGGTAAGCCGACCCACCATTTGAGGGAGGAAGCAATGCGACTTGATTATGGATGAAACCCGGTGGCTCTTTCTTGCGTGGGCTGAATTTGAACACCTTCGATCGACTGTTGACGCTGTGCAGCACAATTTGATCATCTGCGCAGGAGAATTTTCGTTTCCGACCGCCATTGAGCTCCGTGAAGCAAGGAGTTGTCGTACTGATTAAGGCGGCATCAGGCTCGTTTTTAACTCCGGCTGGGACGGATGCATAGGGATTACCCATAATTACTTTTGATCCGCATTGGGAAGACAGAACATGCGCGCAAGTCACTGCGAAGGACTCGTGGTCCTCGACCATACCACCCACAACACCGTCCATCCCCTCGCCAACCTGGCAGCGGCCTGTCAATTTGATCTTTTGACGTGGCGCTAGGTCGACACCTATTCCCAACCACTCGTTGAGCGGTGTGAGTGTGCGGCGGAAGTAGTCCGGATCCGAAGTCTCTATCACGGCTTTCCACGGAAATTTACCCTGCGCCTCAGCCCCTTCGCCTAACGGTTCCAACTTTACCAAGGGGTAGTCATCGGCGGATGCTGTCTCTGTTTTGTTAACTCTTAGGGCTGCGTCCCGCCGTTTTAAGACGACGATAGCATCTACTAACCTCTCAATTAGCAGCAGCTCATCGGCGCCAAGTTGCCATCTGAGACGCGCCATCTGGCCGAAGGCTTCAGACGGGGTGTTGTCCAAGAATGCGCGTTCTACACCCCTAATCTCAGGAGGTATTTCAAGAAACTCGCTTCTTAGGTAGCCCGCGTCGCCAACGTCAGCTAAAGCTGCACGTAGATTAACCCTCCGCTCGTCGGCCCGCCGAGTTGATTCCTCGTAACTCGTATACGGAAGGAACGAGGTGCGCCCCACGTTGACGGGGTGCACTCCTAAGCGCTCGGCTATACGCCTCACCAAGTCGCTTAAACGACGTGGCTTATCGTCGTCCGGTCGAGGTGACGTCGCACTCATTATTTACCTCATGCTTGAGTTGAACTGCGCCCGTGCGTCTCTCTAAGTTAATAATTTGAGCGTAACTGACAGATGAGAGACTTGAGTGACAGATTCCCGTGACAGTAAGAGGAAAAAAGCGTGGGCAATCTACCCCCGACCGCGAGAAGTGTCAAGAAGTTTATTCTCACGGTGTCGTGACTAGATAACACAGCCCCCGAAACCCGAAAAGCTGTTGGGACATCCACCCGAAACGGGACCTCCACCGGATGCGAGAAACGTTCGAGGACCGGCAAGGCTGATTTGACCTTGACCTAACGATGCGCCTCTTAGGTTTGACCATATCTACTAACACTATCGCGGATTGCAGCCGTCACGATTAGCTCACTCTACATCTATAAGCGCCTCTTTCCATTTAACTCCGACACAGTTTCCCCCCAAACCTAAACGCCCGTCCGCCTGGACCACTAGTTTTCTGAAATGAGAGCGGAAAGTGTTCTTGCTTCTATTCGGGTGCAAAGAGGAGACTCACAATGAGATTTATTCTTGGCGTTCTGTTGGGTTATTACATGCGAGGCAAAAAGCGCTTGCTGATAATTACGCTTACGGTGTATATCGGCCTTATCATCATGTGCTCTGTGGTTGTTCCCGCAATCGCTCTTTCCTTGCTTGGGCTTTCTGTGATGCGCGAACGAGCTTCACGACCTCCACAAACATCGGTTCCCGTGGTCGTAGGCGCGAACTACAACACAGCACAGATCAAATTGCGCGACGCGAATCTGAAGATCCGTGTTCTTGCCACGCGGCATGATCCGCAGTTTGAACCGGGGATTATCATCGCTCAGACCCCTCAAGGCGGCGAGCGTGTAGATTGCGGCACTGTGATCGGAGTGACATTGAGCGCCGAAGATCCGTGGCGCTGATTGATTCAACCTGCCTAATGAATAGCAGCCTAGTGATCATTTTGACCGACTCTCTTTCTTCCGGCGTCGTCGGCGTCGGATCGGCGTTCGCATCTTGAGCAAATCAGGATGTTTAGTCTCAATTAGCTTTGCGAGGGACTGACGGTTGACTCCAAGTAATTTTGCGGCGTGCGTTACTTTCCCATCGACCTTAACCAGTGTCTCACTGATCAGATCATGCTGATACCTCAGAGTTTCTTCGTACAAGTCAATGCGTTTGTTGAATAGAACCTCAAGCGGATTAGCTGGCAATTTAGTTCGGGTCGAGCCGATTTTCTTTTCTATTGATCTGAGTCTTGGCTTTACGTCTGGACTGTCACTGCTTGCTAACCACTCTCTCGCCTGTCCAAAAGCAACAGATCGAAGCTCAGGTGTAAGAGTATCTAGTTCCTCAATCATTGCGAGCGCAGCAAGTCCGGCTCGATTCAATGATCCGGCGTTGTGCGCGATCTCAATCGCTTCTTGAAAAATGAATTGAGCACGTTGCGGTTCGCGCATCCGAGCCAAAGCGATCCCTTGATTCACCATAGTCTCAGCTAGAAAGCATTGTCGTCCAGCTTTCTCGAAACCTCGTGCGGCACGACTGGCGGTCCATTCAGCTTCTTCATATTTTCCCTCTGCCATGAAGACCTGAGCGAGCGTGTCGTCAATTTGAGCGACTCTTACTTTGTCTCCTACACGGACCATTAAACGGCGGGCTTGCTCTAGGTAAGCGTGTGCTTCCGTAAACTGACCACGTTCACGCAGCACGTTGGCGATATTGTTCTTGACGAGAACGCGAAAGGAAGGATGCTTTGCGAGTCTGAACTCTTCATCCGCTAAGTGATATTGCTGAATCGCGCGTTGAAAATAATTAAGGCGCTTTTTTGAAGCTCCTATGGCTCTAAGGGTGATGCCGAGTTGATTGTGATAAACGCCTTTGATTGTATGGTTGGTAATTCTTTCAAACAAGGGCGCGTTCAAAGTAAGAATTTTTAGAACCTCGTTGTAGCGCGACTCTGCCCACTCAACGGAGGACAATATGAGTAAGGCGTTAGCTTGGGCAGGCCCGCCAGTAGTTAATCGTTCGAGCGCTTTATTTAGCAAGATGCCAGCTGTTTCGTTATCGCCTACTCGCCAGTAACACTGCGCGAGTTCGGCTCGTGCCTCTGCAACCTTCCTTATGTCACCGAGTTCTTCATACAGTCTAATGCTCTCGCTAATCAAATCTCGTGCATATTCGTTGTCTTTCTGAATCTCACGCTGACCGCCAAGCCAACCTGTAAGAATGCCTGCGACCAAGAGCACGCGAGGAGCAAGATCCTCACGCAGCCCGTTAGTGTCAGGCCGACTCCCGATCCCTTTCCAGAGCGGGAACATTGCCTCACGCGCAGCCTCATATTCGCCTCTGTCTTTTAGTTCTAATGCCGTCCGGCATATGAGTTCAGCTTCGTCGTTCTGATCAAGGTGAGCGGTATCGAGCTTCGGAGAGGTAGTTCGCATGAGAAATCGAAACTTTCGGGAAAGATATGAAGGCACACCGATAGTAATGCGCGTTACTCATGCTCTGCAAGAAACGTTGCATGGGTTTTAGTTCTGTTCCCGTTCTTTTCTATGTAAGAATTGTGGCATCTTTTTCAACGTCTAACAGGACCACAAGGAGCAGAACACCTATGAAAAAAATTGCAATCGCAGTAGTGCTGATGTGTGCACTATCGACTTCGATTCTCGCTGGTGACATTCCGCTTACTGGCAAGTCTGCGCCGCCACCGACGCCACCACCAGCAACATCGAGCACGACCAGCACGTCGAGCAGTCTGCTTGTTAGTGTGATACTCACGATCATCAGCCTGAGATAGACCACTAACGCTCCATCTAGGACGAAGCACGCTGGTCATCGGCGGCTAGGGAGAAGTGTGTGCCGATTTTATGTAACGATGGTGGCACCACTCACCTCACAGCCTTCTCTCGTTGCTTCTTGCAATCTACAACTTGCCGAAGCAACAATTCGCGCACCTCGCATTGGGGGGACGAGCTTGCTGGCCCTGTGCTGCTGTATTCACCACGTTTCCACTCCAGCGCAAGCGTTGCGCTGGCGCTGATCGACGTGAATCAGCGAGGGAGCATAGGGCCAGCGGCAGAAACCACCTTGCGGCAAACAAGGGGCTCGAATAGTGAGCGAGTCCTTTGGGGCATGGATTGAAACTCTCCACTCGCTGTGTTGACTTCAGTCCATGCCCGCATCTTTTTCTCCACCGATGAAAAGTGATCTGCGGTGCCTGCCGTACTGGAGGGCGGTACGGTTCAGGTACATACCCGTTACAGGTCCATTCATCGGGAAGTCCTTACGCTTCATCGGCGGCTTGGTGGGACCGCCTGAATAAACGTAAGGCAAGGCGCTTGCGAAGCCCAGGGATCGCCCAGTATCGCAAGGGCCTTTTTGTGGGGCATGGATTGGAATCTCAGCCGTCCATGCCCCCAATCTGATCTACGGTGTAATGAAAATGTCGATCAGAATAAATCTCGATCTCGAACCGGAGTATGAAGCGTTCGTTAAAGAGTGGGCCGACAAACTGGGCATACCTCTATCGGAGCTTATGCGGCGCGTGGTACATGAGACCTGCAACGGCTACCGATACGACGAGAAGATTCCTGACTACTTCCCACTTGAAAGAAAGCCGGATTGGAAAAGACTGGACCGAAGAAGGGATAGGCGAAAGAAACGTGCAGCGGCACGACTCAACTAAGGCATCCTTTCCCTCGCCCTCGCCCACAATGAGCACTGAAAAAGGTCACAACCTC
>Ga0105243_10003903_pt1 | contig 11903 bp, 11 predicted proteins | sample KBSM34metaG_FD_81525 | JGI IMG/M metagenome (GOLD analysis project Ga0105243, IMG submission 81525) | Miscanthus rhizosphere microbial communities from Kellogg Biological Station, Michigan, USA - KBS M3-4 metaG | ecosystem: Host-associated > Plants > Roots > Rhizosphere > Soil | place...
CGCTCGCCATGGGGAACATGACCGGGGCGATGGTGTTCCAGTCGGCGTTCCCAGTCACGATCGGGCTGCTGTTCACCCCGTGGGAGCTTCACAGCGAGGCGCTGGTGGCCGCGGTGGTCGCGCTGCTGGCAGGCTCGGTGCTGTACCTGACGCTGCGGTTCCGCGGCCGCTTGACCGCACCCGTGCTGCTGATCCAGGGCGTGTTCTACGTGGCCTACGTCGGGTACGTGCTGACGAAGCTCTGACGCACGCTACGGAGCGGGCTGCGCGAGCGCCGGGATGTTCTTCTGGAGGATGTACCCGTCCTTGGCGAGGTCCTGCCACAGCGCCTGGTTGTCGGGTGAAAGGTCCACGATGCTCTGCGTCCCTTGCATCAGGGGGGTCCCGAGCGCGACCAGGTTGGTCACACGGGTGGCTGGGATCGACTGCGCGAGACCGGCGAGCTTGATCAGCTCGTCGATGGGGACCGTGGTCTGGACGGTCCGGAGGCCCGCGCCGAGCCAGTCGTAGAGGCGGGTCGGATCCTTCGCGTACTCGTTGCGGAATTGCGTGAGCGCGCTCTTGAGCACGACGCCCTGGTTGAGCGAACGGTCGAAGTCTCCCTGGGGGAGCGAGTGCCGGGTACGCGAGTAGCCGAGCAGCTCCTGCCCAGTCATCCGGTGCAAGCCGGAGGCGAACGTCTGCTTGTATCCGACCACCGAGTACGGCACGTCGACCTCGAGGCCGCCGATCTGGTTCACAGCCTGCGTCACTTGCTGGAAGCCGGTGAGCACGTAGTAGTCGAACTTGATGCCGGTGAGGTTCTCGATCGTCTGCATCTCGGCCTCGGGACCGCCCACTGGCATCGCCGCGTTGATCTTGTCCGTGCCGCCGGTGGACAGCGGCACGTAGGAGTCGCGCGGGATGCCGAACAGCGTGGCGCGGTGTTCCGCCGGGTTGATGCCGAGGATGTGGATCGAGTCGGAGCGACCCTTGTCCATCGGGGTCACGCCGGGGCGCGAGTCCGAGCCCATCAGCAGGATGAAGATCGGGGTGGTGCCGTCGAGCGAGGGCGTGAAGTCGGCGTGCGCCTGCTCGAGTTTGAACAGGGGCGTTGCCTGCGCCGCGGTGCCGTTGCCGATGGTGGCGGCGACCGTGCCGCCGATCCATGCGGACAGCCCGAGCACGACTGCCAGGAGCTTCTTGATCATGACGTGGCCTCCGATGCCGACGCGGAGGCCGACGGTGCCTTGTGGGGTTTCTCTTCGCGATCGACGTGGAAGGATTCGATCTTCCAGTCGCCGTTGCCGTCGGGCACGAAGAACAGCGTGCCGGTGACGGTGACCTTCGACTTGGTCGTGCCGTCGCTGTTGGCGGCGGTGCCCTTGAAGGTGAACTCGGCCGCCGCGCGGGTCACGTTGAGGTTGCCGTCGATCAGGGCCGTGACCTTGATCGTGTTGCCCTTCTTGTTGGGCGTGAACGTGTCGAACTGATCGGACGCGCTCTTGCCGAGCGTGAGCGTGTCGACGTTCGGCTCGACCTGCGCCTTCGCGTCGTCGGTGAAGAAGTCGTTGATCGATCCGGCGTCGCCCCAGCCATCGGGGTTCACGTAGCCGGCCTGGAGGAGTTGGGCGGTGGACTTCTCGATGGTGGGCAGCGCGTGCTTCGCGGCCTTCTCGAGCTTCGCCTTGGCGAGGTGCGCCTGGAGCGCCTCGTACTTCGGCTGCGCCTTCGAGAAATCGAACGTCGGAACCGGCGGCTCGCTCGGACCGATGATGCTGCTGAGGGGGCTGCCCTCGCCGCGGCCGAACAGGAACCACAGACCGGCGATCACGACGAGCGCGACGATGATGCCGACGACGACGCGGCGGCGAGCTACCGTCGATCGATCGGCGGTCTTCTGGGCTCGCTCGGGCGACGGCGGTGCGGTGTCCCGCAGGGGGGTTTTCTCGTTGGCCAAAGCCCGTCGAGGCTACCAGCCGACCCCAGGGATCTTGGTAACCGGTTCATGACGAAGCTGTAACGCTTGGGCACACCGCGGGGCGGCCGACGGGGTAGCCTTGCGCCGGTTCCGAAGGTGTGCCGGGAAGACTGGTCGGCGGAAGGATCGGTCCGTGCCCGAACACCGTGACGACTCGCCCGGTCGCCGGCGACGGCGCGTGCCGCTCGTCCAGCCACTTCAGGAGTTCCTCCGCGAGTCGACCTCGTCGAGCTGGGTGCTGGTGGCCGCCGTGGCCGTGGCGCTCGTATGGGTGAACTCGCCGTGGGGCGCGAGCTACGACCGACTGTGGTCCACGCCCCTCGTCGTGCACGTCGGCGGCCTCACGATCGGGAGCGACCTCGCGTTCTGGATCAGCAGCGGCCTGATGACCTTCTTCTTCCTGGTGGTCGGGCTCGAGATCAAGCGCGAGGTCACGATCGGGGAGCTCCGGCGGCCCCAGGCCGTGGCGCTTCCGGCGATCGCCGCGGTCGGCGGCATGGTCGTGCCGGCGCTCCTCTATCTGGCGATCGCGCACGGTCCGGCGGGCCGTGGCTGGGGCGTTCCGATCGCGACCGACATCGCGTTGGCGTTGGGCGCGCTCGCCCTCGCCGCCCGGCACGCGCCCGCGGCGTTGAAGCCGTTGCTCCTCACGCTCGCGATCGTCGACGACATCGGGGCGATCGTCGTGATCGCGCTCTTCTACTCACATGGTGGCCGGCCGCTGGCGCTCGTTGCGGCGCTGCTCGTCGTCGCGGCGGTGATCGTGCTCGAGTGGCTGCACGTTCGTGCAACCGTGGTGTTCATCGGCCTCGGCGTCCTGCTGTGGGTCGCGTGCGATCAGGCGGGCATCCATCCGACGATCGCGGGCGTCGTGATGGGTCTGCTGACACCGGTGCATGCGCGGCCGGACGAGGAGGTCGCGCCGCTGGCTCGCACCGAGCACCTGCTGTTGCCGTGGACGAGCTTCCTGATCGTCCCGTTGTTCGCGCTGTCGAGCGCGGGCGTGCACCTCTCGCCGGCGACGGTCTCCGCCGCGCTCGGCGGCGTGGTCGCGGCCGGTGTCTTCGTCGGACTGGTGATCGGCAAGCCGATCGGGGTGGTCGCAGCGAGCCTCCTCGCGAGGCGGACCGGCGTCGGCGAAGCGCCCGCCGAGGTCGGCACGCGTGCGCTCGTCGGTCTCGGGGCGACGGCGGGGATCGGCTTCACCGTCGGCCTGTTCATCGCCGAGCTGGCGTTCCCCGCCGAGCCGTTGTTGCTCGCCGAGGCCAAGATCGGGTTGCTGACCGCATCGGTCGTTGCTGGCGCCCTCGGCTACGCCGTGCTGCGCGGCTCCGATCGGTCGACGCGCTCCGACCCGCGGTGAGGATCCGCGACGAGCATGACGTCGCCGGTGTGTTTCAGGCGACGGCTCTTCCGGCGACGACCCCGAGCGTCGCGGAGCCGACCTTCCGCTCCACCAGCAGCGCGAACGTCACGCCGAGGACCCGCTGACGTTGATCACCATCGTGCCCCACCGGAACGACGGGAAGCGATGGCCGAACCACGCGCCGATGCCCCAGCGGGCGAGCGCGCCGAGCGCGACCGCAAGGACCGTCCGCATGCGCTGCATCGTAGCTGTGGTGGCGCCGTGCGCAGCCCTACTTCCGCAGGTCAGCTATCACGAGGTCCGGTATCCTTCTCCGGTCCTTGACCCCCGAGGCCCTGACCTCGGGGAGCGTTGATTCCAATGGGAGGTTCGATGGTCGGTTGGCTTGCCCAGGAGGGCGGCACGATCGAGGCCGTGTTCGGCAGCTCCGAGAAGGCCGCATTGTGGGTCATCCTCGGTATCTCGATCGTTGCGCTGCTGTTCGCGTGGTACCTGGTCCGGGAGGTGTTGTCGGCGCCGGAGGGCACCCCCAAGATGCGCGAGATCGCGCAGGCCATCCAGGAGGGCGCGAAGGCCTACCTGTCCCGCCAGTTCCGGACGCTCGCCGTGTTCCTGGCCGTGCTGACGGTGGCGCTGTTCTTCCTGCTTCCGGCGCCGTCGAACGCCGAGCACTCCGAGTTCTCGATCAAGTTCGGGCGGTCGCTCGCGTTCATCCTGGGGGCTGGGTTCTCGGCGATCACCGGGTACGTGGGCATGTGGCTCGCCGTCCGGGCCAACGTCCGCACCGCGAATGCCGCGCGTGAGAACGGGCTCCGCAAGGCGATGCGGATCGCGTTCCGCGCCGGCGGTGTCGCCGGGATGTTCACGGTCGGGCTCGGACTGCTGGGCGCCGTGGTCATCTTGATCATCTACAAGGGCGACGCGACGGCCGTGCTGGTCGGCTTCGGGTTCGGCGGCGCGCTGCTCGCGATGTTCATGCGCGTCGGCGGCGGCATCTTCACCAACGCGGCCGATGTCGGCGCCGACCTGGTCGGCAAGGTCGAGCAGGGCATCCCCGAAGACGACCCGCGCAACGCGGCGACGATCGCCGACAACGTGGGCGACAACGTCGGGGATTGCGCCGGCATGGCGGCCGACCTGTTCGAGTCCTCCGAGATCACGCTGATCGCCTCGCTGATCCTCGGCGCGGCGGCCTACGCCGGCTCGCCGAAGGGCGCGATCATCGGCGTGATGTTCCCGCTATTCGTGCGTGCCGTGGGCGTGATCACCTCGATGATCGGGATCGTGGCGGTGGCGCCGCGCTCGGAGGAAGAGCACGGCATGCGCGCGATCAACCGCGGCTTCTTCATCTCGGCCGCGATCTCGGCCGCCGCCGCGTTCGTGATCTCCGGGATCTACATGGACTCGTACAAGCCCGCGATCGCGGTGCTGATCGGTCTGGTCTTGGCCTCCGTGATCCAGAAGATGACCCAGTACTTCACCGACACGAAGTTCAAGCCGGTGCAGGAGATCGCGGCCGCGACCGTGACCGGCCCGGCGACGACGATCCTGTCCGGATTCTCGATCGGGCTCGAGTCGACCGTGTGGTCGGCGCTCGTGATCGGCGCCGCGATGATCGGCTCCTACTTCCTGGGCGACAACACGAGGGAGTCGCTCTACTTCATCTCCCTGACCGGTATGGGGATGCTCACCACGGTCGGCGTCATCGTCTCGATGGACACCTACGGCCCGATCTCGGACAACGCGCAGGGCATCGCGGAGATGTCGGGCGAGTTCGAGGGCCGGCCGGCGGAGATCCTTGGAGGGCTGGACGCGATCGGCAACTCGACGAAGGCGATCACGAAGGGGATCGCGATCGCCACGGCGGTGATCGCGGCCACGTCGTTGTTCGGCTCGTTCGCCGAGGCCGTGTTGAAGGCCGACGCGTCGCTCGCGATCAACGGTGAGTTCCCGATCCGCGTCGACCAGCCGAACGTCCTGGTCGGGCTGCTGATCGGCGGCTGCGTCGCGTTCCTGTTCAGCTCGCTCGCGATCCGTGCGGTCGGTCGGGCGGCGGCCCAGGTCGTGGTCGAGGTACGCAACCAGTTCCGCGACCACCCCGGGATCATGGATTACACCGAGAAGCCGGACTACGGCGCGGTGGTCGACATCTGCACGCGCACCTCGCTGCGCGAGCTGATGACCCCGGGCCTGCTCGCGTTGCTGGCTCCGATCATCTGCGGGTTCTTCCTCGGTCCCGAAGCGCTCGGCGCATTCCTGGCCGGGGCGATCCTCACGGGTCAGCTGCTCGCGGTGATGCTCTCGAACGCAGGCGGCGCGTGGGACAACGGCAAGAAGTTCATCGAGGAGGGCCACTACGGCGGCAAGGGCTCGGAGAGCCACAAGGCCGCGGTGATCGGCGACACGGTCGGCGACCCGTTCAAGGACACGGCCGGTCCCGCGCTCAACCCGTTGATCAAGGTGATGAACCTGGTGGCGCTGTTGATCGCGTCGGTGATCGTCACGCACACGGACGACACCGCACTTCGCGCGGGGATCGTGATCGTCTCGGCGGTCGTGCTCGGCGCGATGATCTGGGTGTCGAAGAGCCGGGAGTCGGGTCTCGAGGGCGACGTCGAGCGGGCGAAGGCCAGCGCGACCGCGGCGTAGTCGATGGGTCCGCTCCGCCGCTGGCTCGATCGACTGACCGAGTCCGACGAGTCGCGCCTGGACACGGAGATCCGCGAATGGGCGGAGGCGGTGCCCGGGTCGGTGCGGATCGGCGACGCGCAGCCGCGTGAACGCGTGAAGATCGCGGGGGTGATCCGTCGGCTCACGGTCCTCCCGATGCAGGGCAACGAGTCGCTCGAGGTCGTGATCTCCGACGGGACCGGCGAGGTGTCGATCCAGTTCATGGGCCGGCGCGCGATCCGCGGGCTCACGCTCGGGACCCGCGTGGTCGTCGAGGGCGTGATCGGGGAGCAGCACGGGCGGGTCCTGATGATGAACCCGCGCCTCGAGCTCACCATCTGAGTTCGTTCGAGGAGGGCGGTCGCCGTGGATCTTGGTGGGAACCCGCGACCCCACGAGCCGGAGATCCTGCCGCGGCCCGAGGAGCCGTCCCCCGGTTCCGTTCGGCCTTCCCGCGCGTTCTGGATAGGGGCAGGCATCGTCGGCGCCGTGCTCATCGCGTCGTTCGGCTATCAAGCTCTGTGGGGTTCGAGCCGCGCCCCGGCTTCGCTCTGTCAAGGCATCACGACGTTGCACAACGCGATCGATGCTGCGCAGAACGGTTCGCTCAGCGGTGAGGAGCTTGCGACCCGGCTGATCGATGCCAAGAACGAACTCGCGGCTGCCGGCACCCTCGAGGCATCTCAGGTCGGAACGTGGGCCTCCGTGGAGCTTCCACTACTTGAGGCAGGACTCAACAGAGCGATCGACGATGCCCGTCGTGGGGGAACTGCGTCTCGTCAACTGGCTCAGGTTCAGGTCCACCTGATCGACGCGCCCCACTGTTAGCGGTCACCGCCTGCTTCAGTGCGTGCACGACTGACCACCCTTGATCGATCAAGGGCAGCGATCCGGAGGGGCGCACTTGTCGTAGCGCAATGATCATCGACGTACGCTGCATGCATGACTGAGGGCCACGGGCGTGGGGTCGAGTCGGTCGAGTCCCTGATCGGGCGTGCGGTCGCACCCGAGCCGTCGGCGCCGCCGCAGTGGACCCGCGGTGAGGCCCGGGCCGCGAAGGCGGCCCCTCTGCGGATCTATCTCGGCGAGGCACCGGGTGTCGGCAAGACCTACGCGATGCTCTCCGAAGGCCGGCGCCGGGCCGAGCGTGGCACGAGGGTGGTCATCGCCTGCGTCGAGACATACGGCCGGCCGCGCACGCTTGAGATGCTCCAGGGTCTGGAGACCGTCGCCGAGCGCGAGATCGAGTATCGCGGCACGACCTTCGACGAGATGGACACCGACGCCGTGATCCAGCGCGACCCCGAGATCGCCCTCGTCGACGAGCTCGCACATACGAACGTGCCCGGCGCGCGGCGGGGCAAACGCTGGGAAGACGTGGTCGACCTGCTCGCCGCCGGCATCGAGGTGATCACGACGGTCAACATCCAGCACCTCGAGAGCCTGAACGACGTCGTTGCGGATGTGACCGGCGTTCGCCAGCGCGAGACGGTTCCCGACTGGGTGGTCGAGCTGGCGGACCAAGTCGAGTTGGTCGACATGTCACCCCACGCGCTCCAACGTCGGATGCTCCACGGGAACGTCTATCCCGATCCCGCCAAGGCGGAGCTCGCGCTGCAGCGCTATTTCACGACGGACAACCTCACGGCGCTTCGCGAGCTCGCGTTGATGCGCGTCGCGAACCAGGTCGACGAGACCCTCCTGTCACGATGGTCGAAAGGCCGGACCCCGGAGACTCGCGAGCGCATCCTCGTGTGCGTCGGCGATCAGACGTCGGCGGACGATCTCGTGCGGCGCGGTGCGCGGATCGCCCAGCGGGCGCGTGGCGACTTCCTGGTGGTCCACGCCCGTGAGCGCACCGAGCCGGAAACCACCGCGTGGCTCGTCGAGCTCAAGCAGCTGGTGGCAGACCTGGGCGGTGAGCTCCTGGTGATCGACGACGAGGATCCGGTGGCGGGCGTGTTGAACGTCGCCTACACGCAGTTCGTCACGCAGCTCGTGGTCGGCGAGTCGAGCCGCTCACGCTGGCAGGAGATCTTGCGTGGGTCGTTCGTGACCGAGCTGATCCGTCAGGCTACGAACGTCGACATCCACGTCATCGCGCGACATCAGCGGTGATCCCGCGCGGCCCGAGCCCGCGGACGATGCGCTTCCCCTCGCGGCGATCGCCCGCGAACAGCACCCGGTCCCGCGCGTCCACGACGTCGAGCGCCTCCGCGATGGAGCCGACGAGGAACGCGTCGAAGACCACGCGGTGTTCACGAGCGAGCTCGAGCGCCTGATCGACGGCGCTGGATTGGGCGGCGGTCATCGGCCAGCCGACGGTGATGATGACGACGGCCATCGACCCGTCCACGTCTGCGGGGTACAGCCGTGGGGCCTCGGTCAGGTTGCGGCACACGACCAAGACGGTGCGCTGCAGGGCGGTGGTCACGTTCGTGGGGCCACCTCCTGCAACGCGATGTTGAGCTCGAGCACGTTCACGCGCGGTTCGCCGAGGAACCCGAGCGTCTTCTCCGCGGTGTGCGCGTCGATCAGTCGCATCACCTCGTCGGGCGGGAGCCCACGAACGGAAGCGATGCGCGGCGCCTGGAAGCGCGCGGCGGCGACCGAGATGTCGGGGTCGAGGCCGCTGCCCGATGCGGCCAGCAGGTCGACCGGGATGTCCGCCGTCGTGAGTCCCGGCGTGTACGGCGACTCCAGCTTGAGGATCGCGGTGGCGCGGGACTCGATGTCGTCGGCCAGCTGCTGCGACCGTGGCCCGAGGTTGGTCCCCGACGACGTGGCGGCATCGTTCTGCACGGCTGATGGCCGCCCGTAGAACCACTGCGGGCCCGTCCATCGCTGACCGATCAAGGCGCTGCCGACGGGTTGCCCGGCCACGTCGACGAGGGAGCCATTCGCGTCGTGGGCGAACGCGACCTGCCCGATCCCGGTCATGACAAGCGGGTACGCGATCCCAGTGACCGCTGCCAGCAGCAGCGTGGCGCGCAGCGCGCGGAGTGCCGTGCGCATCACGGGAAATGCACCCCCGTGAGGAGGATGTCGATCAGCTTGATGCCGATGAACGGCACGATGATCCCGCCGAGCCCGTAGATCAGCAGGTTGCGGCGCAGCAGACCCTCGGCGCCGACTGGCCGGTACCGCACGCCGCGCAGCGCGAGCGGTACCAACAGCACGATGATCAGCGCGTTGAAGATGACTGCCGATAGGATCGCTGACTGCGGTGACGTGAGGTGCATCACGTTCAAGCGGTCGAGCGCCGGATAGGTCGCGACGAACATCGCCGGGATGATCGCGAAGTACTTGGCGACGTCATTCGCGATCGAGAACGTCGTCAGCGCGCCGCGCGTGATCAGCAGCTGTTTGCCGATCTCGACGATGTCCATCAGCTTCGTCGGGTTCGAGTCCAGGTCGACCATGTTCCCGGCCTCCTTCGCGGCCGATGTGCCGGTGTTCATCGCGACGCCGACGTCGGCTTGCGCGAGCGCTGGGGCGTCGTTGGTGCCGTCGCCGGTCATCGCGACGAGCACGCCGCCCTCCTGCTCCTTCTTGATCAGCGCCATCTTGGTCTCGGGCGTCGCTTCGGCCAGGAAGTCGTCGACCCCCGATTCCTGCGCGATGGCGGCGGCGGTGAGCGGGTTGTCGCCGGTGATCATCACCGTGCGGATCCCCATGCGGCGGAGCTGGTCGAACCGTTCGACCAATCCGTCCTTGATGATGTCTTTGAGCTCGACAACGCCCAGCGGCACTCGATCTTTCGCGACCGCGAGGGGGGTGCCGCCGGCGCGCGAGATGCGCTCGACCGCCTCGTCGAGCTCCGGCGGGAGGTCGCGCCCCGACCAGCCGCGAACCGCGTCGACAGCCCCTTTGCGGATCTCGCTGCCCTCGACGTTCACGCCGCTCATCCGCGTCTGGGCGGTGAACGGCACGAACTCGGCGTGCGCCTCCATGAAGTCGTGTTCGCGCAGGTTGAACCGCTCCTTCGCGAGCACCACGATCGAGCGGCCCTCAGGTGTCTCGTCCGCGAGCGACGCGATCTGCGCGACCTCGGCGAGCTCGCGTTCGTCGACGCCGGGCGCCGGGATGAACGCGACCGCGCGACGGTTCCCGAGGGTGATCGTGCCGGTCTTATCGAGCAGGAGTGCGGAAACGTCGCCGGCGGCTTCGACCGCCCGTCCGCTCATCGCAAGCACGTTCCGCTGCACCAGCCGGTCCATCCCTGCGATCCCGATCGCCGACAGCAGGCCGCCGATCGTCGTCGGGATCAGACAGACGAACAGCGCGATCAGCATCGCGTCGCTCACCCGATTGCCCGCGTAGATGGCGAAGGGCTGCAGCGCCACGACCACCATCAGGAAGATGATCGTGAACTTCACGAGCAGCAGCGATAGCGCGATCTCGTTCGGTGTCTTCTGGCGCTCGGCGCCCTCGACCAGCCGGATCATCCGGTCGATGAACCCCTCGCCTGGCTCGGCCGTGATCGAGATCTTGATCCAGTCGGAGAGCACCTTCGTGCCGCCGGTCACGGCCGAGCGGTCACCGCCCGACTCGCGGATCACCGGCGCCGATTCGCCGGTGATCGCCGACTCGTCGACCGACGCGATCCCCTCGACGATCTCGCCGTCACCGGGGATCAGCTCGCCCGCGGAGACCATCACAAGGTCACCGGCACGGAGGTCGGAGGCCGGCACGGTCTCCTCGCTGCCATCGGCCATGAGGCGTCGTGCGATGAGATCTGTGCGCGTGCGCCGAAGCGTCTCGGCCTGCGCCTTGCCGCGACCCTCAGCCATCGCTTCGGCGAAGTTCGCGAACAGCACCGTGAACCACAGGCCGAGCCCGATCGCGGTGTCGAACGCGACGGGTCCACCGCTGACGGCGTCGGCAACGATCCGGATCGTGACCACGGCCGACACGACCTCGACCACGAAGATCACCGGGTTGCGAAGCAGTGTGCGCGGGTTCAGCTTGCGGAAGCTGTCCACGATCGCCTGCCGAACGATCAGGCCCTCGAACAGGGGCTTGGCCTTGGCCGTCGTGGTGGTCGCGGGCTCGAGTTGCGGAGGAGCGACGACCGTCATCTCAGCTCAGTCCCTTCTGCAGATGCTCGACGATCGGACCGAGCGCGAGCGCCGGCAGGAACGTCAGCGCGCCGATGATCACGATCACGCCGGTGAGCAGGCCCGCGAACAGCCCGGTGTCGGTTCGCAGCGTCCCCGCGGTGAACGGGACGGTGCGCTCCTTTCCGACGCTCGCGCCGAGCGCCAAGGCTGCGATCAGCGGGACGAACCGGGCGACGAGCATCGCGATGCCGCCGGTGACCGTGTAGTACGGCGAGCTCGCGGTGAGCCCAGCGAACGCCGAGCCGTTGTTGTTCCCCTGCGACAGGTACGCGTAGAGGATCTCGCTGAAGCCGTGCGGCCCTGTGTTGAGCGGTCCCGCGAGCCCGGACGGCGTCACCACCGCGATCGCCGTGAACGCGAGCGCGACCAGGAACGGCACGAGCACCGCGATCACGACGATCTTGACCTGGCGGGCGCCGATCTTCTTGCCGAGGTATTCCGGCGTGCGTCCGACCATCAAGCCACCGATGAACACGGCGATCACGACGTAGAAGACCATCCCGTAGAGGCCGCTTCCGACGCCTCCGAAGATCACTTCGCCGATCGCGATGTTGAACATCGGGGCGAGGCCGCCCAGCGGTTGGTACGAGTCGAGCATCGAGTTGACGCTGCCGTTGGACGCGTCGGTCGTGGTCACGGCCCAGAGCGACGACTCGTCGGACCCGATCCGGACCTCCTTGCCTTCGAGGTTCGGCGCAGTCGCGGATACACCGGCCGCCTGCATCGCCGGTGTCTCCGTCCGCTCACCCGGGACGGTGAGTACGAGCCCTGCCACCAGCAGGAC
>Ga0105243_10003907_pt1 | contig 11896 bp, 10 predicted proteins | sample KBSM34metaG_FD_81525 | JGI IMG/M metagenome (GOLD analysis project Ga0105243, IMG submission 81525) | Miscanthus rhizosphere microbial communities from Kellogg Biological Station, Michigan, USA - KBS M3-4 metaG | ecosystem: Host-associated > Plants > Roots > Rhizosphere > Soil | place...
ACGATGCCGGCGGCGCCTTCGCCGCCAGCGGCCAGGTCGACGACGGCCTGCTGCAGCGCTTGCTGGCCGATCCCTGGTTCGCGCTGGCCCCGCCCAAGAGCACCGGGCGCGAACAGTTCCACCTGCGCTGGGTGGATGCGCTGCTGGAGCCCACCGCGCATCCTGCCGCGGCGGTGCAGGCGACCTTGCTGGAACTGACCGCGGCCACCGTGGCCGACGCGCTGCTGGCGCAGCAGCCGGCGACCCGGCAACTGCTGGTCTGCGGCGGCGGCGTGCACAACCCGCTGTTGCTGGCGCGGCTGCAGGCACGGCTGCCGGGCGTGCAGGTGCTGTCCACGCAGGCGCTTGGCCTGGATCCGGACTACGTGGAAGCGATGGGCTTCGCCTGGCTGGCGCGGCAGACCCTGGCCGGGCTGCCCGGCAATCTGCCTTCGGTCAGCGGCGCGCGTGGGCCGCGCATCCTCGGGGCGATCCACCTGGCCTGACCGCAACGGCAGCGGCCCGCGTCACGGCACCGACGCGCGGCTCAGAAGCCGGCGCCGGCCGGCAGTTCGCGCAACGCGGCGATCGCCTCGGACAAGGCATCCACTTCCGGGTTCTCGAAGCCGCTGCGCACTTCATGCTCGCTGGCGAACAGGCCCTGCTCGATCAGGTTGAGCACGGTCTGGTGCTGGGTCCAACCGCGGGCCACGGCGATGCGGCGGATCCGATCGACCAGGATGGGGTCGATGTCGCGCAACAGCAGATCGGTCATGCGGACTCCCTGACGGACGGCGGCGCACCCCATGCGCTGCCGTGCATCATCCGCAACTCCGAGCGGGCTTTCAATCCGCCTGCGGCGCGGCGGGGGCCGGTTGTTCGCGGATCCGCGGCCACAGCCAGGCCAGCAGCAGCAGGGTCGGAATCACCGTAAACGCGCTGAGCACGAAGAAGGTGCTGTAGGACGTGGCCTCGACGATGTAGCCGGAAGCGCCGCCGACGAACTTGCCCGGCAGGTTGGCCAGCGACACCAGCAGCGCGTACTGGGTGGCGGTGAAGTTGCGGTCGGTCAGCGACGACATGAACGCGACCAGCACGGTGCCGGCGAAGCCCTGGAACAGATTGTCGGCGCTGAGCGCGGCGTAGAACGACCACAGCTGCCCGGGATGGTGGGCCATCAGCAGGAACGCCAGGTTCGACAGCGCCACACCCAGCGCGGCGACGAACAGCATGCGCCGGAAGCCGAACGCCGCCACCGCCAGGCCGCCGGCGAACGCGCCGGCGATGCCCATCCACACCCCGAACAATTTGGAGACGGTGGCGATGTCGGCCTTGCTGAAGCCCGAATCGAGGTAGAACGGGCCGGACATCACCCCGATCACCTGGTCGGGAAACTTGAACAGGCCCACGAACAGCAGCAGCCCCAGCCCCAGCGCCAGGCCGTTGCTGGTGAAGAAGCTGGAAATCGGCTGCCAGAACGCGCCGACCACGTCGATCTTGCGCACCACCGTGGCCACCGGCACCTCCGGTTCGCGGCACAGCAAGGTGGTGGCGATCGGCAGCAGCATCAGCCCGGCCATCACCAGATAGGCCAGGGTCCAGTCGCCGAACTGGGCCAGGTACAGCGCGCCGGCGCCGGACAGGATCAGACCGATGCGGTAGCCGAAGGTGTAGGTCGCGGCGAGCGCGGCCTGCGCCGTCGCCGGGGCGATCTCGATCCGGTACGCATCGACCACCGAATCCTGGGTGGCGCCGGCGAAGGAGGCGATCAGCACCCACAGCACCAGGCCGCCGATGCTCAGCTCCGGACGCATCAGCGCCAGCGCCGCCAGGCCGATCGTGACCCCCAGCTGCGACACCAGCAGCCACGAGCGGCGCCGGCCCAGGAACGCGACCAGCGGGAACGGATAGCGGTCCAGCAGCGGCGCCCACAGGAACTTGAGCAGGTAGAAGAAGCTGGCCAGGCTGATCAGGCCGATGCTGCCCAGGTCCAGGCCGACGTCGCGCAAGCGCGTGGACAGCGTCTGCGAGGCGATCAACAGGAACGGCAGGCCGCTGCCGAAGCCCAGCAGCGCCATCGTCGCCGCCGACGGCGTGGCGAAGGCGCGCTTGATCCCGGCCCAGCCCTTGTAGGAGGCCGGCGCGGACGCGGCCTGGCTCATTCGCGGTAATCCACCACGAACGGCGCATGGTCGGAGAAGCGCTGCGCGGTATAGATCGCGCAGCCCTGCAGGCGCTCGCGCAGCGACGGGGTCACGAACTGGTAGTCGATGCGCCAACCCACGTCGTTGGCGCGCGCGGCGCCGCGGTTGCTCCACCAGGTGTAGTCCTGACCCTCCGGGTGCAGCGCGCGGTAGGCATCGACCCAGCCGCGGCCGCTGGCCGGATCGGCGTCTTCGGCGCGATCGGCGCACAGGCTGTTGAGCCAGTCGCGCTCGGCCGGCAGGCAGCCGGAATTCTTCTGGTTGGACTTCCAGTTCTTGATGTCCAGCGCCGAGCGCACGATGTTCCAGTCGCCGCACAGCACGTAGTCGCGGCCGCTGGCCAGCCATTCGGCCAGGATCGGCCGCAGCCAGTCCATGACCTGGAACTTGTAGCCCTGGCGCAGTTCGCCGGACGAGCCGGAGGGAATGTAGAACGAGACCACGCTCAGGTTGCCGAAGCGCGCCTCCAGGTAGCGGCCCTCCTCGTCGAACTCGGGCCAGCCCAGCGCGGTACGCACCTCGTCCGGCTCGCGCTTGCTGTAGATGGCCACGCCGCTGTAGCCCTTCTTGGTGCTGGCATCGCGGAACCAGGCGCGGTAGCCGTCCGGCAGGAACGCCGGCCCGGCCAGCTGATGCTCCTGCGCCTTGGTTTCCTGCACGCACAGCACATCGGCGTGCTGGCCGGAAAACCACTCGAAGAAGCCCTTGGTAGCGGCCGAACGCAGGCCGTTGGCATTGAAACTGACGATACGCATGAAGAGCCGGGAATTGGGAAAAGGGAATAGGGAATCGGCAAAGCGTACCCCAGTGAGACCGCGAAGACAGAACAACCGCTATGCTTTTAGCCATTCCCGATTCTCCATTCCCCATTCCCGGCATCCCAATGACCGACTACCGGCAACGTTTCCTGCAATTGGCCCTGGATGCGCAGGCGCTGCGCTTCGGCGAGTTCACGCTGAAGTCCGGGCGCGTCAGCCCCTATTTCTTCAATGCCGGGCGCTTCGATTCCGGGAGCACGGTGGCGCGCCTGGCGGCGTGCTACGCCGATGCGGCCGACGCCGCCGGACTCGATTTCGATCTGCTGTTCGGCCCGGCCTACAAGGGCATCCCGCTGGCGACGGCGCTGGCCTGCGAGTACGCGCAGCGCAACCGCAACCTGCCGCTGGCGTTCAACCGCAAGGAAGCCAAGACCCATGGCGAAGGCGGCAGCCTGATCGGCGCGCCGCTGGCCGGGCGCCGGGTGCTGATCGTGGACGACGTGATCACCGCCGGCACCGCGATCCGCGAGGCGCTGGCGATCATCCGCGAGGCCGGCGGCATCCCGGCGGCGATCCTGGTCGCGCTGGACCGGCAGGAGATCGCCGGCGAGCACGACCGGCGCTCGGCGGCGCAGGCGGTGGCGGCGGAGGCCGGCGTTCCTGTGGTGTCGGTCGCGCATCTGGGCGATCTGCTTGCATTCATCGATGGAAACGCGGACCTTGTCGGCTTCCGCGAACCGCTGCTGGCCTACCGGGCACGCTACGGCTGCGATCCGTCAGGCTGACAGCAGGGGGCTGCCATGATGCCGATCCAACGACCGTGGGGCCGCACCTTGTGCGTCCTGCTCGCGCTGATTGCGTTGCCGGCCGCAGCGCAGCCGGCGCCATCCAAGAAGCTGTACTGCTGGAACCAGGGCGGGCAGCGCGTGTGCAGCGATGCGCTGCCGCCGGAAGCGGTGAACCAGGCGCGCGACGAGTTCAACGCCAAGAGCGGGATGCGCAGCGGCGCGGTCGGCCGTGCGCTGAATGCCGAGGAGCGCGCCGCGGCCGCCGCCGATGCCGCGCAGCAGCGCGCCGACCAGGCGGCGCTGGAGACGCGCAAGCGCACCGACCAGGCGATGCTGCTGTCGTTCCAGACCGAAGAGGAATTGCGCCGGGTGTTCTCCGAGCGCATCGGCATCGTCGACAACAACATCAACACCGCGCGCTACAACGTCAACAGCCTGCGCGAAGGACTGGTCGGCCTGCTCGCCAACGCCGGCGCGCGCGAACTGGCCGGGCAGAAGGTGGCCGGCAAGATCGTCGAGGACGTGCAGCAGCGGCATCGCGCGCTGCTGTGGCAGCTGCGCATGCAGAAGAACTTCGAACAGCAGCGGCTCGGCCTGAACCAGGAAATCGACGACGCGCTGCAACGCTATCGTGCGGCGAAGCGGCCCAGCAACGGAACGGCGCCGGCCGCGACGACGAACAACGGCTGAGCGCGGCGCGCGGCCAACGGCAATAGTCGGGCCGCCGCGGCAGCGATGTCGGGACTGAAGTCCCTCCTACAGTGCATCCAGCAAGTAGGCCGCAAGTCCCTTGTGGGAGCGACTTCAGTCGCGACGAACGAAGCCCGGATGCCTGGGCGGCTTCGGCTGGTGTCGGGACTGAAGTCCCTCCTACAGTGCACCCAGCGAGTTGGCCGCGAGTCCCTTGTGGGAGCGACTTCAGTCGCGACGAGCGAAGCCCGGATGCCTGCGCGGCTTCGGTTGGAGTCGGGGCTGAAGCCCCTCCTGCAGCGCACCCAGCGCGTTGGCCGCGCTTCCTGTAGGAGCGGTTTCAACCGCGACGAGCGCCGCCCGGAATCGCTGCGCTCTCGGCAACCCTGTCGCGGGCTGAAGCCGTTTCCACACCACTCCGCGTGCCGGCCGCGCTACGCCGCCTCGCCCGGCACTGCGCCGGGCGTACACGGCATGCGCCTCAGAACCCCGCCGCCAGCGACGGCAGCAGCGCCTGCAGCTGGCTGCGGAACAGGTCCTTGATCCGCTCCAGCGCGGCAGTGGTGTCGGCCTCGAAGCGCAGCACCAGCACCGGCGTGGTGTTGGACGCGCGCACCAGGCCCCAGCCGTCGGCGAAGTCCGCACGCAGGCCATCGATGGTGAGCAGCCGCGCACCGGCGAACGCCGAGCCTTCCTGCTGCGCGATGGCGACCAGCTGCGCGACCAGCGCATGCGCGTCCTGCCCGTCGGCCAGCGGCAGCTTGATCTCCGGCGTGGACACGCTGTCGGGCAGCTCGGCCAGCACCTCGGACGGGCTCTCCTCGCGCTGCGCCAGGATCTCCAGCAGCCGCGCCGCCGCGTACAGGCCGTCGTCGAAGCCGTACCAGCGCTCCTTGAAGAAGAAGTGGCCGCTCATTTCGCCGGCCAGTTCGGCGTCGGTCTCGCGCATCTTCGCCTTGATCAGCGAATGCCCGGTCTTCCACACCATCGGGCTGCCGCCGTTGCGCAGCACGTAGTCCGACAGCTTGCCGGTGCACTTGACGTCGTAGATCACCAGCGCGCCGGGGTTGCGCTGCAGCACGTCGGCGGCGAACAGCATCAGCAGGCGATCAGGGTAGATCACCGTGCCTTCCTTGGTGACCACGCCGAGCCGGTCGGCATCGCCGTCGAAGGCGATGCCCAGGTCGGCGTCGAAGCGCTTCACGGTCTGGATCAGGTCTTCCAGATTGTGCGGCTCGCTGGGATCGGGGTGATGGTTGGGGAAGGTGCCGTCGACGTCGCAGTACAGCGGGATGACCTCCGCGCCGATCGCCTCCAGCAGCCGCGGCGCCAGTTCGCCGCCCACGCCGTTGCCGGCATCGGCCACCACCTTGAGCGGGCGATCCAGCTGCACGTCGTCGGCGATGCGCTGGATGTAGTCGTCGCCGACGTCGCGCTGCTCCAGCCGCCCCGGTTCGGCGGCGGTCGGCAGGCGGCCTTCGCTGATCCGCGCGTACAGGTCGGTGATCGCCGCGCCGGACAGCGTCTCGCCGCCGACCACGATCTTGAAACCGTTGTAGTCCGGCGGGTTGTGGCTGCCGGTCACCGCCACGCAACTGCCGGCACGCAGGTGGAAGCTGGCGAAATACACCACCGGGGTCGGCGCCAGGCCGATGTCGGTGACGTGGCAGCCGGCGCGGCGCAGGCCGTCGATCAGCGCCGCCGACAGTTCCGGGCCGGACAGGCGGCCGTCGCGGCCGACCACCACCTCGTTCAGGCCTTGCTCCTGCATCACCGCGCCGATCGCCTGGCCAATCAAGGCGGCGACCTGCGGGCTGAGATCGCGGCCGACCACGCCGCGGATGTCGTAGGCGCGGAAGATGGCGGCCGGCACGGTCAGTGCCGGAACCGCCCTGGCCGGCGCGCTCTCGCCCTCGGGCAGCGGCGGTGCCGGTGGCGGTTCCCGGTGCTGCAGGCTCTGCCGCAGGGTGGGCTCCTGCTCGGCCGCCGCGGCGGCGGCCTTGGCGCGGCGCGGCCGCGGCAGGCGGCCGCGCGCGGCCAGCAGCACCGCCAAGGCCAAGAAGCCGAGCAGGCCGGCGACGATCAGGCAGGGCAGCGCGTCCAGGCCGAGCGGGCCGAGCTCGGCGTCGGGCAACGCCGCGACCACCCGCAGCCCGGTCGTGCCGATCGGCCGCGACAACGCGTCGCCATGGTCGGCCAGGCCGGCATCGCCGGCGCCGACCACGTCGTAGCTGCCCTGGCGCAGCGCCAGATAGCCGCTGGCCGGAACCGCGGCCTGCGCCACCGGTGCGGTCAGCACGCGCAGCGGCAAGCGCAGGTAGGCGACGCCGGCGCCCGTGTCCAGGCTCACCGGCGCGGCCAGCCCCAGTCGCGCCCCACCACCGTCGCGCACCACCGCGCTGGCGACGGCGTCGGTCAGCAACGCCTTTTCCAGCAGCGCCAGGCGGCCATAGCCGAAGCCGCCCGCGTCGGCGTAGCCGGCGCTCAGGTCGGCGGGCAGCACGTTTGCGTCTTCCGCGTCCTTCCAGCCCTCGCGCAACGCCTGCGCCGCCGCGGTCGCGTCGCCGCGCGCCAGGGCCGCCTGCACCGCGGGCTGCTGCAGTTGCGCGGCGAAGCGCTTGGCCACCGCCGCCAGCGCCTGCGAGGTCTGCGCCACCACTGCGTCGCGCGCCTGCTGCAGTTCCGTGGCGTTTTGTTCGTTGCGCCATTGCTGCGCGCCGCTCCAGCCGAACCAGCCGGCCAGCGCGGCCAGCAGCAGCGCCAGCAGCGGCGCCGCCTTGCGCAAACCCTCCGGCGCCGGCGGCCGTTGTGTTGCCTCGCTCATGCAGACGATCCCCTGTCAGCGCACTCCGGTATGGCCGAATCCACCCGTTCCCCTGGCGCTGTCGGCGAAAGTATCCACCACCTGCAGGGCAACGCGCACGACCGGCATCACCACCAGTTGCGCGATGCGGTCGCCGGGGGCGATGGTGAACGGCTCGCGGCCGCGGTTCCAGACGCTGATCAGCAGCGGCCCCTGGTAGTCGGCGTCGATCAGGCCGGTGCCGTTGCCGAGCACGATGCCGTGGCGATGGCCCAGCCCGGAACGCGGCAACACCACCGCGCACAGCTGCGGATCGGCGATGTAGATGGACAGCCCGCTGGGGATCAGCGCGGTATCGCCCGGCGCCAGGGTCAGCGGCGCCTCGGTGGCCGCGCGCAGATCGAGCCCGGCGCTGGCTTCGGTGGCGTAGTCCGGCAGCGGCCAGCTGTCGCCGAAGCGCGGGTCGAGCAGTTTGACCTGCAGCGGGTACGGCGTCGGGATGGTCATGCGTGCAGTCGCTCCGCGATCAGGGCCAGCAATTGTTCGGCCAGTTGCGCCTTGGACACGGCCGGGAAGCTGCGCGCGCCCTGTTGCCAGTAGGCGGTGGCGGCATTCTGGTCGCTCTCGAAGCCGTTGCCGGCCACCCCCACCTGGTTGGCGATGATCAGGTCCAGGTGTTTGTCGTTGAGTTTGCCACGCGCGTAGCGTTCGATGTCGTGGGTCTCGGCGGCGAAGCCGACCACCAGTTTCAGCGCCTGGGTCTGTGCGGCGACCTCGGCCAGGATGTCCGGGGTGCGCACCAGTTCCAGGGTCAGCATCTCGCCGCTCTTCTTGATCTTCTGCGCGGCGACCTGCCTGGGCGTGTAGTCGGCGACCGCGGCGGTGCCGATGTAGATGTCGGCCGGCAACGCGCCGAGCACCGCGGCGCGCATCTGCGCCGCCGAGCGCACGTCGATGCGCTGCACGCCGTCGGGCGTGGGCAGGTGCACCGGGCCGCTGACCAGCACCACCGACGCGCCCTGCCGCGCCGCCGCCGCGGCCAGGGCATAGCCCATCTTGCCGCTGCTGCGGTTGCCGAGGTAGCGCACCGGGTCCAGGTCTTCGTAGGTCGGCCCGGCGCTGATCAGCAGGCGCAGGCCGTGCAGCGCGCCGCCACCGGCGCTGGCCGCGACCGGCGTGGGCGCCGCGAGGGGCACCGCGGCCGCGGCGCGGCCAGCGGCCAGCGCGGCGACGATCTCTTCCGGTTCGGCCAGGCGTCCGGGGCCGGACTCGCCCTCGGCCAGCGGGCCGTCGTTCGGCCCGACCACGCTGGCGCCGCGTTGGTGCAGCGTGGCGACATTGGCCTGGGTGGCGGGGTGCAGCCACATGCGGTGGTTCATCGCCGGGCACACGGTCAGCGGCGCGTTGGTGGCCAGGCACAGCGTGGTCACCAGATCGTCGGCCAAGCCGTGGGCGAGCCGCGCCAGCAGGTCGGCGGTGGCCGGCGCCACCACCACGCGATCGGCCCAGCGTGCCAGCTCCAGATGGCCCATCGCCTGCTCGGCGGCGCTGTCCCACAGGCTGGTGCGGGTCGGGTGCGCGGACAGCGCCTGGAAGCTCAGCGGCGTGACGAACTGCTGCGCGCCGGCGGTCATCGCCACCTGCACCTCGGCACCCGCCTCGCGCAGCCGCCGCACCAGCTCCAGCGCCTTGTAGGCAGCGATGCCGCCGCCCACGCACAACAGCACACGCCGCCCCTGCAGGGGCCCCTCGAAAGTACCGGTCACGTCGGGAATGTCCTACCCATGCAAGAACGATTAGCTTACCCGATGGCCCTTTGCGGCCCTGATACCGTTGCGCCATATCGCCCGCCAATCTGGCGATATGCACATAAACGACTGGCCCGATGCCGAACGCCCCAGGGAAAAGCTGCTGGCACGCGGTCCCGGCGCCCTCTCCGACGCCGAACTGCTGGCGATCTTCCTCGGCTCCGGCCTGCCCGGCAGCGACGCAGTGCGGACCTCGCGCGACCTGCTGCATCGGCATGGACCGCTGCGCATGCTGCTGGACCGCCCGCCACGCGAGCTGGTCCGCCTGCCGGGGCTCGGCCCGGCACGGGCCTGCAAGCTGTCGGCGGCGCTGGAGCTGGCCAAGCGCCACCTGGCCGCCGAGCTTGAACGCGGCACCACCCTGACCGATCCGGGAGCGGCCGGCCGCTACTTCGCGCAACGACTGCGGGCATGGCCGCACGAAGTGTTCGCGGTGCTGTTCCTGGATACCAAGCACCGCTCGCTGGCGTTCGAGGAACTGTCCCATGGCACCCTGGACGGCGCCGAGGTGCATCCGCGCGAAGTGGTGCGGCGCGCGCTGGCGCACAACGCGGCCGCGGTGATCATCGGCCACAACCACCCATCGGGGAACTCGGAACCCTCACCCGCCGACCGCGCCGTCACCCACCGGCTGAAACAGGCGCTGGGCTTGGTGGACATCCGCTTGCTGGACCATTTCATCGTCGGCGACGGGGCGCCGGTGTCGATGGCGGCGCGCGGCTGGGCCTGAGCCGGAATCCGGGAACCGTGGCAGCGCGGCGGGGGCGTTGCCCATCGCAGATACCCAATCCCCGATCCGCCATCGTCGGACGGCCTGAGGTCGGGCTGAACCCGGCACGGGCCGGGAGGCGGCGGGTCGGGTAAAATCGCCGGTTCCGCGCTTCAAGCAGAGATCACGTGAAATCCCAACTCCGCGCCCTGATCGGTCAAGGCATCGAAGCCTTGCGCGCCAACGGCACCCTGCCGGCCGACACCCTGCCGCCGGACTTCGTGGTCGAACGGCCCAAGACCCGCGAGCACGGCGACTTCGCCACCAATGCCGCGATGCTGCTGGCCAAGGCCGCGCGCGGCAATCCGCGCGCGCTGGCGCAGCAGCTGGTGGCCGCGCTGCCGGCCAGCGACGAGGTGACCCGGGTCGAGATCGCCGGCCCCGGCTTCATCAACTTCCACCTCAGCCCCAGCGCCTACCAGCGCGAAGTGCTGGCGGTGCTCAAGCAGGGCGAGGACTACGGCCGCAGCCTGGTCGGCAATGGCCGCACCGTGGGCGTGGAATACGTCTCGGCCAACCCGACCGGCCCGCTGCACGTGGGCCACGGCCGCGCTGCGGCGATCGGCGACTGCCTGGCGCGGCTGCTCGAGGCCAACGGCTGGAACGCCAAGCGCGAGTTCTACTACAACGACGGCGGCGGCCAGATCGAGAACCTGGCGCGCTCGGTGCAGGCGCGCGCGCAGGGCAAGACCCCCGACAGTCCCGACTGGCCGGAAGAAGGCTACCGCGGCGACTACATCCAGGACGTGGCCAACGCCTACCTGGCCGGCGACTCGGTGGACCTGGAAGGCAACCTGGTCACCGGCTCCAAGGATCCGAACGACCTGGAGGCGATCCGCCGCTTCGCCGTGGCCTATCTGCGCAACGAGCAGAACCACGACCTGGCCGCGTTCGGCGTGGACTTCGACATCTACTTCCTGGAAAGCTCGCTGTACCGCGACGGCAAGGTCGAGGAGGCGGTGCAGAAGCTGGTCGCCTCCGGCCACACCTACGAGGAAGGCGGTGCGCTGTGGCTGAAATCTACCGATTTCGGCGACGACAAGGACCGCGTGATGCGCAAGTCCGACGGCAGCTATACCTACTTCGTGCCGGACGTGGCCTATCACCTGAGCAAGTGGCAGCGCGGCTACGTGCGTGCGATCACCGAACTGGGCGCCGACCACCACGGCTCGCTGGCGCGGGTGCGCGCGGGCCTGCAGGCGATGGACCTGGGCATCCCCAAGGGCTGGCCCGAGTACGTGCTGCACCAGATGGTCACGGTGATGCGCGGCGGCGAGGAAGTGAAGCTGTCCAAGCGCGCCGGCAGCTACCTGACCCTGCGCGACCTGATCGAGGAAGCCGGCCGCGATGCCACGCGCTGGTTCCTGATCGCGCAAGCCCGATTCGCAGCTGACCTTCGACATCGACCTGGCGCGCCAGCAGAGCAACGACAATCCGGTGTTCTACGTGCAGTACGCGCATGCCCGGGTGTGCAGCCTGCTGCGCCAGGCGCAGGAGAAGAAACTGGACTACGACCAGGCCGACGGCCTGGGCCAGCTGAACCGGCTGAACGATGCGACCTCGCTGGAACTGATGCTGGAACTCTCGCGCTACCCGGAAGTGGTGGAGAATGCGGGGCATGTGCTGGAGCCGCACCTGATCGCGCAATACCTGCGCGAACTGGCGACCGCGTTCCACACCTGGTACCACGGCACCCCGGTGCTGGTGGACGATGCGGGCGAGCGCAACGCCAAGTTGACCCTGGCCGTGGCGGCGCAGCAAGTGCTGGCGAACGGCCTGAACCTCCTGGGCGTGTCCGCCCCGGAAAAAATGTGAGTGGAGAAGCGGTAGATGGCAGCACGACGCGGTAAGACGCAGGCGCGGCGCAACAGCGGCAACGGCACGCCCGGATGGGTGTGGCTGATCGCCGGCGTGGCGATCGCGGCAGTGGTATTCCTGGCGGCGCCGGGCCTGTTCAAGAAGGACGGCGACGGCTTCCTGCGCGTGGGCGGACCACGCGCCAATCCGGATGCGCAACCGGCGCCGGTGGCCGATGCCGACGTGGACGCGGCGCCGGAACTGCCCAAGCCGGCGGCGACAGCGGCCGGCAGCACCAAG
>Ga0105243_10003911_pt1 | contig 11889 bp, 10 predicted proteins | sample KBSM34metaG_FD_81525 | JGI IMG/M metagenome (GOLD analysis project Ga0105243, IMG submission 81525) | Miscanthus rhizosphere microbial communities from Kellogg Biological Station, Michigan, USA - KBS M3-4 metaG | ecosystem: Host-associated > Plants > Roots > Rhizosphere > Soil | place...
AGGGCGGGGCTTGGTATCCAAGTTGCCGACACACTGTCGGAATTCGGCATAAATCTACGTAGAATGCTTTGAATCTGGGACCTTAGTAAATCGAGGCTTTCCATAAAATTCTTGTAACGTGAGAAGCCCATGTAAAAGGAACCAACCGCAGCGAGCACAATGATTACCTCAATGCTTCCTCGGCCGATTGTCATACTTCGTACCCGGAATTCTCGGCCCAAGACATCTCTGGCGACACGATCGAACTCATGTTGCATCTCGACTTCTAGTTCATGAATACGTTCCCACGCCATTAATTCGTCTTTTTGGTCTAAGAAAGCAATTTGGACGCTAAAATAGGCAACGTCACCGGATATCTGCACGGTTCTGGGAAAGGTATCCATCTTTGTTTAGTTCCTCTCTTGGTATGCGTGAAGCGGGCGGATTGTATCAGCCTTAAAACTGCTGCAATTGTAACGGATGCGATCCGCGATAAATGTTAGTAAATATGGTCACAACGTGACAGGCGCTCTGTTAGGTTGCAGGATCATAACCCTCAAGCGCCACTAGTCTTTCTGACGAGATCGCCTTATTTTTCGTTGTGGCAGGATTGTGGCAGGAATAGATAGAACGCTGCTGTAGTGGAGTGGGAGCAGATGTCAACAAATGTAAAAACCCTTGATTTTGCTCGTGGCTGCATCTCGATGCAAAATCAATTAGTTACATTTAGGCAGCCTGCGTGATTGGGGTTCGGGGCGTCGCTGCCGTGTTGGTGGGCAGGTGACGCCCCTATTTCTGATTGCGACAATGATGCTAGACACGGAGCAATGGAAGATTGTTTTGAAGGTTTGCGCCGGGCATCCGATCTCGGCCCTTACTCTCGCTTATCAACTCATTGCGATAAAGCAATCTCTCCAACGCGGGCAAAAAGGAATACCGGACGCTATCGCCGCGTTGGATCTGGGGATTGACAGTCTTTTTCAGCACACGGATTTCTACAAGATGGGCCACAAGTTGTATCTTCGAACAATCGAAGGCACACTCAAACCTCAGCAAGAAGAAAAACTCCGTCAGCTTGGAGTGAAGGTATGACTTCGCGACGACTTGAAGGAGGGGAAGCGTATCAGAAGTCCGGCGGATTCGCTTTGAGCTCTTTTGGCAAAAGGCGATTTTATCCGGAACCGGATAAGACAGCGAGCTGCGGTTCAAGACGCCACAAGTGCCATGAACAAACAGATTGACGGAATGGAGCCGCTCATTTATGTGGAAGGAAACGAATTTGCTTGCTTCATCTCCTGATCTTTTTCTAAGGTGACGAATTGAGATCAGAAACCAACGTGAGAGGGCGTTCGAAAATGTCAACAAACGTAGTTCACCAAGATATTTTGAGAGGGTGTAGATAGTTTTGTGTAAATGGTCATCGACGGCCAACTGAGTTAGGGTTGGCAGGGAGAAAAGATGACCAAAAACAAAAGCATCGACAACGAGCTCATTGACAATCTGCTGAAGAACTACAAAAAGCCCGAAGACCTGATCGGCGAGAACGGGCTGCTGAAGCAACTGACGAAGCAGTTGCTGGAGCGGGCGATGGCCGCGGAGATGACCGAGCACGTCGGCTATGAGAAGCACGACGCGGCCGGTCACAACAGCGGCAACTCGCGCAATGGCAAGTCGGCCAAGACGATCAAAGGAACCTTTGGAGAGTTAGCGCTGGAGACGCCGCGGGATCGGAATGGGAGCTTCGAACCGCAGATTATCGAGAAGCATCAGACGCGCTTCACAGGGTTCGACGCCAACATCATCTCGCTGTATGCGCGGGGCCTCTCGACGCGTGAGATCCAGCAGCACCTCGAAGAGATCTATCACGTTGAAGTCTCGCCAGCGTTGATTTCGAGCGTGACAGATGAGGTGCTCGAGGAGGTGAAGACGTGGCAGAACCGGCAACTGGACCCGGTCTACCCGATCATGTATTTGGACGCCATCCAGTTCAAAGTGAGAGACAGCGGGCACGTCAAAAACAAAGCGATTTACCTGGCGATTGGCGTCACGATCGAAGGATTGAAAGAGGTGCTGGGGCTGTGGATCGCGCAAACGGAAGGCGCTAAGTTCTGGCTACAAGTGGTGACAGAGTTGAAGAATCGGGGCGTAACCGACATCTTTATTGCCTGCGTTGACGGGCTGAAGGGCTTTCCCGAAGCAATTGAAAGTGTGTTCCCACAAACCGAAGTGCAGTTGTGCATCGTGCACCTGATGCGGCACTCGCTGAACTATGTGGGCTGGAAACAGCGCAAGGAAGTGGCGACGGACCTGAAGCTGATTTACACGGCGGCAACGGACGGGGAAGCCGAGCAACGACTAGCCGATTTTAGTCTGAAGTGGGATGCGAAGTTTCCCATGATCGCCAAGTCCTGGCGCAGCAACTGGCCGCGCGTGATTCCGTTCTTTGCGCATCCGCCGGAGATTCGCAAAGTGATCTACACCACCAACGCCATCGAGTCGTTGAACATGTCGCTGCGTAAGGTGACCAAAGCGCGCGGCTCGTTTCCCAACGATGAGGCGGTCTGCAAACTACTCTATCTGGCGCTGCGCAATATTTCGAAGAAGTGGACCATGCCGGTCCACACTTGGAAGGACGCGCTTAACCGCTTCGCCATCATCTACGAAAACCGGCTGCCGGCGCACTATGCGGGAAGCTGATTGACGAATGAACCAGCCACGCAAAAAATCGGGCTATGGAAACCGTGGAAAAACAAACTACGTTTTCCCACCGCCCCTACTGCTGCTGACAAATCAAGATGAAAAAGCAGCCGACCAAAACAAAAGACGATCGTTTACACAAAATCCCTTGCGGATCCTATTTTGAGACAATATTTGGCTGAGATTCTGGACTTGGGCGACATTAGATTATCTGCCTTGGCGGGTGTAATCGCTTCGAAACTTGACGAAGCGCCGCAACTCACGCCGAGAAAAAAGGGTGGGCCCGTTATGCGCGCGATGTTCAATGGAGTCCCTTATCAGTTCTCGCGAAGGGGTGAAGCAATCGTCGTACATTCTGGTAGTGTACTAATGAATACGGGCGAATTATCAGAAAACAGTTCCTTGTCTGACATTCACCGGATATTCACCACATGGGTGCCCAGACTCCCCAGTTGAGTCTGGTCTCGGACATCACTCGGCGTGCTCGGCAACATCCACAGGAAAACCTATGACCCCGTTTCTTATCTTTGGGCTGGCCGCAGCTTATTTCTTCTATCTCAATCGATGGGCTGACAGTTTTCTTCTCCGGGAATATCACTTTGGCAGCCCGTCGCCTCCGAACGTGCTTCCGCACTCACCATCGCTTTCGATTATCGTTGGCGCTTTGTGGGGCATTTTCCTTCTGGCAGGCGTTTTCTGGGGATACACGTTCGTTCGTTACCCCGACTACCTATCGGTTCGTGGCAGCGGTGCGGAAATCGTTCTGCTCGTCGTCGCGGTTATCGCGGTCGCGTTATCCTATGTCGTTATTTATCGACTCGGTGAGATGCATGGCGTCGCAAATATGAAGAACACAAATCTATTTATCACGGCGATGCACGACACAAATTGATGCCCAACAAATCGGACGCGAGGCTCGATAGATTGTTTCTGAAGATGCTTGTCGCCATCGCCAATGTGAGCGTCCTTGACTATGTCGTCGTCGGGGTCGGGGTCCATGCCAAAGAGTGCGGATATTTCGGTTTTCATGGTTCGAATTCACCTTTTGCTCTCTCCATCAATCAAGAGAGTCTACCGGAAATTCCTAATACTTTCCGCTAATGGTTTTCGCGGACTGGCCGTTTAGGGGTGTGGGGAAAACTGTGTCGGTCTTGAATGGAAACAGGCGGTGAAAGGTGTATACCAGTGCAATTCTAACGGGCTGCGATCCGCGATAAATGTTAGTAAATGTGGTCACAACGTAACAGGCGCACTGTCAGGTTGCAGGGTTTCGGGACCGTGAGCTCGTTGGCCGAGAATCGCGACTGCAGCCTATTGGTCTAACTTTACTGGCGGAGGCGGGCCAGTCAATCCAGCTTTGTAGTTCTTTCGATAATCGTCCAATTCAGCGGCGAGTTTTGTATCCAGCGCTCTTAGCGTTCTCAGTTCGCGGTCAACGTTCTCGTTCTCTTTACTAAAGATGTCAGCTATCTGAATGTATGCTTTGACGATGCTGTATTGAGCTCGCGCGTAGTTTGGTTTGAGCGTCAGAGCTCTGCGGAAGTACTCAATCGCTCGCTTCTGTCGCCCGTCTACCACCCAGGAATCGCCCTCCATCACGGCCATTCCCATTTCAATCAACGCGTCCGGATCATTCGGCTTCTGTGCCAGCCCGTCGGTCGCCCGTTTCAAATTCTCCGCTCGCTTCAGCAACTCAATGAACTGAGGAAAGGTGTGATCCTCATCTGAAGTTCTGCCATCCCAAAGGTCTCGTGCCTCAACTAGTCTGCCTTGTTTTACGAGCATACGGCCGAGAGTAAACCGACCAGCAATGTGATTCGGATCTGTTGCCATACCTTTTCGCAAGAGGTCCTCAGCCCGCTTCTGCTCGTTGGCTGACTCGAATATTGCACCTAATTCATCATACGCAGACCAGAGTTGAGGGTTGATACTAAGCGCTGTTTCGTACGCAGTGATTGCCTCGGCCTGGCGTTGTTTGTCCCACCTGAGCAACATGCCTACCATCAGATGCGCTTTAGCATATCTTGGGTCGAGTTTGACTGCCTGTTTTGCAGCTGACAATGCTTCCTCATGTGCGTTTCGAAAAAAATCTACCTGGCTCTTCGAGAGGTATAGCTCCTTTATGTCTGGCCGTAATTCAATTGCTCTCGCAAACGCTTCGGATGCGCTCTTCAGCTTACGTTGAGCTTGGTACGCATAACCCGACAGTGCGTAAGCGCGATACTCCTTTGGATTTAACTCAATAGCTTTCGCACAATTGGCCAAGGCCTCGTCAAATTTCTTTGCCTCCAATGCGTTGTAAGCAGATCTTAACAGGTCGGTTACATCGTTAGCGGCTTCTTGTTCTGTATAGCTCGTTGGCTTGAGATTGATGCTACTGGCAGGTGTTACAGCCGTGACTATACCTAAGCAAATAAGCATTAACAGAATTAGTTTCTTCGGATTTCTCATAATGGTATAGAGGATCCTATGGTCTAATTCGAATCGCTCCCATATTGCTCGTTAGCCCATGTGCCTTGTTAGCATAAAAAATTGTGGCCAATTTGTGGACAGAATTTACAGCACGTCACGGTGACGTGCTGATAGCGAATGGGAAGGAACCATAAATCTCTAGTAAACTGGGGGTGACTGTAACTTACGAAAAGGCGAAAACTTAGCTTTTGTCGAACCTATGAATTGGGACCGAGGGTCGGAAGTTCGAATCCTCTCGCGCCGGCCAGTTAAGTCAATAGTTACGCGTGCATTGCTTCGATCTGTAAAGATTTGAGTTCTTGGCGTGTTAACCGTTGCGGATTCAGATCTCACGACTCGGACTCTTTCCGTTGCTGGTCGCGCCTGAGCATGGCCTCGATTACGTCTTCGGGAGGAAGGCGAAAAGATGTTTCCCGCATCGCGTCCACCGTTTCAGGGAGATCGATCAAGTTCCTTGCGGCGGCTTGCTCGAGAATCGCAAAGGTAGGAATGGTCAGAATGCTGTAGCGCTGCGCCTCTGCTGCCGCGTCTTTATCATCCATCAAAACTACATCGGCCTTCAGTTCAACAGCCAAGGCTAATGCTTCGCGCTCGCCATCGCCGATCTTTTTTATGGGAATGAAAAGGGAAACATCCGCCGTTCTCACTTTCAGCCAAGCGGGGCGGCCTTGCATCCAATTTTTGACCTGCTGCGGAGTCTTGTGGCGTTGGAGTTCTTCAGCTACTTTCTCCGGAATGATGACCTCACCGAAAAGCTTTTCCAAGACGTAGATTTCATCGATTTCGATGAGGTAACGGAGCGGGGTGGTATCGGAGACAATGATCATCCGTGGTAGTGTTTCAGCAAATCGTCAAGAGCGGCGCCAGTCCTTTCGAAGTCTTCGTTCGTGTGCTTGCTTCGAACGTCATAGCGCTTGAAAAAGTCGTACAATTCTTCTCGGTCTTCAAAGCCGAGCATTGCCATTACCTCGCGTTCGGTGATCAGGTCTAACTTGTGTGCTTGAATGGCGGCCAATTCCAGCAGCTGCCGGCTAAGCGGTGTGCTGCTGCCGTTCTGAATATCTGCAGCCACGTCGTCGGGAATGGTGAGCGTGATTTCCATACCGTAACCTACCTCTCTAGAGCTTCGCTCAATCATAAAGGCGAGGCCTTTAACAGGCAACGTTAGAATTGTTTACTGAACAACGTTGATATGTTGTCGTCATTGTCTTGTGGCCACCTCTGTAGCAGGCAGCGTGCGCTGCCGCGTCTCGGCGTTATGAGCCGAGACACGGAGTGCGCGGAGATTCTTAATCACTCTCCAAGTTTATATGGTCGATGCTCATTTCGCCGGCTTCAACACGATTCACTATTTGCTCAAGGTGTTCGTCTTTGATCTGCAATCCATAACGGATCAGTGAGCGTGTTCTTGGATCGACTCTGCTGTCGGTTGCGAGTTTTCGAGCGCGTCGTTTTAGATTGGCGTCGAGTGTGCGTTTGCGCGGTGATGCGCTACCATGTTTTGCCATGGTCCTTATCCTTTCTCTAGAAGGTTGAGGATCTAGGGTCGGCTTTGTGTCGTAAGCACAAGTCGGCCCGCTTCTTGTTTGTTTAGGTGAGTGAACAGCAACCTAGCGCAAAAATTTTCGTTTGTCACCAATCGAATTGACTCACACGAGCGTCTTCTTTGCGATCACTGGATTTGAGATCTATGTGGCCCACGTTTTTTGTGCAAAGCCGCGTGACACGAAGCATCACTGACTTAGACGCGGATCAGCGTAAATACATGTTCGGAGCAGGATGAGTTGAAGCGTGTCTTTTGAACTGCTAAATCTTCTCGAGGATCTTTAGCGGCCAGGCGCTGAAGACGACCCCCACGATTGGCAGTCCAACTAGATTCAGCAGGAATGACAACTCTACCAGGCGTGGGTTTCGCAGTAGACCGTAAATGCCAAGTACGCCGATGAGTAAATAGAGCCCGCCGAGCAGTGCAAGCCAGTCTCTTCGTAGAAAGACCAGCGAGAGGATGAGCGTCGAAAGTGAGATGAGGAGCCACTTGCCGAATCCGGCTGAGGCAACGTTGCGCACCATCTCGCTTTGAATTTCACCAGCATCGAGCAAGGCAGCGATGCTAAGGTTCTCGACCACGTCGAAAATCGCTGCACTCGTTGCGCAGACAGCAGCAACGACGCCCGCCCCGACAGCCCACGCATGGCTGCGCCCAGCGAGTAGTACACTCATCCCGACAAACAGCAGCCAGTACATTGCGATAAAACAGTAGTCTCCGTAGAGGCCTTGTCGGATTTGCTTGCGCATCGGGCTGTCGCCTCCGTCACGCGAACCGAGGATACCTTCGATCGCGCTAAACGGAGCAAACTCTATTGCCAAACCCGGCGACGTCAGGCCGAACGGTAATTTCGTGTCGACCTTTGGCCTCGTCTTTTGCGCAACAAACACCACGAGGCCCAAAACGGTCATTACACATGCCAATGCACCGATTGCGCGAACAAGTGTCTCCATAGCTTCTCCTCTTGATACGTACGCGTTAACTTTTTCCCGGGGTCCCCAGTAGTCCTTCGAGTCTCCGCCTCAGTTTGAGCCACAACCAGTTATAACTGCCCGTCACTACCAACGGCAGGAGAGCAAACGGGAGAGTGAGAAAGAGTATGACGAGGAAGCCGATGCCCGGCCACGGCCACTGAGATGCGAACATCATTAAGACGACCGGCAGGCAGACGAGTGTCAGTATCAGTAGCGAAGCGAGGTAGGCAAGGGCAAGCCTCAGGCGCTGCTTGCTGCGAGTCTTTCCCTCAGGCTCGAGGGCGGCCTCGACGAAGATGCGGAGACGCTTGCCGAACCACATGACGAAGCGCCGCACTCTGCTCTTCCCGTCTTTCTCAGGAAAGTAACCGACAAGGACCATGTCGCCGAGCACGCGCTGGGCACGCTTGGCTGATTTGATTGAGTCATCCTCCTCGAAGCGCCGGCCCTCGTCATATCCTTTGACGAAAGCCTGTCTGAACAGGTCAAGCGGATCATTACCGCGCTGCAACTCTTCGACGTAGAGGCGGAAGGCCGAGCCTGGCGAAAGTCGTTGCGCCGCATCGCCGAGAAGCTGTGTGCGACGCTGAGGATCGTCCCACGCGTCGAGCGCGTCCCAGATCGCGCCTTGCAGCGCGCGATCTGCGGCCGCGTCCTTATCCGCGAACAATATTTCCTCGACGATGATGGCCCGGTGCGCCCGCTGCGTAGTCTGCTCGCACAAACTTTTCTTTCCGGGCAGGAGCGCTGCAATGATACGCTCGGCCCCATCGAGCCGGCCCCACATGATGTCGTTGACGCGAAACTTGTCCTTGAAGAACGCACCGAAGTTGCCTACCGTAGTGCCGGCGAGTTTAACGACCTTCCGTCCTGACTTGCCGTCCGGCACCATCCTGCCCTCGTCGTCAACTGGCTTGCTCTCATCGATCAGGGCGGTCGCATCTTCCGGGCTGACGCGGAACACGTCTATCACGTCGACCTCTTCACCGACACCGGTCGAGTAGAGAATCGGGTACGAGATCTGATCGAAATCGTCGAAATACTTGTAGTAGTAGAAAGCCGTCTGTCGCAGGAATAACTCCCAGGTCGGAAGCGCGGGTCCGGTCTCACCTTCCGGCGGACGCATTGCGTCGGAGCACTTTCCGCGGGCCGTGTTGATGAGGACCGCTAACTCTTCCCTCACTTGGTTCGTCAACGCATCGACCGCGTCGTTCCGCGTCCCAAGCTCCGGCTGTCGTACTAACTTCTCACTGAGCAATCGCCTGGCTTCGCTGCTGATGTCGCTATCGGTCGGTTGGCGCAGCAGCCCGAGTAGATCATTGGAGGTTAATTCGAGGGAAGCGATGGCAGTGCGAAAGGGATTTACGTCGTAGTCGCGCGACCAAAGCCTGCGGCGGCCGGTGCGCAGGATGAGAAAGGCTTCGTTGAGTTGCCACTGCATCTTCCGTAGTACCGCGCGAAACGCTTCCTTCTCAGACTCTGTTTGCGGCCACTCGTCGGTAAGTCCGAAACGTGCCACCCTGGCGATCTTCTCGGCTTGTGAGTCGAGGCAGGCGAGATCGTTGAGCTTGCCGAGACAGAAGCGGATGCGGCGCATCGCCCATGGAAGGTCAAAGTCAATGAGGAACTCGAGCTGCGATTTCCGTGGCTTGCCCGTTTCCGGATCAGGCTTCATGAGGGCGTCGTAATTGTGGTTGCGCCAGTCGCGCACGAGATGGCGGATTGCCTGGAACTCGTCAGACTCCTCGCTGAAGCCGGCGGCGCACGCGACCAGCAGCGTGAGATCATCGGTCACCTCAGCGACGCGTAGCCGCTGATAACTGCCCCAGCCCGGCCCCTGCTCGCGCAACCACTTCATAAGCTCCGCTGGGTCCGCGATCACGCGGCGCAATTCGCTGCGCGTACGCGACTGCTTCGGGTTGAGTCCGTAGAGCAAGTCCTCTTCCGCTCCGAGCATGATATGGCGGAGCCGCTCGACGAGGCGATTGCGTTCGAGTAGCCGCGTCAGGTCTTCGACGATGGTCTCGTAGCGTGGCAGCGACGACAGCGCCGCGAGGGCGTTCTCCTTAATCCGCGGACGGTCCTTGAGCGCCTCGACACGCTTCAGATGCTCGGGCGATGGCTCGACGTAAAGCAGCTTGCGATCGACGAACGTATCTGCGTGGCGCAGCGGCAACTGCTCGACCACGAAGCTGAACGGCTTGTTGTCGAGCGTGCCGCCATCGACGAACCAGACACGGCGGAAGTCAGCGGCGAGTTGCTCCGGGTCTGTGGGCGCACCGTCACCCTCACCCGCCCGCTGGAGCAGATACTCTTGATAAAAGGATCGCAGCTCCGGTGCGTCGGCTGGGCGCTCACCAGCCGGAGCGTTCTTCGCGACTACCTGCGTGGTGTCGTCGAACTTGACAGGCGAGAAGGCAGCCTGATGGGCCGAAGTCGCGCGTGCGGCGAAGGCGAGGAAGGCGTTGTTCTCGGCGCCGAGCTCGTTGATTTCGATACCGCCGGCTCGCTTGCCTCGATAACGGAACCGAAAGACGTTTCGGTGGCGGTACTCGCTCGCCAGCTTGTCGGCCAGTTTCAACTTCAGGACAAGGCCCTGCATGTCCGTGGCAGTCACGAAGAGATCGAGTTCGTCCACGAGAGGCGACTCGCCATTCGGACATGTCGGCGCGCCCAGCTTCTGCGTACGCGTCGCCTCCATCTGGCGCAGCGCTTCAGCCAGTCGCAGGTGCATGCGCCGGCTGTTCAGCAACGACCACGGCTCACCGGGGTAGTTCTTATCGTTGAGTGTGAACCCCAGCCCTCCGTACGAATCCACGTCGTTAAGCAGGACGCCAATGTCAGCCTCCGTCACCCAGAGTTTCTTCAACTCGTCCATGTCCTGATCGTTTGCGAGCGCCTTTGCGAGATAGACGGCGTTGATGCCGCCTGCGGATGTGCCGGTCAGAATGTCGACGACGAACCGCGTTCGGATCGGACCACTATTCGCGGCGTCGGCGTTATTCTCATCATTACATCCTTGTCGAGTGAGCAAACGCCCGAGACGCCGGTAGACGCGCTCAGAGCCGCGCAGTTCTTCATCGGCAAGGTGCGCGCGCCTTCCATCCAGGGTTCCAGTGTATTCCGGCGCCGTCGCACGGACGAGCCGGAGCAGTTCCTGGGCAACGCCATTGATATAAATTGCGAGTGAGGAACCGCCGTACATGACAACAGCGAACCTGACTTCCTGATCAGAAACAACGGGCGGTTTAGTGGCACCGGACACGCGGTTAGTAGCCATGAGGGGTCTCCTATGTTTTTGAACGGATCTCCGGCAAGTCAACAATATTCATGAAGTTTTCGGATAAAACATTTCTACCTTGTAACGCTTGCCAAATTTACCCGAAGCTGGAGTCAGCGCTATTCTAAAAACGTAACGGTTGGTGACCAAACGGCGATGAGTATTTCTTCATTTGTGCGATCGAGCGTGATGATCATACTACTGGCGCACTCAGCCGCCCATGCGATCGCACAAACCGAGTCGATCCCGAGAGGCCAAGTCGTTGAAAGAATTGAAGCGCTCAACGATTCGTCGCAAAGTTACGCGCTCTATCTCCCGTCGAATTACACACCGAATCGGAAGTGGCCGGTTCTATACGCGTTCGACCCTGGTGCGCGAGGCCGGGTGCCGGTGGAGCGTTTCAAGGAGGCGGCGGAGAGGTACGGGTGGATCGTGATTGGCTCAAACAATTCACGCAATGGTCCATGGGAGCTTGCCGTCAATGCGTGGAACGCGATGCTGATAGATACTCATCAGCGTTTTGCGATCGACGATGAGCGTATGTATGCGACCGGATTTTCCGGCGGCGCACGCGCGGCAGCCCGTGTCGCGATAGGCTGCAAATGCCTGGCAGGAGTGATAGCTGGTGGCGCTGGGTTTCCTGTCGATCTTGCTCCGTCACCAGAGATGCATTTTGTTTTCTTTGGTGCAGTCGGCATCGATGACTTTAACTATCCCGAACTTAAGAGCCTGGAAGAACCGCTAACTAAAGCAGGCATCACACATCGCGTTCAGACGTTTGACGGTCGTCACGAATGGCCGCCGATCTCGCTCCCTCACCACAGATGCATTTTGTTTTCTTTGGTGCAGCCGGCATCGATGACTTTAACTATCCCGAACTTAAGAGCCTGGAAGAACCGCTAACCAAAGCAGGCATCACACATCGCGTTCAGACGTTTGAC
>Ga0105243_10003913_pt1 | contig 11886 bp, 10 predicted proteins | sample KBSM34metaG_FD_81525 | JGI IMG/M metagenome (GOLD analysis project Ga0105243, IMG submission 81525) | Miscanthus rhizosphere microbial communities from Kellogg Biological Station, Michigan, USA - KBS M3-4 metaG | ecosystem: Host-associated > Plants > Roots > Rhizosphere > Soil | place...
ACACCAATTTTCGTAACATCGTCTGATGAAACATCTCGATCTCCGATCATTCAAAGACGAACGCCGCACTTGTGCGGTGGTTCGTCAAACTTGAAAAGGGGACTCGACGGGGTTGCGTCGAAACCGGGCGTGGGATTGTTCAGGTAGTACCGGGGGTGCGTCCAATAAAGTAGACCTGACTGTCAAACGTTTCTTCCGTTCCTTTAGGGATCGGACGATAGCTGCCGTCTGTGTGCAGTTCACGTGCTCCCAAGTTATCGCGCAGATAAGCGCCAAGCAGCACGTCTTTTAGATACTGTTTCGACTCAGGATCACTTACCGGAGTCACTACTTCGATTCGGTGTTTCAGATTTCTCGCCATCCAATCGGCGCTACCAATGTAGAGTTCTTCGTCACCTCCGTTGGCGAAGTAGAACACACGGCTGTGCTCGAGGAAGCGACCTACCACGCTGCGAACTTTGATATTTTCTGAGAGGCCGGGAACACCCGGCCGCAGCATGCAGATTCCGCGAACAATCAACTCAATAGAAACACCTGCGCGACCGACCTCATAGAGCTTTTCAATGATTTGCTTGTCGGCAAGTCGATTGAACTTGGCCACAATGTGCGCCGGCTTTCCCGCTCGCTGCTGCTCCATTTCGCGATCGAAGAGCGCGTTGAGTTTCTCTCGCAAGCTAACTGGCGCAACCAGTAACTTGCGAAAATTCCTTTGCAGCGAAAAGCCGGTAAGGTAGTTGAACAATTCAACGGCATCGCGGCCGATGGCATCGTCGCAAGTAAACAATCCAAGGTCGGTGTAAGTGCACGAGGTTGTTGGGTTGTAGTTGCCCGATGCTACATGGACATAGCGCTTTAGATTGTTGTCTTCGCGTCTAACAACCAAAGTAAGCTTGCCATGAGTTTTAAGGCCCAGAATTCCGTAAACGACGTGGACGCCCGCTTCATCAAGTTTGCGAGCCCATTCAATGTTGTGTTCTTCATCAAACCGCGCCTTCAATTCGATTAACGCCGTGACTTGTTTGCCTCGTTCACTTGCGCGAATCAGGGCAGGCGGAATTGGCGAGTCTGGTCCTGTTCGATATAGGCAGATCTTGATTGCAACAACATCTTCATCGTCGACAGCCCGGTTGATGAACTCAGTAACACAATCATAGGAATCGTAAGGATGATGGACGAGGCGATCACGCTCCTTGATCGAATTGAATATCTCTTTAGGATTCCGACACCAACCGGGGACGTGTGGATCAAAGGGAACGTCTTTCAAGTCAGGTCGATCCCAATCGTAGATCGCCATGAGCTCTTGAATTGCGAGCGGGCCTCGAATCTTATAGACGTCCTCGGTTGTGAGACCAAGTGAGTCAGTCAGGTAGTCAATCAGCTCATCGGGCATGCCATCGGAAACTTCCAGGCGCACGGGCGTACCAAAGCGTCGCTGCCTGAGTTCTTCCTGAATCACGCTAAGTAGATCTTGGGCTTCTTCTTCGCGTATCTCGATATCAGCATCGCGCGTAACTCGAAACCGATGACAAGGCCCAGGCTCCATCCCTGGAAACAGCGTACCTACGTTTGCTTCGATCACATCTTCGAGCAGCACAAACTTCGATCCCGATAATCCAACCGGAACTAACCGTGGGACTACCGAGGGCACCTTTATCCGAACAAAGCGCGGCTCTGAATGAGTGTTATCAAGCTCGACCGACTTACCTTCAGGTGCCTTGACCATCAAACCAAGATTGAGACTCGACGGCGAGATATACGGAAACGGATGACTTGGATCGACCGCAAGTGGCGTCAGAATCGGAAAGACTTTCTCATTGAAGTACTCTTCAATACTTTGCTGTTCATATCTCGTCAGTGAATTGAATGCGGCAACTTCAAGTCCTTCCGTCTTGAGCTGCGGCAGAATGTTTTCAGACAAACACTTCGCGTGTTGTTCAACCAGCTTCAGAATTCGCTCACGCAGTTTCTCTAATTGTTGCTCGGGCGTGAGACCGTCCAGCGACAACACAGACACGGATTGCTCCGACTCCTCTTTGAGTCCGGAAACTCGAATCATAAAGAACTCATCCAGATTCGAAGAGAAGATAGAAAGAAACTTCAAGCGCTCGAGCAGTGGATTTCGATCATCGAGCGCCTCTTCAAGAACCCGAGCGTGAAACTCCAACAGACTGAGCTCTCGATTGAAGAAGAGTTGGTTCTTCTCGGATTGTTCAACCTCTTCGACTCGTCGGGGAAAGTCGCGGACATCGGCTTCTTTGATGGCTGTTGACATAGCTTCTTTTGGCTCACTCATCTGAGAATGGCTTTGAGCCGCTCCCAATTCCTGACACAGAGAGAGTATGCCCGGGAAGAATTTGGCAAGACTCGTTCCAAGTACCGATACGAGTCCAATGGTTAGCTATCCGTTGCTTTTCACGGGCTTACCATTGTGTTTCGAATCGAATTCGATTCTGTCCTGTATGGATTCAATGCTATCCGCACTATTTCTTCGGAGGGCTGTCGTAGGCGGCGTGAGCGTTGACGCTGATGAATTCGTGATCTTCCAGGATGTAAGCAGTTAACTGATAGCCGTAAACGCACCCCGTATCAAGGCCAATGGCTTTTCGTCCGATACGTGGCGATGACGACGGCCAATGCCCAAACAGCGCGACTTTCTCGTCGTTGTAAAGTTCATACCATGGAGTGCCTTCTCGTGAAGTTCGGTCTGGACCGAGAGTCCGGAGTTCAACGAGATCAGCTATTGCCTGGCGCCTGATAGGCACTCCAGGGCGAATTCCTGCATGAACAATGACGTGAGACTCGAGTTCCAGATAAAGAGGCAATGAAGCCAAAAACTCAAGAAGGTGTTGGTTTCCGGCTAGTTCGTCAAAAGTCCGTTGTTGAGCAGTCTTGAGACTTGGGGTCTCGTGCTTCCAGAAGTTGACCAACGCAAGGTCGTGGTTCCCGATTACTGATGAAAATCGCGGATCTCGCCTGAATAATTCGAGTACTTCCCGGCTCTTTGGGCCTTTTACGGTAAGGTCCCCAACCGCGATGACCCGGTCTTCGAGAGTCAATTCGATCTTTTCTATCAACTCGATCAACTCGTCGTAGCATCCGTGGATATCGCCAATAACTATAGTTCTCGCCATTTTCATCGTAATTACCTCGCTAAAGTGCGGGTGAGATTCGCCCAGCCTCACATTTTTGCAACGGATCCGCTTATATTGGCGTTAACCATTTGGGCCTTTTCGCCAAAGAAGATTAATCGGCAGATTGCGCGCAACCCGAAGAAATTTGGCCGCATCTTTAAAAGACCAAGACGTCCAACTTTTGGTGGAAAAGTTTACTGTTTTTGAGACTGTTGGATAGTTGGGGTTTGTTTGACACCTCAAAAAACCGTGTGGTAACCTCCAAAGTGATTTTGGCTCCCTATCTATTGAAGAGTCATAGCGTTATCAAATCAGATGGGCCAAGAGTTACCGCGCTAGTTGTTTGTGAATGCTACTTCCCTTAGCTGCATAGCTGGATGACTAGCACCAACCATTAAGGAGTACGACGAATTGATGTCTCCGAGCTTCCCTCGTGTGATTCCCTGTGTGGCTTTATTAGCGGCTCTTGTCGCTTCACCGGTTAGCAGTTTTGCACAGATCCCGGCGGCTTCATCCGCCCGTGCTATACCTACCGAAGTAGAGCAATCTGACGGTCGCGTTACTCAGATTATTGCCAGGGCGGAAGACCATTTCCGCAAAGGCAAACTGAATCTCGAAGACAGCAAACGTGAGCAGGCACGAGACGAGTTTGACAAAGCGGTCGACTCGATTCTCGAATCTGGATTTGATGTACGCGCGAGCCAGAAACTTCAGACTTTCTATCTCGAACTGGTTGAGCGGATCTATCGCGAAGAAGTTCCACTTCAAAATCAGGCTGTACCTAACAACGTCGCAATGACGTTGATAGCTCAGAACACCCAAGATCCAAAAACACCACCACCGCCACCTCAAATCGGATTTCGTGATCAGAAGTTTGAGCCATCTCCGCTCGACGAACTGAGCAAGCTTGTTCTGACCGAGCAAGAGAAAGAAGTTTCGAGCGAAGACTTGTTAGCTCTCGAGCAAGCCCAGAAGAATGTCGGTTTCAACTTCACGCTCAATCCGCTCATTCAGCAATACATCAACTACTACCAGGGACCACGTGGTCGTGGAACCATGGAAAATGGTCTGCGACGCTCGGGTCAGTACATGAGACTAGCTCGACAGATTTTCGCCAAGGAAGGCGTGCCGGTTGACGTTACCTGGCTGGGACAAGTTGAGAGTGCATGGAAGGTCAAGGCAATGTCGTGGGCGTCAGCTTCCGGTCTTTGGCAGTTCGTTCCTGGAACTGGTCGAACTTATGACCTGAAGCAAACTGCCTATATCGATGAGCGAAACAGTTTTGAACAGGCGACCCATGCTTCAGCTCGTTACCTGAAAGATCTTGCCAATCGTTACAACGGCAATTGGGAATTGGCTATGGCCGCGTACAACACCGGCGCCGGCAATGTGGATCGGGCCATCGCTCGTGCCGGTACGGCTAACTTCTGGATGATTTATCCGTACATCGCACAGGAGACTCGCAATTACGTTCCGAATATCCTGGCGGTGATTTTGATTGCTAAGAATCCTGAAAAATACGGCTTCAGGGGAATCAAACCCGACGCACCAATTTCGTATGATGTCGTTCAAGTTCCAAACGCAACCAGCTTGCAGCTAATCGCCGATGCAACTGACACAAGCGTCGATGTCATTCGCAATTTGAATCCGGAATTGAAGCGCGACATTACGCCGCGCGGCGATGTCTATAACGTCAGAGTTCCAGCAGGACGCTCGACTCTGTTTGCAAGCGTGTTGAAGAGAATTTCACCTGACAAGCGAGAAACAGCTCGCGTGATTTCAGTTGCACCAGGTGAAGACTGGCAGAACGTTGCTAACCGGATAGGAGTTAGCGTTCCACAGTTGCAAGCCATGAACGGTGGCGTGGATCTTAAATCGGCAACCAAGCTTGTAGTGCCGAGCGGAAGTGTGAAGCTGACTCGTTGGGTAAGAGCTAAGCCGGGTACTGAACCGGAAACACCCGCCGCGAGCCTGACTAAATATCGAGCACGGAAGGGCGACACGATTGCGAAGATCGCTGCTTCAAAGAATCTTGACGTTAACGATCTGGCTCGCTTGAACGGAATCACCGCTGATGCAGAACTTCGCGCCGGTCAGGAAGTGAAACTGCCAGGAGCGTCAACGGCACCATCAAAACGTCGCTAGAACCTCTACAGCAAATCAGAACAGAGAGCGCGCTTGGATTTTCCAGGCGCGCTTTTTCATGTCTTGTCGGATGTCGGAAGAGCTTAGCGACAGATAAACGCAGATCGACGCTGATAAGGTACTTTTATTCTTCTCCTGATCGGTGTCTATCCGTGTTCATCTGTGGCTGACTTAATTGCGAGGCGCGACAAGCTACAGCTTATCGGACAGTCGCATGTTATACTCCCTCGCGTCGTAAGCTCACCCACACGACCTCAAGAATTCAAACTGTTAAATCTGAAAACAGGAGCGACCTCACATGCTCTTCCGCACACTCTCCGCCGCCGTTTATGGCATCGATGCCGACCTCGTTGATATTGAAGTCGACATAACTCCAACACGCGGCGAAAGCGATCAATCGCAGACAGTAACCATAGTTGGTTTGCCCGATGCCGCTGTACGCGAATCGCGTGAACGCATCCGTGCAGCTATGCAAAACTGTCAATTCTTCTTTCCCTTTCAAAGAACCACGATCAATCTTGCGCCCGCTGACGTTCGCAAAGAAGGGGCAAGTTTCGATCTGCCGATCGCCTTGGGGATACTCGGCGCGAACGGTGATCTCGCTGAAGATGAGAACCTGATCCATATTCTGTGCGTCGGTGAACTTTCCCTTGACGGTCGAGTGCGACCAATAAAAGGTGCATTGCCGATCGCAATTCTTGCGCGAGAAGGAATGATTCGCCACGTGATTCTTCCCGAAGAAAACGCAAAGGAAGCGGCGGTTGTTAATGGCGTCAACGTCTATCCCGTTGCGAATCTCAAGAGTGCCGTTGAGCTGGTCGCTGACCTGCGATCCGCAAATCCTCCAGAACCACTCAAAGTAGATCCTGCCGAAATACTAAAGCGGACCGAACACTACGCAGTAGATTTCAAAGAGGTGCGTGGACAGATATCCGCAAAACGAGCCTTGGAGATTGCGAGTGCGGGAGGTCATAACATTCTGCTCATTGGCCCTCCCGGATCGGGTAAGACGATGTTGGCTAAGAGACTGCCAACAATTCTTCCTCCGCTTGAATTTGAAGCTGCACTGGAACTGACAAAGATACATTCAGTCGCGGGACTGACTGGTCGTTCGGGTTTGGTGACTGAGCGTCCATTCCGTTCCCCTCATCACACGATCAGTGATGCAGGTTTGATAGGTGGAGGTGCGGTACCACGACCTGGCGAAGTTTCACTTGCTCACCAGGGTGTGCTGTTTCTCGATGAACTGCCGGAGTTCGATCGCAGTGTGTTGGAAGTTCTGCGCCAGCCCCTCGAAGATCAGCGAGTGACAATTAGCAGGGCTTCGATGTCGCTCACGTTCCCGGCATCGTTCATGTTGGCGGCTGCGATGAATCCTTGTCCTTGTGGATTCTGGAATGACCCAACTCGCGAGTGCCGCTGCTCGCCGTTACAGATTCAGCGTTACGTCGGACGAATCTCAGGTCCGTTGTTAGATCGCATCGATATACACATCGATGTACCAGCAGTTAAGTTTCGCGAATTGGCAGGTGAAGACGCACCGGAGACCGACAGCTCGGAGAAGATCCGTCAGCGAGTGATCACTGCACGAGACCGGCAACTCAATCGCTTTAGTGGCGAGAAGATTTTTGCCAACGCCGCGATGACGCCACGAATGATTCGTAAGCATTGCCGGATCGATTCGAAGAGTGAACAACTGCTGGAGCAGGCAATGATTCGGCAGGGACTGTCAGCGCGCGCTTATGATCGAATCTTGAAAGTAAGCCGAACGATTGCTGACCTGGAAGGATGTGAGAGGATTGGCTCCACCCACGTTTCAGAAGCCGTCGGCTATCGCTCGCTTGATCGAACTTATTGGGCCTAAATAAGCCACACCATCGGCACAAATCAACCGAAATGTTGATCGGGGTTTCAAAAGGGTGGTGGGACAAAAGCCTGGTTGAATCCGAGCCCGGCTGGAAACGACACATTCGTGGGACGCACGCCTGTGCGTACCCAGGAATCAATCGCGCCGATCTCGGTCAAAATCTGTGGACCGGTCAGGTTACAATGACCGACGCCAGTTGTGTACGTCTGAAAGAGAAGGTCCTCTTTACCTCTCGACGCATTCAGTTCCGCATACGCCGACTCATTTGCCACGACCAGCAGTGGATCGATGATCGTATGCACGGTCAGGATTGGATGGTGGATCTTCCCGTTAAAGTCGGTGTTATTGCGAACGTAGTTGCGAGCCGCTGGATTTGCGTCGATGTTGCGGCGCACGTTCATCTGCGCCAACCAGGCGTCAACGACTGGTGTAGGCAGACCTATACCGGCAAGGTAAGCCTTCTCTGCCGAGGTTAGGTCGTAGCTCTGATCCAGGTTCTGCACAAATGGACCACCGGCGCGACGCTGTAATTCGGCGCGCGCCTCAGTGAAAAAAAAGAAATCAGTAAGCGCCCAACCCGGATAAAAGGCAGGCGGCGGCGGGGGCACGAGACCACGGCCCGGATTTTTCGCAACCAGTCGAATAAACTCAAACTTCGGAAAGTTTGCGATGTTGCTGAGTTCGGGGCCTAATTTCGCGAGCACCTCGGTGTCGAAATCGATGTCGTTTCTGACTTCACCGACCGTTCCCCACGAAGCAGGTATGCCAAAGAGGATGTCGTAGGCCAGATAAAGAGGTACGCCACTGTCCCAGAGGCGAGTCGCGCCGGCACCGACGCCACATAGACAGAGTGCGCCGTCGTAAATTCCGCCAAATTGTTCCATGCTCTTGAAACCGACGAAGGTTCCCAATGAAGCAGCGACGATGATGGTCCTTTGCGGCTGCGCTACGTTATCGCGGAAGAAAACAGCAAGATTCTTAACGTCCTGAATCGCATCCTTGATGGCCCAACCATTGTCTTTGTAAGCAGTCCCAGCTAGGGCAAAACCTTGAGCGAGCAGCGGAGCTTCCAGTGCCGCGGTTGGCGCGACGTCGGCATTTCGATTATCAACTTCGCCGGGATGGTCGGCCTTGTCACGATAGCCGTGCGCAAAGATAAGCAGCGTTCCATTCCACGCTTCCGGCACTCGGATCCGGTAAGGCGCGCCGTCGATCTCGCCAGACAGATCAAGCGGTGCAGCTTTGGCCGCCGGTGAACGCTGAATTAGTGAAAGCGAGATTAATAAACCGAGGGTTAGTGCAATGAGGACTCTCGGACTGCTTTTCATTCTGCTGTCCCCCTTTTCTTTGGCTGGAATCTTTGGCTGGAAAAATCGGGCGAGGCGTAAGACTATCACCGGAAAGCGCTCGGTCGCAATACGCCGATGTAGTTTGGGAGAGGCGCCAGAGCAGCGCCTAATTCAGAGTTTGGTGCCTTTGAAAATTCACTGCTTGAAGCCGACGTTCCGCAGCAAAATCTTGAAAGCGAGAGTCGTCACGCAGGCTGTCAAAGATCGGATTGTCTGTGAGGTAAAACCAGGACCAGGTCTTTACGAGGTGTTGAGTGCGGGCGAAAATACGTTTTGTAATTCGTTCAATTCAGCGTCATCAACCAGATGTCCGCCTCGGTGGTCCTAAGAGCGAAATAGATCAGCCGATCATCTCGAGGCAGCGTAACCATATCGAAAGATTCATTAAGGCCGAACGTTACTATCGTCAACCATAGGCTTGTGACTTTGTAACGACATTGAAGCAACCGAGACAGACAGCTCAGATGAATTTCGGCGTCGCGTAATGTCATCGCTGGGCAGTCACCAAAGATTTAAAGGTGGCGCTGACTGGGCACCCTTTATCTCATTGGAAACTGGAAATTAGACGTCACCGGTGTAAGCAAAGCCTCCGACGTCTATTTCCTCCTCTTTCCTCTTGGACACTCACCTGCACCATACAACGGGATCGCTTGTCACCAAGTGCTTTGTCACCGTATTCTCCAGCGAGGCCGGACGAAAATAAGCTTTGAGCAATCGGGGTAGGGCTAAGCTACTACTTTTTGGATTTGAGTCGGTCAGACTCAGCGCGAACTATTTATTCAGCTGAGATTTCACAACTTTTAGTGTTGGGCAAGGCAACGACGCGCTCCAAGCGTAGCATCACAGCCGCGTTGAGGGCACTGTAACCTCTTTCCGCAACCCCACGCGGGCATCATGAGCGGGGACAGTGCGCTAGCTTGAAACTGCGGACGCGTGATATGAGTGCTGAACAAGCTGTAGATCTTGTGAGGTTTCTTCCAGCTTGCCCGAGCAAGCCAATCCACGTGACGGCAGCCGAAACCGAGACACCGCAATCGACAGACTATGAGTTGGCGCAGAAGGCAGCCCACGGAGACATGGGAGCCTTCGAAGATCTCTACCAGCGCCACAATCGTCGCGTCTACTCCTTGTGCTTGAGGATGACCGGGAGTGTGTCGGAAGCTGAAGACCTGGCTCAAGAGGTTTTCATCCAGCTCTTTAGAAAAATCGGTAGTTTTAGAGGCGAGTCGGCCTTTACGACTTGGCTTCACCGGCTCACGGTCAATCAAGTCCTGATGCACTTCCGGAAGCGGGGAGTGCGAATGGAATCAACGACCGAAGACGGTGAGACTCCAATCCAGATAGTAAAAGGCACCGAAAACCCCAATGCGATGCCTGTAGTAGATCGCATCGCCCTGGATAAAGCTATAGCGCAATTGCCGCCCGGATATCGAACGGTATTTACGCTTCACGATATCGAGGGGCATGAACACGAAGAAATAGCGAGGATGCTAGGTTGTTCGGTCGGAACGTCGAAGTCGCAATTACATAAGGCAAGGATGAAATTACGAGGATTATTGAGGCAACAGAACAAGCCTGAATAGCCTCGAATACTAAAGAGCTGGTCAATTATTCACCATTGGCGCTCTCTTGTGCAGTCTTCCCAAGGATCGATAAAAACGGAGTATGTTCTGTCTTCCCGCGATTTAGTAATATTCGCCCGCGTTGTGCGGCAGAACAAAGGTGGTTGTAATGAACTGCGAGACATGTCAGGAACTCATCCACGATTTGATAGACGGCACAATTGGCCGAAGTGATGAGCTCACTCTAAATACGCACCTTCAAGAGTGCCTGGATTGCGAGAACGTTCGACAGGAGTTGTCGTCGATCGTCGGGTTTTGCCGCTCGCACCGGGGAGAATATGAAGCACCACCTAATCCCCAGGCGCTTTGGTTACGCATTCAGAACGTTGTAGATGCTGAACCTTCTCGATCAGGTGTTAGTGGCGTAGCCACGCACAAATCATTTCTAGGCGGGTTACTGAATCGGAGTTGGGAATTGTCGTTCCCGCAGTTGGCCAGTTTGACTGCCGCAATAGTGTTGTGTGTATCGTTGATAACGGTTGTTGGTGTTCGACGTTGGGGTAACGGCGGTCCAGTGGAACCGCCTCCAACGTTAGCCGGTGGCCAAACTGTTAATGAGCGCGTCTGGCAACGTCAGCAGGTTATCAACTACTGGAACCAGCGAGTTGCATTGAATAAGACCCGTTGGAGTCCTGAAATGCGCGAAACGTTTGAGCGCAACCTACAGGTCATCGACCAGGCTGTCAGCCAGTCGCTGAATGAACTGAATCGCAATCCCCATGATGAGATTTCTGAGCAGATGCTCAACGAATCACTAAACGACAAGCTTGCGCTATTGAAAGAATTCTCCGACTTGTGATGCCGCAGGTAATCCGGTTTAGTAGAAGCCCCACGTTGATGAATACCACTTCCCTATTTTTGCGACTCTCATCGCGCGCCGGCCTGGCAATGGTTGGTGTGATCTGTCTGTCGCTAGTTGTTCAAGCCCAGCAGCACATTTCGAAGCGCTACCCAGCTAGCAAGAACGTTCGCGTTGAGTTGCGAAATATTTCCGGAACGATCGAGGTTGAGTCGTGGAACAAGGATGAAATCCGACTCTCGGCCACCATCGAATCTCCCAACGCTCACGTGGTTCCAAAACAGATAGATCAGAATCTCGTAATCGATGTCATGAGCGACAATCGCGGTCGTGGCGATGTGGGCGACGTTAATTTCAAACTGCAGGTTCCGATCAATTCGTCGGTTGATCTTGAAACTCGACGAGGCAATATCAGCGTTGCCAACATACGTGGCGGAACGGTACGCGCGTACGTCTCGTCTGAAGGCGACATTGAGTTGTCGAACGTCACTGCTTCTCAGGTAGTTGCGCAAAACACGATCGGCAATATCTTTTTTGACGGTGAATTTTCAAGTGGTGGTACATACGAATTCAAATCAACCAAGGGTGACATTACGATTCGAATTCCTGGAAACTCAGCGTTTCGTTTAGTAGCCGCTTCCCCGGCGCGAAAGATTGCGCTCGGAGACTTTTGGAACAATGGTTTCAAAACTCAGGATGGCAGAAAGTATACCGGCGACGTTGGTGATGGACGCTCTTCAGTATCAGTAACTAACTTCAGCGGCCAGATTACGTTCTTGCGAAAGTAGATCGTTTGCAAGAGAGTGATTGTGGAAACGGACCTGGAAATCAGCGTCCGTTTTTTTGTGCCTGTGTAACAGCGGTCCCTTAGTTCTCAGCCCTTGAAGCTTGAGCTAATTATGCGGCTGTGCCGCCTCCTGTGCGGAAAGCCTCCGGCTTTCCGTCAACCTTGCAAATTCTCTAGGCGGCTACG
>Ga0105243_10003922_pt1 | contig 11873 bp, 13 predicted proteins | sample KBSM34metaG_FD_81525 | JGI IMG/M metagenome (GOLD analysis project Ga0105243, IMG submission 81525) | Miscanthus rhizosphere microbial communities from Kellogg Biological Station, Michigan, USA - KBS M3-4 metaG | ecosystem: Host-associated > Plants > Roots > Rhizosphere > Soil | place...
CTTCCGTTCGGGCGTCACGGCCGCGTCGGAGCCGGCAGACGGATCGGTCGCCGGAGCGTTGGACGGGACGACGTCGTCGTCCGCGTCGGCAGGCACGGTCAGCCCTCGGCGGGCTGCCCGTCGAGCTCGGTCTCGGCCTCGGTCTCGCCGTCGGTGGGTTCGGCCGCCGCGTCGTCGACCTCGTCCGTGGTTGCCTCAGCGACCTCCCCGGGCGACCCGACCGCCTCCGTATCGAGCTCCTCCTCGGCGACCTCCGCCTCGGCGTCAGCGGCCTCGGCCTGGGCGGCCTCTGCCGCGGCCGCCTCCATCGCCGCCAACTTCGCGTCATCGATGCGGCGCTCGCGGATCCGGGCCTTCTTCCCACGCAGATCGCGGAGGTAGTAGAGCTTCGCGCGGCGGACGCGTCCCCGCTGGACCAGCTCGAGCTTGGCGATCGACGGCGAATGCACCGGGAACGTGCGCTCAACGCCGACCCCGAAGGAGATCTTGCGGACGGTGAACGTCTCGCGGATGCCGCCGCCGGAGCGCGCGATCACGACGCCCTGGAAGACCTGCACCCGCTCGCGGTTCCCTTCCACCACTCGGACGTGCACCTTGACGGTGTCACCTGGGCGGAAAGCCGGGAGGTCGGTGCGCAGGAACGGCTGTTCGATCAGGTCGGTACTGTTCATGGCAACGGTCGGCGATTGTACCAGCGGCCTTCTCCGCACCTCCCAGCGCTCGGTCTCGTGTTGCGCCTCGGTGACGACCTCTTCCGTCGCTCGACTAGCCGCGGAGGTCCGGTCGGTTGCGGGCGGTCTTCTCCTCCGCCGCGGCACGGCGCCATGCCTCGATCGCGGCGTGGTCCCCCGACACCAGCACCTCGGGCACCCGCATCCCGCGGAACACCTGGGGACGCGTATAGACCGGGTGGTCGAGCAGACCCGGCTCGCTGAACGAGTCCCGGCGGTGCGAGGCCTCGTTCCCGATCACACCCGGGACGAGCCGCGCGACCGCCTCGATCACCACCAGGGCGGGGAGTTCGCCGCCCGAGACCACGTAGTCGCCGATCGAGACCTCCTCGGCAGGCAGCCCCTCGATCACCCGCTCGTCGAACCCCTCGTACCGGCCGCACAGGATGGTGAGGTGTGGCTCGGCCGCCAGCTCGGCGGCGAACGACTGCTCGAGCAGCCGGCCGGCCGGCGACATGGCGAGCACACGCCCGCGGTCGGGGTCCAGCGATTCCACCGCGGCGAACAACGGCTCCGGTTTCAGCACCATGCCGGGACCGCCCCCGAACGACTCGTCGTCGACGCTACGATGCCGGTCGCTCGTCCAGTCACGCAGGTCGTGCACCCGCAGGTCCAACGTACCGGCCTCGACCGCCTTGCCGATCAGACCCTCGGCGAGCACCCCGCGTACGAGCGCCGGGAAGATGGTGACCACATCGATCCGCACCCGGCCGAGGCTACCGGGACGGGCGCGCCATCGCGGTTTGCCATGCCGGGCGTGCGTCGACAACGATGCGTCCTGCAGAGGCTTCCCGGGGAGGGCATGTGCGGTACCTGATCCTGGCCGCGATCGTGATCGCCGGTGGCATCGTCCTGTTCGACTCGGTCAGGCAGCGCCGAGCGGTTCGCCGGATCGTGCCGGTCCAGACGGTGGTCGCGACCGCGCTCGGCCGTCACCCAGCGGCACGCGAGGGCCCGTTCGCCGTCCCGGAAGCGGGCGACGACACCGACGCCGACCTGTGGGAAACGCTCGCCGAACGCGTCGATCCCGAAGCGTTCGTCCCACTCCTGGCCCCAGGCGCCGAGGTGAAGACGTTCCGGTTGCGCTGGGGCAACGACTACTCGATCGCGGCGCGGCCCGACCACCGGATGCACTTCGAGCTCCAGCCGTGGGAGGCGGAGCTCATGCTCCGCATGGACGGAAGCCAGACCGTCGGCGAGCTGATCGTCGACCGGCTGCAAGCGGACGGCGACCTCGACCCGGGCGCGGTGATCGGGTTGGTCGAGGCGCTCCGCCAATCCGGGTTCCTCGAGCCCGCGCGGCCGGACGTCCGCGCCCTCGTCCAAGACCACCTCGACCGCGCCTCGAAGGGGCGCCGGAAGCTCCGTGAGTTCTCCCGGAACCTGAAGATCGGGTGGGACAACGCCGAGCGGTTGGTGGCGGGCGCCTACCGCGCGGGGCTCAAGTGGTTCTTCCGAACGCCGGTCGCGATCGCGGGCGGGTTGGTGGCGATCGCGGGCTTCGTCTGCTTCGTCGAGGTGGAGCGCTCGGGCCGGTATTCGCTGTCGGCCACCGCGGCCCCCGCGGAGACGATCCTGTTCCTCGCGCTGGCGCTGTTCCTCACGTTCTGCCATGAGCTCGGACACGCCCTGGTGCTTGTGCACAACAAGCGCCGGGTGATCAGCGCCGGGTTCTTCATCTTCTTCGGGTCGCCGGCCTTCTTCGTGGACGCCTCGGACGGGCTGATGCTCGAGCGGAGGCATCGGATCGCCCAGTCGTTCGCCGGACCGTTCGCCGAGCTGATGCTCGCCGGGGTCGCGTCGGTCGTGATGATCGCGATGCCCGGCACCACGGTTGCCGCGTTCCTGTACCGGTTCGCGCTGATCAACTACTTCGTGATCTTCATGAATCTGATCCCGCTGCTCGAGCTCGACGGGTACTGGATCTTCAGCGACCTCATCCAGGTGCCGAACCTGCGCCGCCGCTCGTTGACGTTCATGCAGCACGACCTGTGGCACAAGATCCGCACCGTGGAGCGCTGGAGCTGGCAAGAGGGCGGGCTGGCGTTCTACGGGATCATCGGCACCCTGTTCACGATCTTCTCCTTCTACACGGCCTTCTTCTTCTGGCGCGAGATCTTCGGCGGCCTCGTCACGAGCCTGTGGGACGGCGGACCGGTCTCGCGGATCCTGCTGATCCTGCTGGCGCTCGCGTTCATCGGACCGCTGATCCGTGGCCTGTTCACACTCGCCAAGACGATCGGGAAGCGCCTCGGCGAGGTCGTCGCGGGCGCACGGTTCCGCGCGGAGCGGACCTGGCGTGTCGAAGCCGCAGCGCTGATCGATGCCCTGCCGGCGTTCGACGATCTCGACGAGGAGGTGCTCTCCGACCTCGCAGGGCGCGTCACCGCGCTCACGGTCCGTGACGGACAGACCGTGTTCCGACGGGGCGACGCGGCCGACGCGTTCTACGTGATCCGGTCGGGCACGATCCACATCGAGGACGTACAGGAGGATGGCGACGTGGTGATCTTGACCGCGCTGGGCCGCCGCGACGCGTTCGGGGAGCTCGGGTTGCTCGGATCGGCGCCCCGGGCGGCGACCGCGCGGGCGAACGGCGAGACGACGCTGTTCAAGATCGACAAGCCGACGTTCGACGCCCTGCTCGCCGACGACATCGACGCGCCGACGTTCGCGCCGACCATGCAGGCCTACGCCGAGCTCCGGTCGCTGCCGGTGTTCCGAAGCCTGACCAGCGCGGACCTCGCGCTCATCCTCGAACACGGCACCTGGCTGACGCCCGCGCCCGGCGACGAACTGATCACCCAAGGCGCGCCGGGCGACGCGTTCTACGCGATCGGCGCGGGACAGGTGGACGTCACGCGCGACGGGGAACTGGTCACGACGCTCGGCCCGGGCGAGCACTTCGGCGAGGTCGCGCTGCTGACCGACGCGCCGCGGAACGCGACGGTGACCGCGCACACCGCGACGCGCGTCTTCCGCCTGGACCGGCAGGGCTTCATCGACGTCGTCGCGCGATCGCTTCCGCGCAGCGCGATCGATCGATCACCCGACCGCAACATGGAACACTGACGAGGAGGAACGGATGGTCTGTTGGCATTGCCGTCGCACCGCGGTCGGATCGTGTCGCTTCTGTGGCCGCGGTGTCTGTGAGGACCACGTGCAGGAGCAGCCCTTCGTCCTGGAGCTGTACCGGGGCGCAGGGACGACGCGAGCGCTCGTGGTCGAGGACGCGCTGTTCTGCGGCGCGTGCACGCCCCGGCCCGACCCGGTCGATCTACCCGAGCTCGACGAGTGACGTGCGTCACATCGACCGGGTGACGAGAAGCACCCGGCATCTGTGACCCCGGGTACCACCGTTCCGGACGTTCCGGGGGCATGATTCGGGCGTGGAACGGGACCAAGCAGGGGCCCGGGAGAGCAAAGGAGCGTCGAGGATGGCCGAGAAGAAGATCCAGCCGAAGCGCCCGGCGACCGAGGAGCCGGCGGCCGGTTCGCGGAAGGCCGAGAAGACGTCGGCCAAGCGGGTCCACGCGAAGCGGGTGCACGCCAAGCGCGTCCACGCGAAGCGGGTCCACGCCAAGCGGGTGCACGCCAAGCGGGTGCACGCCAAGAAGGTCTGATCCGCCGAGACGGATAGCTTCGAGCCCGGGCCGTATGGCCCGGGCTTCTTGCTATCTGGGACGGGTTCAGAGCCCGGGTGGCGCAGGTTCGCGGGCGGGGCTAGGCTCCCGCCGTGCCCGACGCGACGCACCGCACCCTGATCGCCGCGATGTCGGCCGTCCCTGTGCTTGCCGGGATCGCAACCAAGGAGATCGGTCGGCTCGCGGACGCCGGTCTGGTCCATCGGTTCCGGCGGGGCACCTACCTCTGTCACCAGGGCGACCCCTCCCCCGAGGTCTACTTCCTGGTCGACGGTCGGATCGAGATCAGCTCGATCTCGGCCACGGGGAGCCGCGTCCTGCACGCCTCAGTGGACCAGCCGCAGTTCCTCGGCGAGCTCGGGGTCCTCGGCGATCTGCCCCGCAGCGCCGACATCCTGACCCTCGAGGACTCCGACGTCTGGTCCGCACCCGGCGAGGACTTCATCGCGTTCGTGACCGAGCAGCCGAGCGCGTCCCGCCAACTCCTGTCCGCCCTCGCACGTCAGATCCAGGAGCATCAGGCCTTCGCCGACGACCTGCTGTACCTCGATCTCAAGGGGCGGGTGGCCAAGCGGCTGTTGCAGATGGGCACGTCTTCGCTGGAAGACCTGCCCGAGCCGGGAACGAGCGTCGCGGCGATCACACACGCGGATCTCGCGAGCCTGTGCGGCGGCAGCCGGGAGAACGTGACCCGGGTGCTCACCGAGCTGCAGAAGCGGGGCCTCGTGAAACGCGACGGCCAGCGCTACGTGCTGAAGAAGCCCGCGCAGCTCGCGAAGATCGCCGGGCTCTAGGACGGCTCGGGCGCGGTCAGCCCGGGCACCTCGCGCACGACCGCCGACCGCCCGGCCAGGTCGACGGACACGATGAACGCGTCGACCGCCGGGATGAGCGTCTCCCCACCCTCGTCGTCGACCACCCGCCAGAGGTCCTGTGCCGGATACGCGAGCACCTCGGCCACGGTCCCGAGCGTGCTGCCGGACTCGGTCCGAACGACGCACCCCGTCGCCTCGTAGGACCACCACGACCCTTCGGGCAGCGACGGGAGCCACGACTCCGGCACCTCCAGGGTCGACCCCGTGAGGCGCTCGGCGGCGGTGCGGTCCTCGACGCCCTCGAACGTCACCAGCAGCCGAGGCCCGTGCGGTCGAACGGTCCGGACGGTGAGTTCGCGCCCATCCCCGCTGAAGACGACGGCGCCGGGGACCCACCGATCGGGGTTGTCGGAGTGGTTCTCGACGGCGACCTCGCCATGGACCCCGTGGGCCTTGGTGATCCGGCCGACGGTGACCGCCGGCTCCGCCATCTCAGTCCTCGAAGTCGACGCGTGCGGCCAGACGCTGGCGCGACGCGGCCGCCCGGACGACGGTCCGGATCGCCTTGGCGGTGCGGCCGCCTCGGCCGATCACCTTGCCGAGCTCGCCCGGCCCGACGGTGACGTGGTAGGTCGGACCGCGCTCGTCGAACGACTCGGTGACCTGGACAGCGTCAGGATCTTCGACCAGTTCGCCACACAGGAACTCGACGAGCTCCTTCACCTCAGGCCTCTGCGGTGTCCTCGGCGCCGGAGTCCGGCGCCTCAGCCGTCTCCGGCTCGGCGGGAGCTGTAGCGTCCTCCGTGGCCGCTGCCTCGGCAGCAGGCTGAGCCGGAGCCTCCGCTCGCGGCGGCGCGGCGGGGGTCTTCTCCGCCTCGGCGGCCTTGGCCAGCGCCTTCTTCGACATCTTCTCCTTGACGGGGCGCTCGGGCTTCGTGCTGATCACGGCCGCCTTCGGGCGCTCGGCCACGAAGGCGTCCCAGATGCCCACCTTCTGCATCAGGTTCCGGACCTGGTCGGAGGGCTGCGCGCCCACGCGCAGCCAGTGCAGCGCCCGGTCCTGATCGATCTCGATCACGGACGGGTCGTTGAGCGGGTGGTACCGCCCGATGTTCTCGATGAAGCGGCCGTCGCGGGGCGAGCGCTGGTCGGCCACCACCACACGGTAGAAAGGGCGACCCTTCGATCCCATCCGCCGCAGCCGGATCCTCGTCGACATGTCGTTCGTTCCTCTATCTCGTCGGGAGCTTCGTGGGCATCTTCATGCCCTTCCCGCCCATCATCGTCCGCATCATCGTGCGCGCGCCGTCGAAGTCCTTTAGCAGCGCATTGACGTCCGCGGTCGTTGCCCCGGAACCGTTCGCGATCCGCAGGCGGCGGGACCCGGAGATGATAGCGGGTTCCCGACGCTCCTGGGGCGTCATCGACAGGATGATGGCCTCCGCCCGGGAGAGCTCCCCCTCGTCGACGGCCTCCGCCAGCTCCTTCATCCCGGCCTTGCCCCCGGGCACGCCGGGCAGCATCTTCAAGATGTCTTGGATCGGGCCGAGCTTCCGCATCTCGCGGAGCTGGGTCAAGAAGTCCTCCAGCGTGAACTGGCCCTTCATCATCTGCTCGGCGGCCTTGGCGGCGGTTTCCTGATCGACCTTGTCCTGGGCCCTCTCGATGAGCGTGAGCACGTCACCCATGCCGAGGATCCGTCCGGCCATGCGATCGGGGTGGAACGGCTCGAGGTCGTCGACCTTCTCCCCCGTCCCGGCGAAGAAGATCGGTCTGCCGGTGACGGCGGTCATCGACAGCGCCGCGCCGCCGCGAGCGTCGCCGTCGAGCTTCGTCAGGATGAACCCGGTCGTATCGACGTCGTGCATGAACGCGCGCGCCTGCACGACCGCGTCTTGCCCGGTCATCGCGTCGCACGCCATCACGACGTGATGGGGCTTCGTGACGTCCTTGATCTTGCGCGCCTGCTTCATCATGTCGGGGTCGACGTGGAGCCGGCCGGCGGTATCGATGATCACGACGTCGGCGCCGGAGCGCTGGGCCTCCTTGACGCCGTTCTTCGCGAGACGGACCGGGTCGCGGCCCTCGGACCAGACCGGGACGCCGATCTCCTTGCCGAGCATCCGGAGCTGCTCGACGGCGGCCGGCCGGTCGAGGTCGGCCGCGATCAGCAGCGGCCGCTTGCCCTTGCCTTTGAGGTGCTTCGCGAGCTTGGCGCACGCCGTGGTCTTGCCGGACCCCTGGACGCCCGCCAGCATGATCACCGACGGGTTCCCCGGAAGCGTGAACGGATGGAACTCCCCACCCAGGGTGACGGTGAGCTCCTCATCCATGATCTTCACCACCTGCTGGGCGGGCGTGAGGCTCTTCGTGACTTCCTCGGACAGGGCCCGCGTCCGCACGCGCCCCAGGAGGTCGTCGGCCACCTCGACGGCGACGTCCGCCTCCAGCAGGGCGGTCCGGATGTCGCCCAGGGCGTTGTCCACCTGCTTGGGATGGAGCTTGCCCCGGCTGCGGAGTTTCTTGAAGACGCCGTCGAGTCGGTCGCTCAAGGTGTCGAACATAGGAACGGGGTATCGCCGTGGCCTGCAGCGACAGGCCTAGTGTATCGAGCGGGCCTGGGGGGCCCGGAACGCTTGCGGGGGTTGCGATGGAGACCGAAGCGACGGGGGATGCGCTGCGGCTGGAACGCCAGCTCGCGATCTTGCGCTGGTTCGTGGCCGCCTTCGGCGCCGTGCAGGTGGGATTCGCGATCCGCGACCGGGGCCACGACCCGGGGTTCGCGCTCCCGCTGGCCGTCGCGCTGGTGATCGGCCTGACGATCGGCAACCTCGCGATCGCCAACGCGCTCCGGCGAGGGCTCGAGCCCGCGCAACTGCGCTCGATCGGGATCGCGGCCTTCGTCCTCGATGCCGTAGTGCTCTCGGGCCTCGTCTGGGTCGTGCCGAACGGCCCCGCCGACCCCGTCTGGGTGATCGGGTATCTGATCCCGCTCGAGGGAGCAGCCCGGTGGGGGTTGCGCGGCGGGCTGGTGGGCGCCGGGGTGTTCTTCGTCGGCCAGCTCTTGCAGGAGGCCGCACGGGCAGACATCGCCGCCGGCGCGTCGCAGGTCGCGTTCCGCGCGGGGATGGCGTTCGTGGTCGGTGGCGTCGCCGGCTCGTTCGTCTCGTCGCTCCGGCGGACCGCCGACGAGGCGGCGGCACAGGCGCGTGAGGCGGCCGCCGAGGCGGCCCGGGCCGAGCGGGCCGCGTCGCAGGCGGCCGAAGCCCAGCGCGAGATCGCCGCGTTCCACGCGGCGGTGCTCGCGGACGCACAGCCGGAACGACTCGCCGAGATCTTGCGTGACACGGCCACACGGGTGGCGGCCGAGCTCGGGTGTGACGCGCTCGGTCTGCTCACCCGAACCACCGGCGCCGCAGGCGAGGACCGCTTCGACGTTGCCGGTGTGGCCGGCGATCCGGGCTATCAGCTGGGAGACGCACTGTTCCCCGCCTCGAGTCCGGTCGCCGCCGCCGCGATCGAAGGGACGGCGGTCGCTGCGGGCGATGACCTCGTGGTGCCGATGCGCCTCCGCGGCGCCGTCGTCGGTGCGTTGCACGAACGCGGCCGGATCGCGGCCGGGCCGGCGCGGATCGAGGCGCTGCAGACGATCGCCGATCAACTGGGCGTGACGCTGGAGGCGACGAGGTTGCGGGCCGAGCAGGCCGCGATCGTCGAGCGGCTGACCGAACTCGACGCGATGAAGACGGACTTCGTCGCGATCACGAGCCACGAGCTGCGCACACCGCTCGCCGGGATCCGCGGTTTCGTCGAGATGCTCGTCCGCCGGGCCGGGGAGCTCACCCCGGCGCAGCGCGACGAGTTCCTCGAGATCGTGTTGACCCAGACCGACCGGCTGATCCGGATCGTCGACGACCTCCTCGTCGTGTCGCGGATCGAGGGCGACGCGCTCGTGCTCGAGCCCGTCGAGGTCGACGTGCGGGCGCTCCTGGCGTCGGTCGTCACCGCGCTCGGCGACGACGGGGCTCGGGTGGTGCTCGACCCCGGCGTCGACGGTCCCGATGCGGTCGTGCTCGATCCCAACCGGTTGATCCAGATCCTCACGAACCTCGCCCACAACGCGTTGAAGTTCTCGCCGGCCGATCAGCCGGTACGCATCCGCTGGTCGGCACCCGCGGAGGGCACGGTCGAGTTCGAGGTGATGGACCGCGGCCAGGGGATCCCCGAGGCCGAGCAGTCGCTGATCTTCGAGCGGTTCCGCCAACGCGGCGACCACCGCGCGCACTCGGAGGGGTTCGGCCTGGGCCTGTACATCACGAAGATGCTCACCGAGGCCATGGGGGGCTGGCTCGACGTGGCCTCGGTGGCGGGCGAGGGCGCGACCTTCCGCGTCACGCTCCCTGCGTCGCGCCCCCTGCCAACACCCGCTCGACCGTCCGCAGCAGCGCGGTCGGACTGAACGGCTTCGTGAAGTACTCGTCCGCGCCGAGCCGCAACGCTTCAGCGCGGCCCTCCTCGCCGGCCGCGGTGACGACGATGACGCGGACGTCGGCGAACGCGGGATCGGCACGGACGGCCTCGAGGACGCCCGTTCCGCTCGTGCCCGGGATGTTCAGATCCAAGAAGAGCAGGTCGGGCGGCGAGGCGTGGATCGCGGCGAGCGCGGTCTCGCCGTCGGCCGCCTCCTCGATCGCGAACCCCTCCCCTTCCAGGACGAGCCGCATCGCCTCGCGCATCGTCGGGTGATCCTCGACGATCAAGATCCGGCGGTCGGCCCCCATCGTCGTCACGCGAGCAACCGATCGGCGAACGCACCCGGATCGAACGGTCGGAGGTCGTCGGGTCCTTCGCCGATCCCCACGTAGCGGATCGGGAGATCGAGCTCTTCGCGGACGGCCAGAACGATCCCCCCGCGGGCCGACCCGTCGGTCTTGGTCAAGATGACGCCGGTCACGTCGACGGCCTCGGTGAACGCGCGCGCTTGGGCGATGCCGTTCTGGCCTGTCTGGGCGTCCAGGACGAGCAGAGTCTCGGTCACGGTGCCGCCCGCCTTCTCGATCACGCGCTTGACCTTGGCGAGCTCCTGCATGAGCGGTTCTTTCGTGTGGAGGCGGCCGGCGGTGTCGACCAACAAGACGTCGACCTGGCGGGCGGTCGCCGATGTCACGGCGTCGAAGGCGACCGCGCTCGGGTCGGCGCCGCGCTCCTGGCTCACGAGCGTCGCGCCCGATCGCTGCGCCCAAACCTCGAGCTGTTCGCCCGCCGCCGCGCGGAACGTGTCGGCCGCGGCCAGGCTGACGCGCTTGCCCTCGCGGACCAACCGGGCGGCCAGCTTGCCGATCGTCGTGGTCTTGCCTGATCCGTTGACGCCGACCACGAGGATCACGTCGAGGCCCGGTGCGTCCAGATCGACCGAATGCACCGGACCGAGGACCGCGACGATCTCGTCGCGCAGGACGTCGACCGGATCACTCCCGTCCCGAGCGCGCAACCTCGCGAGGAGGTCGGCGGTGGCGCGGGGACCGACGTCTGCCTTCAACAAGACGTCCTCGAGCGCGGCCCAACGATCGCCGTCCGCGCTCGATCCGAACGCCGCGCGCACGCGCGCACCGAGCCCGCTCGAGCCGAACCCACCGGCGGAACCGGCGGGTGCGCCGCGGACCGCGGCCGGCGATGAACGCGCCGGCTTCGTCGCGGTGGCCGTCGAGGCGCCGCCTTTGCCCCGGCGAGCGAAGACGACGAGCAGCAGGACGACGACAACGACGAACGCGACGGCGACGACGAGGAGGGGGGCCACGGTGGCGTCAGCCTACCGGAGGACTCGTCAACTCCTGGCTCGCAGGGACGGCGGCGACCGGGACCGCCTCGGCCCCGTCGTGGTCGAGCCGCTGCGCGACCACCTTGGTGGTGCCGTCGGTGTTGAGCGAGATGCCGTACAGCATGCCCGCGATCTCCATCGTCCGCTTCTGGTGGGTGACGATCAGCACCTGCGACTGCGCGGCGAAGCCCTCGACGAGCTTCAGGAACCGATGCAGGTTCACGTCGTCCAGCGCGGGCTCAACCTCATCCATCAGGTAGAAGGGCGAGGGACGCGCGGTGAAGATCGCGAACAGGAACGCCATCGCGGTGAGCGAGCGCTCGCCGCCGGACAGCAGTGAGATACGGCGCACCCGCTTGCGGCCGGGGCTCGCCTCGATCTCGATGCCCGACGCGAGCGGGTCGGCCGGATCGGTCAGGACCAGCCGGCCCTGACCGCCGGGGAACAGCTCCGCGATCAAGCGCTCGAACTGCTCGGCGACGTCGCGGTAGGCCGACGTGAACGTCTCGGTGATCTGTCGGTCGATCTGGGTGAACACCTCGAGCAGGTCTCGGCGCGCCTTGCGCACATCGTCGAGCTCCCGCTGCATGAAGTCGTGGCGCTCCTCGAGGGATTCCAGCTCGCCGGTCGCGAGCAGGTTCACGCGGCCGAGCAGCGCGAGGCGCCGTTGGACGAGCTCCTGGCGCTTCTCGATCGTCTCGACCGAGTCGTCCTCCGACAGCGACGCGACGAGCTCGTCGGCGTCCGCTTGGAAACCTTCCCGGAGCAGGCGCTCCGCCTCGGCGATCCGCCGCTCGATGTCGCCACGCAGACGGTCCTCGTCCTCGTAGCGCAGACGGAGCTCGTCGAGCGCCGTCGAGGCATC
>Ga0105243_10003924_pt1 | contig 11872 bp, 9 predicted proteins | sample KBSM34metaG_FD_81525 | JGI IMG/M metagenome (GOLD analysis project Ga0105243, IMG submission 81525) | Miscanthus rhizosphere microbial communities from Kellogg Biological Station, Michigan, USA - KBS M3-4 metaG | ecosystem: Host-associated > Plants > Roots > Rhizosphere > Soil | place: Michigan...
ACGAAGCGCCGCTGCTTTTCGGTGCCCGCCACGACTTGGTTGAAGTCGATATAGGGCTTGTTGGCCGGGTCATACTTGCCCTTGCCGCTGATCCGCACCTTGACGAAATTAAAACCAGGCATGGCCGCCGGCTTTTCGTCGACCGGGTACATGGTCTTCGCGCCACCGATGTTTACTTCCAGCCGTAGTGACGGTTTATCGCCCACCGTTTCCATGCTGAAGGCGTTGCGATACGGCACCTGCACCAGGTAACCTTTCGAAGCCACAAACGGCTCCTGCCCTTCGATACTGAAGCGGATCTGGCCGTCCTGCACGATCCACCAGGCGCGCGTATCGGGATGGAATTGGCGCAACGTCTTGACTCCGGGGGCCATGGAGATGTAGTCGGCGTGGAGGGAACTGTCGTCGACCACCGTCTGGGACCAATTTGCCTGGCCTTTGTGCTTCGCGAGCAGGTCGGCGAGTTTCCAGTGGGGCTGGTTGGGAGCGACCCAGGTGTTGGGTTGGACCGGCAGGGGCGCCCAGGCGAGGGTTTCGCGCTGCTGCGCGCGTGATATCGAGACTAAAGCCGAGAAAAGGCCGCAGGCCACGGCCGCGAGAATCGCGAGTTTCTTCATAGCACTGAATACAATACCATCTCCACGTGATAGTGTCATGGGGATGATCCTGCGAATAGCGTATACGCTTGCGTGCGGGGCCGTGCTCTTGTCCGGCCAGGCGAGGGACTACGGGCGGTCGATGGTCATCACGCAGCAGGGCATGGCGGCCACCAGCCACACGCTGGCTTCGCAAGCCGGCGCCCAAATACTCGCAAAAGGAGGCTCGGCCGTGGACGCGGCCATCGCAGCGAACGCCGTGCTGGGTGTGGTGGAACCGATGATGGACGGTATCGGCGGCGACCTGTTCGTGCTCTATTGGGATGCGAGGTCGGGGAAGCTGACGGGGCTCAATGCGTCGGGACCGGCGCCGCGCGGGCTCAGCGCGGAATTCCTCACGCGGCAGGGGTTCCAGACGATCCCCGAAGGCATCCACAGCGTCACGGTGCCGGGAGCGGTTGACGGTTGGGCCAAGATGCACCAGCGCTTCGGGAAACTCCCTTGGAAGGACCTGTTCCAGGCTGCGATCGTATACGCCGAAGAGGGCTTTCCGGTGACCGAAGATGCCCAGCGGTACTGGGCGGGATCAGCAGCATCCTTGCGTGCTCAGCAGGAGACAGCACGCATCTATCTGCCGGGAGGCCGCGCACCGCGCGTAGGTGAGCTTTTCAAGAACCCCGAAATGGGGCGCGCACTACGTGTGATCGCCGAGAAGGGCCGCGATGCGTTCTATAAGGGCGACATCGCGACCGCGATTCTCAAGACCTCGAAGAGCTTGGGCGGGACCATGACCGCGGAGGATCTGGCGGCGTTCTCATCCGAGTGGGTCGAGCCGATTTCCTCGGAATACCGCGGATGGCGTGTATACGAGCTTCCACCCAACAGCCAGGGGATTGCCGCGCTCGAAATGCTGAACATCATGGAGACCATGCCGGCGGGCCAGGGCAACCCCTCCACAGCCGACGAGCTGCATCGGCGGATCGAATCGATGAAACTGGCTTATTCTGATTTGCGATACAACGGCGATCCGCGCTTTGCCGATATTCCCGTGCGCGGACTGCTGGCGAAAGACTACGCGCGCAAACGGGCCGTAGCGATCGATCCGATGAAAGCAAATTGTTCGGTGGCGGCGGGCGCTCCGGCATTCGGAGAGACCACCTATCTCACGACGGTCGACAAGGACGGCAATATCGCGAGCTGGATCCAGAGCCTCTACAACTATTTCGGTTCCGGGATCACGGTGGAGGGCCTGGGATTTCTGCTGCACGACCGCGGGCAGAATTTTACGTTAACTGGTGGAAGTCCGAATGTGCTGGCCGGCGGAAAGCGTCCCTCACACACCATCATTCCGGGATTCCTGGAAAAGGATGATCAGCACATAGGGTTCGGCATCATGGGCGGATCGAATCAAGCCATGGCGCACGCGCAGTTTGTTTCGAACGTGGTGGACTACGGCATGAACGTCCAGCAAGCCATGGAGGCCGCGCGATTCCGCAAAACGGGTGCGCCGGGATGCGATGTTCGCATAGAGGGTCGTGTGCCGGCATCGGCGTTACAGGATCTTACGAAGCGGGGACATGCTGTGCAACTCCTGGCGCCCTATGATTCCGCCGTCACCGGACGAGGCCAGGCGATCTTGTACAACGCGACGAGCAAGACTAAGTTTGGCGCATCGGATCCAAGGGCGGATGGCGCGGCGGTGCCCGAGCCGATTCGGTAAGGCATTCCTTACCGTTACAATGAGGGATTCATGCGCGTGTTGTCTTTATATGCACTCCTGGCAGGGTACGCGTTCGCGCAGACGCTGCCCGCGAACTGGCGAATCCAGCCCGCCGGAACTCAGGTGGCGCTCGATTCGCTGCCGTTGAGCGCTGCGATTTCTCCCGATGGCAAGTTTCTGCTGGCGCTGAACGCGGGCAACAAGCCTTCGATTAGCGTGGTCGAGACGGGCGCGATGAAGGAAACGGCTCGCGTGGTGATTCCCGACGCGGGACTGGGATTGGCGTTTTCACCCGACGGGCGGCGCGTCTATGCGGGCGGCGGATCGCGAAATGCAGTGCTGGAGTTCACCTTCTCTCCCGCCGGCGAACTGAAAGGATCCCGCGAAATTTCTGCTGGGCAGGCAGGCGCGATGAATTTCATCGGCGACGTCGGCGTCTCGCCGGACGCCCGAACGGTCCTGGCAACCGATCTCTTCCATGACCGCGTGCTGGTGATCAACGCGCAATCGGGCCAGATAACGGCGACGCTCAAGTCGGGACGTAGGCCCTATCGGATTCTATTTCATCCCGACGGCCAGTCGTACTTCGTTTCGAGCTGGGCGGACGCGTCGGTGTACGAATACAGCCTGCCTTCGGGAACCGAGATGGCGCGTGTCCGCGTGGGTGCGCATCCCACCGACTTGGTCTTAAGCAATCGCAAAATTCCCAATGAGCAGAATACCTGGCAGTATCGATTGTTCGTGGCGGCGGCGAACACCAATGACGTGTTCGTGATGGGCGTGAGCGAGGGCAAGGATCTGACCGTTCTTGAAACGCTGAACACAGGATTTAGCGCGCTCGCACCCGCGGGTATGACCCCCAGCGGCCTGACTCTCAGCGCCGATCAGACCAGGCTGTACATTGCCTGTTCCGATGCAAACGCAGTAGCGGTAGCGGATATCTCGGAGGCCCGTAGCCGGCTAGCGGGATTTGTTCCGGCTGGCGCGTATCCCACCTCCGTGCGCGTGTTGAGCGGAGGGCAGCTCGCGGTGCTAAACGGTCACAGCGGCAGCCTGTCCGTCATGGATGCCCCTTCGGACGACATGCTGCCGGAATTGACGCGCAGGACCATGGCGCTGACACCGTATCGCGAGTCGTTTTCGGATTCCCTGCCCGAGCAGCGCTCGTCCCTCGATCATGTGATCTATATTCTGATGGACGGCGCATCTCCCGGTCCGAACGCCGCCAAACTCGCGCGCGAGTTCGTGCGCGTTGAGAATTTTCGGCCCATCGGAAGTTCACCCTCCTCAGCTCTCAACTGGGCTGTAGCAGGCATTGCTCCAGACTTTACCGAGAGGTTAAGCCCGAGTTTCGCGGCGGGACGATTGCACTACAACGGCTTTGAAGGCGGCGAGCCCGCCAACTTGCCGCCGGCGGGCTACCTGTGGAGCAACGCGTTGTCGGCGGGCTTATCGGTGCGAAACTATGGCCTCTTCGTCGACTACGCAGCGCAGGCGCCCCGCGTTAAAGATCCATCGCTCCAGGGTGTGACGAATTTGAAATATCGTGGAACTGACCCGCAGCCTTTTCTGGACGACTTGAAACAGTTTCAGTCGGGCGTGATGCCGAACTTGCTGATGCTCCACGTTGAGAACGATGCGGTACTTGGGCGCATCGTGGAGGCCGTATCGAAGAGCAAGTTCTGGCCACAGACAGCGATTTTCGTTATGAATCCTACCGGTCCAACCCTGCTGGCGCTGTCTCCTTACACGCGCCGGACGGCGACGGACCCGACCCTCTACGACCAGGTATCCGTGCTGCGCACCATCGAGCTGATTCTGAATCTCCGGCCGATGACGGTTTTCGATTTCTCCGCCCGCTCGCTGGCGGCTGCGTTCGTTTCTACCCCAAACAACGCTCCCTATTCCCCGGAGCCAACGAACTAGTGACCTCACTCTGTTTTATATGGCACATGCACCAGCCGTTCTACAAGGATCTGTGGACCGGCCAATATAAACTGCCCTGGACGCGGCTGCACGCGCTGAAGGATTACGCCGGCATGGTCCGCGTGCTGGACGAATTCCCGCACATACGGCAGACCTTCAACCTGGTTCCTTCCATGGTGGCGCAGATCGCGGAATACGCTGCCGGGACGGCCTCGGATCCGTTTTTCGAATGCGCGGCCATGCCCGCGGAGGCGCTTACCGAAGCACAGCAGACTTTCGTCCTGCGCTATTTCTTTCAGGCCAATGTGGACAAAATCATTCGCCGCTATCCGCGCTATCTGGAGTTATACGAGCGGCGCCGCGGACCGATGTCCATCCCGGATCTGCGCGATTTGCAAATTCTGAGCCAACTGGCATGGTTCGATGAAGACGTTCTGGCCAAGGACGGGGAGCTGCAGGAGCTCATTCGCAAAGGGCGAGATTATTCACTGGATGACCAGGAGAGGATGATCCGCAAACAACGCGAGTCGCTGGCAGCGGTACTGCCGGTCTATCGTGATTTCGCGGCGCGGGGTCAGATCGAGATTGCGACCACGCCTTTCTACCATCCGATCCTGCCGCTGCTGTGCGATTCTGAAATCGCGGCAGTCTCGCATCCCGGCGTCGCACTGCCGCGGCGATATCAGTATCCGCAGGACGCGCTTACGCAGCTCGAACGAGCGCGATCGTACATGCGCGACATGCTGGGCGTGACTCCGTCGGGTCTGTGGCCTTCGGAAGGATCGGTTTCAGATGAAGCCCTGGCCATGGCGGCAGGCTGCGGCTTTACGTGGGCTGCCAGCGACAACGGGGTACTTTCGCGGACGCTGGGGCAGGCCGCCGGATGCGATGAGACCTATCAGCAGTATCTCTGGCGGCAGAACGGGCACGAGATGCGGCTGCTGTTTCGCGATCATTACTTGAGTGACCTGATTGGATTCGAGTATGCGCGCATGGGTGCGGAGGCGGCGGCGGAACATTTCCTGGCGCGGATTCGTGAAAACACCAGCCAGCACGATGTACTGGTGCCCATCATTCTGGATGGCGAAAACGCGTGGGAATGGTACGAAGGGAACGGACGCCCGTTTCTGCGCGCGCTGTACCAGCGCATTTCCGACGATCCTCAGCTGGAAGCGACCACGGTCTCCGAAGCACTGGAGCGGTATGACACGCGGCCGCTGGACCACGTAGTTCCGGGATCGTGGATCAACGCGAATTTCGATATTTGGATCGGGGCGGAAGAGGACAACGAGGCTTGGGATTTGTTGCTGGATGCGCGTAAGATCTACGACGAGCACGCGGCGGAGACCATGGAAATCGCGCGGCTGCTAGCGTATGAAGAACTGCTGATCGCCGAGGGAAGCGACTGGTGCTGGTGGTACGGACCGGAGCACGGCTCGGAGAATCGTCCGGAGTTCGACCAGTTGTTCCGGGATCATCTCTCCAACGTGTATCGGGCTCTGGGTCTGGACCCGCCCGCGCGGCTGTCGCACCCGATCCTCAAAACGCAGGAAGGCGAACTGCACGAACCGCCGTCGAATGCGATCCATGTGACGCTCGACGGCGAGGTAACTTCAGCGTTCGAATGGATGGGTGCGGGGCATTACCGCCCGGATTCCCGCTCGGGCGCGATGCACGGTGGCGAGGCGGTCGCTCGGGAGATGCTCTACGGGAGCAATGGGAGCGACCTATTTGTGCGGCTGGACGCGGCGGGCCCCGGGAAGCTCGATATCGAATTCGAAAACGGCCCCGCGGACGCGCGCGTCGTGACGGGGCGGATCACGGAGATGGAGACGTCGCGTAAAGGGGACCGGTTCCGGGTCAGCCTCCAGAGGGACGGGCTCCCGGCTGTGACGCTGCCAGCCGAAGGTTGGATCGAACTTAAATAAACGCCGTGGTCTTGATGCCCGACACATCGAAGCGCTTGCGGCAGCGCATGTTCTTGCACATGGCCTTGTCGTCCAGCAGGACCATGTAGCTCATCCACTTGGCGAACTTGGCGCGATCCCGCTCGTCGGCGCCGCCGGGGATGCGGTCGAGCTTCTTGCGCACCAGCCAGTTCAGCTCATAGGTATCCGCGGTTCGGCAAAAAGGGCAATTCAGCGTCGCGGGCTTGGTGGTCCGCGATTCTTTATAAAAGGCTTTTTCTTCCATATTGAGTTGTGAGCAGGTCAACGCTTACGCGATCCAGGCTGGCGGACAAGCGCTCCGCGAAATCATCCACATCAGTTTTCGAGATATTCAGCGGCGGGGTGATGCGGATCACGTTCCCCTCGATGCCGCCCTTGCCGATTAGCAGGCGGTTTTCGCGCGCCGCTTCCATCAGGGCGCCGGTGGCAGCGGTTGCAGGAGTTTTGCTTTCGCGATCCTCCACCAGTTCAATGGCTTGCATGAGTCCCATGCCCCGCACGTCGCCGATCAGAGGATACTTCGCTTTCAGCTCTTCGAGCTTCCCGCGCAAGTGCGCGCCGGCTTCCGCAGCGTTGATCAAAAGCTGATTCTCGTCAATGAAATCGATCACGGCCTTCGCGGCGGTGGTGGTCACCGGATTGCCGCCGAAGGTGGAAATCGTCATACCTTTGAGACCGGCGGCCACTTCAGGACGCGCGACAGTGACGCCGATCGGCAGACCATTGCCCAAGCCTTTGGCGCTGGTGATCATGTCCGGGATGATGCCAAAGTGCTCGATTCCGAACCACTTGCCGCCGGTGCGCCCCCAGCCGGTCTGCACCTCGTCGCTGATGAAGAGACCGCCGAATTTCTTGACGATGCCTGCGACGATCGGGAAGTATTCCTTGGGAGGCGTGATAAAGCCGCCAATGCCCTGGATGGGCTCTCCTATAAATCCTGCAATGTGCCCGGAGGTCGAGGTGCGGATCAGCTCCTCCATATCGCGCGCGCACTTCACGTTGCACGAGGGATACGTGAGCCCCAAAGGGCACCGGTAACAATAGGCGTTCAGCGCGTGGACGAATCCCGAGGGGGGCGCGCCGCCCAGCCGCCAATTGGCTTGTCCCGTGGCGGCCATCGCGAGGGCGGAGCGGCCGTAGTAGCCGTGGCGCAAAGCGACCATCTCATGATTCCCGGTGTAGCAGCGGGCGGTGAGAATCGCGGTTTCATTCGCTTCGGTGCCGCTGTTGGTAAAAAAACTCTTCGTAAGCTTTCCGCCCGGCGAGATTTCGGCGATGCGCTTGGCCAGAGCGGCCTGCGGCTCGGTGGCGAATACCGTCGAGGCGTGCTGGAGTTTCTCCATCTGCTCGGCCGTCTTGCGGGTGACGGTGTCGTTACAGTGCCCGACGCTAATGGTGACGATGCCGCCAAAGAAATCCAGGTACTGGTTGCCGTCGGCGTCCCACACGAACTGATCCTTGGCGCGCGCGATCACCAGCGGTTCTTTGAAATAGTGAAAGACGCTGGGAAACAGGTACTGTTCGTGGGCCAGCAGGATTTCCTGTTTCGTCATGAGCGCCGCGGCCTTCTCATTTAACGTACGACAGCCTCTATGATACAGCGGGCGTAAACTAGGGATGTACAGCGTGCTCACGGAAAGGGAATTCGACGCCTTAGTTGCGCGCGCGCTGCGGCGCATCCCGCCACGCTTTCGGAAGTACCTCAAAAACGTAGCTATTATCGTTGAGCGCGAGCCCACCCGTCCCGGCCTGCTCGGCTTGTATCAGGGTCATCCGCTGACCACGCGCAGCGTCGGCCACGGCTTCACATTGCCCGACCGCATCACCATCTATCAGGCTCCGCACGAGCGCATGGCGCGAAATCCGGAAGAGCTGGAGCAGATGGTAGCCGACACCGTATGGCATGAGATTGCGCACTACTTCGGCATGGACGAGGGGCGCGTGCGGCGTGCGGAAAGAAAGCGCGGGGTCTCCTGAGTCTTTGTATACATAATGATCCGCTGCTACATTACCGATCGGAGAACGCTGGCCTCTGGAACACTGCTTGATTCCATCGCTCGGAATCTTGCGGCCGGTGTTGAATGGATTCAGATTCGGGAAAAAGATCTGAGTGCCCGCGCGCTGTTCGAGCTTGTGGAAGCGGCCTGCAAGCTGCCGAATCCCCACGGGTCTCCCAACGGCACAAGGTTCATTGTGAACACGCGTGCCGATGTGGCCCTCGCGGCTGGTGCCGCCGGTGTCCACTTGCCTTCAGGATCGCCCCCAGCGCGAGTCTGGCGGCGGACCGGTTCCCTGACCGATCTTCTTATAGGAGTTTCGTGCCACTCGCTCGAAGAGGTTCAAGCGGCGGAAGATGACGGGGCAGACTACGCACTCTTCGGGCCGGTGTTCGCGCCGCTCTCAAAGTCCGGCCTCGACCCAAAGGGTCTGGACGCGCTGGCGCGAGCGACGGCGGCGGTGAGAATACCAGTGCTGGCGCTGGGAGGGGTGACGCGCGCGAACACGGCCGCGTGCATTTCCGCGGGCGCGGCCGGGGTCGCAGCGATCTCGATGTTCCAGAGTTGCTAAAATTCCATTGGTGACGGCTGCGGCGGCGAAGCAAGCGTATTCTAGAGCCGAGACGCGGCGTCTTCTCAAAATCACCGAGCGCCAGCTCAAGAGCTGGGAGCAGCAGAAACTGGTCCGGCCGTCGGAAACCTACGGTTTCAAGGAACTGCTGGCGCTCCGAACCCTGCTGAAGCTGCGCGCCGCCCGCGTGGCGCCTTCGCAAATCCGGCGCGCACTGACCGCTCTCGGCGACAAGCTGCGCGGTATCCACGATCCACTGACGCAGCTCAAAATCTACGCCGACGGGAAGCGGATTCGCGTGGAAATCGACGGACGCGCCATGGAGGCGGAATCCGGCCAGCTGCTGCTGAATTTCAATCAAGTGGAGCTGAAGCGCCTGCTGGAATTCCGCGCCCCAGATCAACCCAACGCGGACCGCACGCGCCGCGCGGCGGCGGAACATTGGTTCCAGCGTGGACTCGAGCTGGAGCAGACTGGCGCGCCCCTGGAGGAAGTCATCGAGGCCTACCAGAAAGCGGTGGAGCTGGATCCGACTTCGGCCGGAGCGTTGGTGAACCTGGGGACCATCCAATTCAACACGCGCAACTGGAAGGACGCCGAGCGCTATTACCTGGAGGCTCTGGAGGCCGATCCAAAATACGCCCTGGCGCACTTCGACCTGGCCAATCTTTACGACGAACGCGGCGACCGCGTGCGGGCCCTGGAACACTACCAATCCGCGCTCGACATATCGCCCGGCTACGCCGACGCGCACTATAACCTCGCGCTGCTCTATCAGGGAGCGAGCCAGCCGATGAAGGCGGTGCGGCACTGGACCGAGTACCTGAAGCTCGATCCTTCCAGCCATTGGTCAAGCATCGCGCGGCGGGAGCTGTCAAAGCTCCGCAAGGCGGCCGTGGTGCCCGGGAACCTAAAGACCCTGTAGGAACGGATTGCGCTCTTTCTCGCGCCCGATAGTGGTGTTCGGACCGTGGCCCGGAATTACGACCGCCGTCTCCTCTAGCCCCAGCAGCTTCTCGTGAATGGAGCGGAGAATCTGGCGCCCATCGCCGCCGGGCAGGTCGGTGCGGCCGATGCTGTCGCGGAACAGGGTGTCGCCCGCGACCAATTTGTTCTCGGCGGGAATCCAAATGGAAATGCTGCCCTGGGTGTGTCCCGGCGTGTGCAAGATGTGGAACCGCGCGTCCCCCAGCGTGAGCTGGTCGCCCTCCCGAGCCGGGCTATCAACCTCGGTGCGCGAAGGCGGCTCGACTCCCAGCCAGGACGCTTGAGTATCCAGATGGGCGTAAAGCTCGGCATCATTCTGGTTCATGTACACCGGCGCACCGGTGAGCGCCTTGAGCTGGGCGGCGCCGCCGATGTGATCGATATGGGCGTGGGTGATCACGATGGCCTTCACGGTGAGCCCATGCCGGTCGAGGAGCGCGGTAATCTTCGCGATATCATCGCCCGGATCGACGACGATGGCCTCGCGGGACTGCTCGTCACCGAAAATCGAGCAGTTGCATTGCAGAATCCCAACCGGCAGAATCTCGTGAATCACATCTCGATTGTAGCCTTGGGGCGCTCGGGATTAAGGATAACCGCCGCTGCCGCCGATACATACGATGAAGCCACATGTCCGCCACTCTTGTCTCGACTACCGATCTTCAGCGGCGACAGCCGCCTGCGAAGGAAAGTAGCAACTACTTCCTCCCCGCGGGCTATAGGAGCCGAGAAACCGTCCCGTACTTTGTCGACGAGTTGTCAGAGACACAGTCGGTGGTGCATCAGCCCGATGTGTATCCTTTCGCCGCGGAAATCCTGCGCCGGGTGCCCGGTCATACCTTGCTGGATTTGGGCTGCGGGCGGGCACAGAAGCTGGCCGCATTTCATCCGGAGTTCCGCGTGGTTGGAATCGACTGTGGGGAGAATCTTGCCTGGTGCAGGGCCAACTACGGTTTCGGCGATTGGCTGGGGCACAACTACGAGGATGGTCCTCTAGCCGCACCCGGGCAGTGGGACCTGGCGGGTACCGGAGTGATCTGCTCGGATGTGATCGAGCATCTGGTACGTCCCGAACCACTCCTGGAAACGATTACTGTGCTTGTGGAACAGGCGCCTTTCGCTCTCGTCAGCACTCCGGAGCGGGATCTCGCCAGGGGGCCGAAGGATCCGGGTCCGCCGGCGAATCCGCACCACGTAAGAGAATGGAATCTAGCCGAGTTTAAGCAGCTTCTGGAGGGCGCCGGGCTGCATATATGGGTAGCGGGCTTGACCTGCAACAACGATCGGGATCTGCGGAAAAAATCCATTGCGGCTGTGGTTCGCTCCCGGCCGCTGGTCCGGAAGGCGCCCCCAGATTTTAAAGTAACGGCCATCGTGTGCGCGTTCAACGAGGCCGACGTGATCGGCCATACGCTGGGTTACCTGACCGGGCAGGGCATCCGCGTGGTGGTTGTGGACAACTGGTCGACGGATGGAACCGCCGAGAAGGCCCACCAGTTCACGGGCGGAGGGATGGTTCGCGTCGAGCGATTCCCGGCGGAAGGTCCTACCGGGACCTACGACTGGCACCGCTTGCTCAGCCGGGTCGAGGAGATCGCCGCGGACGAGGATGCGGATTGGGTGATTCATCATGACGCCGACGAGATTCGCGAGTCGCCCTGGTCAAGCATGGATTTGCGGACCGCTCTCTACCAAGTGGATCAGGAAGGCTTCAATTGCATCGACCACATCTGCGCGAACTTTCCGCCGACCAATGAATCGGAAGCGGCCGGAGCGAGCGTTCCCCGATCTTTCGCGCACTTCGAATTCGGCACCCGGCCAGGCCACTTTGTGCAGAAAAAGGCCTGGAAGAAGCAGCCTGCGCGAGTGATGCTTGCGGACGGCGGTGGGCATGACGTGAGTTTTCCAGGCCGCCGGGTGTATCCCCTGCGCTTTCTGCTGCGGCATTATCCCATCCGATCGCAGGAGCACGGACAGCGAAAAGTATTTGCGGAGAGACTGAACAGATTCAACTTCAAGGAGAGGAAAGAGCGAGGCTGGCACACTCATTACGACTCCCTCCCCGGGAATGAAACTTTTGTACGGGACTCGGCTAAGCTGCTGCCATTCGACGGGACGTTCCATGC
>Ga0105243_10003926_pt1 | contig 11872 bp, 9 predicted proteins | sample KBSM34metaG_FD_81525 | JGI IMG/M metagenome (GOLD analysis project Ga0105243, IMG submission 81525) | Miscanthus rhizosphere microbial communities from Kellogg Biological Station, Michigan, USA - KBS M3-4 metaG | ecosystem: Host-associated > Plants > Roots > Rhizosphere > Soil | place: Michigan...
AGGGTCGTGCCGTGCGCGGTGTCGCTGACCGTGAATGGCCCGCCACCGCCCGGGGTGTTGATCTCCTTGTACAAGAAGCCGGTGCTGTCGTAGTAGTCGACACTCTTGTAGTACCCCTCCAGGTGGACCGAGATACGGAACGGGCAGATCCCCTTCTCCACGTACGAGAAGTCCACGTGGTTCACGGTCTTCACCTGCGTGTTGGCCAGGGCGGGCGGTGCGAGCAAGGCGACACTGACGATCGTGCCGGCCACGGGAACGAAGAGCTTCATCAAGCGGCGCATGGTCCCTCCCATCCAGTCTCGGTGTGCAAGACACTCGGCGCCTAGGCCATGCCGCATGGCCGGGGCCACGACTCTCAGCTGGACACAGACCGGGGTCGGCGGAAACGTTGCAACTTCGCGGCCTGATCGGGCCTGAGTAAGGATGGGAGTCCGGAACCGAGGTACGCGGGTCAAGAACCGGGGGTTCGTCGTCTGTGGAACCGGCCGACGGTCACACCGTTGCTGAGCGCCGGCCTGCTCGGAGCCGTTCCGAAGAGGGATTCGCGGGGTTCTTCAGGACCGAGTACCCGAGCGTCGCTCGCACGGTTGAGTTGATCCTCCGGGATCGAGGCCGCGCCGAAGAGGTAACCCAGGACGCCTTCATCCAGCTGTTCACCCGTTGGAGGCGCATCTCCACATACGAGCGCCCGGGGGCTTGGGTACGCCGGGTCGCCATCCGGATGGCGATACGAGCGGCACGGCGAGAGCAGGTCCGAGCGCTCGTCGAGCGGAACGAGCCACGCCAGGTCGAGGATGCCGTCCCGGACGTCGACCTCGTCGCCGCGATCCAAACGCTTCCCGAAACCCAGCGAGCTGCGATCGTGCTGTTCTACTTCGAGGATCTTCCGGTCGCCGAGATCGCGCACATCCTGGAGCGTCCGGAGGCCACGATCCGATCGGACCTGCATCGGGCGAGGAACCACCTGGCGGAACTGCTCGACGAACCACCGGGGGGTGATGCGCCGTGACGATCGATGATCGGCTGCGTTCGGGTCTCGGCGCTCGCCCGGAGCTCACCGACAGCGAGATCGAGGGCAAGCTTGCGGTCACGATCCAACGCGGGCGCCGGCGTCGGACGTTGCACCGCGCCGGCCTGGCCGTCATCGGCGGCGTGATCGCGCTGGTGCTCATCGTGGGACTTCCGAAGCTCCTGACCGCTTCGAACGAGAAGGAGCCCGTCGGGCCGCCGAGCCCGCCGATCGCGCAGTCGCCGAGCCCGATCGTCGGAACGTACACGCTGGTCCTCGGGCCACGTGACCCAGGCGCTCAGCGGTTGCACGCGGTCGGCACATGGACGCTGACGTTCATGAACGGCGGCAGTGTTTCCCTCTCGAGGGGGAACGAATCGGGCACCGGTGGCTATCGTCTCGTCTCTGCGTCGGTTGTGATCACCGGTCTGTTCGATGCGTGTCAGGGGACAGAGGCGGGTGACTATTCGTGGGTCATCTCCGATGGTGCTCTGCGGTTCTTCAAGCCGTCCACGGATCCGTGTGCGCTTCGTCGCTTCGTCTTGTTGGGGCCGGGTCACGGCCACGGATGGGTCTTCGGCCCGCCGACCTAAGCCGACGCGCCCGCGTGGGGCAGCCCCAGCCCTTCCTACGCCGGCAGCCAGGCGATCGGGTACTCGCCGCTCGCAGTTGTCGAGGTGAGCTGGGTGACGTTCGTCCCGTCGGGCGCCATCAGCCAGAGGTCGGTCTCGGTGGCGTGCGGTTGCAAGACGGAGAACACGACCTCGGTGCCATCGGGGGAGAACGTCGGGCCCGACTCGGATGTCTTGTCCGTATCCGTGAGCTTGTGCAGGTGCGATCCGTCTACTCCGACCCACCAGATGTCGGGATGGATCCGGTACCGCTGGGCTGTGAAGACCACAGCCGACGCGTCGGGAGCCCACGAGGGCACCAGCTCGTAGACCGAGCCCCATGAATCCTTCACGGCTGGGAACGTCGCGATCACCGTCACATCGCCGCCGTCGGGGTCCATCGTGGCGATGAACCGTTTGCCGTCGCCGTGGAAGATCCCGTTAGATGCGACGAGACGACCGTTGGAACCCCAGTCGACATCGCCATAGCCCGTCGCGATCTTCGTCAGGTGCGAACCGTCGATCCCGACGGTGTAGAGATGCCGGGGGTAGCTCCCGTCCGAGAAGGCCACGCGGTGAGCGTGCGGCGCCAGGGCAACGGACGAGAGAACCTCCGTGGGCGTCTTCGCGGGGGAAAGGACGACGCTTCGGGTCTCTGCCGCCAGGTCGATGAGCACGATCCGGTCGCCGCGCGTCGTGTACTCCGCGACGGCTGCTTTCGTCCCGTCGGACGAGAACGACACCGAGCTGAAGTACCCGTCGAACGCCGAGAGTTGGTGATCGTCGGAGCCGTCGGCCAGCATCGCCCGGATCTGGCCATCCCTCCCGTAGACGATCTCTCCGTTCGCGCCGGGGTACGTCGCGTGGGCAGGCAGTGACATGAGGGTCAGGAGCGACGCGGTCGTCGCGATGATCGCGAACCGCTTCGGGATCGATGTCATGGGGGAAGTCTCCTCGATAAGGAGCATCATCCTTGGCCATATCGACTCACGTGGCAAGAGCCTTTTGTCGTATCGACGCAGGTAAGAGGGCGTATCGAATGCCCCGCCTGATCCCAGGGCCCGGATCCCCCACTGAGGCCGAAGGAGTCTCCGGAACCCGCGGCATGCCCTGGCGGTCTCCCCCTTAGGGAGCGAGGGGACCTTGTTGAGGCGTGTACGCGATCCGACCCATCGCTCGCCCTATTGACTGAGAGATGGAGTCGCCTGACGACGTCGCGACCGACGATACGTATGACCGGATCTTCGCCGAGGAGGGTCCGAGGCTCTGGCGTGCGGTACTGGCATTCGCGCAGGATCCAACGGTTGCAAGCGACGCGGTAGCGGAGGCGTTCGCACAGTGTCTACGTAGAGGAGGTGCTGTGCGCGATCGTCGCGCGTGGCTGTGGACCGCTTCGTTTCGCATCGCCGCGAGGGAGTTGAAGGAGCGCGGGCGGTGGGCGCCGTTGCCAGATGGTTGGGATCCGCCAGGTCCAGCCGACGGCGAGCTCGCCGAGCTCCTGGCATCGATCGGACGGCTCGCACCGATGCAGCGCGCTGTATTGATCCTGCATCACTACGTCGGCTTCAACACGAGTGAGATCGCTGCCCACTTGGGTGTCGCGCGTTCAACGGTTCGCGTCCACCTCAGCCGAGGTCGACGAAGGCTCACGACCATCTTGGAGGAAGGCGATGCGTGATCTCGACGAACTCTTCGCGACCCTCGATCGGGTCCCGGCCCCACAGTTGCGCGAGCGCATCAGGTCTTCACAGGCCCACGTCGAGCCACCGATCCCTCCGCTGGGCAGTGCTCGGTCCAGAAAGATCGGCACGATCGCTGTGGCTCTCCTCATATTCCTTCTTCCCGCCCTGTACGCATGGCAGAGCACCACTCGCGGGCAGCCAAGCCCGTCGGCCGCCCCAGTCGCCGCAGACCCGCTGTCCTCCATCGCGAAAGGGTGGACGGAACTACCGCTTCCCCCCGAGCCCGCTAGCGGAACATCGTCAATCTGGACGGGTACACAGCTCATCAGTTGGGGCGGCTACGTGACTGATGGCGCGTCGAAGGCAGATTCGTACCCCGTGACCGGTTACGCGTACGACCCTTCGTCCAACACGTGGAGCCCTATCCCTGCCGCTCCTGCGGGACGAGCCGGCACGATCCCGATCTGGACCGGGAGCGAGGCGCTATTCCTCTTCGGCTACGACAGCTCGACGGGCTATACGGACGGATTCGCCTTTGATCCGTCGACCGGCTCGTGGCGCACGGTCCCGAGCGCGCCGATAGATCCATACGTCATGACCGCCGTGTGGACGGGCAGCGAGGTCATCGCTTGGGGCTCCCGATCTCGCAACGGGAATAGCAGCGCAGTGGGAGCCACTTACGATCCGTCGACCAACAGGTGGCAGCGGATCGCGAACGCGCCCATCAGCTTGAACGCCGCAACGAGCGTCTGGACGGGAAGCCAGATGATCGTGTTCGGCTCGCTCCTCGACAACGGGAATCATGCGGCGACGAACACGGCCATCGGAGCGATCTACGATCCGACAACGGATACCTGGACGGAATTGCCTCCCTCCGAGCTCTCGCCACAGGCGACGAGCGCGGCTTGGACAGGCGATCGGTTGCTCGCCTGGGACTACATCACACACTCACAGACCTTCAACCCGAACAACGACACCTGGGCTGACATGGTCAAGATGCCTCTCGAACCGAGCGAGTGTTACCCCGACAGCGCCGCGCTGACCGGGTCAGTCTTCGCCTTCTATTGCGGTGAGGCCGCTCTGTACGACGAGGCTAGCGGAACGTGGAAGCCGGTTCACGGCGGGATGCTCGACGCCACGGTCGATTCGCATGGGAGTCCCACAACGCTGTGGCGGTTCGCGGAGTTGACCCCGGCTGGGGAGGTTGTCTTCTTCCAGGCGGAGGGCATCACCGTTTCCGACAACGGCACGCCTTGCTATGGATGCTCGGGATCTCCGATGTCCTCGTGGGTCTACCGTCCCTAGTCGGTTGATGGCCTTACGTGCCGCTGGCTCCGCTTCACGCCCGAGCCTCTGTCGGTTTCCGGCCGTCGTGACCCTGCCTCCTTCTCCCTTCGCGGGACGCTGTTGACTCACGGGGGGCGCCGAAAGGTATGCTCCGCCAGCTATGGCAGGGGGAGAGGTCCAGCTCGTCGACCTGGTGAAGCGCTTCGGTGAGTTCACCGCCGTCGCCGGGATCAACCTGGAGATGCCGCCGGGCGAGTTCTTCTCGCTCCTCGGCCCATCGGGCTGCGGCAAAACGACCACCCTGCGCATGATCGCAGGCTTCGAGCGCCCGACCGAGGGCCAGATCCTCCTCGACGAGGTCGACATGGCCCAGACCCCTCCGCACAAGCGCAACGTGAACACGGTCTTCCAGAACTACGCGCTCTTCCCGCACCTCACCGTCGAGGAGAACGTCGCCTTCGGGCTCAAGTACCAGAAGGCCTCTAAAGAGGAGTCCGCCAAGCGGGTCGGTGATGCGCTCGAGCTCGTGCAGATGACGCAGTTCGCGAAGCGCCGCCCGAACCAGCTGTCCGGCGGCCAGCAGCAGCGCGTCGCGCTCGCTCGCGCCCTGATCCTGAACCCCAAGGTCCTCCTGCTGGACGAGCCGCTGGGCGCGCTCGACGCCAAGCTCCGCAAGCGCCTCCAGATCGAGCTGAAGGCCCTCCAGGAAGAGGTCGGCATCACGTTCATCTACGTGACGCACGACCAGGAAGAGGCTCTCACGATGTCCGACCGCATCGCGGTGATGTCGCAGGGTCGCGTCGAGCAGGTCGGCCCGCCGAAGGAGATCTACGAGTCGCCGTCGACGGCGTACGTGGCCGACTTCCTCGGCGTGTCGAACCTGATGGACGCGAAGGCCGGCGGCGTGACCGACGGCGGCTGCAAGGTCGCGATCGGGGAGTTCTCGCTGGTCGCGGGCCAGGGCGACACGGACACCGCCGGCGACGCCAAGGTCACGATCCGCCCCGAGCGCGTGATCATCGAGGCCCAGGGCGCGGGCGGCCAGAACCGCCTGCCCGCGATGGTCGAGCGCACGATCTACGTCGGCTCGACGCTGCAGGTGATCCTGCATCTCGCGACCGGCCAAACGATCCAGGCGTGGCTGCCGAACACCGGCGCCGACGAGCGATACCACTCGGGCGACGCCGTCACGGTGGAGTTCCCACGCGACTCGCTCCGCGTGCTTCCCGAGGGCGGCACCGCCGTCCTGGAAGAGGCCGAGCTGGATGTCGCAGCCGACGCAGGCTGAGCCCGTCCCACGATTCCCTGTCAACCAGTTGCGGGCGGCCGGCAGTGCCGTCCACGCGGAACCTGTCGGAGACCTGTCCCTCGATCCCTTTCAACCACCTGACACTCTGACGCGCGTCAGAACGCCAAGCGCTTGGCGCGATACGGGCATCAACCTCATGACTCCTGTTCGCGCGGACCCCCAGGTCCCCGCGTCAACGGGCTGACAGTCAGAGCCCGCGTGCCTAGAGCTGCGCGAAGTCCGTGGCGCCGCCGAGCTCCTGGCCCTTGCTGAACTTCTTGTAGAACAGCACGCCGCCGGTGATCACGAGCAGCGTTGTGACCAGCATCATCGTCGCCGCGGCGTTCACCTCGGGCGTGGGGGAAGAGCGTGCCGCTGAGTAGATCTTCATCGCCAGCGTCTGGCTCGTGGAGCCGGCCGACAACGCCTGCACGGTCACGAAGTCGTCGACCGAGTCGGCGAACACCAGCGCGATGCTCGCGAAGATCGCCGGGGTGAGCAGCGGTAACAGCACGCGCCGGATCGCTTGGTTCGGCGTGCTGCCGAGGTCCATCGCCGCTTCTTCGTACTCGGGCCCGATCGAAAGTAATCGAGCTCGCACGATGATCACCGGATAGCTCACCTGGTACGCCACCAGCCCAAGCAGCTGGGCGTTGGTCCCGAGAGGGATGATGTTCTTGAACAGGCTCGTGAACAGGATGTATAGCGAGACGCCGAGGATGATCTCCGGCACGACGAACGACAGCAGCATCGTGAAGTTCGCGGTGCGCGCCGGGCGCCCGTGCCAGCGGTCGATCCCGATCGCGAAGAGCGTCCCGAGCGGCACCGCGATGATCACGGTGAGGATCGACAGCCTGAACGTCTGCACCATCGCGGCACGGATCTCGGCGTCGTGCAGCAGCGAGTCGGTCGGGTCCGCGGTCCACCAACGCAGCCCGAAGCTCTGCCACGCCGCGCGCGAGCGGCCCTCGTTGAACGAGAAGATCACCGCGATCAGCACCGGGAGCATCGACCACAACAGGTAGCCGATCGTCGTCGCCTGCAAGAACCGAGGCTTGCGCCACGGGTTGCGGAAGTAGCCGCGGAACCCGCGCGCCGGCGTCTCGGGGGTCACGGCGACGCTCATGCCTGCTCCACCTGGCGCTTCGTCTCGCGGAGGTAGTACATCATCGGCACGAGCACGATCACCGACAGGATCAAGACGAGCGACGCCGCTCTGGTCGCGCCGGCGGTCGCCTCTGTCTGCTGACTGATCAGGTTGCCGAACATCGACGTCTTCGTCGAACCGAGCAGGTCGTTCGTGTAGTAGTCGCCGAACATCGGCAGCGTGACGATCACGATGCCGGCCAAGATCGCGGGCCGCGACAACGGCAGCGTCACGCGCCAGAAGGTCTGCGCGCCGCTCCCGCCGAGGTCACGCCCGGCTTCCAGCAGGCTCTCCTGGATACGGTCCAGCGACGCATAGATCGGCAGGATCATGAACGGGATGTACCCGTACACCAGGCCGAGGATGATCGTGATCGACTTGCCCTCGAGGAAGTTGGTGTGCCCGAAGCCGATCGGAGCAAGGATCTTGTTGATCGGCCCGTCGGTGTCGAGTAGGCCCTGCCAGGCGTAGATCCGCATCAGGTAGCTGATCCAGAAGGGCGACACCAGCAAGATCAGGATCAGGCCCTTGTACCTCGTGGCGAATCGGGCCGTGTAGTACGCCACGGCGTAGCCCAGCACCAAGCAGATGATGCTCGCCGCGATCACGTACTCGAACGTCCGGAACAGCGGCGCCTGGTAGATGTGCGAGCCGACGTAGAACTGCTTGAGCGTGGTGTTGAAGGTGTTGAACGACCACCACCACGGCGCGTAGTACGGGACGGCCGTGCCGAAGTTGTTGAAGTCGACGGTGCCGAACGCGACCGAGAACACCACGTAGAACGGCAGGATGAACAGGAAGATCAGCGCGAGCGCGCCGGGCGCCACGAACGACGGCCAGTACCACCTCGGGTACCAGACGCCCGACCGTTCCTCCGATGCGTCGGGGTGGTCGCGGCGGCGCCTTCGGCGCCGCCGCGGTTCCTCCGCCTGCTCCTGTTCGACCGGTGCGGTGGTTTCCGTTGCTATCTCAGGCACCCGCCTTGATCTCGGTCCACGCGTCGAGCCACAGCTGGTCGATCTCCGGCGGCAGCTCGTACGGCGTGAGGTCCTTCTTGAACATGTCCTCGGTCACCACGGCTGACGTGAGTGTGTCCGGCACGATCCCGTCCTTCACCAGCGTGTCCGGCTGGATCGACGTGAACGGCGGCTGGTAGCCGTTCCACTGGGTGAAGTTCTCCGTGCCTTCCTTCTCGTCGAGCATGAAGTTGATGAACTCGTGCGCGAGGCGCGGGTTCTGCGACACCGTGGGCACGACCAGCAGGTCGTTGCCGATCATCGTCTTGCCGTCCTCGGGCTTCCAGTAGCCGAGGATGTCGGTCCCGACGCCGTTCGGCAGGTACCACTGCGCGCCGACGATGTCGCCCGACCAGGCCTCGGCGACGGTGTAGTCGCCGGCGGGGAGCTTCGCGTAGACGCCGTTGATCGTCAGACGTGCCTGGTTGTCGTTGATCGTCTGCAGGATCGCTTGTTTCGCAGCGTCGATCACCTGCGGGTCCTGCGTGTTCACGTCGAGGCTCCCGTTGCGCAGGATCGTGATCGCGATCGTGTCGCCGTAGGAGTCGTACAGGCTGATCTCGCCCGCGTAGTCGTGGTTCCAGAGCATCTCCCAGCCTTGCTGGGCGGCCGAGTCGTCGGGCACGCGATCGCGGTTGTAGGCGACGCCCCAGGTATAGATCGTGTACGGCACCGAGTAGTTCCAGCCGAGGTCGTAGTACGGCCCGGGGTTGGAGTAGCTCGGCCAGACGTTGGACATGTTCGGGATCAGGTCGTGCTGCAGCGGCTGGAGCAGGTCCTTGGCCACGAGTCGCCGGAGGTACCCGGGCGTCGGCACGAAGACATCCGGCGTGACCTGGCCGTTGACGACCTTCTGGATGCCTTCCTCTAGGTTGTTGAAGGTCGTGATCTGCACGTCGACGCCGAACTTGTCTTCGAAGTCGGCGACCACCTTCTTGTAGATGTAGTCGGCCCAGTTGTAGAGGACCAGCGGGCCGGACTCGATCGGCGTGTCGGCCGCGATCGGATCTTGGGTCGGCGGCAGGGTGACCGGGTTGTCGAGGGTCGCGATCGGGATGTTGTCCAGGGCCGAGCCGCTGCCACCCGGCGTTTCGCTGCCGGGCTTGGTGCATGCGGCGAGGATCGCTGCGAGGCTCGGCATCGCGATCGCCGCGCCGCCAGCCCGTGTCAGGAACTGACGCCGGGAGATGTCCTTGGGATGCCGCATGTACCCCTCCTGTTCATCTTCGGGGGCCGGCGGGTGGCCCGTCCACCCCGGCGCCGATGGCGCTGAGTACCATAGGTCGACCGCACTATGCAAGGCACCGACGGTATCCCTCTTTCTACCTAGTACCAGGCGGTGCGGCCGAGAGCGCTCTCTCCACCTTCTAGTACGCAGCTTCCCTTGCCCCGGTTCGCCCTTCGAGGGTGGCGCGAGCCCGGGCGTTGCTAGCATCCCGGCCTCGCCCGAACAGGTGAGTCATCCAGGAAAGAGGGATATCCGTGAGCGACGCCGCCGAGCCCGTTCTGTTGGTCGAGGACATCGGTCCCGTCCGGCGATTGACGATGAACCGGCCGGGCGCGTTGAACGCCTTGAACCACGACCTGACCTCGGCGATCTCGGCGGCCGTCCGCGAAGCCGGGGCTGACGACGGCGTCTCGGTGGTGATCTTGCGCGGAGCCGGGCGCGCGTTCTGCTCGGGCTACGACCTCAACGAGGACGCCGACGAGGGCGAGCTCGACGCACGGGCGTGGCACGCGAGCCTGGCGGGCGGCGTCCGGGACATGCTCGAGATCGTCGACTGCCCCAAGCCGGTGATCGCGTCGGTCCAGTCCTATTGCCTGGCCGGCGGCACCGATCTGATGCTCGCGTGCGACCTCGCCGTCGTGGCCGACGACGCGAAGTTCGGCTACGTCGACATCCGGTTCGGGTCCGGGGTCGTGTCGATGTTCCTGCCCTGGGTGGTGGGGGTGCGCAAGGCCAAGGAGCTCCTGTTCACGGGCGAGGACCGCGTGTCCGCCGACGAGGCGCTGCGGATCGGGCTCGTGAACCGGGTCGTGCCGCGAGACGAGCTCGACGACGCGACGCTGGCGCTGGCCGAGGAGATCGCCAAGAACGAGTCGTTCGTCGTGCAGATGACCAAGCGCGGGGTGAACCGTGCGTGGGATGTCGCGGGGTTCCGGGCGGCGCTGGCCGCCAACACCGAGCTCGACGTGATCATCGAGACCACGAACCTGCCGACGCGCGACGAGTTCCGGCGCATCACGGCCGCCGACGGCCTGAAGGCCGCGATCGCCTGGCGCGACGCCAAGTTCCGCGGAGAGGGGTAGGCACCCGTGGGTTGGGACCTGCGCCCGCTGCTGGCGCCCCGGTCGATCGCCATCGTGGGCGCGTCCGAGTCGGCAGACTCGTGGGCTCCCGAGATCGAGCGGTCGCTCCGGCACATCGGCTACGCGGGCGAGCTGTATCCGATCAACCCGAAGTACGACACGGTGTGGGGGCGGCCGTGCCTGTCGTCGATCGCCGAGCTGCCGCGCGGCGTCGACCTCGTCGTGTTCGTGGTGCCGGCGCGCGTCGTCGTGCGCATGATCGACGACTGCGGCGCACGCGGCGTTCGCGGGATCATGGTCGTGTCCAGCGGGTTCGCCGAGGCGGGAAACGAAGGCCGTGCGCTGCAAGCCGAGCTGCGGGAGGCCGCGCTGCGGAACAAGATCCCCGTGCTCGGCCCGAACGTCGAGGGATTCGTCAACTATGTTGACCAAGTGGCGCCGTACGGCACGACGCCGCCCGCCGACCCGGTGATGGGCGGCATCAGTGTGATCTCGCAGTCGGGAACCGTCGCGTGGACGATGAGCCAGATCGCGTCTGACCGTGCCGTCGGGCTGCGGATCATCCTCGGCGTGGGCAACGAGGCGGTGCTCGGGCTCGGCGACCTGTTCACGTGGGCCGCGGGCGACGCGAAGACCAAGGTCGTCACCAGCTACGTCGAGACGATGCGCGACGTCGACGGGATCGGGCGCGGGCTCGACGCGCTGCTCGCCGCGCGCAAGCCCGTGGTGATCTGCGCGCCCGAGGGCCGGTCCGAGGCGGCGCTCCGCTCGATCATCGCGCACACCGGCGCGCTGGCCGGCAACACCGGGCTGCGCGATGCGTGGCTGCGCGGTCACGGGGTCGTGCTTGTCGAAGACCCGGTCACGATGTTCGAGACCGCGGTGCTGTTGTCCCACGTCAAGAAGCTGCGCACCGATGGTGTGGCCGCCGCGCTGCAGTCCGGCGGGGCGTGCACGCTGTTCGCCGAGGCCGCCGGATCGGCCGACCTGCCCCTCCCCGAGTTCGCGGGCCCGACCAAGAAGGCGCTCCGCAAGGCGCTGCCCTCGTTCGCGTCGCAGAACAATCCGCTGGACGTGACGGGTCAGGCCGCGGTCGAGACCGACATGTTCGTCGGCGCACTTGCCGCGCTCGCGAAGGATCCCGGCGTCGGGCTGGTGGCGTTCGACGCCTTCCCGCCGCGCCTCGAGGGCGAGACGCCGTGGGCCGACCCGGTGCTGACCAAAGCGATCGAGCTGCAGCGATCGACCGGCGTGGCGTTCGTGTCGTTGTGCATGAGCCCGCTCGCGTACACCGACGAGGCCAAGGCTTTCACCAAGAAGTGGAAGGAACTGCCGTTCCTCCAGGGGCACCGGGCGTCGGCGAACGCGATCGCGGCGGTGCTCGAGTACCAGCAGGTGCGGGCGCGGGCGGTGCCGTTGCTCGCCGCCCACGAGCACCGCGGCAAGGCGCTTCGGGTGTTGCGCGGGGCCTCGGGCCCGGTGGATGAGGCGACCGCCGCGTCGGTCCTCGAGCTCTACG
>Ga0105243_10003931_pt1 | contig 11866 bp, 14 predicted proteins | sample KBSM34metaG_FD_81525 | JGI IMG/M metagenome (GOLD analysis project Ga0105243, IMG submission 81525) | Miscanthus rhizosphere microbial communities from Kellogg Biological Station, Michigan, USA - KBS M3-4 metaG | ecosystem: Host-associated > Plants > Roots > Rhizosphere > Soil | place...
ACTTGATGTTCCTGTTATAAAATCTACTTTATCCAATAAACCATCATCTTCAAGGGCTCCCCTTCCGGTTTTTCCCATCACTCCGACACCATGGGCATCATCTACCATGAGATAGGCATTGTATTTTTTTACAAGAGCATGTATTTCTTTAGCACGTGAAGTATCTCCTTCTTGAGAGTATACTCCATCTACTATAACAAGTTTTGTACGGTACGTATTTTCAGATATCTTCAAAATATGTTCCAAAGCTTCCAAATTGTTATGGGGAAATGTTTTTTTATTTGTAAAAACACATCCTTCATGCACACTAGCATGTACCCCCATATCTAAAATAGCAAGATCTTCCTTCTGCATTAAAATCTGCAAAGTAGCACTATTAGCTGCATAGCCCGTAGTGAACAATATCACTTCTTCTTCCTTTCTTCCAAAAAAGCCGGCAATTTTTTTTTCTATAGCACTATGATAATCAAAATATCCACCGATGAGAGGTGATGCTCCTGTTCCGGTTCCATATTTTTCAATCCCTTCAATAGCAGCCTGTTTTACTTTTGGATGCTGTGTAAATCCTAAATAATCACTGGAAACGAAACTTACATATTCCTTATTTTGGTTTGCAATATCAATATTTAATGTTGCATTCGTTCCTGAAGTGTTTTTCAGTCTGTAGTTCATATGTCCTCTAGATTTCATATGATCCAAGAATTCATAAAAATATTCGGCTCTTTGAGCAATATCATAATCCGGAATATTTTCAAAATCTTTAAAAGTTGCCGTTGTAAAATCAATACTCATCCTTAATGTTGTTTGTGTGTGTGTGTTTGCGATTTAAGAAACAAATATATGACTATTATAAGAGTCCTCACCTTCTGTATGACATTAAAATATTATTAAGATACAGCCGTTTAGTCTTATTTTCACAGAAACAAGATTTCTTCTGTTTCCATGGCTCTTAGTATATTTTGTTCTAATTAATTCAATCAATTTTTCTAACCTAAATTTACTAAAAAAAAGAAAATGATAAAGTAATATCAATAAATAAATAACAAAAAAGATAGTTGTTAATTGCAACTATCTCATTTATACAACATTATTTTTTTGTGTACTCTTTTGAATGTTTATTAAATGGTGATTTATTATATAATTCTAATATAATTAACTCACTTTATAGAGAAGTCAGAACACGTAAACACCTATAAAAAGGGTTCTATATAAAAATAAATTATTATTTTTTATTGAATTCTCTAAAATTACCAGGTGTTTCACCAGTCTTCTTTTTAAAGAATTTAGAAAAATTGGACGGATCATAGGTAAAAATACGGGCAATCTCTGCAACAGACTTCCCAGAATTAGCCAGCATAAGCTTGGCTTCCATGATAATTTTTTCGTCATAAAAATAGCATGGATGTTTTCCGGTTTCTTTTTTTAGGGTATCTGTAAGGTGCGTGTGTGAAATGGCAAGTTTTCCTGCAATTTCATTCAGTTCCATAAACTCAGGAACATTCCCGGCAATTACATCCCGGACATGTTTATCTATAAAGTCAAAATACTGACTTGTAATTTCTTCGCTTCTTTTCATCATTTGTTATTCTTAAATTAATTCAGATTATAAATTTAAAAATAAGAATTAAAACAATATGGTGAACTTTTCGGATGTTAAGAATATATAGTTAGTAAAAACTGTCTTTAAAGGCCTGGGTAGAATTATTCACTTTCAGCTTTTCAAGGATATTCTGGCGGTGTCTGCTCACCGTATTTACGCTGATAAAAAGCAAATCTGCAATTTGTTTACTGCTATATCCTTCTCCTACAAATTTTAAAACTTCCAGCTCTCTGTGGGTCAGTATACTTTTATAATCCAGTTTATCTTTAACAATAATTTCCCCTTTCACAGTATTAACAATCATAAATTCAGGTATTAAAGACTGTTTCAAAGCAACATTATAAAGACAAAGTGCAAATCTTAACTTCCCATTATCCGGTGAATATATATAAAACATACGATGTTTTACGGCTTTGTATTCTTCGTTTTTATCTTTCATCCTGATGTTTGACAAAACAGCATAGTCCGAACGAAATTCAGGTTCTATTGAATCTAATAAATTAAAAAAACGGAGCTCATGGATATATTTTTTAAGTCTGTCATCAGGATGTATCTTCTTCAGCATCTCTTCTTCCCAAATGGAATCAATTTCTACAGAATCCGTATGAAAACTTATTCCCAGTTCTAAGGCAGTTTTTGATTTATAAATATAACTTTTATCAGCCTGCATGTCGCTTAGCACCCCTATTGCACCTTCTATCTGCGAGTACATTTGTGCCCTTTGCTTATAGATCTCGATGTCCAGTAAACATTTCTTTGAGGTCTTGTCCAGCAGCTTATCACTTAATTGTTCCCGGATCTCCATATGGTTATTTTTCAGTATTGATATGAGACTTCTTTAATTATACTTTTGCTAAAATAATAATTTACCCTTAGAACTTATTAAAAAAGAGAATGAAGAGATTGATATTAGGTTTCTGCGCACTATTTCTGACCCAAAAGATTTCGGCTCAGACCTTAGAAAAAATGACCTGGTTTAATGAACCCGAAAAATGGGAGATCAAAAACAACAGTATATCTATGTTTGTCACACCCCAAAGTGATTACTGGAGGGTCTCACATTACGGATTTACAGTAGATGACGCTCCTTTTTACTATAGTCTCTATGGCGGTGAATTTGAAGCCAAAGTAAAAATAACGGGTAATTACAAAGCTAGATTTGATCAGATGGGCCTTATGTTGCGGACAGATAAAGAGCATTACATCAAAGCCGGTGTAGAATTTGTAGACGGAAAATATAATCTGAGTACCGTTGTCACTCACGGTAAAAGTGACTGGAGTGTCATTACATTAGACAAAATTCCTTCAGCCATCTGGATAAAAGCTGTAAGAAGACTGGATGCTGTTGAGATATTTTACTCCTTTGATGACAAAAATTACAGCATGATGAGAAATGCCCCACTTCAGGATAACACACCTGTCATGGTAGGTTTGATGGCAGCCTGCCCCGATGGTGAAGGGTTTACAGCAACATTTGAAAATTTTAGGGTTAAGCATCTGCCGGATGAACGTAGACTGAAATGGCTTGAAAACAATAAATAACCGATTGAATTACACTTCAATATACAGTCAATTTTTGCCTCCCGCTTTTTTGGGGGGCTTTTTTTATTTAGAATTTCCCGGATGTTATATTCAAGATTAAAAAGCTTATACGGCTTTCCTATCATAAAAAAAGGATAAACAGTTTTCTGTTTATCCTTTTTAGTTTTATGGATCAGAGAATTTTATCCTCCGAATTTTTCTGCGTAATCAGCTTGAGAAGCCTTGATTACTTTTCTTGCGTGTTCAGCACCATATACCTCCTGGATTCTGCATTTTGCAGGCTCATCCGGTAAGTTTTTATAGGTTAGGAAATAGTGCATCAATCTTTTAACTTCAGCTTCCGGTAATTCAGAAATATCTCTGAAATGTCCGAATGCGTGGTCGTTAATCATTACGGCAACAATTTTATCATCTGCTTCTCCTCCATCGATCATTTTGAAACCTCCAATTGGAATAGCTTCCATCAATAAACCTCCTGCATGGATATTATGAGAACTTAATACACAAATATCAAGTGGATCATGATCTCCCATTGTTACATCATCAGCTCCCGCTTCAATAGCAAGCTTCATTACCTCATTATGACAGTATGTTCTTGGTACAAAACCATACAAAGCCGGGATAATATTGGAAAACTTCTGTGGTCTGTCTACTTTTAAGTATCCTGTTTCTTTATCTACTTCATATTTAATTGTATCTGAAGGAACAATTTCCACAAATACATTAACAACATTCGGTGCATCCTCTCCTGCAGAAATTCCGTGCCATGGATGTGCTTTAAAATTTGGAATCATTATTTTATCTCTTATTTTTTAAGTTATTATTAAAATTTCTTTTCTCAAGTCTTCTATTGTCGCTGCAATATAGTCATTGTCCTCCATATAGTTCATGATAAAAATAGTCTTGAACTCATTCAGATCAGCATTTCCATTCAGTCCTTCGTAAGTTGTATGAAGCAGCTCTATTACGGCATTTTTAGAATCTACGATATTCTTCCATGAATTTTTCGAAAGATACAGCTGCTGTGAAGAATTGTATTCAAACTCTTCATTAATCGTTTTCTCTGTAAGGAAAAGGAATTCGTGAACAGCCAGCTCTTTATCAAATTTCTGAATAAGATTGGAAGGTTTCAGCCTTTCAAGAAATAAAGTCATCCTTTCATAAGAATGTGCTTTATTTTCTGTATTCGACTTCACCGAAAGCAGCTTGATTTCCTGATTTTTAAGGGTAATATACGAATGTACAAACTGTCTGAGCAATACCAGGAAAGGAATCGCAATGATCAATGCAAATGCATACGGTAGATATTCTGAAAAATTAGCCATAATTTTAGGTGGCAAAATTACTAATATTTTCTGAAACTATAACTCAAATAAAGCAGGCCTTTGTGTAACTTCGTGATAACACACACTGTTTTCATCAAAAAAATGATAAACAAGACTTTTTCTGGTTCTGTTTTTATCCAAATGAGGTTCCCCGCCATGGAGAATATTAGCATGCCAGATTAGTAAATCTCCTTTTTTGGCTCTGAAAATTTCTTTTTTCAATCCCAGTTCTTTCACTTTATTCTCAAGGAATTCTTCATATGCTGTATAGCTCTTTTTACCTATTTTGAAAGCAGTTCCTTCATTATCATAATCAGAATTCAGGAAGTAAGGAAGCTTTTGACTTTTGGGGATATAATGCAGTGCTCCATTATTTTCATCTACATCTTCCAACGCAATCCATACCCCCAGAAGTCCTCCCAATGGATAAGTAGTCATATGAATACTGTCCGAATGGGTTTTCTGCTGGCTTCCATTGATGAAATTTATACTCTGGAAAAGCTTGGCTTTACCATTTAATAGTACGGATAAGAATTCTGTGAGGTCCTTATCATTTCCTATATTTTTAAGAATTTCCGAATGATGAATCGCAAACATCAGTTTCCCTCCATATCTAAACTTCAGAGTACCGTCATTAACCATGTTTTCAATCTCCTGATTGATTTTATCGGCAGTTTCCGGGTTTAGATAGTTTCTGATGATCATATATCCGTTATCATCATATTGAAGAGCACTTTCTTTAGCATCTTCTGATAATTTAGTAAAAAAAGAAGTGGCAGTAAGCTTATCTTTATCTGCTTTTCTTTCTGTATCAGGGAGATGGGCAAAATCTGAGCTGGAAATACTGGAAAAATAACTCTTCTTAATTCCGTATTTTTTATACAATGGGATATTATGCTTTAACTTACTCTTTTTAAATAAGTTATATAACATATATGATAATTTATAATTGCGAAGTTGCTGGAACATAATTGTTGGAATAAGTATGTTATAAAGTTAGGGAATAATACTTAATTAGAACCAATCTAAACAATGGTTTTTATCATATTACAAGAGTTTACCGCTTATTAAAAAATACCCAAATTTCTTCAAAAGATCTTTTTTGGAATTTTCAATAATTGCATAAGGTTTTAATTCCGGGCGGAACCCTCTGAAGAACTCTTCAATATTGGGTAGTTCCCCTCCTTCAAAATCAAAGATATGAGTTTCAATAGTTTCTCTGATAATGGTATCAATCAGGGCCGAAGCACCGGATATTTTCACGTAATCTTTATCATTAAATGTTCCTAAAAGTGCTACCATATTGCAATCAGAATAAGTTGCAATAATATTGATAATCTTATGGTGATAAAAAAAGGCAGAAAATTTCAGATAATTCAAATGATAGGAAGCTTCAAAAATCCTCATGAAATCAGGAAGATCATTTTCCTTACTCAACCCTATCATATTATTTTCTATAAAGAGTTTAGCTTCCTCATAGCTAATTGATTTAATTTCAGAATTCTTTACCACTTCATCATCCAATCTGAGTTTTCTTTTTCTTTTTGGAGAATACCGTGCATATACTTTTTCGTAAGAATCCGGATAGAGCAAAAAGTTTTTTTTCAATCGGAGCTTCGTTTGAAGCTGGTTACAATCATTCAGTGGGTAAGCTCTGATCAAATAGTTTTTTTCCAGAAAATGTAAAAAAGCCTCGTTAAGCTGTATATCATCTTTAGGAGAAAAAACACCTAATTGCTGACAGAGTTTAGGATTATGAACAATTTTAATTCCATATTTTTTTACAAAAGGAACAGGCATTACTGCCTCATAGTCATTATAGACTAAGATTTCCCATTGCTTTTCCGAAGTGGTATCTAAAAAATCCTTTGTAGCAGAATACTTCTTCTGTTCAGAGTTTTCTAAACATCGGGAATATTTTACGAAATCAATTTCATTGTATCTTAATCTTCTAATCATAATAATCCTGTGTCCGAAAAACTAAAATATGAATCCTGTGTAATGATAATATGGTCTAGAAGCTGGATATTTAGGGTTTTTCCGGCTTCTTTTATTTTTTGTGTAATATTAATATCTTCCCTGCTTGCTTTTAAGCTTCCCGAAGGGTGATTATGTGCTATAATAATACCTGTTGAAAAATGATCCAATGCTTTTTTAAAAAGAATTCTTACATCTACAATAGACTGGCTGATTCCTCCCTGTGTCAGCCGTGATATATGGATGACTTTGTTACTGTTGTTAAGAAAAATAGCCCAAAATTCTTCAGTTCTCAGATCGGACAACTGATTTTTAAGCAGTACGTAAGCGTCATTGCTATTTCCGATAGTTGATTTTTCCGGAATCTCCTGTCCTGCTCTTCTTCTCCCTATTTCTAAAGCAGTAGCAATAGAAATGGCTTTAGCTTCCCCTATTCCTTTAAATTTCATTAAATCTTTAATAGAAAGCAGACTCAGCTGATGCCAGTTATTATCTACAGAAGCCAAAATCTTTCTTCCCAGTTCTAAAGCACTTTCCTCTTTACTTCCACTTCCCATTATGATAGCCAGTAGCTCAGAATCAGAAAGCGAGTTCTTACCTTTATGTAAAAACTTTTCTCTCGGTCTGTCATCCTCGGCAAGAAACTTTATGGGCATGGGAGATAGTTTATGGGTTATGATTTATATATAAAATTAATAAAATGCATATAAAATGATGGGCTGTTCTGATTGATCAATATATTCTGCCGTTTCATTAAATGCATTGGCAGAAAGCATTGGGCATCCAAGACTCAGACATGCCGGATTTTGAGATTCACTATCCGGAACACATCCATAAGAATGGAGTACAATTGCTCTTTGCATAGCATTGCTATTAGTGGTATCCAGCCCTTTTAAACGGTATGCTTTTCCGAATTTCCCAACATAGCTTTCCCAAATTTCATATTTCCCTAATGAAGACTGATAAGATCCTTCAATATTACTAAACTGCAAAGTACTTGAATGGGGAATAGCCGAACCTGAACCATGAGATACAATTGCTTTTTGTACTATTCTATCTTTTTTTAAATCGTAGATAAAGTAACGGTATTTCCCGGAATGTATTTTAAAATTTATAAAAACAGCCAATTCCTGATTATAGTTTTTCCCTTTGAGATAGCTTTTAATCTCAGAGATTTTAGACTGAGGAACTCCGGATACATCCAACTGCTGGGATTCAGCTTTTGAACAGGAGATCAATAGTATAAAAAGGAAAATAAAATGTTTCATCATCTGGCAGGCCTCTGCTATTCTATAATCATTCCGTCTTTCATGACAAGTTTACGGTCTGTGATTTCAGCAAGATTCGGGTTATGGGTTACAATAACAAATGTCTGATTATATTTATCTCTCAAATCAAAAAACAGCCTATGAAGGTCGTCTGCATTTTTTGAATCCAGGTTACCTGTTGGCTCATCCGCAAAAATAATCTTAGGAGAATTAATCAATGCTCTGGCTACAGCTACCCTTTGAGCTTCACCACCTGAAAGCTGATTGGGCTTATGGTGCAGTCTCTGTTCTATCTTTAAGTCTTCAAATAAAGCATGTGCCTTATCAAGAGCTTCTTTTTCATTAGCTCCGGCAATTTTGGTAGGAAGCAAAACATTCTCCAAAGCAGTAAACTCGGGAAGAAGCTGATGAAACTGAAATACAAAACCAATATTCTGGTTTCTGAATTTAGAAAGCTGTTTATCATTCATATTGATAAACGATTCTCCAGCTATGGCAATTTCAGTATCATATTTAGATGAAGCCGTAGGATGATCCAATGTTCCTAAAATCTGCAATAATGTAGATTTACCGGCTCCCGATTCCCCAACAATAGAGACAACTTCTCCCATCTTGATGTGAATATCAACTCCTTTCAACACTTCTAAATTCCCATAAGACTTATGGATATTTCTTGCTTTAATCATGATTCAAAAATAGTAACATATTGTTGATTTTACAACAAATTGTTACAACATTATTGATCGTAAAACAAAAAAACCTCCCGCTTTGGAGAGGCTAGCATTATATTGCTCAATTTTCAAGGGGATATGTTTGACTTTTCCGTGCTTGAGAAATGAACTATTTTATTTTTTGTTTTCATGATAGAGCCTCCGAAGAGGCTTTATTATTGTTTTGTCAATACAATTTCTTTAGGTAGAGCCTGAGGAAATGGAGTTGTATTATAATACTGACAATCAGTTGTAATCATATTACTTCCAAGGGTAAGTTTCCAATTAAGCTGTGTTTTAGAGGAATCTGTAAAATTAATTGCTATCCCTCCTGAAGTATTACAAAGGTCTGGATCAACATAAATAAGAGAATACTTATCTCCATACTTTCTAAAGCTCACACCATTTATTTTTGCATTATCATCTGTTAAACTGGTATTGTCAAATAGAATATTTCCATTATTATCTAATACTTTGAACTTTCCAATTAAATAATCCTTATAATGCTTAAAATTATTATCATATTTATTGGATAGTTTTTTTAAAGTTACATAGATAATTTTATTATCCCATGTTCCTTTCCATATTCCTTCATAATAAGGAAGCTCATTATTTGTATCTTTTTGATAAGAATTCTCTGGAAGATCAATTTCAGATGGTCTTAATGAATATATCTGTTGAGCCTTAAAAAATATGCTCACATTAAAGAATATAAATAGAAATAAATTTTTCATAATTTTGAAATTAAATTGTTATTAAGGGCAAGGAATTGGCTTTACAGGTTTGTCTTTTCCATCATATTTCAACTTACTTGTACTACCTGTAGTCTTATCACTTTTATAAACTTCTAACCCGTCAAGTTTTACCTTCTCTTCAAGGAATTGAGTAAACAACTTTTCAACAATCGCAGGATTAGCCAATTCATTTTGAGATAATCGTTCGTACGCTGTTTCATACCAAGACTGCCAATTAGCTTGAGTATTAGGTCCAATACCATAATTACCATCTCCGGAGTATTTTAATATATAATTCCCCTGTGATGTAATTACCATGCCATAAGCATCACTCATTGTTCCCTTAACTTGAGCATTTCTTACACAACTTGTTAAAAAAGTAGATACATCAGCGGGTGAGAATATCTTAACAACTCCAGGTTTACTATCAAGATGAGTATGCATATAGCCAAAATATTTATTCCCCGGTGGGAACTTCAAATTATCATTTGCAGTATTTGCCAAGGGCTCGTAATTGGTCTGTGGCCCATATGCAGCAGCAAGTCCTGTTTCCTGATTTTTATTAAATACTTCTTTGCTTATCCAAGTCTGAAACTTTATTTTTAAAGGTCTGATTAGAATTCTGTTCTTTCATTTTCTCACAAGGATCTTTCGTTGAAGCTGGTGGAGTATTTACAATACCACTTCCTCCATTGCTGCTACACCCTCCATATTTGGGACACTCTCCCGAAGGTGATCCTTGATCTGGTGGGCAGGCTGTACATCCACCTCCACCGTCGTAAGGAGGGAAATACATTCCTCCCCCACCTCTCGGAGGTCCAACTATAATTTCAGGGATATCAGTATTACTACCACTGCCTACAATACCTCTGCTATTTACTCCTGAATATTTATCTGCTAACTTCTGAAAAGAATTCACTGCAAAACTATACTGATCATATGTAGCAGCTATTTCATAATACCTGAGATAAGTCTCTTCTTTCTCCAAAAGTCCTATCATAAGCCCAATTACTTTATTACCTTTTATCACAGGGAAAAGCATTGCCTTGTCTCCATTGTCCACTTCCATGAGCTGGGAGTGGAAACGAAAATCTGTGTAAGGAGAATCTCCTGCCGTATTCCTGTTTTTTACAGGTGCATCTTTGAGCTCATAATATCGGTTAAAGAGATATTCAAAAGCTTTTGGGTAATTTACTTTCTCATTTCCGTTTTGAGAAAAGGCCGCAAATTTGTTTTGGGGTTCTTTGGTATTTTGAGCTACATCATCCTCTGTACGGCAGGAATGTACAGAGAAGACTGTGACCGCCAGCAGAGCCAGCCGAAGAATTATTTTTTTTGTCATAAGCGTTTTTTTAAGTTGTTAAATATAATATTTTTTATTTACCCACAAAACTGTGAAATATTTATCAATCTACAAAACCTATTTTTGCATAATTCTACCCCTTATCCGGGTAATTTTTTGAGGAAATTATTTTTATATTTGTCTAAAATAACAAAGCATGACTAACAACGTTGCAGAGAAAATAAAAAGACTTCGAAAGTCCAAAGGATTCTCCCAGGAAGAAATGGCTGAAAAATTACACATTTCCCAATCTGCCTACGCCAGAATTGAAACAGGGGAAAGCCACTCTTGGCAGCACATATAGAAAAACTTAGTGAAATTTTTGAAATAAAGCCTGAGAATTTTCTTTCAGATGAAACCAATAATCTGGAACAGGAAAATACTGATCAAAAAGGAGGTATGGCTTTTCAATTTGTAGGAACAATTAATACCATCAATTCTCTTTCTGAAAAATTAATAGAACAATATGAAGGGAGAATCGAAGAACTGAAAGCCCAAGTAAAAGAACTTAAAGAAGAGATAAAAATACTGAAGAAATAATTTTATCGGAAATATTTAAAAACAAAAAAACCTCCCAAAGCGGGAGGTTTTAGTATGTACAGTTTAGAAATTACAGTAACAATGTTAATGGATTTTCTAAATATGTTCTTAATGTTTGTAAGAATTGAGCACCTGTAGCCCCATCCACTACTCTATGGTCACATGCCAATGATAGTTTCATTGTGTTTCCTACTACAATCTGACCGTCTTTAACAATTGGTTTTTCAATAATTGCACCTACGGATAGAATGGCAGAGTTTGGTTGGTTGATAATACTTGTAAATGTTTCGATTCCGAACATTCCCAGGTTAGAAATAGAGAATGTAGATCCTTCCATTTCATTAGCTTTAAGACCTTTATTCTTAGCTCTTGAAGCCATATCTTTCACTGATGCAGAAATCTGAGTGTAGCTCATCTGGTCTGTATTCTTCAATACAGGAACTACCAATCCGTCAGGAATAGCTACTGCTACACCCACATTGATATTTCCTCTGTGGATGATCTTATCACCTGCCCAGCTTGAATTTACCTGAGGGTGTTTTCTTAAAGCAATCGCAGTTGCTTTAATGATCATATCATTGAATGAAATTTTAGTATCTGGTAAAGAATTGATCTCTTGTCTAGCTACAATAGCTTTATCCATATTGATCTCAACCATCAGATAATAATGAGGGGCAGAGAATTTACTTTCAGAAAGACGTTTCGCAATGATATTTCTTACCTGTGAGTTTGGAGTCTCTGTATCTTCTCCCTGAACGAAGTTTACTGCTACTTGAGCAGCAGCACTTGCAGCCGGAGCTGAAGCAGCTGGTTTCGCCTGAGATGGCT
>Ga0105243_10003936_pt1 | contig 11856 bp, 12 predicted proteins | sample KBSM34metaG_FD_81525 | JGI IMG/M metagenome (GOLD analysis project Ga0105243, IMG submission 81525) | Miscanthus rhizosphere microbial communities from Kellogg Biological Station, Michigan, USA - KBS M3-4 metaG | ecosystem: Host-associated > Plants > Roots > Rhizosphere > Soil | place...
GCTGAACATCCAGGACAAATTAGTACGTCACCATATGGGTATGCCTTGAATAACCCGATCAGGTACAAAGACCCCGATGGTAAATGCATACCCTGTTTAGTGGTGGCAGAGGAGTTAGTTGAAGCAGCCATATTTATTGCTGCGGGAACAACAGTTACAATGACTGTTATACATCATGCAGGGTCTCATAATTACTCTGCCCCAAGAGATGCAACGGTGACGCCTAATGCAACTTTGGGGCTACCGCCTATCGTCAAAAGCGCGAAAGGAACTAACAAGCTGACCCCTGACCCTAGCGCAGGCGGGGATCACTCTACACTCAAAAGAGATCAGAATGGTACAATTACAGGGACAGCTACTTACAAGAAGAACCCACAAAATCCTAGTGGATTTGACGAGGTAAAGCGTGTTGATGTTAAGGGTGGCGACCATTATGACAAGAAGACTGGGAAGGTAATACCAACTCCACATGTGCATGAAGGAAATGATACGCGTCCAGCCAAACCGGATGAGTTACCAAAGCAACAACAGCAACAGCAACAGCAACAACAAAAACCAAATCAGACACCTTCAACATAATAATAAGCATATGGATACTTTAACGTGGCTGTGTAAATGGTTCTCAGACAACTGTAACGAAGACTGGGAGCACAATAATACTATCAGCATTACAAGCTTGGATAACCCAGGATGGCATTTCAAAGCCGACCTCACTGATACTGACTATGAAGGCAGAGCGCTCTCTTTAGAAGTTAGAAATACTGAGAATGATTGGTATGATATAGCTTGTGACGGCCAAACCTTTAACGCCTATGGAGATGCATCTAAGTTGCCGATATTGATTGAACAGTTTAAGAACTTTGTAGAGCAAGCCAGCTAACACAAGGTAAGCAAGATCAAGTCTCCTTTAGCCAACAAACTATACAGCCCAACCACAGCGTTGGGCTTTTACTTTTTATATACCCTCTTAGCCTTGTAATCTCTAGTCACAAGGTCTATGTAATCGAATATGCGTTGCCTCTCATCTTCTGGTAGGCTTTCGATATCATCTAAGCGTTGCAGAACATCTTGGCTGTAACGTGCATGAAGCCCCATGCCCAATAAATAATCTACAGATACGTCAAACACCTGGGCAAGTTTAACTATAACATCTATCGATGGGGAGCTGTCCGCTCTTTCGTACTTACCGACCATTACCCTTGAGGCGTTGATCTCTTTGGCCAAATCGTCTTGCGACCAGTCTTTGGCTTTACGTAGTTGAGTTATCCGTTCTCCGATAGCTGTCATAGTTATCAAAAGTAGCATTTATAGCACATACAAGCCAAATGTAGATAAACGCGTTTATCAAAAGAATACGCTGGCTATTGTTGTTTGTGTCTATTTGGTTATATTTGATGCGCATAGTTATCACATATCATCTACATAATGATGCGTTGTGTTACTATTTGTTTCTACTGATAACATTATACTATTCGCTTATGATCACAACCAAGCTACTGACCGATAACCCTGAACTACTACACTACATACATGGTAAGCTGCATATTACTATCCTGGGCGGTATCAAACTAACAGGCTTAGACCGTTTAAAAGTAACGCTAAAGGTAGTGGTTGCAGAGAAGAAGCAACATGCCTTCAGGCATAACCTTGACCTCTATAACAGCATACAGGTGGGTCAGCTTGTGGAAAGGGCATCCAGTATGTTGGAGGTGGAAGCAGAACTCATGAGCGAGGCAGTCAATAACCTAATCAGTGTACTGGAAGACTACCGTACCGAGCATCTGGAAGCACTCAAACCCAAGCCACAGGAATTAAAGAAGCTCACCGAAGCAGAACACAAAGCAGCAGTAGCCTTTCTCAAAGAGCCTCACCTTTTAAAGCGAACACAGCAAGCTATCTCACAAAGCGGTATCGTTGGAGAGGAAACCAATTCATTGATCGCTTACCTTACCTATACTTCACGAAAGAGGGCAACACCCTTGCACCTGATGTGTTTAGGCGCATCAGGAACAGGTAAGACCTGGTTACAGGAGAAAGCAGGTGAACTGATGCCAGAGGAAGACAAGATTGAGATCACGACCCTTAGCAACAATGCCTTCTACTACTTTGGCAAGGAAGAACTCAAACATAAACTCTTACTGATTGAAGACCTGGACGGAGCAGATAACGTGCTTTACCCACTCCGCGAACTGCAAAGCAAGCGCAGGATCAGTAAGACAGTAACCCTGAAAGACAGCAAGGGTAATATGAAAACCGTAACGCTGAATGTCGAAGGTCCTGTCTGTGTGAGCGGTTGCACGACTAAGGAGCAACTGTACGAAGACAATGCCAACCGCTGCATACTGCTGTACATGGATAACAGTGCAGAACAGGACAAACGTATCATGGATTACCAGAAGCAGTTGAGTGCAGGGCTTATAGACAGGCAGGCAGAAAGCAAGGTTAAGGAGCAACTGAAGAACGTACAACGTATCCTACACCCAGTAGCTGTAAGGAATCCTTATGCTACCTGCATGCAATTACCCGATGAAGTGTTTAAGCCACGCAGAACCATGCTGCTGCTCTTACTCTTTACCGAAACCATTACCTACTACAACCAATATCAACGCACACTTCACACGGATAAGGTTACGGGTGAGCAGTATATCGAAAGCACAGCAGAGGATATAGAAGCAGCCTTTAACTTACTGGAAACAACGCTACTTAAAAAGAGTGATGAGCTGAACGATGCTTGCAGAACATTCTTTGAGCGCCTGAAAGCCTGGTTGAAGCAGAACAATCAGGAAAGCTTTTACAGCAGGGACATACGTACAGCTTTAAGAGTTGCACCAAGCAGCTTGCAACGTTACCTGTATGATCTGGAAAGGATGGGCTATGTGGCGATTGGTAAAGGTAACCGATACAAAGGTTTTGAATACAAGGTACAGACATGGGATGATATGCAGGGCATACAGCAGCGCACCCGCGATATGGTAAACGCCATACTCACACAGGTGGGCGCAGTAACCTGTAACCCATCAGTAACCCAAGACGGTAGTGGGTTACATAACAAGCAGAATGCCAACAAGAAGAAGGCAGTAACTCAGTAAGCTTATAACAGAAGCGGGGCAACATAATTTCATCCCACAGATGATCACACCTGAACTACTCACCAACAGTCTATTCATACGTTTGCATACAGGCTTCACAGAATGGCTACGCATACTCAACTTTGAACCTACAAGCCAAAGGGATATGCCTAAGATGCTGGCCGAGTTCCTAGTCTACCTGGAAGCTGAGAATGTTTGCCATATCCATGATATACAGGAAATCCATTTGAAAGCCTACCTCAACTATCTGTATGAACGACCTAACTATAAATGGGATGGCGGGTTGAGCAAGAACTATATCAGAAAGCAAGTGCAGGTGATAAAGAAGTTCTCGCGCTACCTGACAGAAAGCGGACAGGAAAGCTTTGTGGTTAAGCTAAGGATAAAGGGCAAGGCAAGCAATGTAGGAAGCGTACTCAGCAGGTTAGAAATCAAAAGGCTGTACGATGCTACGGAGGATAACGTAATGGGTTTGCGTGACAGGGCGATACTGGCCTTGTACTATGGCTGCGGTTTACGGAAGAACGAAGGCATCAACGTGAATGTAAGCGATGTGTTGCTGGATAAGGATATGATCTATGTGCGTAAAGGCAAGGGTTACAAAGAACGGTACGTGCCACTGAACTCGCATATCAAAACAGACCTGGAGAACTACATACACCTAGCACGACCTTACCTCACCGATGATAAGAAGAAGGATGATGATGCCTTGCTACTGAGTATCAAAGGTAAACGGTTGAGTGTCTTCTGGCCACTGCTTGTGGCCGTGGTAGGTGGTTTATTCTACTTAGCATACTATCTCGGGGGAGCTAAGTTTGACCATGAAAAGATGGAGTTGTACGAGAGTAATAAATCTCTGAGGCATAAAGATAGCGTGATGACCGCGCAAGTAAATGAATACCATAGGACTATTCAGAAACTAGAGGATTCAGTTAAGCGCGTTAACAATCAGCTTAAGGCAGTACTAGTATATAGCACGCAACCAATGAAGTAGCGTTTTCCTGCTGTTCCTAATATATCTCGTAGCACGGTGCAAGTCGACAAGTGTAATGAAAGTCAAATAGGGTGTTTTCACGGGTTGACACGCAGCCTGTAGCGCTGTATATTAATCCAATTAAGTTAGGGAGCAGAAACCAATCAAACGGGCGTAACTGAAAAGCCATACGAGTAAGTTAACCTGCATAATCAACTCAAATGAAAAGAATTGTAATGCTAAGCATAGTTGCTTCGCTATCTTTACTTGCAGCATCATCGTTTACAAACCGGCTGTATCATCACGTCGAGGACAGGACTGTTTATACCGATTGGTACTCTACACCCAATTTGGATCAACATATGATTGGGCCTGGTTCTGGTTGCGATCCGTCCGTTGATCGAAATTCTTGTTACATGGCAACCAATATTGAACTACATTCTACAAACGAGCATTGGGTATTGGATGGAGATCCTACTCTAGAATGTGACGGCGGAGTTCCACAAGGAAGTTCAGCTCAATGGAATCACCTTGATCGCGTATGGCAGACATTGATAACCGAAGGTAGAGTAACAGTTTTGCTTCACAATCCAGATCAAATCAAAGTAAAATTGTTAACGGGCTCTGGGTCGATCAGAGTAAGATTAAAATGTCAAGAGCATAATATAGATTAAAACTATAGGAAGAGCCTATGCAACGCCGGGCTACAGTCTGGCATTCTTGTTGTTTGCTATCAGGCTAATGTACACGGTATCAATCGAAGGTATGAGGTGACTAACAACGTTCTTTGACAAAGCACTTAATACAGTCACCTTTTAAGACGAAGGGAAGATGGTATCTACCACCATCAACTAACTAATTCTACATCAATCCAAGATTTCTATAACCTCTATAAAGTGAGATATTCTATATTTCTTGGATTAGGAACAAGGGTATCAGGAAGATAGAATTTGTGACTACCAACAAAGTAAGAGCAGAGATCAATTACAGCGTTAGATGCTGTCAAAACAGCTATCTTTACAATAAAAAAGAGCTGCAGGAGGAGCTCACAGAATACGATTACGGCGCAAGGTTCTATGATCCTGTGATTGGGCGTTTCAATACAATAGACCCACTAGCTGATAAGGGTCGTAGATGGAGTTCTTATAGTTATGGCCATAACAACCCTATTACACACGTAGATGTAGATGGGATGTTTGATTGGGTCAAAGAGGGAAACAAGTATGTTTGGGATGACAAAGTGGTTGATCAGAAGACTGCAACTGAATTTGGAGGTGATGGGGCAAAGTATATAGGAAAGTCAGCGGAAGTATATTCGAAGTATACAGCCACTCAAGGGAGCGGTGCCGTCTACACCGACAAGGTTACTTTGGGTAAAGATGGCTCGGTTAGTAGGGCTACTCAAAGAGATGGATTTTCGGGCTGGACATCTGCGGGATCGGCAAAAGCCGGATCTGATCCTAGGTTTTCTACCCTCACAAACTTTAACGGCTCTCAGTTTAGCGCAAGACAAACAGGGGAAACCTATATGGGTGTTACAGTGTCGGGGGCCTTATTTGGTGGCATTGGCCTCAGTGCAGGTTTAGTTACAGACGGAACTAGGAAGACCAGCCCATATTTTACTTTTTCAGGGAACATAGGAGTTGGTGGGGGAACTGGTCTTGACATGGGAATTATTACTCCGACTAAAGGCAATCAATTTCATACAGAGGATTTTGGGGGAAGGTCTGCATCTTACAACATAGGGATCACCACTCCAGCTGGTGGGTACGGTATAGTAAAGGTGGCAGTTTATATCCATTGACAAATGGAAGGAATTCAACGAACTCCTATTATTTTGGAGCGAATAATGGGGGCTACACTACACAGCAGATAGGTCTGTCGCCGGGAGGTAAAGTAAGTGTTGGAGCAATGTATACGGTTGGACAAACTTGGGTTGGTAATTAATACATTATTATGGAAGAGAACTTTATAATAGATAAGAAAGCGAAGCGCATCTTGTACATATTCATGATCATAATTATGGGGACAGCTATTGCTCTCGTTTGTTGGAACATATTAAAAAGTCCAAGCCGCAATCAATTCATTTTGAACAATGCCTCAGCCATGTCATTTCATGGGAATGTGGATTCAATCTACTTTGACAGACAGAATCACAACACAGAGACTTTAGTCCTGTCGGATGGCTATTTGTATGGAATAGACCCCGCATGGAGTACATTTATTGCCGTGGGCGATTCATTGGCAAAAGACACAGGGACTGTACGGGTCTTAGTTTATAAGGATGGCAAACAGGTACACGTCTTAGACTATAAAGAGCTGATAAAGCATTTTAAGTCCAAGAACTAGTAGTGTATCAATCCTGTTCTTAGAAATAATACCAAGCCCAACAGTCGTTGGGCTTTTACTTTTTATACTCTTACTTGTTACTAGCCTTATGATCACGGACAAGGGCATCAACGACCTTGAATACCTGTTGCGATCTTCATCGGGTAATGAAGCTATATCTTGAATGCGGGTTAGTACAACCCTATCAAGCTCAACATCAGTTCTTGGTGTCTTTTGCTATTCTGTCGTATTTAGCTGCCCGCGCAGGAGTTAACACTGCCTTTATCTTCTTAACCGTAGTCTGGGGTAGTGGGCGCACTTATGCGTTCTTCCCATACCCCACAAAAGCCATGCGTTGCCCCATCTCTTTATAGGCTTCGTTAGATTGTGGTGCCCAGGTACCCAAACCATCCACATAACGGTTATACATGCAAAATGCGGCAGCTATAAGCACGGCATCGTGAATTTCCTGATCAGTTGCACCCACTCCTCTTGCACGCGCAATATCTTCAGAAATAACCTCTTTACCGCTGCGCTGAACCTGGTGGGCAATGTGCAATAACGCTCTTAGTTTATCCGATATAGCTGCATTAGGTAAGCCCGCTTTTATCTCGTCAATAAAGCCAAGGTCGCATTCCAAATGTGCGGCGGCAGCAGCAGCATGTGACGTATGGCAAAAGTGGCAATTATTCCACCAGGAAACCGATGCAGCTATAATCTCACGCTCACCACTTGTTAACGACGACGGGCCACGCAGCAAAGTTTCGGCTAATTCAAGCAGTGGTTTAGCTGTTTCGGACCGGTAATTCAATAGGCCTACTATTCCTGGTAATTCTTCATTAAATAATTTAATATGAGCCATTTTTTAGTTGATTAAGTTAGATTAAGTTAATCGGGTTGATTAGTTGATGAAAATGAAACCATTCACTCAATCAAGTTAATCAACCACTTAACTGAAATTATTTATAAACGCTGGATTGATAGCCTTCTAAAGCCCGTTGTGGTGCACGGTTCACGTAAAACTGCCTGTCTGCTGGTGCCCAGGTAGCCAGACCATCCACGTAGCGGTTAAACATGCAGAAAGCTGCTGCAATCAATACTGTATCATGTATCTCCACATCTGATGCGCTATTTTTGCGCGCTTCTTCTATTTGTTCAGTTGTTACATTCTTCCCGCTTTTCTGAACGCTGGCAGCAATACCAAGCAAAGCTTTGATTTTACCATCAAGCTCTGCTGTTTTGAAATCCTGTTTGATGCGGTCTATCTGGTCGATATCACAGTCCAGGTAATGGCCTGCCATAGCTCCATGAACGTTCTGACAAAAGAAGCAGTCATTGAGGTAAGAAACATAGGTGCCGATCAGTTCACGCTGTCCCCGGCTTAGTGAATTGTTATCATCGCGAAGCAGTGTTTCAGCTAAAAAGTTCAGCGGCTTTTCAGTTTCCGGACGATAAGCCATCAATCCTCTGATACCGGGTAAATCATTATTTAATTCTATATGTGCCATTCTTAGCCTCCTAATTATTTTGGTTATGGGTATCCGGTTGTATGTTTTTGATCAGTAGCATCGCAATAAGTCCGACAACAAACACTAACGAAAAGATAAAAAGTGCATTCCCATAACCGCCTAACGCTTTTACCATCACACCAACGGTCAATACAGCAATACCGGTAAATATGCGAAACACGTTAAAACAAAACCCGGTAGCGGAAGCACGAATAGCGGTTGGAAACAACAATGGAATATACATTGAAAGTATCCCCTGGCTCGCGCCAAAGAATAACGCCAAAACGGCTATTTCCGCATAAATAATGGGCGAAAAAGAACTATTGGTTTTAAATAAGACAAATGATAATACCGAACAGACGGCAAAACTCATTATGAGCGATCTTCTAAGCCCCATAAGGTTTATTACCCAGCCGGAAAGGCCCCCTCCGATTAGTCCACCCATTCCTAAAAACATTATGCTCAGACCACCTTCTTTTTGCGAGCTGGTGGCTGAAAGGCTTTGTATCCAGGTGGGCAACCACGAAAAGATGGCCCAAAGCCCGATAAGCATGGTCCCGAAAATAAGAGAACCGACAAGAAGCGCCCTGATGTTTCCCGCATGGAGCAGATGGTTTGTTGGTTTTTCAAGATTAGATTTTTCAGAGTGGACATCCAACCACAATTCCGACTCACTAATCACCCAAAAACCCGTAATAGCGATCACCAGTGGAATAATTCCTACGATAAAAGCCGAGCGCCAATCGGTTACAAAACGATTGATCGCCCCTGCGGAAAAAATCCCTACGGGAATAGAAATCGATAGGATACCTGTAAAAACAGCCCTGCTTTTTTCGGGCCATACTTCACTTATTAAGGTGAACGAAAGAACTAATAGCCCCCCCATGCCGAAACCGCTCATGAAACGGCACAGCACTATTCCCCACCAGTTGTGCATTAACCCGGTAAGTATAGTAAATAAAGCGTACCCGGCAATTGACAACAAGAGTGATTTTTTTCTGCCTGTCCAATCGCCGATGAAACCCCAAAGGAACCCGCCGGCGGCCCACCCGAAAATAAACATCGAGTTAATAAATCCGCTGATCACATTAAGTTGATCCGTATTTTTATCACCCTGCAATTCTTTGACAACTACCGGCAGATAACCCGACATCAGGGCGGATATAACTCCCCCGAACATGTTACCCGCAAAGCAAATGATGAATAACATCACCAGGTTAGTTGATGTTTTTTGCCTGGTTTCGGCGGTCATTGTTAATGTATTTTCCATAATCTGGGTCTTTATTTTTTTAAATGATCATAACCCTGTGGCAAACGTTGATAACCGTGGTTCACTAGCCTGTCGGCCAGGGTATCAAAATAGGCATCGTTATCAGGCATAGCAGTAGCCATGCCATCCACATAGCGATTGTAAAGACTGAATAACGCCGCGATCAGCACCGTGTCATGTATCTCGGCATCGGTTGCACTTTCACTTTTTGCCCGCGTTACCATTTCCGGAGTAACCAGTTTGCCGCTTTTACCAACTGCTGCCGCTATGGTAAGCAAGGCTTTCATTTTTTCGCTTACTGGTGCAGATTCGATATCGTTCTTCATTATTTGGGTGGTAATTTTATCACCCAAAAACAGATCGGCAGCAGCAGTATGGGCCGTGGTGCAGAAGCGACATTGATTCCCATGCGATACGATCGTAGCGATCAATTCACGTTCGCCTTCGGACAAGGTAGAAGTTCCGCGCATCAATATTTGGGTCAGGTCGCGTATGGGCTGTCCTGTATCTTTCCGGTATTCCAGTAAGCCGGTGATGCCTGGCAAATGAGATTCTAATTCGATATGTGGCATAGTGTTGGTGTATTTATTGAATTTTGGATCAGTTAAATAATTTCTGTTCGGCCAATTTAGTACCTTCTATGCGGGCTTTAATTTTGGCAAATGCCGTCTCGCGTTTGGTGGATACGTCATCACAAAATGGCGAAAACCCGCAGTCATCTGTTGTCCCTAATTGTTGTAACGGGATATATTGCGCCGCTTCCAATATCCTGTCGCAAACAGTTTCTTTAGTTTCCACTACCGGGTTAAGTACGTCGATCACGCCGATAAAAGCGGTTTGATTTGGTTTAAGATATTTTTTGATAATTTTCAAAACTTGAACCCTGTCTGGCTCGCTGGCCAGTTGCAGATAAAAACTACCTACATGCAAGTTAAAAAGTTCCGGCAGGAAATCAGCATAGTCAATATCAGCACTGTGGGTTGAATCGTGATCCCCACCCGGGCATACATGCACGCCAAGTTTTTTCTGTTCTTCCTCGCTAAATCGATCGAAAACCTGATTGTTCAGGCCGATAAACTGTTTCAGGACACCTCCGGATGGATCAAGCTTTAATGATAGCCTGCCCTCGGTAAAATCCATTTGCACTTTGTAAGCGCCGTGTCCCAGGCATTGGCGTATGTCTTTTTCACATTCATTCAGCAAATCATTGATGAAGTCGGTCTGACTGTAACCTGGTATACCATCCTGTGGATAAATTAAGCTTAATGCCGAAGCCGAAATAACAGCCTGCTTAACCGGAATATCTGTTTTCTTTTTTGTTGCTTCCAAATACTTTACTGCATAGTTGCCATACCTGAAAGGACCGCTGGTCAATACTGGCAATTGACGTGTATGCCCATCCTCAAAACTAATGGTGACGCCATTTGAGGCAAGATTGGTTAAACCTTCGAGTGGGTAGGTAGCAAAACTTGATTTAGTTTGTTCGCCATCCGTAATCACCGGCGAACCTGTTTTCACAAATTCAGTTAAAGTATCGTCAATAGCCTTCTCGTAAAGCACATCAAAAGGTTTGCTATTTGGTTTTCCGGCTAATGCATCAATCAGCTCATTCGGTCTTGGGATGCTGCCTATTGGTTCGGTAGGTAATTTCATGGTATTTGTTTTTAAGGGGTTAATTGTTTATTCCTAGTTCATTATACTTCTGCTCTAAAAAGCGGTATCCCGCCAACCTGTATTCGGGTGTATGTATCGTAAAGTGATCCCCGGGGAAATATTCGAACACAAACCCTGCATCCTGTTTTTTCATTTCATCATCCAGCAAATGCACGGCATAATTCAGCAGGAAATTATCCTGATTACCTACCGTCACACGTATTTTTCCCTGCAGATCAGGTTTTATTTGCTGCCAGTTACTTCGCAGGTAAAGCGAGATGTCGTAATTTTTCCAGTGATCAAATGTTACAGGATCGATCTCCCCTGTCTCGTCGTTCCACAGGCTGCGGGGCGTACCATCAGCGTTCCGGGTGCTGAATACAAAGTTGAATGAGTGCATTTGCTCACCGCGGTAGATCACGTGTTCCATAGAGCACATATTTTTCATGGTGATCCATGGGAAACGACCGGCAATGGTTCCGGCCAAATGCATTGTGCTGTCTTTTGCAAAGTACAGATTCTTCTCACTATACAGATCTATCTGCTGGAAACTCCGGAAATCAACTGGATCTGGTGAGCTTGACCAGCAAGCCGCAAAAACTTTAGGATAATGCGTTTGCAGCCACAAAACTGTCCAGCCTCCACTACTGTGCCCGGTTAACAATCGAGCAGAATTTGTGCGGTAAGTTTTTTCAACAAGAGGGATAAGCTCCTGTGTTAGTGCATCGCCCCATGGACCGTTGTTGTCACTGTTGGCATACACGCAATGCCCGCCCGGGCAATTACCATCCAGGAAAATACGGATACAGGCGGTGGTATCCAGCGGATCGCTTGGTGTATTCTTACCAGAATAGCCGTGGTAATCACCGCCATAACCTGATATCCAATACAGCACCGGGAATTTACGGTTAGGCTGGTTGTAATATTCTTTAGGTAAAAGTACTGCCGCATTAACAGTAGTTGGCCGCTTATAAAAGGCAGTTAAGAATGCCGATGGCGCTTTAAGTTCCTTTACAAATTGCGTTTCGGTAAAGC
>Ga0105243_10003937_pt1 | contig 11855 bp, 9 predicted proteins | sample KBSM34metaG_FD_81525 | JGI IMG/M metagenome (GOLD analysis project Ga0105243, IMG submission 81525) | Miscanthus rhizosphere microbial communities from Kellogg Biological Station, Michigan, USA - KBS M3-4 metaG | ecosystem: Host-associated > Plants > Roots > Rhizosphere > Soil | place: Michigan...
AGCTTCGTGTTCCTGTCCTCGGTGCTGTCCACCTTCGTCGACGAACTGTTCCCGGGCATGGAGGTGATGGGCTCCTACCAGTTCCGCGTGACCCGCAATTCCGAGCTGGTGGTGGACGAGGAGGAAGTGGAGAACCTGGCGCTGGCGCTGCGCGACGAACTGGTCAACCGCGGCTACCGGCCGGCGGTGCGCCTGGAGATCGCCGAGGACTGCCCGAAGTCGATCGTGCGCACCCTGCTGCAGAACTTCGAGTTGCCGGAAAACGCGGTCTACCGCATCAACGGCCCGGTCAACCTGAGCCGGGTCAACCAGGTCTACGATCTGGTGCAACGCCCGGAGCTGAAATACCCGCCGATGAATCCGCGCACGCTGCGCGACAGCGACGGCATCTTCGCCATCGTCGCCGCCGACGACGTGCTGCTGCACCACCCGTTCGATGCGTTCACCGCGGTGCTGGACCTGATCAAGCAGGCCGCGGTGGACCCGCAGGTGCTGGCGATCAAGCAGACCCTGTACCGCACCGGCAAGGACTCGGGCATCGTCGATGCGCTGGTGCTGGCCGCGCGCAACGGCAAGGACGTGACCGTGGTGGTCGAGCTGCGCGCGCGCTTCGACGAGGAAGCCAACCTGGGCCTGGCCGATCGCCTGCAGGAAGCCGGCGTGCAGGTGGTGTACGGCGTGGTCGGCTACAAGACCCACGCCAAGATGCTGCTGATCGTGCGCCGCGAGGGCCGCAAGCTGCGCCGCTACGTGCACCTGGGCACCGGCAACTACCACAGCGGCACCGCGCGCGCCTACACCGACCTGAGCCTGATCACCGCCGACGCGGATATCTGCAACGACGTGCACCTGCTGTTCCAGCAGCTGTCCGGGCTGGCGCCGAAGATCCGCCTCAAGCGCCTGCTGCAGTCGCCGTTCACTCTGCACCCGGGCGTGCTGCACCGGATCGAGCGCGAGACCAAGCTGGCCCTGGCCGGGCGCCCGGGCCGCATCATCGCCAAGATGAACGCGCTCAACGAGCCGCAGGTGATCCGCGCGCTGTACGCGGCCTCGCAAGCCGGGGTGAAGATCGACCTGATCATCCGCGGCGCGTGCACGCTGCGTCCCGGCGTGCCGGGGGTGTCGGACAACATCCGGGTGCGTTCGATCGTCGGCCGCTTCCTCGAGCACAGCCGCATCTACTGGTTCGGCAACGACGGCGCGCCGGAGCTGTTCTGCGCCAGCGCCGACTGGCTGGAGCGCAACCTGCTGCGGCGCGTGGAGACCTGCTTCCCGATCCTGGATCCGGATCTGGTCAAGCGCATCCATCGCGAGGTGTTGCAGAACTATCTGGCCGACAATCTCAATGCGTGGGAACTGGACGCCAGCGGCGCCTATCGCAAGCTGGCGCCGGGCCAGGACCAGCCGCCGCATTCGGCGCAGCTGACGCTGCTCGACGGGCTCTGAACCACGCCACCTGCGCGCCGATGGACGGCAGCCGCCGTGCATCGGCTACCATTCCGCCCATGCCTTCCATCTCCCCGTACACGCCGTTGCGCGATGGCGACCTGCTGGCCGCCATCGACCTGGGTTCCAACAGTTTCCACATGGTTGTGGCGCGGTATCAGCTCGGGCAGCTGCGGGTGGTGGACCGCCTGCGCGAGACCGTGCGCATGGCCGATGGACTGGACAACAAGGGCGGGCTGTCGGCCGAAGCGCGGCAGCGCGCGCTGGAATGCCTGGCGCGCTTCGGCCAACGCATCCGCGACGTGCCGTCGCTGCACGTGCGCGCGCTGGCCACCAACACCGTGCGCCAGCTGCGCTCGCCGCAGGCGTTCCTGATCCCCGGCGAAACCGCGCTCGGCCATCCGATCGAAGTGGTCAGCGGCCGCGAGGAAGCGCGCCTGATCTACCTGGGCGTGGCGCATGCGCAGCCGCCCAAGCCGGACCAGCGCCGGCTGGTGATCGACATCGGCGGCGGCTCCACCGAATTCATCATCGGCCGCGGTTTCCAGACCCTGGAGCGCGAAAGCCTGCAGGCCGGCTGCATCGCCAGCACGCGGCGCTTCTTCCCCGGCGGCAAGCTGTCGAAGAAGAAATGGAAGGACGCGCTGACCGAGATCGGCGCCGAGTTCCAGCAGTTCGCCGGGCTGTACCGCACGCTGGGCTGGGACGAGGCGCTGGGTTCGTCGGGCACGCACAAGGCGATCGGCGAGATCTGCGCGGCGATGAAGCTGACCAAGGGCGCGATCACCGCCGAGGCGCTGCCGCTGCTGCGCGAACGCCTGCTGCTGGCCAAGCGCATCGAGGACATCGACCTGCCCGGCCTGTCCGCCGACCGTCGGCCGATCATCGCCGGCGGCGTGCTGGTGCTGGAAGCCGCGTTCCAGGCCCTGGGCCTGCAGCGCCTGATGGTCAGCAAGGCGGCCATGCGCGAAGGCATCCTGTACGACATGCTCGGCCGCGGCGGCGAGAACGATCCGCGCGAGACCGCGATCGCCGCGCTCACCCAGCGCTACGGCATCGACGAGGCGCAGGCCGCACGCGTGGAAGCCACCGCGATGGCGCTGTTCGCGCAGGTCGCCACCGATTGGGCGCTGGATGCCGACGACGAACGCATGCTCGGCTGGGCCGCACGCCTGCACGAGTTGGGCCAGGCCATCGCGCACAGCCAGTACCACGTGCACGGCGCCTACGTGCTCGAGCACTCCGACATCGCCGGCTTCTCGCGGCAGGAGCAGCAGGTGCTGGCGACGCTGGTGCGCACCCATCGCCGCAACGTGCCCAAGACCGCATTCGACGCCCTGCCCGACCGCCTGCTGCTCAGCGCCAAGCGCAAGGCCGCGTTGCTGCGGCTGGCGGTGCTGCTGCATCGCGCCCACGAATCCGAGCCGATCCCGTCGCTGGACCTGAAGGCCAGCGGCGACGACCTGCACCTGATCCTGTCGCAGCCGTGGATCGAATCGCGGCCGCTGCAGCGCGCCGACCTGATCGGCGAGGTCGAGGGCATGGCGGGGTTGGGGATCAATTTCCGGCCGTTTGTGGCCTGAAGGCCGGGATTGGGGAATCGGGAATCGGGATTCGTCAAAGCCGGGCTGCTGGAGCGATTCCTGCAAGCAGCATTGCCCTTATCGGGGGCCGCTGGTGAAAGCGCGGCTAAACGCCTTGGGCCGGCGTCATCATTCCTACATGCGGCGGACATGTTCGCTTCACCGCCTCGCGCGAAGCTTTGGCAAACCGGAGCCTGAAGCATGCGCTACGCGATCGTCACCGAGACGTACCCCCCTGAGGTCAACGGCGTCGCGCTGACCGTGCAGGGGCTGGAACTGGGATTGCGTGCGCTCGGCCATCAGGTCGACGTGGTGCGGCCGCGCCAGGTGGGCGACCACGACGACGATGCGCTGCTGGTGCGCGGTGCGGCGCTGCCGCGCTACCCCGGCCTGAAGTTCGGCCTGCCCGCACCACGGCGCCTGTCCCGGCTGTGGCAGGCCACGCCGCCGGACGCGGTCTACATCGCCACCGAAGGCCCGCTCGGCTGGTCGGCGCTGCGCACCGCGCGGCGCCTGGGCATCCCGATCGCCACCGGCCTGCACACCCGCTTCGACGAATACCTGCCCCAGTACGGCGCCGCCTGGCTGCAGTCGACCGCGCTGCGCTGGATGCGGCGCTTCCACAACCAGGCCGACGCCACCCTGGTGCCGACCCGCGAGTTGCTCGGCTTCCTCGCCGGGCAAGGCTTCGAGCGCGCACGCCTGCTGGCGCGCGCGGTGGACAACCGCCAGTTCGAACCGCAGCGCCGCGACGCGGAACTGCGCCGCGAGTGGGGCCTGGAGGCGAACGGTTGCGCGGCGCTGTACGTCGGCCGCATCGCTTCGGAAAAGAACCTGCCGCTGGCGGTGCGCGCGTTCCGCCAACTGCAGCGGGTGCGGCCGGAGGCGCGCTTCGTCTGGGTCGGCGACGGCCCGATGCGCGAGCGCCTGGCGCAGGAAAACCCCGACTTCATCTTCTGCGGCGTGCAGCGCGGCGACGCGCTGGCGCGGCACTTCGCCAGCGGCGACCTGTTCCTGTTCCCCAGCCGCAGCGAGACTTTCGGCAACGTGACCCTGGAAGCAATGGCCAGCGGCGTGGCCACGGTCGCCTTCGACTACGGCGCGGCGCGCGAATACCTGCGCGACGGCATCAACGGCGCGGCGGTGGCCGACGACGACGGCTTCGTCGCCGCGGCGGTACGCCTGGCCGGCGACGACGCCCTGCGCCGGCAACTGGGCGAGGCCGCCTGCGCGGCGATGCAGCAGCTGCGACCGGAACAGGTCGTGGCCGATTTCGAGGCGCTTCTCGGCGAACTGGCTTACAGCAGGAGGACCCATGTCGACGCGGCTTGAGATTCTGCGCGGGCACGAAACCCGCTGGTGCCGGCAAGCCAACCACTGGTGCCGGCGGCGCTCGGTGCGGCGCTTCTTCGCGCTGATCAGCCGCCTCGGCGACGGCGTGTTCTGGTATGCGCTGATGACCTTGCTGGTGGTCTGCGACGGCATGGGCGGCGTGTTCGCCTCCGCGCACATGGCCGCCACCGGCGTGGTCGCGCTGAGCCTGTACAAGGGCCTGAAGCGCTGGACCCGGCGCCCGCGCCCCTACGCGGCCGACCTGCGCATCCGCGCCTGGGTAGCGCCGCTGGACGAGTTCAGCTTCCCGTCCGGGCACACCCTGCATGCGGTGTCGTTCGGCATCGTCGCCCTGGCCTACTACCCGTGGCTGGCGCCGCTGCTGATCCCCTTCATCGCCTGCGTGGCGCTGTCGCGGGTGGTGCTGGGCCTGCACTATCCCAGCGACGTGCTCGCCGCCACCGCGATCGGCGCGCTGCTGGCCGGGGTGTCGCTGTGGGTGGTTTGAGGCTGGGAATGGAGAACCGGAAATAGGGAATGGGAAGAGCCGGCGCCTTTTCCATTCCCGATTCCCCATTCTCCATTTCCGGCTCCATTACAATGCGGCAATGACCACGCTGTTCATTTCCGACCTGCATCTGGATCCGGCCCGGCCGGCGATCACCGCGCTGTTTCTGGACTTCCTGCGCGGCGAAGCGCGCGGTGCCGAGGCGCTGTACATCCTCGGCGACCTGTTCGAGGCCTGGATCGGCGACGACACGCCGTCGGAAACGGCCGACGCGGTGGCGCTGGAGCTGCGCGCGCTGAGCGACGCCGGGGTGCCGGTGTTCTTCATGCACGGCAACCGCGATTTCCTGCTCGGTGCCGACTATGCGCGCCGCGCCGGCATGCGCCTGCTGCCGGATCCGTGCGTGATCGATCTGTACGCCGAGCCGACGCTGCTGCTGCACGGCGACCTGCTGTGCACCGACGACACCGCCTACCAGGCGTTCCGCGCGCAGACCCGCGACCCGGCGTTCCAGCAGCAGTTCCTGGCGCAGCCGCTGGCCGCGCGCATCGCCTATGCGCAGCAGGCGCGCGCCGCCAGCCAGGCGCGGCAGGCGGAAATGAAGCAAGGCGATCGCGCCCAGTTCGAAACCGTCACCGACGTGGCGCCGGACGAGGTCGTGGCCAGCTTCGCGCGCTACGGCGTGGCGCGGATGATCCATGGCCATACCCACCGCCCCGCCGTGCACGCGCTGGACGCCAACGGCCGCAGCTGCACCCGCATCGTGCTCGGCGATTGGTACGAACAGGGTTCGGTGCTGCGCGTGGATGCGCAGGGCTGCCGGCTGCAGCAGCTGTAATCGGCAGCGGCGGGAAACGCGCGCGCGGAACCCGCGACGGTTACAGCATGCCGCCGGCGTTGTCGCGCGCACGTTGCGCATAGCCGACGAAATCGCCCTCGGCCACGTCGTACCACAGGATCGCGCCGGAGCGTTCGACCCGGTAGCGGTCCCGGACCGGTGCGGTCTGCGGATCGCCCGGACAGCCGTCGCCGTGCTTCTCGCGCACCGCAAAGTCGATCGCGGCGGAGGCGCTGGCGGCGGGTTCGGTGGTCGCCGACGGCGAGGCAGCGGCGTCGGCGGCTGCGGGTTCGGCGGCGTATTGCAGGCACTGCGCATCGGCGTAGACGTGGTCGGCCGCCAGACGCGTCTCCAGCATGTCCAACGCGCGGGTTTCGTCGAACGCCGCCGCAGGCGCATCGCCCGTGGCGGGTGCGGTCGCGGGGGCCGCAGCGGTCGCCGGTGCCTGCGGCGGTGCGGCCGCTGGATCCGCCGCCGGGCCGCAGCCCATGCTCAACATCGCCAGCGCCAAGGCCGCAGGCAGGCCAATGCTCTTCAACACCATCGCCGATTCCAGGAGTAATGAGCGGTGCGCGCCCGGCGCTGCCGGACACGTCGTCGCTCAGCATAGCCGAAGCCGGACGCCACGGCGTCCGGCCGGCCTGCAGGATCGGCAAGCGGAACGCCCCGGCGCAGGCCTGGCGCGGCCTGCACCGGAGCGCCCCTTGAACGCGCTACATCAGCGGAACGCGGCGACCGCCGCCTTGGTATTGACCAGCACGCGCTGGTTGTCCGCAGTGCTGGCATTGCCCATCGGCACGCCGCCGTAGGAAATGTTCGGATTGGACCAGTAGTTCAGCCGCGGGCAGCTGACCGGACAGTTGTAGGCCATGATCGTGCGCCAGCTGTTGCCGTAGCGATAGCCATGGCCGTAGGCGTACGGCGAGGTGCTCGAATCGGTGGCGACGTCGTGGCGCGCGCTCTGCAGATGGCCGATTTCGTGCGCGAAGCTGTAGTAGCCGGTGGCGCAATCCCAGTACACCGCGGCGAACGCGGTGGCCGCGGTCGAACCGATCCCCGAGGCCAGGCCGCAATAGCTGCTGTTGTCGATGATCAGCACGCCGACGTCGGCGGCCACGCTGTTGCGCGTGGTGTGGATGCTGTCCATGTAGCCGTCGCTGGTGCCGCGGAAGCGGCTCAGGTCGGTGGTGAAGTCGCCGGACTCGGTGTAGCTGGTGGTCTGGTAGCCGGCCAGTTGCATGGTGATGCCGACGTTGCTGTTGGTGTAGCCCTGGTTGGACTCGGCGACCGCCAGTTGCACCAGCGACTGCATGTTGCCGCCGTAGCTGGTCACCGCCTGGTTGGTGGCCACCACCAGCACGCGGATGGTCGCCGGCGAGCCGGACGAAGCGGCGGCGGCGGTGACGCGGTCGTCGACCACGGCCTGCGGCATCTGGATGGTCGGCAGCAGCGCGTACTCGGCCGGATGCTCGGCCGGCATGCGGCTCTCGTCGACCTCGACCAGCACGTGGCCGCCGCCGGCGATCGGGCGCAGGTGGAACAGCGTGCCGTTGCTGCGGATGCTGCCGGTGACGGTGTCGCCGCTGCGCACCAGGATCGCCGAGTTCAGCGGATCCAGACCGGAGCGCGCGCGCGACTTGGCCGCGGCGGCGTTGCCGAGGTTGCCGTACCAGATGCTGTTGCCGCCTTCCAGCTGTTCGGTCCTGGTCTGCGTGGCGGTGACGCGCTGGCCCAGCAGGTCCAGCTCCAGCTGCGCCTGCGTGGCGTCCACCGCGGCGGCGTCCACGCGCACGCTCTGCACCGCGCCGGTGGACGGATTGGCCAGCACCCGGCTCAATGCGGGCTCGCCGGGGATGGCCTTGGAAATGTACTGGCTGCTCTGGAACAGGGGTTTTCCGGCCGCGGAAGCGGAACCGGCGACACACAGGGCAAGCATCGCGGTAAGGCAGCACGTCGACTTCATGTCGTACTCCCAGGGGTGGTGAGAAGAGACGGAGCGTCGTCCCTCGCGCAGAAGGCGTCGGGCACAGCGCACGGGGGATTCCGATTAGCCGCTCAGCCAACGTTCAGCGCAAGCAACAAAATCGATCGCGTGTCCACTCAGAGATGGCCATTCCAGTTAGCGCCGTGATCGGCATCCATGCGCTGCCCTCACAGCACGCGGCCACCGCCATGGGCAGGACAGAGGCGCACGCCAAACGGCGATCGTTCGGGAACCGTCGCGCCGGCCTGCCGGGTAACGCCGGCCGCTTCGCCGCGCGGCAGCGCGCCGCCTCAGCCGGCTTGGCGTAGCAAGGCGAGCAGTTCGTCCTCGTCGAAACCGGCCAGCAGCCGCGCCGGCAGGTTGAACGGGCCGTGCAGGTAGCCGCCGGCGTATTCGCGCAGCAGCTCGGCGAACCGCGCGCGCGGCTCGATGCCGGCGCGCGCGCAATACCAGCGGTACCAGCGCGAGCCGGCGGCGACATGCGCCACTTCCTCGCGCAGGATCAGTTCCAGGATCTCGACCGTGGCGGCGTCGCCGAGCGCGCGCAGCTTCACGATCATGCCCGGGGTCACGTCCAGCCCGCGCGCCTCCAGCACGCGCGGCACCAGGGCCATGCGCGCCAGGCCGTCGTGCGCGGTCTTCTCGCACATCTCCCACAGCCCGTTGTGCGCGGCGAAATCGCCGTAGTCGTGGCCCAGCGCACGCAGCCGGTCGCGCAGCAGCGCGAAATGGCGCGATTCGTCGGCGGCCACCGCCACCCAGTCGGCGTAGAACGCGTCGGGCAAGCCGCGGAAGCGGTACACCGCGTCCCAGGCCAGGTCGATCGCGTTGAGCTCGATGTGCGCGATCGCATGGATGAAGGCGGCGCGGCCCTCGGCGCTGCCCAATCCGCGCCGCGGCAGGTCGCGCGGATGCACCAGCAACGGCCGCGGCGGACGCCCCGGCATGCGGATCGGTTCGGGCTCGGCGGCATCCGCCGGCACGCGCAGCGCGCCGGCGGCGAACGCGGCGGCGTAGCGCTGGGTCAGTGCGACCTTGTCCTCGGGCGCGCTGGCGGCCAGGCACAGCCGCGCCGCTTGCAGCAGATCCCCGCCGGCGTGCGCGTCGTGCATCGGTGCGCCACGCAACACCGCGTCAGGCGCGGCGCTTCTTCTTCGCTTCGTCCGAACGCAGCTGCATGATGCGCTCGAAGTAGCCCGGCTCGATGCCGGTGGTGTATTCGCCGTTGAAGCACGAGGAATCGAAGGTCTTCAGTTCCGGGTTGCCCTCGCGCACCGCGGTCTCCAGGTCTTCCAGGTCCTGGTAGATCAGCCAGTCGCAGCCGAGGAATTCCTGGATCTCCTGCTCGCTGCGGCCATGCGCGATCAGCTCGTCGGCGGCCGGCATGTCGATGCCGTAGATGTTCGGGTAGCGCACCGGCGGCGCGGCGCTGGCCAGGTACACCTTGCGCGCGCCGGCCTCGCGCGCCATCTGCACGATCTGCCGGCTGGTGGTGCCGCGCACGATCGAATCGTCGACCAGCAGCACCACGCGGTTGCGGAATTCCAGGTGGATCGGATTGAGCTTGCGGCGCACCGACTTCACCCGCTCGACCTGCCCCGGCATGATGAAGGTGCGGCCGACGTAGCGGTTCTTGACGAAGCCCTCGCGGTACTTCACCCCGAGCACGTTGGACATCTCCAGCGCGGCGTCGCGCGAGGTGTCCGGGATCGGGATGATGGTGTCGATGTCGTGGTCCGGGCGCAGCCGCAGGATCTTCTCGCCCAGCTTCATGCCCATGCGCATGCGCGCCTTGTGCACCGAGACGTTGTCGATCATCGAGTCCGGGCGCGCGAAGTACACGTACTCGAAGATGCACGGGGTATGGTCGGTCGGCGAGGCGCAGACTTCGGAGAACAGCTCGCCGCGGCCGGTGATCACCAGCGCCTCGCCCGGGCGCACGTCGCGCAGGCGAGTGAAGCCGAGGATGTCCAGCGCCGAGGACTCGGAGGCGACGATGTATTCGTCGCCTTCCACGCCCTCGCGCTTGCCCAGCACCAGCGGACGGATGCCGTGCGGGTCGCGGAACGCCACCAGGCCCAGGCCCAGCACCACGCTGACCACCGCATAGCCGCCCTTGCAGCGGCGGTGCACGCCGGCCACCGCGCGGATCGCCGCTTCCGGGGTCAGCATGCGCTGCGCGTCCAGCTCGTAGGCGAACACGTTCAGCAGCACTTCGCTGTCCGAATCGGTGTTGATGTTGCGTCGGTCGGCCTCGAACACCTGCTGGCGCAGCGCCTCGGTGTTGATCAGGTTGCCGTTGTGCGCCAGCGCGATGCCGTAGGGCGAATTGACATAGAACGGCTGCGCCTCGTCCATGCCTTCCGAGCCGGCGGTGGGATAGCGGCAATGGGCGATGCCCACCCGGCCTTCCAGCACCGCCATGCGCTTCTCGTCGAAGACGTCGCGGACCAGGCCATTGGCCTTCTGCACGCGCAGGCGGGTGCCATCGGCGGTGGCGATGCCCGCGGCATCCTGCCCGCGGTGCTGCAGCACGGCCAGGCCGTCATACAGTTGCGCTGCGACATTCTGATTGCCGACGATTCCGACGATGCCACACATTTGAACGCTCTCCGCGGCGAATGCGCCGCTATTGGGAAGGTGGCCGTGCCTGGCCGTTGGATTCGACCCGTGCCGGGTCGTTTGCTGCCGGACGCGCCTGCGCCGGATCGATGTTCGCAGGCAGGACCTGGGTCGGGTCGCCGCCGGGCTGCGCGGATTGGGCACCCGGACGCCCCAGGGCCTTGGACATCACCTCCTGCAGGCCACTGGCCGACAGGGCGTTGCCCAGGGCGGCATTATCGCCTGCCAGGGGCAACTTGCCCAAATCCATCTGCTGCATGTTCATCTGTTGCAGGTTCATCTGCGACATGTCCAGTTGCGGCATCTGCGGCATGCGCCAGTCCGGCAGCTGCGCGCGCATCCAGTGCACGCCGGGGCTGAGCACCGGCAGCACCACCGACTGGCGCCAGGCCTGCTCGCGGGTCAGCGGGGTGAAGCTCATCAGCAGCACCAGCACCGCGGCGAAGAACCCGCCGCGCAGGGTGCCCAGGCCGAAGCCGAGCGCGCGGTCGGTGCCGGACAGCGCGGTGGCGCGGACCGCGCTGCGGATCACCATGCCGGTGATGCCCACCACCGCCATCGTCACCACGAAGGTCAGCGCGTAGCCGCCCAGATAGTAGGTCATGCTCGGATGCGCGCCGTCGGCCAGCCAGCGGCCGGCGTTGCCGCCGAACTGGAAGGTGGCCCAGCCGGACAGCAGCCACGACAGCGTGCCGACCACGATGCCGACGAAGCCGCGCAGCGCGCCGAGCAGCGCCGAGACCAGGATCACCGCCAGCAACACCATATCGATCATGCGCGCCTCCTGCGGCCGGGCCGCACCATGGCGGCGGCAGCGCGCCGCGGTTCCCTTCCCTGGTACATGCTTGCGACTCCGCGGGCCGAAGCCCGGTTCAAGGGTGTGGACGTACCATACCGCTGATGCCGACCTTGGAGGCGACCTGCGCGCGCAGCTGTTCGGCATCGGCGCGATTGGCGACCGGGCCGACCCGCACCCGGTTCAAGGCGCCCTTGTCGGTACGCACCTGTTCGACGAAGGCGCTGAATCCGGCGGCGCGAACCTTGTCGCGCAACGCGTTGGCATCCTCCGCCTTGGCGAAGGCGCCCAACTGCACGGCGAAGCCGGTGCCGGACGCGGCCGGCACGCTCGGCACGCTCGGAGCGGGCTTGGCCGCGGCGACCGGCGCCGGCGTCGCGGCCGGCTTGGCCGGCTCGGGCTTGGGCTGCTCAGGCTTGGGCGCCGCGGCGACCGGCGGCTTGGCCGCGGCCACCGGCTTGGCCGGCTCCGGCGGCAGGGTTTCGGTCTTGGCCGGCGCCGCGGTCGCTGCCGGCGTCGCCGCGGCGGCCACCGAGGATGCGCTCGGCGCGTCCAGGGTCACCACCTGCGCATTGACGTCGTTGCGCACCTTCACCGCCTGCAGGCGTACCGACTCGGCCTGGGCTCGGTCGGCATACGGGCCGATCCGCACGCGCCAGGCCTGGCGCCCGCCGATCGTGGCCGCTTCGCGGAAGCCCGGCAGCTGCGCCTGCTTGAGCCGCGCGATCACCGCGTCGGCGTCGGCC
>Ga0105243_10003941_pt1 | contig 11850 bp, 10 predicted proteins | sample KBSM34metaG_FD_81525 | JGI IMG/M metagenome (GOLD analysis project Ga0105243, IMG submission 81525) | Miscanthus rhizosphere microbial communities from Kellogg Biological Station, Michigan, USA - KBS M3-4 metaG | ecosystem: Host-associated > Plants > Roots > Rhizosphere > Soil | place...
ACCATCGGCTATTACCAGAAGCTCGGCTGCTGGACGCCGCACGTGGAGATCACGCGGCCCGCCTTCGAGACGGCGCTGGACGTCTTCCAGCACGCGGGGCTCATCACCAAGCGCCACCGCTACGAGGACGTGATCGCCCCGCCGCCCACCGGCTGACCCGCGCCCGCGTGAGCCGCGGGCGCGGGCTCAGCCCGCGGGCAGCGCGCGAAGCACGGCGGCCAGGTTCGACTCCATCGTGGCCTCGCCCTCCAGGCGGAGCACCGGGCCCGGCAGGGCGGCCAGCCAGTCGTTGTGGAGGCGGAGGCTGCGGATCTCGAGCCCGCCCTCGTCATAGCCGGCTGCCCACATCATGAACGCGGCGGAGGCGGCATGCATGGCCCCGCCGGGCTCGATCGCGGCGCCATAGCGCGCCACCTCGCGCGCCGCCAGCCGCTCCATGCGGAGATCGTGCGGGATCCGGAGAAATACCACCAGGTCGAAGAGCGGGATATAGACGTCGCCCCAGCCGCAAAGCGAGCCCGACAGCACCCAGTTGCCGGGCTTTTCGAGCTCGACGCCCAGCATCGCGCAGCGCGGCTCGCGGTCCCGGACGTGCTGGAACGGCGGGTCCGACGGCAGCCAGTAGTAGTTATCGACGTCGTGGTGGGGACAGCCCAGCCGCGCCGCCAGCGCCTGCGCCAGCGTGGTCGTCCCCGACCCCGACGCTCCGAGGATGTGGACCCGCCGGGACACGCCCCCTAGCGTCCGTGCAGCGCGCGCTCGAGATCCGCGAGATGGTCCAGCCGGTGGGCGCCCCGGTTGAGGCTCACCGGCGTCCCCGCGGCCGCGTTCCGCGTCACCAGGTCGTCGCTGAATCCCGCCGCCTTTGCGTCCACCGCCTGCGCGATGGACAGCCAGAGCTCGGCGGCGCGGCGCGGGGGCACCGCCAGGAGCATGGGCTTGGCGGCGTCATTGATCCAGTCGACGTCTTCCGCGTTGTTGGCGGGCGGCGCCGCGCCCGTCTTCTCCCACTGCTCGAGCAGGAGGAAGGCGCGCTGGTCCCAGAAGGCGAGATGCCCCAGCACCGACGCCACGGTCCAGCCCGCCGTCGTCGCGCGCGCCAGCTCCGCGTCGCTCCGGCCCGCGAGGAGGGCCTGGATCCGGGTGAGCTGGGTCTTGTTCTCGGCGATATAGCTGCGGTCAACGCTCATGGATGTCCTCCCGAGGAAGATGATCTCCGGAGATTAAACCCCGATCGGGGCCTCCCGTGAAAGCCGGCTCCGGAAACCTCAGGCCAGGCCACGCCGGGTCAGGTCCACGATGGGCAGCTCGCGCGTCCGCTCGTCGGCGGCGGTGGCCTGCTGGAGCCGGTCGGCGGCGGCCTGCACATCGCGCCACACCTCGTCGGCGTCCACATTCGCGAAGCGTCCATCCCGATAGATCACCTTGCCGGCTACCATGGACAGCACGATATTTCTGCCGGTTTCCGCGTAGACGAGATTGGCCACGAGGTTCCGGGCCGGGCGGAGGAGCACGGGGGCCAGCGGCGGGCGGGTGAGGTCGAGCAGGATCAGGTCCGCCTCCTTGCCCACCTCGAGCGAGCCCACACGGTCGGCCACGCCCAGCACCTCCGCGCCCTCGATGGTGGCGCTACGCAGCACCTGCCAGGAGGGAATGGCCAGCGGGCTCTCCGCCCGGATCTTGGCGTACATCGCGGTGGCGCGCATCTCGCTGAAGATATTGTGCGAGTTATTGCCGGGGGCCTGGTCCGAGCCCAGCGCCACGCGCCCGCCGAATCGCTTGAAGGCGGCCGCCGGCGGCATCACGCCATCGATGATGCCGATGGAGTTGGCGCAGCAGACCATGCCGGCGCCGCTGCGCGCGACGGTCTCCACCTCGGCCTCGGTGGCGGTGGAGAGGTGCACCGCGATGAGATCCGGCGCCAGCAGGCCAATGGACTCGAGATACGGGATGGCGCGCAGCCCGAAGCGCTGCAGGGTGGCGTTGTTCTCGCGCGGGTCCTGAGCCACGTGCAGATGCAGCCGGCGCCCGCGCTTGCGCGCCTCCGCCTGCACGCGCAGCAGCATCTCCCTGGAGAGGAAATCGGCGGCGTGCGGCCCGAAGATCACCCGGATGCGCCCCTCGTCGTGCCCGTCCCACTCGTCGAAGAGCCGCAGCGAGCGCTCCAGCGACGCGCGCCCCGCCTCCGCGTCCAGCGGCGTGGGATCGCCCGGCTTCCAGCCCTGGGCGATCCACTGCTCGCGGTTGGCGAAGTTTCGCTCGCTGATGCTGTCGCAGACCACGCCGCGGCTCCCAAGACGCGCGTGGCTCCGGACCAGCTCGCCCATGGGCCGCGTGTAGTCGGCAAAGGTGGTGGTGCCGTTGGCCACGCCTTCCATGAGCGCCCAGAGCGTGCCCAGCGGCGCGTCGGCGGGATCGGCGTTGCGAAGCAGCGGCCCATAGGCCGCGTCCATCCACTGCTCCACCTCCTGCGCCCAGCCCCGCCCCAGCACCGCCGCCGAATGCATGTGGGCGTCAATGAGCCCCGGCATGACGAGGCGATCGCGCGCGTCGATGGTGGTGGCGGCGGGGCCCTGCGCCTCCACGTCTTGCCGCCTGCCGATCGCCACGATGTGGCGGCCGCGGATCCCGACGGCGCCCCCCTCCACGAAGCCGACGCCGGGGCCGGCCATGGTGAGGAGATGGCCGCCGGTGATCAGGGTGTCGAACCCTTGCGTCATGAGCGACATCGTAACCGAGATGCTCCCGCGCTAGCGCTGGACGATGTCATCGATATCAGGTTATGATATCGCCATGGCCACCCTGCTCATTCGAAACCTGGAGGACCAGGTCGCCGAGCGCCTACGTCTCCAGGCGAAGCTCAAGGGCATCTCGATCGAGGAAGAGGCTCGCCGCCTCCTCGCGGAAGGCACTCGGCTCACCCGGCAGCAATTCGCGGCGGAGGCGGCGGCGATGCGAGCGCGCCAGCGTCCAAACAAGACACGAGGTATTGATCTCATCCGAGAGGACCGGACCCGCTGAGCCGGCGTCGCGTCGTTCGTGAGCGACCGGCCGGCTTCGGTCCGGTCGTGGTGGATGCATCGGTCGCCGTGCAGTGGTTCGCTCGCGAGCCCGGCTCGGAAGCCTCCGCTGCCCTCGTGGAAGGCAACCAGCCCCTCGTCGCGCCGGACATCATGCCGCTGGAAGTCGCGAACGCCCTTTGGAAGAAGTTTCGCCGCGGTGATGTGCCGGCGGGTGACTTGCAACCGGCGGTGACTCGCATCCTTGCCTCTGACATCACGCTGATTCCGACCCTGAACCTGCTCGAGCGTGCCGTGCGGCTGGCGTTCGAGATCAGCCATCCTGTCTACGACTGCGTCTATCTCGTACTCGCGGAAGAACGCGGCGCGCCGCTGGCCAGTATCGACGAGCGTCTGCGCGCGGCAGCGCGTGCCCGCGGGCTTCGGGTCTGGCGTCCCTGATCGGCTTCGTTCAGATACAGGCAGGGCAGGCGGACACCGCGTCTCCGCCCGTGACGTACCCATTGACCGAATCCTCGCGCGCCTGCGCCGGATCACGCTCGCCGGCCGCGCCGTAGCCCCCCGACCCCGGCGCGTGCATCACCACCTGCGCGTCGGCAGGCGCGGTGAGCGTGCCCTTGGTATTGAGCCGCCGCTCGCGGCCGTCGGGATATATGAGCGTGACGCGGGATCCGGCGCCGGGACCGCCGCCCGCCAGCCCGAAGGGCGGGGCCACGCTGCGCTCCATGCACACGCTGATCTGGGCGGGATCCCCGAGGATGCGCCACACGCGCTCCACGCCGCAGCCGCCCCGGTACTTTCCCACCCCGCCCGAGTCCGGGATCACCGCGTAGCGCTCCACACGCACGGGGAAGGACATCTCGAGGATCTCGATGGGTGTGTTCATGGTGTTGGAGATACCGCTGGACATGCCGTTGACGCCATCCTTGGTGGGCCGGGCGCCGAAGCCGCCCTTGATGGTCTCGTAGGAGACGTAGCGGGCGCCGTTGCGATAGTCCACGCCACCCACGGTCAGGATGGCGGAGGTGCCCTGGGAGCAGGCCATGACTCGCTCGGGGCAGAGCTGGGCGAGGGCGCCGAAGAGCATGTCGGCCACGCGATGGGAGATCTCGTGGTTGGCAAAGACCACGGGCGCCGGGGATTGCGCGTGCACCACGGTGCCGGGCTCGGCGATGAGCTCCACCGGGCGCCAGCAGCCGGAGTTGGGCGGGACCAGGTCGGTGGGGTCGGCCACCATCTTGATGGCGCAGTAGATGCCGGAGGCGGTGACGTTGAGCGGGGCGTTCATGGGGCCCGCCACCTGGCGGTCGGTGCCGGAGAAGTCCACCGAGAGCGTGTCGCCGCGCTTGGTCACCGTCATGCGGATCTTGAACGGGCGGTCCTCGGTCTCGCCCTCCTCGAGCACGCCGTCGCCGTCGCAGAGCTCCTCGAAGCTGGCGGTGCCGTCGGGCAGCCCCGCCAGCATGGCGCGCATCATCCGCTCCGAGTAGTCCATCACCTCCTGCATGATCTTGAGCAGCCGGCCGACGCCATGCTTGCCCGCCAGCTCCTGGAGCCGCGTGACGCCACGGAGATTGGCCGCGATCTGCGCGCGCAGGTCGCCGCGGCGCTCCTCCGGCGTGCGCACATTGAGGAAGATGATGGCTTCCACGTCCGTGTTGGTGACGCCCGCGCGGGCCAGCCGCACCGGCGGCAGCCGCAGGCCCTCGCCGTAGATCTCGGTCGCGGTGCCGTAGGAGCCGGGCGTATTGCTCCCGATGTCTGGCCAGTGGGCGCGCACGCAGGCGAAGCCCAGCAGGGTCTCCTCGTGGAAGGCGGGCATGACCACGTTCACGTCGGGGAGATGGCTGCCGCCGAAGTAGGGATCGTTGTGGATGAAGACGTCGCCGGGCTCGAAGGACGGAAAGGCGCGGATCACCGCCTTCACCGCCAGCGGCATGGAGCCCAGATGAATGGGCAGGTCGGGTCCCTGCGCCACCATCTCGCCCGTCACGTCGAAGAGTCCGCAGGAGTAGTCCCCCGCCACCTTGAGCAGCGGCGAGTAGGCGGTCTTGGCCAGCACCACCTTCATCTCCTCGGCGGCGCAGTAGAGCGCGTTCTTCACGACCTCGAACGTCGCGGGATCGGTGGCGGCCAGCGCGGTCATCGGCTCGTCTCCGGCGGTGTCTGGGTGAGGCGGATGAAGCCGCCCTCGTCCACGCGGCAGTACCAGCCCGGCGGGACGACGATGGTGGTGTCCACGGCCTCGATGATGAGCGGGCCGGCGCGGCGCGTGCCCAGCGGCAGCGCCTCGCGGGGCAGCACGTCGCAGCGGACCAGCCCCGTCTCCTTGAAGTAGGCCTCGCGGGTGCCGAAGGTGTGCGGCGCGGCGCCGGGATCGGGGCGCCGCGTGATCTCGAGGCCCGCCTGATGCCCCACCGCCGCCAGGCGCAGGTTCACGCATTGCACCGCTTCGTCCGGGCTCGCGTGGCCATAGGTCTGGCGATGGCGGTCGTGGAAGTCGGCGGCCAGGCGCGCGAGGGTCTTTTCCGTCACCGCGCCCGGCGCCACCGGTACCGTCAGCTCGTAGGCCTGGCGGCCGTAGCGGCAATCGGCGGCGCGCGTCAGCTCCCAGCGCGCCTCGGGCACGCCGGCCGCGCGCAGCACCTCGCGCCCGGCCGCCTCCATCTGGTCAAAAGCGGCGCCCATATCCCCGAGCCGCGCCTCGTCCAGCCGCGTGTAGAAGGTCTTGACGTAGTCGCGACGAAAGTCCGAGGCCACCAGGCCCAGCGCGGAGAACCCGCCGGGGATGGGCGGCACGATCACCTCGGGAATCTCCAGCTCCTGCGCCAGCCGCGCCGCGTGCACCGGGCCCGCGCCGCCGAAGGCCACCAGCGCGAACTCGCGCGGGTCGTGCCCGCGCTCCACCGAGACGATTCGAAGAGCCGCCGCCATGCCCGCCGTCACCACGTCCACGATGCCGGCGGCGGCTTCCAGCACGCCCTGCTTGAGGGGCCGCGCCACGCGCGATTCGATGGCGGCGCGCGCGCGGTCGAGATACACCGGCAGCCCGCCGCCCAGCAGCGCCACGGGGTTGAGATAGCCCAGGACCAGATCGGCGTCGGTGACGGTGGGCTGCACGCCGCCCTGGCCATAGCACACCGGCCCGGGCTCCGCCCCCGCCGACTCCGGTCCCACGCGCAGCGCGCCGCCCGGATCGATCCAGGCGATGCTGCCGCCGCCCGCGCTCACCTCGGCGAGGTCGATCACCGGCACGCGGATGGGATGCCCGGTGCCGTGCATCCAGCGGCGCGCATTGGTGCCGCCCCCGACCTCGTACTCGCTGGTGGTATTGACCCGGCCTCCCTCGATGAGGCTGGCCTTCGCGGTGGTGCCGCCCATGTCGAAGGAGAGGAGGTTCGGCAACCCGAGCCGGCGCCCGATGAGCTGGGCCGCGATGACGCCGGCGGCGGGGCCCGACTCCACCGCCATCGCTGGCATGCGCACGCCCTCCGCCACCGTGAAGACGCCGCCCGAGGAGCCCATGACATAGGGCGCGGGGTAGCCCTGGCTCGTGACGGCCGTGGCCAGGCGCTCCAGATAGGACGCGAGGATCGGGCCCACGTAGGCGCAGACGGCGGTGGTGCTGGTGCGCTCGAACTCGCGGATCTCCGGCAGCACCTCGCTGGAGAGATAGACGGGCAGGCCGGGCAGCGCCGCGCGCAGGCGCTCGCCCACGCGACGCTCGTGCGTATCGTCGAGGAAGGAGTAGAGGAAGCACACCGCCACCGCCTGGATCTCGTGGCGCCGGATGAAGTCCACCGCCGCGTCCACGTCCTCCATGGCCAGGGGCGTGACCACCTTCCCCTGGGCGTCCAGGCGCTCGCGCACCTCGAGGCGCGCGTGGCGCGGCACCAGCACGCGGGGCCCGTCCTGGAAGAGGTCGTAGAGGCTGGCGCGAGCGGAGCGGCGCAGCTCCAGCACGTCGCGCATGCCCTGGGTGGTGAGGAGCGCGGTGCGCGCGCCCTTGCCTTCCAGCAGGGCATTGGTCACCACCGTGGTGGCATGGGCCAGCAGCGAGACGTCCGCGGGCCGCACCCCGTGGGCGCGGGTGGCGGTGGCCAGCGCGTCCAGCACGCCCTGCGCGAAGTCGCGCGGCGTGGTCGGGACCTTCACGACCTCCAGGGTTCCGTGCGCCTCGTCCGCCACCACCACGTCGGTGAAGGTGCCGCCGATGTCCACTCCGATGCGCCAGCTCATGAGACCTTGCTCTCCTTCACTCTGGGTAGCCGCGGGGTGATCCCGGTCAGCTTGCCGAAGCGGCGCGCGAGGCGCTCGCCGAAGCGGGACGAATCCAGCCTGGTCAAGCTCGAGACCACGCCGACGTCGGCGGCGGTGCGGTTCTCCGCCACGCGCACCAGCCCGCGCATGCACGCGAAGGCCTCATAGTACCGGAGCGCGTCCCCGTCCAGCGGCTGGGCGCGCCGGTGGCCCGCCATGAAGCGCCGCACCAGGACGGCGCGCGCGGCGCGGAGAAGCCAGCGGAGGTGGAGCGGCACGCCGGCGATGCCCACCGGCGCGTACCGGAGGATGACGCGGGAGGCCGCCACGTCGCAGGCGCGGTCGGCGAGCAGCACGTTGGGCCAGTCGAGGACCCCGGTGATTTCACGACGATCGCCGACGAGGACATTCTGCGGGTGGAAATCGCCGTGGCACACCACGGCCGGACCCTCCGTCGTGGGCCGGTTCGCGCGCAGCCAGCCCAGCGCGGGCACCAGCCCCAGCAGCGCGCTGCGCACGATGCGCGCCTCCATCTGGGCCAGCTGCCCCTCCACCATGTGCGCCTGGGCGCCCCCGGGCACCGCCGCCTCGATGGCCTGGCGAACCGCTTCCGCATCCATCGAATGGAGCCGGCGCTGGGCGCGCACCAGCGCGCCCGCCATGCCCAGCCCGCGATGCTCGAGCAGGGAGCGGCCGGGCCGGCGCTCCATGATGACGAAGCCGGCGCCGAGCTCGGCCGGGTCCGCGGAGGCCAGGGGCGCGCGCGGCGCGGGATAGCCCTGCGCGGCGAGCGCGTTCTGGATGGCCTGCTCCCGCAGCGCGCGCCGGGGATCGTGGTGCGCGGCGAGCACACGAAGGATGAGCGGCCCCGACAGCGCGAGCGGCGCGCCGACCAGGTGAAAGGCGTAGATGCTGGTGTCGAAGCCGCCCGTCACCGGCACCGGCGGCTCGGCCAGCCCGAGCCCGGAGGCCCCCGTCTCCTTTCGCAGATAGCCGAGGAGCTTCGCCCCGTCGATCACGCCGCGCGGCCGACCACCGCCAACGACCACGCATAGTCGAAGGCAATCTCGCGGAGAAAGTCGTAGCGGCCGGAGGCGCCGCCGTGGCCCGCCGCCATGTTGATCTTGAAGAGCAGCGGATTGCGGACCGGGTCCCGGGGAATGTCCAGCGCGCGCAGGCGCGCCACCCACTTGGCGGGCTCCCAGTACATGACCTGGCTGTCGTTGAGCGCGGTGCGCACGAGGAGCGCGGGGAACGGGCTCGGGGCCAAGTTCGTGTAGGGGCAATAGGTCTTCATGTACTCGTAGTGCTCGCGGATCTTGGGATTGCCCCACTCCTCGAACTCGCCCACCGTCAGGGGCAGCGACTCGTCCAGCATGGTATTGATCAGGTCCACGAAGGGCACGCGGAGGAGGGCGCCGCGGAAGAGCTCCGGCCGCATGTTCAGCACCGCGCCGATGAGAAGCCCCCCCGCGCTCCCGCCCTCGATGAGAAGCCGGTCGGGCCGGGTCAGCCCCGCCGTCACCAGGAACTCGCCGCAGGCGATGAAGTCGGTGAAGGTGTTGCGCTTCTTGAGCATGCGACCCTCGTCGTGCCACCGCTTGCCCATGTCCCCGCCCCCGCGCACGTGCGCGATGGCGAAGGACACCCCGCGATCGAGCAGGCTCAGACGATTGGACGAGAACACCGGCGAGGCCACGATGCCGTAGGCGCCGTAACCGACCAGCATCAGCGGGCTCGAGCCGTCGCGGGGCGAGTCCTTGCGGGAGACGTAGGAGATCGGCACCCGGGCGCCGTCGGGCGCGTCGGCATGCAGCCGTTCGACTCGATAACGGGTTGCGTCGTAATCGCCCAGCACCTCCTGGCGCTTGAGGACATGGAGCGTGCCGCCCGCCACCTCGTAGTCGTAGACGGTGGGCGGGGTGATGAAGGACTGGTAGTGGAAGCGGTAGGCGGGGGCGTCGAACTCGGGATTGACCTCGGCCTCCACGTCGTAGGCGGGCTCTGGAAACTCCACGTATCGCGCGATCCCGTCGTCGAAGCGCTCGACGCGGAGCCGGTTGAGCCCGCCCGCCCGCTCCAGCACTATGTAGTGGCCGGCGAAGACGTCCACCTCCTCGAGCATCACGTCCTCGCGGTGGGGAACGATCTCCCTCCAGCGCTCCGGGCGCGGGTCGGCCTCCGGCGCGGTCACGAGGCGGAAATTGCGGCGGCCCCCGGCATTGGTGCGGATGTAGAACAGTCCCGCGCCGTGGTCCACCTCGTACTCGTGGTCGTGCTCCCGCGCGAGGAGCATCCGCCATTGCGGCTCGGGGTCATGGGCGGAGGCGTAACGGTACTCCGTGGTGGTGAAGGATCGCGAGGCGCAGAAGAGGAGCGTCTGGCTGCGCGAGCGCCAGACTCCCAGCCGGAACAGCTCGTCCGGCTCCTCCCAGAGCAGGGTGTCGTCCGGATCGCCGAGCCGATGCCGCCACAGCCGATAGGCGCGCTTGGCGTCGTCCTCGGTGACATGGTAGAGCGTGGCCGAGTCCGCCGCCCAGGCCGCGGAGGACACGCGCTCGATGCGATCGCCCAGCGGCGCCCCCGAGCGCAGGTCCTTCACGTAGAGCGTGTACTCGCGGAAGCCGGTGGTGTCGAGGCTATAGGCCAGGAGATGGCCGTCGTCCGATACCGTGAAGAGGCCGAGCGCCAGGAAGGGATGGCCCGCGGCCAGCGCATTGAGGTCGAGGGCGATCTCTTCCGGCGCCTCGAGACTGCCGGTCTTGCGGCAGTAGATGGGGTACTGCTTGCCGGTCTCGGTGCGGACGTAGTAGAAGTGCCCGCCGCGCCGATAGGGGACCGAGGTGTCGTCCTCCTTGATGCGGGCCAGCATCTCGTCGTAGAGCCGCGCCTGGAAGTCCTCGGTGGGCTTCATCACCGCGTCGGTATAGGCGTTTTCAGCCTCGAGGTATGCGGTGACCTCCGGGTCCTCCTTGCGCCGGAGCCAGAAATAGTCGTCCTCGCGACGGTCCCCGTGCACGATCTCCACGCGCGGGTCCTTGCGAGCGACCGGCGGGCGGACGTTCGGGGAGGTCAGCATGGTCGGGGAGGGGCCGAACCCAGGCACCCCATCTATATAACTCGGTTTAGAATCGGCGAGATGGGAGAGATAGGCCGCGCATCCAGGTCCCCCGTGACCCGTCCCCAGCCCTATGCCGGCATCGAGGTCGTCGAGTTCGGCCAGTTCATCGCGGTGCCGTACTGCGCCCAGCTCCTCGCCGACGGCGGGGCGCGCGTGATCAAGATCGAGGCGCTGGAAGGCGACCCCACCCGCACGCTCAACCCCCTCGCGCCGGGGGAGACGCGCCACTTTCTCTCGCGGAACCGGGGCAAGCACTCGCTGCCGCTCAACCTCAAGCATCCGTCGGCCTCGCGGGTGATCCACGCCCTGCTCGTGCGCGCGGACGTCGTGCTCACCAACTTCCGGCCCGGGCTGGCCCACGAGCTGGGGCTCGACTACGCCACCCTGGCCCCGCGCTACCCGCGGCTCATCGTGGGCAATGTCACCGCCTTCGGCCAGCGGGGGCCCGACGCCATGCTGGCGGGCATGGACCTCGTGGTCCAGGCGCGCAGCGGGCTCATGGCCTCCAACGGGCGCATCGTGGACGGGAAACCCGCCGCGGGCGACCCGCCTGTCGCCGACTACATGTGCGCGATGAGCCTGGCGTTCGGCATCGCGTCCGCGCTGTTCCGCCGTGCCACGACCGGCCGGGGCGGTCAGGTGGACGTCGCGCTGCTGGCCGCCGCGCTGGTGGTCCAGAACAACGGCATGGTGCGCGTGGACAAGACGGACGCCGCGCCGCGCCGCGCGCTCCTCGAGCGCCTGGCCGAGCTCCGCGCCGCGGGCGCGCCCTACGCCGAGCAGGCCGAGCTCCTGCCCAATATCCGCACCCCCGGAATGGTGCGCGTGTACTACCGCACCTATGCGACCAAAGACGCGGCCCTGGCGGTGGCCTGCGTGAGCGCGGGCCTCCAGCGCGCCTTCATGCGCGCGACGGGCATGAAGGACCTCGCCCACGAGCGCCCCATCGCCGACCCCGCCGAGCAGCAGCGGCACTACGACGCGCTCGGCGCCGCCATGGAAGCCCTCATGCGGACCAGGACCACGGCGGAGTGGACCAAGGCCTGCGACGCGCAGGGACTGCCCGCCTCCGGGGTGCGGCTGCCGGTGGAGCTGATGGACGACCCGCAGGTCCTCGCCAACGAGATGCTCCACGATCTGGACCATCCGTCGCTCGGGCCGGTACGGGTGGTCTCCAACCCGGTCAAGATGGACGAGGCCGGATTCCGGCACTCCCCCGCCACGCGCCCCTTCGGCAGCGAGACACGCGACCTCCTCTCGGAGCTGGGCTTCACCGCCGAGGAAGTGGACGACATGCTTCGCGAGGCGGCCACGCGCGAGACGAAGTAGGTCAAAGCTCGGCCCCCCTTTCTGGCACCTACTGGTGAAAGGAGGGGCGATGGACCTCGAAGGGCTGACCCGGCAGGCGAAGCAGGGCGATCTGGAGGCGTTCAGCGAGCTGACGCGGCG
>Ga0105243_10003942_pt1 | contig 11849 bp, 12 predicted proteins | sample KBSM34metaG_FD_81525 | JGI IMG/M metagenome (GOLD analysis project Ga0105243, IMG submission 81525) | Miscanthus rhizosphere microbial communities from Kellogg Biological Station, Michigan, USA - KBS M3-4 metaG | ecosystem: Host-associated > Plants > Roots > Rhizosphere > Soil | place...
AAGCCGACGATCACGTCCGTGGTCACATTGAGGCCCGAGAGAGGGGCAAGGCGCCGCTCGAACTGCGAGGCGCTGTACCGGCGGCCCATCGCGCGCAGGACCCCGTCGTCGCCGGACTGCAGCGGAACGTGGAGGTGCGGCGAGACGGTCGGCGTCTCGAGCAGCGCGCTCACCAGCGCGTCGTCGACGTGGTTGACCTCGATCGACGAGAGTCGAAGGCGCTCGACGCCGGGGAGCGAGCCGGCCTCGCGGACGAGGCGCGCAAGCGTGTAGCCGGCGGCGCGGTCGCGAAAGCAGCCGAGGTTCACGCCTGTCAGGACGATCTCGCGATGCCCCTGCGCGACGCGGCGCCGGATCTCCCCGAGCACGGCCTCGGCGGTGCGGCTCCGGGTGGCCCCGCGGACCAGGGGGATCACACAGAAGGCGCATGAGAACGAGCAGCCGTCCTGGATCTTGACGAACGCCCGCACCCGGTCGAGCCGGTGCTCGGCGTTGACGCAGCCGATCGCGCCCACGTCGCCGGCGACGAAGGCCGCAGCCTCCTCGCCCGTTCTCCCGGTGACGAGGACGTTCGGTGCGGCGTGCCCGAAGGCGCCCTCGAGGTTCGAGGCGCAGCCGGTGACGTACACCGCCCGGGCGGAACGCGCGGCCCGCGACGCAGCCTGGCGCGACTTCGACACCGCCTCGTGCGTCACGCAGCACGTGTTGACGACCTGGATCTCACCGCTTTCGGCGACCTCCTCGTGCCCGTCCGCGAGCAGCCGTTCACGGATCGCCTGCGCGTCGGCGAACGAGACCTTGCATCCCAGGAAGCGCGTCGAGAACGTCGCCATGCGGAGCCCATGAGATTAGACGCTCAACAACCGGATTCGGATTGCGTGCCTCGTGCTCCGTCCCGGACATCGCTTGCGCCCTGGCGGCTACGAAGCCGCGCATCGCGGCGTCCTCGGTCGCGCCAATACGTCCCCAGTATCGGCGCTCCCTGCGTCCTTGCGCTGCTTGCTTGTCGCGCGCCAGGATCATCAAGGGACTTCCGGGACGGAGCACTAGCATGGCCCGATGAGCTGGGACGAGGCGTTCTCCCTCCGCTACGACGAGTGGGCCGCGGACATGACGGCCGACATCGACTTCTACGTCCGGCTGGCGCGCGAAGCAGACGGCCCGCTCGTGGAGCTCGCGGTGGGCAACGGCCGCGTGGCGATCCCCGTCGGCCGGGCGACCGGCCGTCGTGTGATCGGGCTCGACTCCTCGCCGGCGATGCTCGAGCAGGCGCGTGAGCGCGCGACCGAAGCGGGCGTCGACCTCGAGCTCCACCTCGCCGACATGCGCGACCTGCGCCTCGACGAGCCGGCGGCGCTGATCTACTGCCCGTTCCGGGCGCTCCTGCACCTTCCGACCTGGGCCGACCGGCGCTTGGTCTTCGAGCGGGTCGCCGCCGCGCTCCTACCCGGCGGCCGGTTCGCCTGGAACGCGTTCGCCTTCGACCACCGCGTCGCAACCCGCCTCGACGGCATCCACCAGGAGAGCCCCGTCCCCCACACCGTGCGCTACACGGTCGGATCGAACCGCGTCGACATCGACCTGGACGGCGGCTCTCGCAGCTCGCTCTGGTGGGCGACGAGGAACGAGTGGCTCGGCCTCATCGACGTCGCCGGCCTCGAGCTGGAGGCGCTCGACGGCGGGTTCGCAGGCGAGCCCTTCGACGACGCCAGCTCCGAGTACGTGTTCGTCTGTCGTCGATGAGCGGCGTGACCGACCTCAGCGAGCTGATCGACCCGGACGCGCACGAGCCGGTCACGGACGCCGCCTGGGACGCGGATCGCGCCCGTGCCACCGTGGCGGGGATCGTCTCCGAGACGGAGGCGTCGTTCGACCCGGACGGCCTCTGGCCCCCGCATCCGCTCGATGAGGAGGATGACAAGCCGCCTCTCGAACGGGTCGCGTCGCTCTACCTCGGCGCGGCCGGGGTGATCTGGGCGTTGCACGCCCTCGAACGGGGCGGTCTCGTAGAGACGCGACGGGACTGGGGCGAGGTGGCACTGACGCTGCCCGAGCGGTACCGCGCCGAGCCCGACTTCCCCGATGTCGGCGTCGTGCCGTCGCTCTGGATGGGCGAGGCGGGGATCCTCCTCGTCGCGCATACGCTCGCGCCGGCCGCCTGGCAGGAGGAGCAGCTGCTCGACGTCGTGCGCGGGAACGCCGGCAACCCGACGCTCGACTTCAACTGGGGGTCGCCGGGGACGATGCTCGCGGCCGCCGTCATGTTCGAGCGAACGGGCGACGAGCGCTGGAGGGCAGCCTGGACCGAGTCCGCCGACCACCTCTGGAGCGAATGGCGCGGCGACCTCTGGGAGCAGGACCTCTACGGGCACCGCACGCATATCATCGGGCCGGCGCACGGGTTTTCGGGCAACGTCTTCGTCCTCGCACGCGGCGACCTTCTGGACGATGAGCGGCGCAGCGCGCTCGAGACCCGGGCCGCGGCGGCGCTCGACCGGCACGCGTTGCGCGCAGAAGGAGTCGCCCAGTGGCGTCCCTCGGTCGAGCCGAGCCGCGTCCCCCGCCGCACGCAGTGGTGTCACGGTGCACCGGGCGTCGTCGCGTCGCTCGGCTCGCTCGCACCCGGGAACGACGCCCTCACCGAGCTACTCCTCGCCGGCGGAGAGCTCACCTGGCGCGCCGGCCCCCTCCGCAAGGGCGCCAACCTGTGCCACGGCACGGCCGGCAACGGCTACGCGTTCCTGAAGCTCTTCGCGCGCACCGGCGACGAGCTGTGGCTGCATCGCGCGCGCGCATTCGGGATGCACGCGATCGAGCAGTTCGAGCGGGTGACCGCAGCGCACGGCCGTGGACGACACACGCTCTGGACCGGCGATCCCGGCACCGCGTTCTACCTCGCGAGCTGCCTCGCCGCGGACGCGGCCTTCCCCACGCTGGACGTCTGGTGACCGCCGGCCCCGAGCGGCCGCTGCGAGACTCCCGCACGGTGCCCCCGACCGCGCAGATCGCCGTCCGCCGCCTCGAGGCGCCCGCGCTCCCCGCCCACCTCGACGGCCTGGCAGCGGTCCTCGCCGACTGCGTGGCGGGCGGTGCGTCGGTGAGCTACATGGAGCCCTTCTCGCAGGCCGACGCGCGCGCGCAGTTCGAGTCCTGGGCCGCCGAGGTCGAGGCCGGGACCAGGCTGCTGCTCGCCGCATTCCGCGGCGACGACGTCGTGGGCACGGTCCAGGTCGTCTTCGCGGCGCCGCCGAACCAGCCGCATCGCGCCGACATCGCGAAGCTGCTCGTCCACCGCGATGCCCGCCGTCTCGGTGTCGCGCAGCGCCTGATGGAGCACGCGGAGGCGGAGGCGCGCGCGGAGGGCAGGACGCTGCTCGTCCTCGACACCGTGACGGGCGACGACGCCGAGCGCCTCTACGAACGGCTCGGCTGGACGCGGGTCGGCGTGATCCCGAACTACGCGCTCTACCCCGACGGGCGAACGTGCGACACGACAGTGTTCTGGAAGGCCGTATAAGGACAACCCAGCGGGCGGGCCGCACAACGGAAAGATCGTCGCAAAGGCGCCCGGCGCACGCGCTCGAGCGTGGGCGGGCCTGTGCCGGCAGCCGTGGTCAACCGCGGACGAAGCGATCCGCCGCCCAGCCGGCCGCCTCTCGCGTCTCGACGTGCCGCCAGCCGGCGTGCGCAGGCCGTTCGCCGACGAGGTAGCCCGAGGTGATCACCTCCTGCGCATCGAGCAGGGCGAGGATCCGCTCCACAGGACGCAAGAGGACGTTGGCGACGGCGACGTCGACGGAGGGCAACGCGTCTGTCAGCGCGTCTGCGACCGCCGTCTCGACCGCGACGTCGTTCACGCGCGCGCTCGCACGCGTGACCTCGATCGCGACCGGGTCGAGGTCGACGGCGTACACCGGAGCGAAGCCGAGCCTCGCCGCGGCGATCGCGACGACCCCCGAGCCGCAGCCCACGTCGAGGAGAGAGCCTCTCGTGGCCGCGTTGGCGAGAAGGTCGACGGAGAGATGGGTCGTCGGATGCGCACCCGTCCCGAATGCGCGGCCCGGGTCGATCACCACTGCCCTGGACGGGTCGGGCGGCGTCTCCCACGGCGGGCCGATCCAGAGGCCGCCGGCCACCACGGGCCGGTGGAAGTCGCGCCACGCGTCCTCCCAGCCCTCGGCAACCTGCTTCACCGTCGCCCCGGGCAGCCCCGCGAGCAGCTCCGCGGCGTGATCCGAATCCGCGTACACGGCGAGCTCGACGGTGACCCCGTCGACCTCGACCTCCTCGAAGCCGACCGGCGACAGCTCGAGGAAGCGTGCGCGGGCCGGTTCCGCCTCGCCCTCGGGCACGCGCACGGCGATGCGACGCAAGCCGCTCATGCGCCTTCGAACGAGATCGCCTCTTGCTGAGCCCACCTTCCGTCCGTCCCCTCGACGAGGAGCACGAGCTCGGTCGCGTGGCAGCGGATCGGCAGCTGCGGGCCGAGATCCTCTCGGAGCTCTCGCACCATCGACTCGACGGCTTCCGGATCGTCGTCCGTGCCGATCGTGCAGTGCGGGACGACGACGTGCTCCGGGTCGCCGTAGGGCGGCAGCGCCGGGAACGCCTGCCGCGCGACGCCGACGAGCGAGTGGAACGGCTCGACGGGGACGGGCGCAAGCCACGCCGCATCGGGGAACGATGAGACCGACGCAAGCTCGTAGGCGAACGGACGCACCGGCGTGTACAGACGGCGCAGCTTCGTCAGTAGCCCGTCGTCGATCTCGGTGGCGGCGGCGAATGGGAACAGGATCGTGAGATGCGCCGGAAGCCCGCGCTCGACGGCCTCCCGCTGGTAGCGCAGCCGGCATTCGCCGACGACCGGCTCCGCCTCGGCCGCGACGACGACGAGGGCCGAGCGGCCGTCGCCGTCGGTCACCGGAAGGCGCTCTTGAGCCGCCCGAGAAAGCCGTCGTCGTCGTCGCGGTACGCGTCGTCCCCGAGCTCGCCCGCGAGCCGCTGCACCTCGGCGCGCTGCTCGGCGGTGAGCCGGGTCGGGACGCGGACGTCGACCTGTACGAGGAGATCGCCGCGACGCCCGGTCTCGAGCGAGGGCATGCCGCGGCCGCGCACCGCCTGGACGGCGCCGGGCTGCGTCCCAGGCGAGAGCTCGATCTCGAACGGCCCCTCCGGCGTCGGCACGGTGACCGTGTTGCCAAGTGCCGCCTCGGTCATCGTCACCGACGCGCGCACGTGGAGGTCGTCCCCGTCCCGCTCGACACCCTCGAGCGGAAGGACCCGCACCGTGACGTAGACGTCTCCCGTCGGGCCGCCGAGCGTGCCCGCATGCCCGGCGCCGCGCACCCGGATCCGTTGCCCATCGTGGATCCCCGCCGGCACGTCGAGCTCCAGCGGTACGTCCTCGAGCGTCCTGCCGTCGCCCTCGCAGCGGTCGCACGGCGTCTCGACGAGGCGGCCTGACCCGTCACAGCGCGGGCAGGTGCCCGACCGCACGATCTGGCCCAGGATCGTGCGGGAGACCTGTTGGACGACCCCCGCGCCGCCGCAGCCAGGGCACGTGACGGGCGACGTGCCGGGCGCCGCGCCGGAGCCGGCGCAGTTCTCGCAGGTGCGCGCCGCGCGCACGCTCACGCCGAGCGAGATTCCGCGCATCGCGTCCGCGAGGTCGATCTCGACCTGTGCACCGACGTCCGGGCCGCGCGCAGGACGTGGCCCGGCACTCCTCCCCTGCCCGAAGAGCGTCTCGCCGAAGAAGGCTGCGAAGACGTCCGAGAGGCTGCCGAAGTCCGCATCCATCGGCGAAAACCCACCGCCGCGCAAGCCGGCGTGGCCGAACCGGTCGTAGGTCTGCCGGCGCTCGGGATCCGACAGCACCTCGTACGCCTCGGCAACGGCACGGAATCGGAGCTCGGCGTCGGGCTCCTCGCTGACATCGGGATGGAGCTCGCGCGCTAGCCGCCGGAAAGCCGCCTTGATCTCCGCGTGGCTCGCGTCGCGGCCCACGCCGAGCAGCTCGTAGTAGTCCTGCGCCGCAGTCGCCATCAGCTCGGCCCGTAGACGTCCTCTGCGAGCCGGGAGAGCTCGAAGGCCGCGGCGCGCACCGAGCGGATCGCCTTCTCGTAGTCCATCCGCAGCGGACCGAGCAGGCCGACAGCGCCGAGCGAGCGGTTCGGTAGTCCGTAGGTCGCGCCGACGTACGACGTGCCGTGGAGCTCCTCGCCCTCGAGCTCGGGCCCGACGCGCACGACGGGCCGCCCAGGATCGAGCGCGTCGTGCAGGAGCCCGAGGACGGCCGCACGCCGTTCGAGCACCTCGAGCAGCCGCTGGCACGCCTCGAGCTCGGCGCCGGTCGCATCGCCGACGAGACCGGCCGCGCCGCCGATGTAGAGCTCGGTCGCCGTCGCGACCACGTCGGCGAAGACCGGGCGGAGCGTTTCGAGGAAGCGCCGCTCGCGTAGCGAAAGGCCAGGGTCGTCGAAGGCTCGGCGGACGACCGCCACGCTCGCCCGCTTCCCGATGATCGTCTCCGCGAGGTACGCGCGCGCCCAGTCGACGAGGCCCGAGTCGACGCCGTCCTCGAGCTCGAAGACACGCTTGGACACCGCGCCGGACGCCGTGATCACGACCACGATGACGACGTGTGACTGGAGCTGGAGCACCTCGACGTGCCGCACCGCCGTGGCCTCGAACGCCGGCGCCGAGACGAGCGCGAGAAGGTGGGTCGTCTCCGAGAGCGCGTCGGTCGTCTGGCGCAGCGCCTCTTCGAGCTCGTTGCGCATCGCGGTCAGATCGAGCGGGAACGGGCCGGGACGCCCGTCGATGCCGCCGACGAGCTTCTCCGTGTACACGCGGTAGCCGCTCTCGGTGGGGACCCGTCCGGCCGACGTGTGCGGATGCGTGAGGAGGCCGATCGCCTCGAGCTCGAAGAGCTCGCTCCTGACCGTGGACGACGAGACCTCGAGACCGCCCGGACGTTCGACGAGCACCTTCGAGCCGACCGGCTGACCGGTCGCGACGTACTCCTCGACCACGCGTCGCAGGATCTCGAGCTTGCGCTGGCTCAGCTCCACGCCCTCATCGTACGGCCCGCTCCCGCGGACGGACCGGCCGGGTTTCGGCTACCGGTCGGAGAGCCGCTCGAGCTGTGTGCGGAAGGTCGAGTAGAACGCGGCGTAGCCGGCGCACCAGAGGATCGCGAAGGCGGTCGAGAGCGCGATGGGGCGCGCGTGCGCAAGCGGGTCGACCAACGCCTGGAGCAGGTTCCCGGCGATCTTCGTCGGCTCGGTGAGGACCTCCCACGAGTTCCAGCGCTGGAAGCGGCCGAGGTAGACGCCGACACCGCTCAGGACGAGCGCCGCCCACGCGAGCGCCCAGCCCGCGGGTCTGCCGTACCGCGCTGCGACGACGGTCTGAACGAGGTAGATCGAGACGAACCCGAGCGCGAGGCCGAGCACCGCCGCGACCGCGATCAGGATCGCGTCGTACGCGGGCGAGCCGCCGTTGTACGCGCCGAGCCACTTCACGTCCGTCACGATGTACGGCGCATTCGGCAGGAAAAGAAGCCACCCGACGGCGAGCGCGACCAGGGCGCCCCGCGACGCACCGCGCCGCGCCCCGTCGTAGAACGCGAGCGCAAACAGGAAGGGCACCCAGGCGAGGAACAGGTTCCAGACGAGGTTGGTCGCCTCGAGGTTGCGCACGACGAGGACGCGCGCCGCGACCCCGACCGCCAGGAGCGCCGACGCGCCCAGGAGCATCTCGACGAGCACGACGCGTCGCCGACTCGCCGGACGCCCTCCCCCGAACGCATCCACCACGACCTGAGGGTAGCGCGAGCTCCCAGGCGCGCGCCAGTGGCGGCCCGACCCGGTGCCGGCTCGGTACCGGCTCGGAGCCGCCTCAGGCGAGCAGCTCGGCCGTCACCGCGCCGCCGAGCAGCCGCCCGCGCGACGTCAGGCGCACGCCCTCGCCGACCCGGTCGACGAGCCCGGCCACCGTCAACCGCTCCAGCGCGTCGGCGTCGACCACGTCTTCGACGCCCGCGGTCTCCACCGCGAAGGGCTCGTCGAGCCGGAGCCCCAGCATCAGCCGCTCCACCGCCCGGGTAGGGGCGTCGAGCCGCTCGACCTCGCGCGGCGGCGCATCGCCCCCTTCGAGCGCCGCCACGTAACGTGCGACCGACGGGAGGTTCCGTCGCCGTTCTGCCCCGAGCGTCGATACCGCCCCGACGCCGATGCCGAGGTAGTCCGCGCCGCGCCAGATCGCCAAGTTGTGCTGCGCGCGGAGGTCGCGGCCGCGTTTCGAACGGCAGAAGTTCGCCGTCTCGTACCAGCGGTAGCCGGCGCCGGTCAGCGTCTCGACGACGCGCTCGGCGTAGCCCTCCATCGCCTCCGCCTGGCGGGCGAGCTCGTCTCCGTGCGCGTGCGTGAACCGCGTCCCCTGCTTCGCCTCGAGCTCGTAGCAGGAGAGGTGCTCCGGCTCGAGTGCGAGGGCGTCCGCGAGGTCCGCCTCGAGATCGGCGGGGCTCTGGCCCGGTATGCCGTAGATGAGGTCGAGCGAAATGTTGTCGAACCCGGCATCACGAAGATTGTGCACCGCGCGGCGGACGTCGTCAGGCCCGGCAACGCGCTCCAGCACCTCGAGCAATCGAGGGCGGAACGACTGCGCTCCGAGCGAGACCCGGTTCACACCGCCCTCGCGGAGAAGCGACGCGAGCTCCGGCGTGACCGTCTCCGGGTTCGCCTCCACCGTCAGCTCGCCCGCGTCCGGCAACGCGGCCAGGACGCTGTCCAACGCCTCAGGCTCCGTGAACGTGGGCGTGCCGCCGCCGAGGAAGACGGTCTCCAACTCCGGAGCGAGCCGCCACCGCCCCCGCTCGAGCTCCGCGAGAAGCGCGTCGGCGTAGGCGGCGTGGCCCTCGAGCCGACCGACCGCGGTCACGAAGTCGCAGTACCCGCAGCGGTGCGCGCAGAACGGCAGGTGGACGTAGAGATGACCGACTCCGCCCGATGCGACGTCGGAGCCGTTCATGCCTCTCGCCGCTCCGTGACCAATTCCGCGACCGAACGGACGGGCGGAAGTCTCGACCGCGGCGTGAACGTCCAGAAGGGGATGCGGCCAACCGACGGGCCACACCACTCGAAGTCTCGGAAGAACTCTGCGCTTGCGCCGTATCGTCCGGGAGGCTCGACTAGCTCCAAGTGCAGCTCATCCTGAAGACTGCCGGAGTCCAGATATTCGGCCGTCAGCCACCAGATGAACTGCACGTCCTCACGCCGGTCGACGGTTTCCCGACACATTTCGCGGACATTCGGCTCGCACTGCGAGCGCGGAGGATGGAAGCGGAGGCGTGTCACCGCTTCTTCTCGCCGTCGAGATTCAGGACGGCGAGGAACGCCTCCTGCGGCACCTCGACGCCGCCGACCTGCTTCATGCGCTTCTTGCCCTTCTTCTGCTTCTCGAGCAGCTTCCGCTTGCGCGAGATGTCGCCGCCGTAGCACTTGGCGAGCACGTCCTTGCGCTTCGCCTTCACCGTCTCGCGCGCGATCACGCGTGATCCGATCGCCGCCTGGATCGGCACGTCGAACATCTGCCGCGGGATCTCCTCCCGCAGTCGCTCGACGAGCAGCTTGCCGCGCTCGTACGCCGCATCGCGGTGCGCGATCAGGGACAGCGCGTCGACCTGTTCACCGCCGACCAGGACGTCCACCCGCGCGAGCTCGCCGTCGCGGAACCCGGCGATGTCGTAGTCGAAGCTGGCGTAGCCGCGGGTGCGCGACTTCAGCTGGTCGTAGAAGTCGTACACGATCTCGCCGAGAGGCAGCTCGTAGGTCAGGAGGACGCGCGTCTCGGAGAGGTACTCCATGTGATCGAAGCGCCCGCGCCGCTCCGTGCAGAGCTCCATCACCGCGCCGACGTGGTCCTTGGGGACGATCACCTGCGCACGGACGTACGGCTCCTGCACCTCCTCCGGGTCGCGGGGCATGTCAGCGGGGTTGTGCACCTCGACCCAGTCGCCGTTCTTCTCCTTCACCTGGTAGGCGACGTTCGGCGCGGTCACCAGCAGGTCGAGGTCGAACTCCCGCTCGAGCCGCTCGCGGACGATCTCCATGTGCAGGAGCCCGAGGAAGCCGCAGCGGAAGCCGAACCCGAGCGCCTGCGACGTCTCCGGCTCGTAGAAGAGCGCCGCGTCGTTGAGCTTCAGCTTCTCGAGCGCGTCGCGCAGCTCGGGGTAGTCGTCCGAGTCGGTCGGGAAGAGGCCCGCGAAGACCATCGGCTTGACCTCTTTGTAGCCGGGAAGCGGGGACATAGCGCCCCCCCGCCGGGTCGTCAGCGTGTCGCCGACCCGCAAGCGCGAGACGTCCTTGAGGCCCGTGACGACGTAGCCGACCTCGCCTGCCTCGAGCGCCGGCACGGGAACACGCTGCGGTGCCATGAACCCGAGCTCCTCCGCGTCGAAGTCGGTGCCCATCGCCATCGCGCGAATGCCGTCCCCCGTGGCGAGGCGACCGTCGACGATGCGGACGAACGCGATCACGCCGCGGTACTGGTCGTAGCTCGAGTCGAAGACGAGCGCGCGCGCCGGCGCGTCCGCGACGCCGACGGGCGCCGGGACCCGCTCGACGATGGCGTCCAGCACCTGCTCGACGTTGGCCCCCGTCTTGGCGGAGATGCGAACGACATCCTCCGCGGAGCCGCCGAGCAGCTCGGAGACCTCGGCCGCCGCCTCGTCCGGGTCGGCGGAGGGTAGATCGATCTTGTTGACGACCGGAACGATCTCGAGGTCGTTCTCGATCGCGAGATACGCGTTGGCGAGGGTCTGCGCCTCGATGCCTTGCGCCGCGTCGACGACGAGCACCGCGCCCTCGCACGCCTGGAGCGAACGCGAGACCTCGTAGGTGAAGTCGACGTGGCCCGGTGTGTCGATCAGGTTGAGCTGGTGGCCCTTCCACTGGACGCGCACGGCCTGCGCCTTGATCGTGATCCCCCGCTCGCGCTCGAGCTCCATCGAGTCGAGCAACTGGTCCCGCATCTCGCGCTCGGAGACGGTCTCCGTGAGCTGGAGAATCCGGTCGGCGAGGGTCGACTTGCCATGGTCGATGTGCGCGATGATCGAGAAGTTGCGGATGCGGCTCTGCTCCATGGCTGATCGGCGTCGATCGTAGCCGTGGGCCTCGTTGGTCCTGATGGCGCTTCTCGGCCGTTCGGCGGCGACCCGGCGGTATAGCCTTCCTGTGTGCCCGAGCTGAACGCGATCGGCATCGCCGTGTCGGATCTGCGACGCTCGATGCTCTTCTACCGCCTGCTCGGGCTCGACCTCCCGGAAGAGGCGCAGGACGGCCACGTCGAGGCGACGATGGCGAACGGTACGCGGCTGATGTTCGACGCGGAGGACGTCATCGCGAGCTTTCTGCCGAACTGGAGGCGGACGGACGGGAACCAGGTCTCGCTCGCGTTCGAGTGCGCGAGCCCCGCCGAGGTCGACGAGGTGTACGCCCGCATCGTCGCGGCGGGCTTCGAGGGCGAGAAGGAGCCCTGGGACGCGTTCTGGGGCCAGCGCTATGCCCTGCTCGGCGACCCCGACGGCGTCCGGGTCAACCTTTACGCACCACTCGCATAGCGCCAGTCGACCCGTTTGCCGGTGCGGCGGTGAACTTACTCGCGTAGCCCGTCGCGACGCCCTCGACGTATGGTTCGGAGATGGACGACGCGCAGATTCACTCCAGGATCGAGGAGCTCGTTGCGGAGGAACACGGGCTCTGGGATACGCAGGCGGCCGGCAGCGCCACGGATGCCGACCGGCAGCGGCTCGCGGACGTGAAGGTCTCCCTCGACCGCTGCTGGGA